>Ga0187894_10004146_pt1 | contig 15745 bp, 17 predicted proteins | sample GBC1701081metaG_FD_136650 | JGI IMG/M metagenome (GOLD analysis project Ga0187894, IMG submission 136650) | White microbial mat communities from a lava cave in the Kipuka Kanohina Cave System on the Island of Hawaii, USA - GBC170108-1 metaG ... | reverse complement strand
CGCGGGCACATCGAAAATACCGGCCTCGCGCAGTTCTGACTGCACGCGTTCGATTTCCGCCAGACCGTCGTGGTTCACGAATGTATCGAAGCCCCGCACCGGGACGCCAATCTGCTCGAGCAGCTGGCGTATCGCGCCGTGATCTTCGAGGTCAAGTTCCTCGCGCCAATACTGTTCGCAGACGCGTTGCACATAGGCTTGGGTCATGGAGGCGCGGCTCCGCTTGGTCCACAAGAGGCCTATTCCTGGCAAGGTGGCGTCGGACTCACGATAGAGGCCACGCAGTGTCAGCCCACGGGCCGCCGCATACCGTAACACTTCACTCTCTGCGTACTCGGCACGGTACCGTCGATGGCACGCGCCCCGATCGTCTCCGGGAGATGGCGATCGTTTTCTCCACGGCGACACCAAGAACGGGAGCCAATCGGTGACTATGCCGAGTTCGTTGGTCAACGCGCACGTTGGACCGAGCGCGAGATAGGAGTAGGGATTCTTGAAATCGATCACGACTGACAGTGCGCTATGCATCAGCGCGTCAACGGTCGCGTGGCGCGCAGCAACATCTTCGTAGGCAACATCGGGCGGCGGCCCGTGTCGTCCGGTGAGCAGCCATCGAACGCGCGGGAGGTGTTCACGACCGAAGAGCCGTTCGCCGCCGACCACATAGGTCGGAACGCCGAAGATGCCTGCATCGAAGGCTGCTCGCTGGATGTCATCGTGGAGCGCGCGACCCGCGCCCGCTGCATATGCCTGAAAACCTGCGCTGTTAGCGCCACTGTCTGTGAGTATCCCCTCGATCGCGGCGAGATCTTCGATATCGAGTTCGCGCTTCCAGAAGCGATTGTACACGCGATCGCTGTAGGCGTGCAGCACACGCTCGCTCTGCGCCTTCGCCCAGAGCATGCCGATACCCGCCAGCGAGGAATCCCACGTCTTGCTCGTCCCGCGGACCACAAGGCCGCGCGGGGCGCCGTAGCGACGCGCATCATGGTAGGCATACTTTACGCGGGTCCACTGTCCGCCCGAACGCTGATTGTCCACCACCCTGCCCTGATCATTGAGGCGCGCCGAGCCGAGATAGCTCGGGATGTCAAGGGTGAAGGGACGCCAGTCGACTTCAATCCCGAACTCGTCTACGAGCGCGTAGGTCGGATCTTTGGCGAGATACGCGTAGGTGCTCTTGTAGTCGATATAGACGATCAGCGGAGCCGAAGACGCGAGTGGATCGAATCGCAGGTGTGACATGAGGGTGTACGCTCTGACTGTGATCGCGCCCCAGTGTTGCGTCTGGCGATGCTCGTCGTTTCGCTCGCGGCGTTGCCAGCACTACAGGCACCCGTAATAGGTGTTGCCCACGGTCAATTGCTCGGCGTCTGGCCGTACACACGTCCACGAGGTCAGCGCTCGTACAGCCCTAACCCTCAGCCTAGTTGCTCCCTAACCTATACACCCGTGCCACGTTCTCGCCAAGGATGCCGCGCCGGCTCTCTTCTGCGAGCGGTGCGACACATTGCGCCAACTCGTGCATATACGCGCTGGTGTGATCGTCGTGCGGGAAGTCGCTCGCCCAGAAGAACTTGTCCCGGCCAATGTGATCGATGATGTAGCTCACTGAGCGCTCTTCCGGATCGGCAGAGATCCAACATTGCCGATGGAAATAAAAGCTAGGCTTCTCCTTCAAGCGCACCGTTTTTCCCATTGCAGTGGCGTGGGCCGCATCCCTCCGTTCGAGCATATGGCCGATCCAGCCAGCACCGGACTCCAAGAGGACGACCTTCACGCCAGGAAACCGATCAAACAGCCCATACTGAAAGAGCGCGAGAAACGCTTGCTGCGGTCCTTGTCCACCTAACAGATCGTCCCACCACTCGCCCCATTTGTGCAGCTCGCGGAAGCGTTGAAAGACGCGTCGTTTCGGGGGCTCAGCGACGGGGTGAATCCCAATCGGCACATTGAGATCCTGGGCTGCTGCCCAGAACGGATCATAGTCGGGATGCGCATGAGATTTGTCCGCGAGGGTAAACGGCGCGACGAAGGCTCCCTTGGCGCCGGACTCGACTGCGCGTTGCACTTCCCGGGCAGCCGCCCACCCATCTTCACCTAAGGAGATCTGCGCAATCGGCACGAGCCGGCCACCAGAATCCGAGCAGAAATCCACGACCCATCTGTTGTACGCGCGACAGTAGGCCAGAGCTAGCTCTGTATCCTCCACTTCCGCCTCCCATAAGAGGGCAATGGTCGGATAAATGAGTGCTTTCGCCAAGCCGTCACGGTCGAGCAATTCCAGGCGCTCTTTCGGGTCACCGGCGCCAAATGGGAAGCTCTCGCGGTAGGGACGCTGCGCGATCGCCGCGCGTTCCTCGAAGTTCTTGCCCATCGAGGTCCCGCGGACGATAAAGTCCGCATTGAAGAAGCGCGAAAGACGACCATCGATCATCAGATGATCGCGCCCGTCTGGTCCTGGACGAATCCCGACCGCGCGCGCACGGTACTGGGGTTCCAGATACGTCTCCCACAGGTCGACCGGTTCGGCGATGTGCCCGTCGGCGTCAATAATCCCGGCACCACCAGTGCGATCGAGTGTCGTCATCAGTTGACTCTCGTGCAGCGGCTGTTAGCCGAGTTTTCCGGAGAGAAAGTTCTCAATGGTCACGACCGCGAGGACATTCTCGTCTTTGTCGAGAACCTCGAAGAGACGCCCATCGGCAGCTTGGACACTGAAGAAGACGACTGCCCCTTCAGACCCCGCGTATTCCATGTGCACCTCGCCATCAGGGGTCCGGGCATAGTGTCCAGGCCGGCGGATTTTATGGAGCGTTTGCGTGGGCGTGGTCTCGACGATGTGCTGCTCGCCTTCGAGCACGAGCGTGGTGGTCTCGCCGAGATGCCGATGGAAGTGACAGTACGAGTTCGGCGCCCACTTGGAGAGAAAGTCAATCCTGCCTTTTTCTGGCTGTGCCCCCAGAATGGCCAACCAGTAATCGATCGGATAGTCGAATCTCGGGCTCCCTTCGATATGAACCCACTTGATACTATTTGGGGGAAAGTCCGAGACTGGATTCACAGGGAGTTTGTTGACCGCCGCCATCGTTACTCCTCTTCACTACCCAGGTTGAGTCGTTGGCCGCAAGAGGAGTGGGCATGCTCTTCCCCGGCCTCATGTTCACGTTACCGTCGATCGTCAGGCTGATATCATCCTGTAATATGTATCGCAAGCAGAGGCTCATCTGCAAAGCGCACGGATCTCGGCTTGGAGAGGCGTAGTACACCTCCTAGCCTGCAGAGACGTGCGAGGAGCGCTGTGCGCCCTGGCTCGTTATCTGGGTTGCTGCAGCAATAGCATCTATCTCCAACTGCTGGGTCGGTTGCTCTGACAGGATACGCTCGCGGATCGGTCTGCTCGCGTGGCTTGCTATTTTTTATTCAATATAATAAATATATTTTCAGTATAATGAAAAATAAAATTTCCGAACGGATGCTTTCCGAGGGCCTTTTATGCAGCACTGGAAGAATCTCATCATTGAGCACGACGCGATCACGCAGCTCACGGTCAACCGTCCAGAGCAACGGAACGCCATAGACTTTTCCACTATGGACGAACTCGAGGCAGTCTTATCCATACTGGAACAGGACACAGCCTTGCGCGCGCTCGTACTCACCGGCGGAGGAGATACGTTTATCTCTGGCGGTGACCTCAAAGACTTCCAAACGTTACTCACAGCAGATGACGGCAGACGCATGGCTGAGCGTATGGGCGCGATCCTGACACGATTGAGTTGCCTCCCGGTTCCTGTGATTGCAGCGCTCAATGGTCCGGCAGTAGGTGGAGGGACGGAAGTGGCGCTGGCCTGTGACCTGCGCGTTGCCGCTGCCGACGCGTATTTTTCTTTTCGCCAAGTCACGATGGGCATCATGACGGCGTGGGGGGGAGCGCCGCGCCTGCTGGCGCTGCTCGGGTTCGCGCGCTCGTTGTATTACCTGTTGACTGCGGAGCGCATCACAGCAGAACAGGCGCTGCAGATGGGACTCGTGCAACGAGTCACGCCTGAGGGACATGCGGTGACTGGTGCCATTGAACTGGGACAACAGCTTGTCGATCAACCGCCATTAGCCGTGCGGGCGATCAAACAGACGCTACGGCACATTACGGGCGTCCCCTTCGAGGCCGCTGCTGTCTTCGAAGTACAAGAATTCAGCAAGGTCTGGGCGTCCGACGATCATCTTGAAGCAGTGCAGGCATTTTTTCACAAACGACCGCCAGTCTTTCATGGGAGGTGAAGTCATGGACAAACCCGAACATACCCAACGCCAGCCAAAGACAGACACGCGAGCCCTGCCACTACGGAAAACCCTGTCTGGTCTCCCTGTGGAACCACTCTACCTTCCCGCAGACCAGTCGGGATCGTACGCAGAGAAGCTGGGACGACCAGGTGAATATCCCTTCACTCGTGGGGTCTACTCGACCATGTATCTCGAACGCCCGTGGACGATGCGGCAATATTCGGGTTTCGGCACAGCAGAAGACACGAACGCACGCTACAAGCGCTTACTAGCGGAAGGGCAAACCGGCTTGTCGGTCGCCTTTGATCTCCCAACCCAGATCGGACTCGACTCAGATGAGGAGGAGGCAGAGATCGAAGCTGGGCGCGTCGGCGTCGCCGTCGATAGTCTGGCGGACTTCGAGGTGCTGTTCGATGGCATTCCACTCGACGTCATCTCGACCTCGTTTACTATCAACGCTACCGCGCCGGTAATCTTGGCCATGTACATGCTCGTGGCGGAGAAACAAGGCGTACCGCTCACGAACATCTCCGGAACCACGCAAAACGACATTCTCAAGGAGTTCGTCGCGCGCGGCACCTGGATCTTTCCGGTAGAACCGTCCCTCCGGCTGGTGATCGACTCCGTCACATTCAGTGCAGAACACCTGCCACGCTTCAATCCGATCAGCATAGCCGGTGCGCACTTTCGTGATGCCGGAGCCACGGCCGCGCAAGAGGCCGCATTCACTTTAAGTGATGGCATGGTCTACGTGGAACGAGCGCTGCAGCGCGGGATGCCAGTCGATCAGTTTGCCCCGCGCTTATCGTTTTACTTCTATACCTATGCTGACATCTTCGAGGAAGTCGCCAAGTATCGCGCGATGCGGCGCCTGTGGGCGCGGATCATGAAAGAGCGGTTCGGAGCGCACGACCCACGCTCGCAGATGTTCCGTTTCGGCGTCGTGTGTGGCGGCAAGAGTCTCACGCGCCAGCAGCCGCTCAACAATGTTATTCGTGTCGCCTATGAAGCACTCGCCTCGGTCCTGGGCGGAGTGCAGTCGATGTTTACTGCCGCGTACGATGAAGCCTACGCGCTGCCGACGGAAGAGAGTGCAATCCTGGCGTTGCGCACGCAGCAAATCCTGGCCGATGAAACCGGGGTGGCAAGCACAATTGACCCACTGGCCGGGTCGTATTACGTCGAGGCACTCACCGACAAGATGGAAGCCGTGATCGTTGCGACCATGGACGAAGTGGAGCGCGTGGGGGGCATGGTGCGCTGTGTCGAGAACGGCACGATTCAGCGCCTGATCGCCGACGAAGCCTATCGCAGCGAACAGGAGATCTCGTCAGGCGAGCACGTCGTGGTCGGCGTGAATCGCTACCAGAGCCAAGAAGCAGGGCAGTTACATCTGCATGCCTATGATGCCTCGATCCTGGATCGACAACGCGAGCGGTTGCAGGACGTGCGGCGGCGGCGCGATAGTCGCGCGGTACAGCAGTGTCTGCATGATCTCCAGGTTGCCTGCCGTGATCCACAGACACCATTGATGCCCTGCATCGTCGACGCCGTACGCGCCTACGCCACCATTGGTGAAATTACCAACACGATGCGCGACGTGTTCGGGGTCTTTCAGGAACCTACAGTGATATAAGGAGGAACGTCCTCATGCCATACCGTGTTCTTGTCGCCAAACCCGGCCTTGATGGTCACGACCGCGGCGCCAAAGTCATTGCCCGCACCTTACGCGACGCGGGCTTCGAAGTAATCTACACTGGCCTCCGTCGCAGCGTGGAAAGCATTATCACGGCAGCGATCCAAGAGGATGTCGATGTAATCGGTCTGTCACTCCTCTCTGGGGCGCATATTCCGCTCACACAAAAGCTTATGGTCAAGCTGAATGAAGCAGGCGTGACGATTCCTGTAGTCGTGGGTGGCACGATTCCTGACCAAGACATTCCCACGCTGCAACAACTCGGCGTGCGCAAGGTGTTCCTTCCCAGTACGCCACTCGAAGAAATCGTACAGGGAGTGACAGCGGTGATCGAGCACTATCAGCGGGAAGAAATGGTCGGGTAATGCTGCAGCACACGACAGAGTAGTGAGGAAGCCTGTTGCTATGGATGTAAAAGCCGCCGGACGAACCTTGGATCTCTTTGAGACCTTCGCGAAAATGCAAATGCCGCTCTCGCTTTCGGAACTCGCACGCGCGCTGAATGCTCCGCCGTCAAGTTGCTTTAATTTGATTCGGGCACTGCAAGCACGTGGGTATCTCTACTCCGTGCAGCCGCGGCGACAACTCTATCCGACCCGGCGGTTATTCGACGTCGCCACTGCCATTGTCGTCGGAGAACCGTGGATCGCGCGGATCGAGCCACTGCTGACACAGCTTCGTGACCAGACGCAAGAGACTGTCATTCTTGGCAAGCGCCAAGGTGATCGTGTGATCTATCTCCATGTGATCGAAGGGCCGCAATCTATCCGCTATTCGTCACAGGCTGGCGCGCTCAAGCCGCTCCACTCGAGTGCGATCGGCAAAGCGTTGCTCGGCGCACTCGACCCCTCTGCATTGGCGAAAGTCCTGAAGGACTTACCGCTTGAGCGGGTGACCAAAGCAACCATCACTACTCGTGAATCTTTGCTTGCGGACCTCAATCGAAGTCGCAAACGCGGCTATTTTGTCACGACCGGAGAAAATGTGGCAGATGTCATGGCACTAGCGGCAACCGTCCGCCTTGATGGTGATGTGTATGGCATCGCTATTGCCGGCCCGATCCATCGTATGGAAGGAGACCGCACCGCGCACGTCTCGGCGCTGACAGCGACCTGCGCGGCGATTACGGAAATGCTTGAGGTTGAGCCGAGACGGCGGCAAACGAGCTGAATCAGATCGCACGGTATTATAGAAGGAGATGAGGTATGGATTCGCACCAGACCATGACACCGGCCGCACTCCATGCGCGCCTGACACATCCCGTCATTGATGGCGATGGTCACTGGATCGAGTTTGAGCCGACCCTGCTCGATTACCTTAAGCAGGTGGGCGGTCCGAGTATGGTCGATCGCTACCGTCGCAACGAGTACTCGGCAGACTTACAACATTGGGCACGGCTGACGCTGGAAGAACGGTACGCGCGCCGTGCCTTGCAACCTTCCTGGTGGGCGTTTCCCACGAAGAACGCGCTTGACCGTGCGACGGCGATGCTGCCGAAACTTCTCTATGAGCGGATGACGGACATCGGGCTCGATTTTGCAGTTGTGTATCCAACCCTGGCGCTCTTCTTTCCGGCGATGCGAGACCCTGAGGTTCGCAGTGCCGCCTATCGCGCTTATAATCTGATGGCCGCGGACCTGTTCCGCGGCCTTGGCGATCGGCTCATCCCTGCTGCGTGTATTCCCATGCAGACCCCGGAGGAGGCAATTGCTGAGCTTGAGGTGGTTGTGAACCAACTCGGCTTGAAAGCGCTGATGCTTGCCAGCCTGGTGCGCCGCCCGATTGCCGCCGCGCTCAAGAAGGGGATCACCAATCGCTATGCAACCTGGCTCGACACGCTGGGGGTGGATAGCCAGTATGACTACGATCCGGTCTGGGCGAAGTGTGTGGAACTTAAAGTGACGCCTACATTCCATACCGCGTCTCAGGGCATAGGCACGCGGGCGTCTGTTTCTAACTTTGTCTACAATCACATTGGCCACTTCGCGGCTGCCGGCGAAGCAGTGTGCAAATCCCTATTCTTGAGCGGGGTCACGCGTCGCTTTCCTACGCTCAAGTTCGCTTTTCTGGAAGGGGGCGTGGGCTGGGCCTGTACGCTGTACAGCGATCTTATTGGTCACTGGAAGAAACGGAGTGTGCAGGGGCTCGAACATACCAATCCAGCAAATCTCAATATGGAGATGGTGGCAGAGTATTTCCAACGCTACGGTACGGAAGCGCTGACACAGCATAGCGATCAGCTTGAGTCGATTGGTCAGATGCTTACCGGCTTCGAAGCGGTCGATGATTTCGCCCGCTGTGGGCTTACGCGTACCGCAGACATTCACGATCTGTTCGTACCGAATTTCTATTTTGGCTGTGAACCCGACGATCCCGTCAATGCGTGGGCCTTCCGCGTCAAGGCGAATCCATTCAACGCCAAATTACACGCCTTCATGGGTTCGGACATTGGGCATTTTGATTGTGTGGATATGGCAGATGTCCTCACCGAAGCGTACGAACTCGTCGACAAGGAGTTGCTGAGCGAAGAGGATTTTCGCGACTTCGTGTTCGGCAATGCTGTGCGTTTGTGGGGAAGTGCCGACCCCGGGTTCTTCAAAGGGACGGCAATTGAAAAGCAAGCCACGGACTATCTTCAGGTTGTGCATGCTGAGGAACACACGGTGAGGGTGCACTGAAGTACTACGATACTGCGATTCCGAGGAAAACGCCGCAAAGTGAGGGTGGAAGCACGGACCGCGAATCTGAGGTGCGGGCAGCATCCTGCGCAAAGCGCGGACGGGTGCTACTCCGCTGGTTACGCTCTTAGCATCGACACCACTGGGGGCCAGCCCTATTACACTACCGCGTGCAATATCAATAGGACGTCATGCGGGAGCGATCCGCGACTCGCTCTGCTACTGCGCATCTCACCAGCGCAGCACTCCAGGGTAACACTCTCAGGAACAGGTATGCTGTAAGTGCGGCGGCACGGAGGAAACAGTGCATCATTTTGGCACCGCTCGCAATTGCTTGACTTCATGTCGCAGCGCCCGCAACTCGCGCATTAGCATCTCGTTGCTTACCTCTCCCTCGCGCCGCAGATACCCGCCCTCTAACACACCTATGATTTCTTCCGCTATGACATCCGGCGTCCATGCTCCATCGGGCTGATACCAGCGGTGCATCCAGTTGCACATGCCCAGAACGAGATAACTCAACCGCTGGGGCTCAAGCGGAAGGAGCTCACCAGTACGTACCCCGTCTGCAATCACGCGCTCGATGATTTGGCTATAGGCGCGGTTCGCCTGCGCCACCGAGCGACTGAGCGCCCCCGGCAAATTGACGATTTCGGTGAAGAAGACACGCAGCAGTGGGGTGTTGGTTGCCAGGGCGGATACTTGCTGACGAATAATACGACGCAGCTTCTCCGGCGCCGGCACATCCTCCCCAGCAATGCGTTTGGCCGCGGTCATCTGGGTCGTAATCACCTCCCGGTAGATATGCCGCAAGAGGTCGTCTTTGCTGGCAAAGTAGCTGTAGAAGGTGCGGCGCGAGATGTTGGCGGCAGCAGCAATGTCATCAAGGGTCGTGGCCTGATAGCCCCGCTCGCTGATGATCTGCGCTGCCACGCGCAGGATCTCGGTTTCTACCGCAGCATTCTTTCGACGCATCGCGAGTTCACTCACCGTCACGGACTGTTCCTCTTTGTTGTACCGGTTGCGCCTACCGCCTGACAAGGCCGTGAAGGGGGGACTCAACCCAAGAAGGACATTCTCGCTTCTTCAGTGGGATCTCTTGACTTGCACTTAATAGTATTATAAATGCACTTTATAGTGCAAATAGAGAAACTGCTACTGATGCCACAATCTCTTGGCACTCGGGCAATTCGCGGCCCCCTTGTTCAAGGAGTAATAGAATGACCAATGTCCGCTTCGGCTATCAGGAGTGTCGCCTCTACCACCTGCATGAAGAAATCGACCGGCGCATCAGCGTGGGGCAGATTCCTGCACCGTTGCGCGTCCCATAGGTCCTCGACGGGTGGGTTGAGCGATAATTTGTGTTGCGATGAATTTGATGTAAAGGAGGATAGTCATGGATACTGAACTAGCTGCTATGCCGGTCATAGATGTGGATTCCCATTACACCGAGCCCCGCGATCTGTGGACGTCGCGGGCGCCACAAAAACTCCGCGACCGAGTCCCACGCGTCGCGGAAACACCCGAAGGCGTTGAGCAGTGGATGCTTGGCGATCAGCTGCTCGGGCCACTAGGGTTTACCGTCATCCGCAAGGACGGCTCGAAGAGTTATGGCGTCATCTCCTTGCCGCGCTTCGAGGAGATGAGCGCCGCGGCCACTGAACCCGAAGCCCGGCTGCGCGTGATGGATGAGTTTGGCCTCACCGCACAGATTGTGTATCCCAACATCCTCGGATTTGCCGGCATTCAGATGATGAAGGTCGAAGCAGCGGAACTCCGCAGTTTCTGTATCAGTGCCTACAACGATGCCGCTGCCGAGTTCCAACGCGCCGGGCGCGGACGCTTGTTCCCGCAGGCCATTGTCCCCTTCTGGGATGTTCAGGAAGCGGTGAAGGAACTCAAACGCTGCCATGACAAATTAGGGCTGACCGGTTTCACTATGACCGATGCGCCCGAGGTCTGGAATCTGCCGTACTTGAACGAACCCCATTGGGACCCACTGTGGGCCGAAGCGCAAGAACGCGGGCTACCGGTCAGCTTCCATATCGGTTCGAGCACGTTCCCAGCACTGTGGCCCGGGCTCGATCCGAGTCGCGGGGCTGGCATCGCTGCAACGTCGGCGATGCTGTTTATGAACAACATGCGCTGTCTAACGCAGTTGATCTTCAGCGGCCTGCTCGATCGCTTCCCACGTTTGAAGTTCGTCTCGGTTGAGAGTGGCATAGGCTGGATTCCGTTTATGCTCGAAGCCTGCGAGTACCAGATGGACCAGAATATGGTCGATCGTGGCGGGCTTAAGCTACGGCCGCGTGAATACTTTCGGCGGCAGATCTACGCCTCGTATTGGTTTGAGACTGCCAACACGCGTAACAGTCTGGAGCAGTTAGGCGGGGATAACGTGATGTTCGAGACCGACTTTCCCCACCCGACCTGTCTGTATCCTGAGATCCGCGAACAAGTGCAGACTTCGCTCGCCGGCTTTGACCGCAGCCTGCAGCGTAAGGTGTTGTACGAGACGGCAGCGAAGGTCTACAATCTTCCACTCTCAGTGACATCACTCAAATCTACTTGAGCCGTAATACACCGGGAGCGCTGCGAAGCGTTCTCGGTGGAAGAGAAACCATCGATGTAACAAATCCTGCACAAGAGGTGCGACTTGGGCAGACGCACTGTAGCAACAGCGGTAAACGACATTCCACATGGAAGGAGCAGATGCTATGGCAACCGCCGCATCCCCAATGACCGCCCGCCAGTTCGATGAGCGCAATATTCACTGGCGTGAACTCCCAGGCTTCAACCACATGCTGGTCTCGATCTTCTTTGTCGATGAAGCCAGGAACCGCGTCGATCTGCTGATCAAATTCGATCCCAATGAAAAAGTGTTGCTCCATCGGCATCTCGCTGACACCAATACTTTTGTCATCGAGGGCGATCACGTGATTTATGAACCAGATGGTCGCGTGAGAGAGTCACGCCCCGTGGGCCAGTATACCTTCGGGACCGGGCGGGATGCCCATGATGAAGGCGGTGGCCCCAACGGCTGCATTTTGTACTACAGTGTCCGTGGCGAGACAGACGCGCTGTTCGATACGCTCGACCCCAAGTTGAACGTCATGGCAACCTTACACACAGCGGACTTCAAAGCGGCATTTGACGCCCAACAGCAGGTCTGAGGCCGTATACGAGTGCGATGACACTCACGGTTACATGACGTTTTGCGCCGGAAAGGAGGTAAGTATGGCGTACTATTTATTCCAAGCAACCTACACCGCCGAGGCCCCAGGTAGCAAATGAACGGTTCTGCCAACTTGCTGGCCAACACTGGCGGTTTTCAGCGTCCGACGAAACGCCCGGGGCGTCGCCTCTGGTTATGCATCTGTTGACAAAGTTTTTTCAATATGAGAAATATTTTTTCATATAGATGAAAAATTAATGCAAGAAATGGGTCTGTCACGCCCAAGTTTGTTTCCTCGCTCCAAGGAGAACCATGGCCTGGAAGAACCTTGATATTGAACAGGATGCTGTCACGCTGCTCCGAGTAAATCGGCCAGAGCAACGCAATGCGATCGACTTTTCCACCATGGATGAACTTGAGGCGGTGTTGTCCATATTGGAAGCGAACGACTCCTTGAGGGCGCTCGTGCTCACCGGAGGCAGGGATACCTTTGAAAATGGCAGTAGGAGTTCGGGGCCCACTTGGAGAGAAAGTCGATGCTGCCCTTCTCTGGGCGCGCCCCCAGCACGGCCAACCAGTAATCGATCGGGTAATCGAATTTCGGACTGCCTTCGATATGGACCCATGTGATACTGTTTGGAGGAAATCCTGACACTGGATTCACAGGAAATTTGCTGACCGCTGCCATTGTTGCACCTCTTCACTGCCCGGATTGAGTCGTTGGCTGCAAGAGGAGTGGGCATGCTCCTCTGCGGCTTCCTCTGCGCTATTGATGTTCTCAGGTTAGTGATGGACCATACCCCCATCGACATTGATGGTCTGCCCGGTAATGAAATCACTGGCGTCCGAGGCCAAAAAGACCACCGTTCCTGCCAAGTCTTCTGGTTGCTCATTGCGCTTAATGATCTGCATGTCCAGGAGTTGTCGCTTGAACCCCGCCACCGTCTCGGGGTCTGCTATCTGCTGGGCCGCGTCACTCATGGTATAACCCGGGGTGATGGCGTTGACGTTGATCCCCGTGCCCGACAGCTCTCGCGCCAGCCCCCGCGTGAGGGCAAACACTGCCCCTTTCGAGGCCACGTAGTGCAAATACAGGGCCATCCCGAGCCAGATGGAGCCGGACGAGATGTTGATGATCTTGCCCTTGCCCTGCTGCTTCATGGTGGGAATGACGGGCTGGCAGCAGAGCCAAGTCCCCTTCACGTGCGCCGCCAGCACCCGATCCCACCCGGCGTCGGAGATCTGATCGAAGGGCGTGAGTTTCCCGAAAAACGCCGCGTTATTCACCAGCGTGTCAATCCGGCCAAACCGCTGGAGCGTCTGGGCCGCCATCGCTTGGGTGCTCGGTTCACTGGCCACGTCAGTCATGAGCCCCAGCGCCTCGCCACCAGCGTCCTGGACTTTCCTGACCGTCTCTTCACACGACAGAATGTCAGCCGCTACGACTTTGGCTCCTTCCCGCGCTAAGGCCAGACAGTATGCTTGGCCGATCCCGCGTGCCGCGCCTGTGACAATCGCCACCCGATCTTTGAGTTGCATGTCTTCTCCTTCCTCTATTCGCACACCGGACCGAGACATAGGGAATCCCTTTCACATCGAATAACCCTTTACACGATTCGCGCCAAGGACCTGGGATGGCATACGCCCCAAGTATCAACCGCAACCCGCGCAGGGAGCGAGCCTCTTCGATCGTGACATACTTGAGCGTGATGTCGTCGAAGCGTATTTCAGTCTTCATGCCTAGCCTTTCACTGTGTATTTACGGAGATCTCCGGTCGGGAGACCTCGGCAGATGAACTCTTCGAGGTCACGCTCTCCGAACGCACGAAGGAACTCGGCGCTGTACGACTTCATCGTCATCGGTATTCCGCGAGATAACGGCAGACCGTGTGGTAGTGATGGCGGAGCGCCAGCTCGTGATCGTGAAAAACGAACTCGCGGACGATCCCGGTGTCGAGCGCGCGCTGCGTCCGCTCAAGCGTGTTCGTGTCCTCGAGGAGTGTGTCGCGGAGTTCGACCAGCGCATGCTCCTGGGCGAAGCGTTGCGCTGCGTTCTGCGCCGTGCGGAGATAGGCGCGCATCTCGTAGCGCACCCGGTTCGCGGCGAGCGGCCAGATCTGGTGCGTGAAGTACATGCCGGTGCCGATCGCGATCAGGAACGTCGGGAAGAAGATCGTGACGTCGAGAGACCAGGCATCGCTGCGCGTCTGGTTGAGCCCCTTCGGCAGACGGAACGACGACTCCGCCTGGCCGCTGGTGATGGCCGGTCCGGGGGCGTTCTCGTAGGCGAGCGCTTGAATAGGAGTCGGCTGGTACCGCTTGTTCGCCCAGAGGGAAATCGTCCGGTGCGGCCCCTTCAGACGCACATCGACCAACCGACACGTCGGATTGTCCGGTCCGGCCATGGTTTTGCCGATGCCGCGGCGGTGGAGGATCGGCAGGTGATAGCTCTCGCAGAACGAATCGACCATGCACTTCCAGTTCGCCGCGATCTCAGCCGCGAAGGCGAAGCGCTGCTCGCACGAGGCGAACGGATAGCCGACGAGATCGGCGCCCTGCTCGCCGAGGAACTCGACGAGGCTCTGGGTCGGTCGCTCACCCAAGTACACGAAGATGAAGCCCTCCCAGACTTCCGTCGGCAGCGGCCGCGAGATGAGTTTCGCCATTCCCGCGCACGCGGGAAGGTGGATTCCGGGTCTCGGGGTGCTCGCCTAGAATGACGGAGTGTGTAGTTCCGTAGGGCGCGTGCCACGCGCCATCGACCGGCGTGCACTGTGCACCCTACGATTCTTGTAGGAACGACCACTGGCTCTGCGTTCCGGTCTCCCGACGCCGTAGCGGACGGGTCACTCCCTATATTCGGGAACAACAGGCATGAGAATGACCCGCCATCTAGGCCTTTTGTTGCTTGCACTCGCTAGCGAATTCGGTTAGCAAACGTTTATGATGAATAATAAAAAAGCTGACCCGTACGTCCAGCTTGGCGAATTCATCCGCCGCCAACGTGAGTTGGCGCAACTCTCGATTCGCCAGCTAGCAGATATGTGCGGAATCTCTAACCCGTATCTTAGTCAGATTGAACGCGGGCTACGTACCCCAAGCAGTATGATTCTACAGTCACTCGCCAAAGGTCTGCGCCTTTCTGCTGAGACCCTGTATGCTCAAGCGGGGATTCTTGATCCACAAGAGGCTGAAGAGAGCGATGTAGTCAAGGCAATCCTCCATGACCCGCACCTGTCTGCTCGTCAACGGGAGATGATGATTGATATGTACCGTTCGTTTCGCAAGGTCAACGAAACGGAGGGCACTGCCTGATATTTCTCAGCTTGGTCACCGAGGGAACAAAAAACTCGTCCTGGATGCTTGCAAAAGTTAGCAATACGAGTTAGCATTGCAAGCACGCGGCGAGACAAGCCGCCGAAACTCAGAAGGAGGAAGAATCGATGGCAAAGCACACGCAGAGCAATAACCCTTTTGTAAAGATGTTTGGCGAGGAGAATAATCCGTTTGTGAAGCTCATGAGCGAGATGAATGCGCCTTTGTGTGGTTCGTGGAAGCAAGCTGCCGCGCAATATCTTGCGACCAGCGAGGAATGGGCACAGAAGGCGTTAGAGTGGAATGAGAAGATGACCGCCTGGGCAAAGGAAACTCCGATTGCGCCTCTGTTTGAGACTCAGCGTTCCATCGCCTCGCAAGTAGTGGAGAACTCCATTGCGGTTGCTCGCCGATTCTGGCAGCTCGATACGCATGCTGGCGAAAAAGCTGCATAGTCAATGGCTGGGGCAACGCAACCCTAACACCTATGAGGCCGCCGTTGTCAAGAGGACAAACCGATGCATCGCGGGGGCGGAGGAGCCGTCCGAAGAACAGTTGGTGAGTCGTCTTCGCCAAGCGGTTGCGGCTGACTTGATTTCG
>Ga0187894_10004145_pt1 | contig 15745 bp, 12 predicted proteins | sample GBC1701081metaG_FD_136650 | JGI IMG/M metagenome (GOLD analysis project Ga0187894, IMG submission 136650) | White microbial mat communities from a lava cave in the Kipuka Kanohina Cave System on the Island of Hawaii, USA - GBC170108-1 metaG ... | reverse complement strand
CCAGGCAACATCGCGCCGCAGGGAGCGGGTCAAAATGCCGAGCGCCGCCCACAACAACCAGGGCATCCAGGCCGCCACTGTGACAATCGGATACGTGCCGAGCCGTGCGACCAGATAGCCCGTCAAGGCGAAGGCCAACGTGCTGATCCCTCGTCCTAAGGTTGGCAAGCCCAGCCGCCCGGTCAACATCCACATGCCCCACCCGGCGAAAAACAGGTGCAGGACAGCCGTCACGCTCATTGACCAGGCCAGCGGCAGGATCAAACCGAGCCAGTTGAGCGGGTACAACAGCGCCGATTGATAATTCGCCAGCAGCGGCGCGCCCGCCCCGTTGTAGGGATTCCACAGCGGCAGTTGACCGTCTCGCAGCAGGTCAAAGGCGTATTCGCGCCAGGGATAAAACTGGAGCGCCGGTAAACCCCAGAAAAAAGTTTCCCCCAGCAGCAAACGGTGGAACAACACCGCCAGCGTGAAGGCCAATAGCAACAGCGGCAGACCAGCAAAACGGTCAGACACGTTTACGCCTCAGGATGGTCATGCTCAGAATAAGGATGATGAGATATATGATGAAGGCCATGCCAGATACCAACGCCGCCGCCCGTGTAATCTGATTCAAGCGCGCGACCGTGCTTTGATCCGGCAAACCCGGCCATCCAGTCGGCCAATCCGGGATTGTGATAGGCTGAGTCGACGCCTGATAATCCAGATTGCGATAGAGGTAGACATCGTTCACAGTGTCAACATATTCCAGGCGCGGATGGTCGATGGCATAGGCAGCGACCACATGACTCACATCCCAATCGGCCAGGATGGGCGTGTTGATAATGGCGTCATGGTTGGCCTGTAACAGGTCATCACCTGTCGCACCCGCAACCGGCGGCATGACAACGCTGTAGCCGTCGATTTGTACCCCGCTTCCCTGTTCAATGGCGTCCACCACACCTTGTAATTGGAACGGGTCAACCCCGCCGAACAGTCGCAGGTGATAGGCTTCCGCTACCTGTTGCTCCAGGCTGTATGTGGGAAAATAAACGCGATCTGCTCCCAATTCCAACAATCGCTCTGCCAACGGTCGTCCCGGATCAAGCCAGACGGCTTCGTTTCGCCAATCCACCCACTGATAACCTGTCCATACGAGATCGAGGCAGAGCAGCACGACTAACAGCAGGGCGGCGCGGTACGCCGAAAAGTGATGGTTAAGGATGAGCAGCAGGATCCCGCCCAGCAGCAAGCCCCCAACCAACGCGCTGATCCCCATCGTCGGCGGCAAACGCAAAATAAAGACAGCGAAAATGCCGGTCGCAGCCGCCATCGCCGTCCCCATGACAATGGACAGCTCCAGGCGTCGAAACTTCTTGCCCGTACCGATTTGCGCCAGCAACCATTGCAACCCGTAACCCGCCAACAGCGGCAGCAGCAGAACCAGGATCAGCCACGCTTTGGACGGAACGCGAAACCAGAGTAAGCCGGGCAGTAGGCGAACCAGCATTGACCACACAGGTGCATTCGCGCCTATCGCGTACAAACCAGCCAGCGACAGCGCGCCGATCCAGGCGAAACGCACGCGCCGAGGAAATGACACAATACCAATGACGCCCAGTGTCAGCACCGGCAACCCTAGATAGGTCAATGTCTCAACACTCGGTCGATGTGCTGGCAGGATTAATCCCAGCAGGTGAATCGGCTCCAATGCTAGCACGCCCGCGTCCGATAGTGATAGGCTGGCGCGGTTCAGGTACGGTTGCCAGATGACCAGCGGAATGAAAACCGACGCGGCCAACGGGAGGAACACAATCCCGGCGAGCGCATACCAACCGAGCGGTTTCCATCGTTTTTCACGCCCTACTAAGAGAAATGCGAAAACAGCGGCAGTTGTGAACGCAAACAGGCTCACGCGCACATCGGCTAGAAACACGAGCGCGGCAAACAGAGCCAGTCCCAGCGCATTGACACGATGACCTTGATGATCGGCACGCATCCGACTTATCGCCCACATCAGCCAGGGCCACCAGGCCATCGCGTACAGGACATCCAGATGCCCCGCCCCCGTATGGCCGATCACGCGCGGTGCCAGGACATAGGCCAGCGTGCTGAAAGCGGCGGCCTCGGTTCGCAGACCGAGCGAACGCGCCCAGCACCACATCCCACCGCCAGCAACCAGCAAATGAAATACGATCAAGAGATTGAGGTGCAGCACAGGCGGGAATAGCACTACCAACCATTGAAAAGGATAGGCCGTTTTGTTCAACGGGTTAGCCGCGAAGGGCTGCCCCGCCATCGTTGTCTCGCGCCACAGCGGAAACTCACCCCGCGCCAATACCGATTCGCGCAGATAAAAGGCATTCGGCCAGTGCGCCAATACGGCGTCCGAGAAACGTGCTTCATGGCGCAAATACGGCAGCCCATCCGGTCGAAAACCCAAAATCAACAGGCTGATGCCGACGACGGCCACCAGCGCAATTTTAAGGCGCATACACGCTCACGCTGCCCGCCTGGAAAACCGGATTCAACTGCGCCAGGCACACGCCCTGGCCGAGTTCGTTCTCTAGCGGCCCAGCAATCATGTAGCTCACCCGGTACTCCGCCAGCAAACTAGCGCAGTCGGTATCCTGCCCGTTGTACCAATTCAGCACTTGCTGCGCTTTCACGGCGGCGTCCAACGTTTCAAACGGATGTCCATACACCACCCGCGCCCCGACCCAACTCGGTATCCACACGCTGACCGGCTCAGATGCCAGGATCACATCATCCGCCGAGGTGTTCTGGTTCAACCATTGGAAGGCCACCGCGTAGTCCCGCGCCAGAAACGGGCCGACGGCAACCCGCAAATTGCCGATCAGGAGCAGCAAGTTGGTGAAGGTGATGACCGGGATCACAGCGATCAACAGCCGGTAACGCCAGCGCCGATTGATATACTGAAACCAGAAATCTTCGAGGGAACGGGTGGCAAAATAGATGAGGGGAATCATCATGCCCGCCGTGAAACGCCGCTGGATGTTAGTCGGCAGAACCATCAGCACGACCATTGCAGCCAACCACACCAGCATCAGCCGGTCGCCGTCGGCCTCGAAGCGCCGGAGCGCCCGGTAAATACCCGGCAGCGCGATCAACAGCGGCACACCCAACCCCAGCAGGAAAATCAGCGGTGACGGCGCGGCGGTCACATTCTGGCGATTCCACTCGGCCACCACCGGGTTATACGACACAATCGCGGCGTAGTAGGCGGCAACCGGGACAGCCGGCAAGATCACGACCAGCAGCCAGCGCAGTTCGCGCATCGTAATCTTGCGCCTTTGCAGCCAGTACGCGCCGACATACACGCCGACGGCGGCGACGAACGGCACGAGCGCCTGCGGGAACAGCAGTGACAGGGCAAAACTGAGTAAACCCGCCACCAAGCCGCCATTGCTCACACTGGGATCGCCGGTCGCGCCAGGGCGAAACTCGATGATAAGGATGCTCACCAACAGCGCCAGGCAAGCCAGCGACAGCGGGAAATGCACATTGACCAGACTGCTGTAAAATGGGTACATTTCCGGGATCGACAGGTCAGGGAAAGTGACATCGCCCTGCATCAACGGGCTGAAAAACCAGCCCAAGCCAGAGGCGAACGCGACCAGCAGGAAGAACAGGCGGCGGGTACGCAGCCGCATCCAGATGCTCGCGCCCAGGTGATACAGCGCCAGATACATGATGAGCGAGGCGACCACGCGCGCGGCATGAAACAAAGCAACCGCCGGGATGCGCAGCAGGCGGGCAAGCTGGCCGAGCGCCGGGTACAAAGCCTGGATGAACACGCCCGGATGCGCCTCTGGTGTATGGCGGAAATTCACCAGCCACGAACCTTCCATCCCCTGTGCCATCTTGGATAGATAGGTCGCGCCGTCCCGATAATTGTTCAGCACGCCCATGAACTGCCAGTCCGACCCGCTGACCCCGCTGAAAGCGACCCACAAAAAGGGAACAAATGCCAGCGCCGTCAGCCCGACGGCGAAGATGATCACCCAGCGCCATTCCGCCGGTGTGATATGGATCGAATCACGAGATGCTTGCATCAGTCCGCCTTCATGAATGTGGGCTGCTTGCCCGCCGACTACCCCAGTGTATAATCTTTAATACATCAACAATAGCGTACTTATTGATCTGCTGTCGTTAAGGGATTGCCTAGCTCATTTTACACCGACTCACAGCACACGCCAGCAAAGGCACGGTTCATGACCCAAGCTGAAGCCCTGTATCACCTCCAGGAAATCGACCTCCAGATCGTGGGGACGCACAAACGTCTGACCGAGATTGCGGCTGCCTTATCCGATAACAAAATCATCAGTGAGGCGCAAAGCGCGGTTGAGGCCGCCCAAAAAACACTCACACCGAGTCAGACGCGAGCGCGCAACCTGGAACTCGAAATCCAAACCAACAGCGACAAAATCCGCCAGACCGACCAGCAGCTATACAGCGGCAAGGTGCGTAACCCGAAGGAATTGCAAGACATGCAGCACGAAATCCAGTCGTTGAAGCACCGCAACAGCGAGTTAGAAGATGTGCTGCTCGAAATCATGCTGACCGTCGAGGGCGCGGAAAGCGATTTGGGCGACAAACAGCGCGAATTGGGGCGGCTGACCCGCGAAGGGCAAAGCGGCCACCAGGACTTGCTTGACGAGCAAAAAAAGCTGCAAGCCGACCTGAAACTGCTGGGGCAGAAACGCGAGGGCGCGCTGCCCCCCATCACGCCCGACAGCCTGAAAACCTACACCGCTTTACGCCCACGCAAAAACAACCAACCGATCGCCCTACTGGTCAATGGAAGCTGCTCGGTGTGCCGGGTGGAGCAAGATATGGCGGTCATCGCCGAGGTACGCAAGGGGCAAAAACTCACGCCCTGCTCAAGCTGCGGGCGAATTCTAGTCTATAAAAGCGGTTAACAGCGGAGGACGGGCGATATGGGATTCGATGTCCAAAATTTCGGCTTGGGCTTACTGGCGGGCTGGGCGTCCGGCTATGGCGTGTACCGCGCCCGGCATTTGATCGCCCGCACGCTCCAATCGGCGTCGGCGCAGGCCAGCAGCGCACAAAATTACGCCCTGCAAAGTGCGGACAACCGCTACATCGGCGACCTGATTCAACTGGCTGAGAACAGCCATCTGGCCGGACGGTTTGTGAAGCTGTCGGAGGTGCTGGTCGAGCCGCGCTTCATCCCCCCGCCCCCGCTGGCCGCCCCGCCCGACGACGACGTGATCCGCGATGTGTTCCGCGTCATCCCACGACTCGGCGAATACCCCTTCCTGGGCGCGCCTTACAATATCGAAACCCTGTCGATTGACGAACTCGGTACGGGAGATCGGGCGTTGGCGCTGCTGGGGCAGCCCGGCAGCGGGCGGACGACGGCGCTGCTCACCATCGCTTTACGCAGCCTGGGCAAAGTGAAATTTGACCCGCCAATTGACAAAGTACAGCAGCGGTTGGACGCCGAAGAAGCCGCCCTCAACGAGAAACAGCGGGCGGTGCGCATCAAGGAACGGCTGACGATTGAGCAGCGGGCGAAGGAACGCCTCGCCGAGGAGCAGGGCATGGCCTTCGACGCCGATGCCGACGCGCAGGGTCAGAGCAGCCTGCCCTTGTTCAACCGCTTGATGCCGGTCTATATCCACCTCGCCGATGTCGATGCCCGCGATGCCGAGTTCGGCAAAGAGATCGACCCCGCCGAGCCGTTGGTGCGGGCGATCCAGCGCCAGGTCGGGCGCGTCACGGCCAGCACCATCCCGCGCAACCTGTACAACCGGCTGAGTCGCGGGCAGGTGCTGCTGCTGGTGGACGGTTACGACGACCTGCCCGAAGCCGAACGCGGGCGGCAGCTTGCCTGGCTCAAGGCGCTCATGACCGAATACAGCAGTAACTTTTTCATCGTCGCCGGGCCGTCTGCCGGTTACGGTTCACTGATGCGGCTCGCCCTGACGCCGGTGTTCTTGCGCTCCTGGTCGGATGGCGATATGAACGACGCGGTGAACCGCTGGGCGGAAGTATGGCCGCAAATTGCCAAATCGCGGCGGACGCTCGCGCCCAAGCCGGACGCAGGCAGCGTCAGCCGGGCGAAGGTGAACAACCGCGCCCTGCCACCCTTTGACCTGACGCTCAAAATCTGGGCGAACTACGCCAACGACAGCGAAGCGCCCGGTTTCGAGGGCTGGATGCGGGCGTACCTGAGCCGCCACCTGCCCCAGGATCAACCCTTGAGCCTGATCCTACCACAGGTCGCCCAGGCTGCGGCGCTGCAACTGGACGAGGGTTACATCACCCTGGCGCGGTTGGAAGAGGCGATCACTGGGCGCGTCAGCACGCCAGTAGCCGAAACTGACGACGAGCCGGACGTGGACGAGGCTGAGGCCAAACCCGGCAAAAAGGGCGACGCCAAGAAGGAAAAAGAGCCGACCAGCGCCCAGGGCAACCTGCTGGCAATGCTGCGGCGGAGCGGCCTGCTGCTGCGCTACAGCGGTGGGCGGCATCAATTCCGGCATCCCTTCCTGGCGGCCTACCTCGCCAGTTTGACACTGGCCGACGCGCCGGTGCAAACCCGACTGGAAAAAGCGACCCAACCCGCTTGGACGCAGTCCATCGCCTATTCGACGCTGCACACCCCTGCTGACGACCTGGTGCGGGCTAGGCTGAACGCTCCCGTCGATGTGCTGCAACAGGATGTCCTGGAAATCGCAACCTGGCTGCCATACGCCAGCGGCGATGCCGGTTGGCGCGGCGGCTTCCTCAAGTACCTGGGCAACCTGTTCATGTCACCGGCGCAGTATCCTTTGCTGCGGGAACGGGCGGCGGCGGCGCTGGTCAGTACACGCGACAAGAATGTGCTGTACCTGTTCCGGCAGGCCGCCCGCAACGCCAACGACGATTTGCGGCGGCTGGCTTGCCTCGGTATGGGCGCGGTCGGCGACCCGGAAGCGGTCAACGACCTGATGCCGATGCTGCAAGACCAGACCGGCGAGGTGGCGCTGGCGGCGGCGCTGGCGCTGGGCGCGATCCGCACCGACGACGCCCTGAACGCGCTGGTCGAAGCCTTCACCCAGGGGTCGGAGCCGCTCCGCCAGGCGGTGGCGGAGACCCTTGCCGACATCCCGGAAGAAGGCTATCCGGTGCTGTACGACGCCATCCAGGACGAGGAGATGCTGCTGCGGCGGGCGGCGGTGTTCGGGCTGCGCCGTGTGAAATCCGGCTGGGCAATGATCGCCATTTACCGCGCCTTCCTCGAAGATGAGCAGTGGTATGTGCGTTCCGCCGCGCAGATTGCCTTCCAGGAATTGCAGTACGGCGGCGATCGCGGGCCGAAAAGTTACCCGCCGGTCGAGGGCATCGCCTGGCTCAACCAGTGGGCCAACAGTCGCGGCGAGAACGTGCCGCCCGGCGAAGGCGCGACCCAAATGCTGCTCAAGGCGCTGCAAGAGGGCGAACCACCGATCCGCCAATTCGCGGCGGCGGCGTTGGGGCAGCTTGGCCTGGCGCACACGACCAAACCGCTGTACGGGGCGCTGCGCGACCGCCAGCCGGAGGTGCGCGACGCGGCACATCGGGCATTGGCCGCGTTACAAACCCAGATGGGCTACCCGCTCCCCGCGCCGCTGTAAAGTTGACTGCAATGGGTAGGGACATAGCGCGCTGTGTCCCTCATTAATTGTGTTTTGCTTGTCACTGCATAAACATTCCTACGCCGCATATTCTCACGTTAATTTTCGACTCATTGACCTTCCCTCAAAATCGAAACAAATGTCTGAACAAATGTTCAACATTTTCCCCTGGTTTGTGATACTATTGTGTCATACGTATATTTTGTGAACACATGCTCGCCCGCACTCACTGGCAACGGTCTTTGCTCCCCTCCTCGCTTACGGGGAGGGTGTCCGACCCCGTCGGCCAGGGGGGTGGGGTAAACAACCCCACTTTCATGTAGCCGCCAATGGTTGGCGAAAAACGACTATTCGCCCATTCGTTTTCGTCGCTTTTGTCGCCATTTTCGCCTTTGGGTGGCCGACCTGCAATGGCGTCCTGCCACCGCCGCCGCCGCCAATGACGGGCTTTTGCACTGGCAACATTGTCAACGCCGCCGCAGCAGCCGCAGCAATAAGGCTGAAGTCTGAATAGAAAATGAAGCGAGAAGGATGAGTCAGAGCAGATTTACGATTCGGGGGTGCTGTCGGGCAGTTGTTCGTTGGCGGCGTCGCAAGGGAGTGCGCGGTCAAAGTCGGTGTGGAAGATATACTCGTTGTCACCGGCTGACAGGACAATACGGTAGCCATCGACGCTAAGCGAGGTATAGATTTCGCCGGGGAGCGGGCAACCGAGACTGGTATCTGTCCAGATGTAGGCTGTTACCTCGACCACGCGCACACGGCGGACAGGCAGCCCCAGCTCTTCGGCGACGCGGCGCTGCGCCAACGCCGCCAGTTCCGCCGCCACCGGATCGACCGCCAGCGCGCCGTCTGCGACTGGGGGCGGGGTTTCGCCCGCTGCTGGAGTCGTAGCAATCTCGTCGGGTGCGGACAAGGCCGGATCGGGTGTGCCACTGGGCGGCACAGGCGAAGGGGTAAAGGTCGCGGTCGATGGGATCAAAACCTGGGTCGACTCGACGAAGGGTGTGGCTTCCCCTGCACAGGCCGACAAAACCAGCAGCAGGAGCAGCGCCCCAAGCCGGAAGGGGCTAGTCGTCGGCTTTGCGGCCACCGAGCTTCGCTTCCACGTCAGCCGTCGTAATGCCTTCGACACTGATGATCTTTTCGCGGCCATTCGCCCCGGCCACAATCTCAATCTTGCCAATGGCAACGCCAAGTTGCTCGGCCAGGAAGTTGACGAGTTCCTGGTTGGTGGACGGATCACCGGCGGGCGAGGAAACGAGGCGGATTTTCAATATGCCGTCTTCCTGCGTGCCGACGAGTTCGGTCTGGGCGGCGCGGGTCACGACGCGGACGGTGAAAGCTGCCCCTCCCCGCGCGTCGGTGATCTCAAATTTCCGGTTCTGTGACATAACATGCCCTCTCAGTTGATGCCTTTATTATCGCAGGAAAAGCCGCGATAGACCCTTAATCCTTGCGACGGGAGCAGTCGCCGTCACATCAATCCTAGTACGGATTAGTGTACAGGAAAAGTAGGGTTGGCTCAAGCGGCCTAAAAGCGCGTGATGAGGGTCATGAGTACCTGGATAACCAGGAACACGATCAGCGGGCTAAAGTCCATCATGCCGGTTTGCGGCATCATCTCGCGGATCGGGCGCAGGACTGGCTCGGTGACATCATACAGGAGTTTGATGATGGGATTGGAGCGATCCACATTGGGAAACCAACTCAGGATGATACGAGCCAGCAGCACCAGTTCAAATATCCACAGCACGTAGTACAGCAGGGTAAAAATCGCGTTCACGTTCTTATATCCTCATTTCTCGTTCACCGAAAATAGCGCGGCCAACGCGCACCAGCGTCGCGCCTTCTTCGACCGCCACCGGATAATCGTCGGTCATGCCCATGCTCAAATCGGGCAGGTCGATCCGAAACACCTCAGCCAGCGCCGTCCGCAGCGCCGCCAACCCCGCGAACACAGGGCGGACTTGCTCGGCGTCTGCGACAATCGGTGCCATCGTCATCAGCCCGCGCACGGTGATACCGGGCAAGGCCACAATCTGGCTGATTTCGTCCCACAAGGCCGCGCGCAAGGCGGCGTTATCCGCCCAGCCGGACGCCTGCAAGCCGTACTTGGATTCCTCGCCGGAAACGTTCACTTCCAGCAGGACATCCAGCTTTTTGCCGGCTTCCAGCGCCAAACCCGACAGCTTACCCGCCAGTTTGAGGCTATCGACCGAATGTACTCGGTCGAACAACGGCAAGACTTCTTTCGCCTTGCGACCCTGGATTTGGCCGATCATGTGCCAGGTCAACGGCACGGGTGATTGGGCCTTGACCGCCGGAACCTTGGCCTCGCCTTCTTCTACGCGATTCTCGCCAAAATGTTGCAGCCCGGCAGCCACCGCTTCCAATACTGCTTCGCTTGGATGGGTCTTACTAACAGCGATCAAGGTCACATCTGACGGGCTGCGACCGACGCGAACGCACGCTGCGGCGATATTATCTTGAATTTGACGGATATTGTCGGCAATCATGTGAGTGATAACACCGCCCCAAAGCGTCCGGTACGACCTTTTTCCGCCCGGTGCGAGAAAAATTCATCGACACATTCCGCCGTGCAAATCGCGGCTACCTCGACCTGCCCGACACCGGCGCGTTCCAGGTCCAAGCGGTTGGCCGCCCATAAATCAAAATAGGCCGTGCCATCGGCTGGGTCACGGCGGATCAGCCCTTCGGTTGACCCAAAATAGTCCTGTAGCGCAGCCACGACTTCCTCGCCGACCTGGTAGCGATCCGGGCCAATCGCTGGGCCGATACCGGCCTGGATGTTGGCGGGTTTGCAGCCATACGCCTCCACCATCTTCCGCACGGTATTCGCGCCGACACCCGCCACCGTCCCACGCCAACCGGCGTGGGCGATGCCGATCACCGCTTGAACCGGATCATAAAAGAAGAGCGGCGTGCAGTCGGCAAAGCGCAGAGTGAGGGGAGTATCACGCTGGTCAGTGACGATGCCATCGGCCTGCGCCAGCCAACGCTGCTCCGGGTCGGGCTGGGTCGCGGTGATGACATCGGCACTGTGAACTTGCCAGACGGTACAGGCGCGCTCGGCGTTCAGGTTCAAGACCTGGTACATGCGCTGATGGTTGTGGCGGACGTTGGCGGGATCGTCGCCCATGTTTCCCCCCATGTTGAGGGACGCCCAGGGTTCGGGACTGATGCCGCCCTGGCGGGTGAAAATGCCATGAGCGAGTCCCGGCCATTGATGAAACTGGTAGTAGACCAGGTCGCCTTGAACAAAACGCTGCAATTGAACTTATCCTCACCCCAACCCCGCTCCAATAAATGGAGAGTGGCTCTAAAGACTGGATTTCAATTCCCAATTTGAGTCGAGAGTGCTACTGATGCACCACACAGCACAATATTACAATTTTCGCCGTGAAAAAGCATGTGCCAATCCTGACGGCAGGCGACAAACGGGCAAGGGCGGCGCGAAACCTCAAGGGAAACCTTTGTTGCGGTGCTTAACATTTTAGGTGTATACTGCCATCAATACTTAAATGGTCTTACGCAGTCCGCCATGTTGCTGATTTTTAATGGGGTGGCGGATACCGCTTCCCAAACCGATGGTTGGGGCTGGGAAACCAACATGAGGACGCTCGATGAATGATCGTGAAGAACAGCGCGCACAGCGCCACATTTCGATATTGATTGTAGACGACCATCCGCTATTCCGGGATGGGTTGCAGCAAGCCCTGGCCCTGGAAAACGATTTAGCTGTGATCGGCCTGAGCGAAGACGGCGAAGACGCGCTTCGGGAAGCGCGCCGGTTGCAACCGGATGTCATTCTACTGGACATCAACCTTCCGCTGCTGAACGGCTTGCAGGTGGCACGCCAGCTCAAAGCCGAACGCGCGCACACGGCGATCATCGTCCTGACCGCTTACCACGACAGCCAGCAAGTCTTACACGCGATGCGGGCCGGTGCTTCGGCCTACTGCTCAAAGGATGTGACGCCGGACGAGTTGATCGAGATCATCCGCGATGTCGCTAACGGCCTGTATGTGGTGGAAAACGAGCGCATGGACGAACGCGCCCTGGAAAGTTGGATTCAATCCAACATCGCGGCGATGAGCGGGCCGTACATCATCGACGCCGAAGAACATTACATCCCCCTCAGCCCGCGCGAGATGGAAATCTTGCAATACGTGACCAACGGACTGAGCAACAAAGAAATCGCAATGAAGCTACGCATCAGCCAGCAAACGGTCAAAAACCACATGACCTCGATCCTGAAAAAGCTGAATGTGGAGGATCGCACCCAGGCCGCCGTGAACGCGATCCGGCGCGGGTGGGTCCGGATTAAGGACAACAATAATTCGGGCAGCAACGCAGTATAGAGTGGGAAGGTTATGGACAGAGAACTTACCGATCCAAAAGAGCAACTGATCGACACGATCACGCAGGAAATGAAGCGGATCAAAGATAAGCTGGTGGAGATTAAGGGTCAAATTGACCAGACCCAGTTGGTCGTTGACCGCGAACAGCAGCGCAACGCCGATATTGCGACTGAACTGCGCACGATCCAGGACAACATCGAAACCGTGCCGCGCCAGGACATCCGCACTAAGTACGACGAGGCGATTGACGCGCGCTTCCGGCTGACCACCATGCGCGGACAGCTTGAAAAATTCCAGGCCAACCGCGACAGCCTGGAAAAAGAGCAAACACTGCTGGCACAATTGCTGAACAAGATGCAGGGTGTTGATGTGCTGTCCACCGGCGAGGAGTCGGCCAATGAACCCGGCACCGTGAAGGTCAGCGTGAACATCGTGCGTATCGTGCAGGCGCAGGAAGAGGAAAAGCTGCGGCTGGCGCGGCTGATGCACGATGGCCCGGCGCAATCGCTCACCAACTTCATCCTGCAAACCGAGATTTGCCAGCGGTTGTTCGACCGTGACCCGGCACGCGCTGCCGAAGAATTGAACAACCTGAAGACCACAGCCAGCGTGACGTTCCAGAAGGTGCGCGACTTCATCTTCGACCTGCGCCCGATGATGCTGGACGACCTGGGCGTTGTGCCGACGGTGCGGCGCTATGTGGACTCGTTCAAAGAGAAACACGACATCGAAACCAAGCTGGAACTGCTGGGCGACGAACGCCGCCTGGAAAGCCACCGCGAGGTGATGTTGTTCCGGGGCGTGCAGGATTTGATGGGTCACGCCCGCGATTATGCCAACGCCACCAACCTGGACATCCGCCTGGATATGTCGAGCGAGCGGATCAAGGTGGACGTGGAGGACAACGGGCGCGGTTTCGATGCGGAGGCGGCGTTCAGCGGGGACGAGTCGCATCTTGACCCGCGCGAACAGGCGCTGCTGACGCTCAAGGAAAAGTTTGAATTGGTAGGCGGATCGGTCGCCGTCAACAGCAGTGAAACCGAGGGCAGCCACATCCATCTGGAGCTACCCGCCAGTGACGACAGTCTGTAAACGCAGGACTTGCCGGGGCAGCCAGTGAAGATATGGTTTTTCAAACTATAAGCCTATTTGACACACGCTGCCATTCGACTACACTAAGATTTATAGCTCTGTTCCATTTGCTCTTTTTCTCTCATCTGAAACCAGGGGCGCACAACACACAGATGAGACACCCAAAGCCTGACGGAGGAACTCATGCGTGGTCGCTTGCTCATACTTGTTGGCCTAATAATCTTACTCATTGTCATTGTTGTGGTTGTGGTCGTGCTACCTTCGCTGCCACCAGCGGCAGTTGATCCTGGCACGGGGCAGCCGGTTGTCCAACAGCCAGAAGCCACTATCGGGCCAACGGCAACGCCAATTCCGTTTGTCCGCGTCGTGATCGCGCTGCAAAACCTGCCGCGCGGCTACCGCTTCCCCACCGCCATTGAAGAACTGGCAAATGTGGTCGATTACTTCCCCTGGCCGGAGTCGGCAGTACCCTTCAACGCGCTGCGCGAAGACCAGGGCGGCCTGGAAAAAGTGCTGGGGCAAGTCGCGCGGACGGACATCTTCCGCGAGCAACCGCTCCTGTCCACCCTGCTCGTGCCTGACCTGGTGAACATCGCCAACGTCGGTTCTGACCTGGGCGCGGTGCTGCCCAATGACCGGGTGGCGGTGACGATCCCGATCAACCGCGTGACCAGCGTGGGCTACGGCGTCCAGGACGGCGACCATGTGGACATTATCATTTCGATGCTGTTCGTGGACGTGGACGAAGTGTTCCAATCGATCCAGCCGAACAACATCACTCTATTCAGCGTGAAAGAGAACGGCGATATTGAATTTGTCGAGGCGGTTCAAGGCCGCCCGGATGTGACCAGCCTGGGGTCGGCGATTATCGGCCCGTCCGAACGGCAGCGTCCGCGTCTGGTCACGCAGCGCACGATCCAGGACGCCCTGGTGATGCACGTCGGTGACTTCCCGCTGGACGGCGATTATATTGGCGTGCCGCCAACCCCGACGCCAGTACCGCAGGAACAAACTGAAGATGGCAGCGGTGGCACACCTCCCCCACCCCCCACGCCAATTCCGCCCCCGGACATCGTGACGCTGGGTGTGACGCCGCAGTATTCGGTCGTGCTGGTGTGGGCGATTGAAGCCAAACTGCCGCTGACACTGGCGCTGCGGTCAGCGACGGACACCTCGCGCGTGCCAACGCAGGCGGTGACGCTGGACTTCATTATGAATGAATTCCGCATCGAACTGCCCGGACGGCGCGACTTCACGATTGAACCGGCGATCCGCAGCATCCGGCAACTGTTGGCCGGCGACGAGATCAGCCTGAACCCGGCAACGCCGTAATTTAGAAGCGGACACGCGGATCAAGCGTATGAAACCAATGTTTATAAGTATGACCGGGGTAGTGCAATGAATAGACCAGGCGCAAACCAGGCTGGTGGTGACGACATCATCTCCATCCTGCTCGTGGACGACATACCGGAGACGCGCGAGAACATCAAGAAGTTGCTTGCGTTCGAGCCAGACTTCAAAGTGATAGGATCGGTCGGCACCGGGCGCGAAGGCGTGACGATGGCGAAGGAACTCAAGCCCAACATCATCGTCATGGACATCAATATGCCGGACATGGATGGCATCCAGGCGACCACGCTGATTACGGAAGCCGTGCCGACTGCCGCCGTCATCATGATGTCGGTGCAGAACGACCCCGACTACCTGCGCCGGGCGATGCTAGCTGGGGCGCGCAACTTCCTGACCAAGCCGATTTTGCCGGATGAGTTGTATAACACGATCCGCACTGTACATGTGCGCAACAAACCCATCGCGGCCCAATACGCCGCGATGGCAAGCCAAGTCCCGATTGATCTGCGCAAGTCCGCGCAGGCGGAAGGCACGGAAAACCGCGCCGGTCATATCATCGTGGTCTACAGCCCGCAAGGCGGCGTTGGCTGCACCACCATTGCGACGAACCTGGCGTCTGGCCTGATGAAAGAAGGCGTTCGCGTGCTGCTGGTGGACGCCGATTTGCAGTTTGGCGACATCGGTGTGTTCTTGAATATGCAATCGCAATCAACGATGGTTGACCTGGTGGGCAGCGTCGACGACCTGGACACCGAATTGTTCGATAACATCGTCGTCACCCACGACAGCGGTTTGAAGGTGCTGATGGGGCCAGCACGCCCGGAATTTGCCGAGGTCATCCAGTCCAACCCAACCTCGGTGGCGCAAATTCTGCAAAAAATCGCCGGTAACTACGACTTCATCGTGGTGGATACCGGACGACACCTGGATGAGACGCTGCTATCGCTGTTCGACGCCGCCGCCAAGATTGTGCTGGTGGCGATGCCGACGTTGGCCTCCGTCAAGAATGTGCGCTTCGTGCTTGACCTGTTCGACCAGCTCACCTACGCGCCCGATAAAACCATGCTGATCCTCAACCGCGTGCCGGACGACCGTAACAAGCAAAAGTTCATAGTGGCTTCGGATAAAATCGAGAAATTCTTGAAGCGCCCGGTGGAAGTGGAAATCCCGTCGGACGAATTGACGGTGCTGGGCGCGATGAGCAAGGGGGTGCCGATTGTGGCACAGCGTGACCGCAGTCGGTCGCCGGTCAAGGAATTGATGCAGCTATCCGACCTGATGCACGCACGATTG
>Ga0187894_10004144_pt1 | contig 15746 bp, 14 predicted proteins | sample GBC1701081metaG_FD_136650 | JGI IMG/M metagenome (GOLD analysis project Ga0187894, IMG submission 136650) | White microbial mat communities from a lava cave in the Kipuka Kanohina Cave System on the Island of Hawaii, USA - GBC170108-1 metaG ... | reverse complement strand
GTTTTCAGATCGGTCGGCGCGATCGTCGGCACGGTCATCCGGTTGAGCCCCGGGATGGCGCGGCGCTCCGGACCCGTCTCGATCTCGTCGGTCATCGGCCGGTGCTTCAGCACCTGGACTTTCTGCCAGCCCATCTGCATCAGCCAGTGCGCCGTCATGATGGCCCGCACGCCGTCATTGTCGTGCAGTATGATCGTGGCATGGCGCACCCCGACATACTGGTCGGTCGCCTGCACGAGCTGGCCGCCCGCGGCATGCCGGAAGCCGATCAGGTGGCCCTTGGCGTACTCGGCCGGGTCGCGCACGTCGAACTTGTAGACGCTGCCGCCGGCGGCCGCGGCCTCTTCCTCGATCCGCCGCAATACCGACATGGGAATGGGCCGGATGCCGGCCTTCTGAGCCACGCGCGCGGAAGCCTCCTTGGCCCAGCCCGCCGCCGCGGCGCTCTGGCCCCTGTAGGTGTCATGCCGGCCACGCGCCACCTGCAGGCCGGCGAGGTGCCAGCCCATGGTGCCGTTCTTCAGCGCGATCACCTTGTTGGGCAGCCCGGCGTTGATCAGCGACTGCGCGCCGATGATCGACCGCGTGCGGCCGGCACAGTTGACGACCACCAGCGTCTCGGGATTGGGCGCGAAATCCTTGACGCGATAGACCAGCTCGGCGCCCGGGCAATCGATGCCGCCGGGGATCGACATGTTGCGGAACTCGTCCATCGGCCGGCTGTCGAGAATCACCAGATCGGTGCCCTCGTCGACCAGCTTCTTGAGGTCGGCCGCGTCGATGCGTGGCGTATCGCAATCGTGCTCGACGACCTCGCCGAAGGCCTTGCTCGGCACGTTGACGCCGCCGAACACTTCGCAGCCTGCTTCGCGCCAGGCCTTCAGCCCGCCGTCCAGCACTGCGACGTTGTTGTAGCCGCAGCGCGACAGGCGGGCGGCGGCGCGATTGGCGCGGCCCATCTGGCCCTCCTCGCCGCTGTCCATCAACACGATGCGCGCGCCGGGGTTGGGCACCAGTGCCCGCACCCGCAATTCCAGCTTGGAGAGCGGCAGGGGCGTGGCGAAGAGCGGATGGCCCTCGTTGAATTCGCCCTCCTCACGCGTGTCGAAGAAGGCAAACTCCGCGTCGGTGCCGAGCGCTGCCTTGATCTCCGCTACCGACACCAGTGGCGTCAGGATCTTGGGCTTGGCCATGAAGCGCATGGCGCGACCGCTCTCCTGGTCGACCGTCACCCGGTCGGGCAGATGCTCGAGGCTGAGCCCATAGAGATGCAGGTGCAGCGCCGGTGCACCGCCCGACTGTACCTGGATGGTGTGGAAGTCATCGGGCAGGTACTCGATGCAGTTGCCCTTGACGATGGTGCTCTCGCCATCGCGCTCCAGCGTGATGAAGTCCGGATCGTTGCGGCCATCGGCGACCCGGCTGTAGCGCACGTTGTGTTCCTGGCCGTGCACGCCGGCGATGCAGGCCCACGTGGTGTGGTTGTGCGGCGGCACCAGCTTGCCTTCCAGGCCGGCCGAGGCGTAGAGCGCGAAGCGATGATCCGGGTCCTCGGCGATACGGTAGATGCCGCCGTCGGCCCGGACCGGAAATTGTTCAAGCGGAAAGAGCTCCGTCTGCGTCGCCAGATCGGTCAGTTTTTGACCGATCTTCGCCAGTGCCTCACGCGTGACGCCTTCGCCGGCCTCGATATCGCGTACCTTGGCGAGCATGTCACGCGCGGCTGCCGCGCGCTCGTTCCACAGCGACATGGCTGTCTCCTTGGGATCCCTCGAATGTCGGCGGACTATAGGGCGACGGCCGATCCGGTCAACGCATGGCAGGCAAGCGTTTCTCTATGCACCGCATATGCGTGTACGCACGCTTGCCGGCTGGCCCATGATCCATTAACCAAGCCGACGGCCTGGGTCGCCGCGTGGGGAGACCACAAACATGAGACATGTCGTGCTGCCGGCTGTCGCCGCGCTGATGCTGTGGACAGGCGGACCGGCTGCCGAAGGATGGGCGCAAGCCACCCGACAACAGGCCCGCCCCCACGTGCCCACTGCCAAACCAGCCGCCGCGCAGCGGCCGGTGGCGGCACGGCCGACGACCACGCGGGTGACTGCGGCTCGGCCCGCACCGGCCAAGCGCACGGCGTTCCGACCGCAGGCCGCGCCGCGGCGCGCCTATGTGCCGCCGCCGCCGGTCATCGACATCGACCCGACAGCGCAGATCGCCGGCAGCCCGCCCACCGTGCTCGAGTCGGCCGATGTGGCGCGCTACCAGCGCATCGTCGCCGCCCAGTCCGGCGCCAACTGGGCCGCGGCCGATGCCGATATCGGCGCGCTGCGCGACAAGGTGCTGCTGGGGTACATACTGGCGCAGCGCTACCTGTCGTCAGGCTACAGCGCCACGTACGACCAGCTCGCCGACTGGCTGCGCGACTATGGCGACCATCCCGACGCCCCCAACATCTACAAGGCGGCGATAGCCCGCAAGCCATCCGGCTCGCCCGAGCCGCAGGCGGCCACCTTCGCCGCCGCCGGATCCCGCAGTATCGCGCCCGACGCCCGCATGCTGGGCGGCGAATCGGTTCAGGCTGCCTCGATCCGCAGCCGGTTGGCGCGCATGATCGAGGACCGTGGCTTCTCGGCCGCGCGCCTGCTGCTGGACCTGCCCGACACACAGCGGTCACTGCCGGCCGACGAGATCCAGCGCTGGCGCACCGAGATCGGCAGCCGCCAGGTGCAGAGCGGCGGCGAAGACCAGCCGATCGTGCAGGACTATGACGAGCGGCCATCGGCCGCTTTCCAGGCCGGCATCGCCGCCTGGCGTCAGGGCGCCTTCAGCGAGGCGGCGCGTCAGTTCGAGCGCGTCGCCGAAACGCCGGGTGATCGCGCCTATTCCGCGACAATCGCCGCCGGCGCGTTCTGGGCCGCGCGCGCCAACCTTGCCGCCGGCAATCCCGAGCGCTTCGGGCTCTGGATGAAGCGGGCGGCGATCTACGACCGGACGTTCTACGGTCTCATCGCCTTACGTACACTGGGTGTCGAGGTGAGGCCGCAATGGAAAGCGGCGGACCTGACCAGCGCCCGCCGCGGCCTGCTGCGTGACGATCGTACCGCACGGCGCGCCTTGGCGCTGCTGCAGCTCAAGGCCGTCACCAATGCCGAAGTCGAGTTGAACGCAGCGGCGCTCGACGCCGACCCACGCCTGGTCGAGGCCGTGCTGGCCCTGGCCGAAGAAACCAAGCTGACCAGCCTGGCGTACAAGGTCGCCAGCGCCGCGCGCGAGCGTCCCGATCGCATCGACGGCCTGGACAACGCGCTTTACCCCATCCCGCCCTATACGCCGCGCGAAGGCTTCACCGTCGACCGCGCCCTGGTGTTCGCCGTGATGCGCCAGGAATCAGCGTTCAACCCGCGCGCGCGCTCGTGGGCCGGCGCCATGGGGTTGATGCAGCTGATGCCCGGCACGGCGAGCCAGGTCGAACGCCAGTACATGCCCGATCGCGTCGGTGCCGATCGCTATGAGCCCAGCCACAATCTGTCGCTGGGCCAGACCTATCTGCAAACACTGCTCGACGACTACGCCAACAACCTGATGCATGTCGTGCCGGCCTACAATGCCGGGCCGGGCAACGTGAACCGCTGGCTGGCCGCGGCCGACCTTGCCAATGACCCGCTGCTGTTCGCGGCCTCGATCCCGATCAACGAGACGCGCGGCTACGTCGAGGCCGTCCTGTCGAACTACTGGATCTACCGCATGCGGCTGGGCCAGAAAGCCGACTCGCTCGACCAGATCGCGCAGTATCAGTGGCCCACCCACCAGGCGCGCGACGCGCGCCGGTGATGAAAGGACGACAAGAATGCTGCCCCTGGCTGGCGTAAAGGTCATCGAGTTCTGCCAGGTCGCGGCCGGCCCGTTCTGCGGCATGCTGCTGGCCGACATGGGCGCCGACGTCATCAAGGTCGAGCCGCCCGAAGGTGACATGCTGCGCCAGTGGCCGCCGATCTCCAACGGCTACAGCGAGAACTTCGCCTCACTCAATCGCAACAAGCGCTCGGTCGTGCTCGACCTGAAGAATGCTGAGCACAAGAAGCGGGCGCGGTCACTGATCCTGGGCGCCGATGTCGTGGTCGAGAACAACCGGCCCGGCGTCATGGACCGGCTCGGCCTGGGCTACGCCTCCTTGAAGGAGGAAAAGCCAGGACTGATCTACTGCTCGATCTCGGCCTTCGGACAGACCGGCCCGCGCAGCGGCGAAGGCGGCTTCGACGTCACCGTACAGGCCGTGTCCGGCATCATGAGCGTCACCGGCGAGCCTGATGGGGCGCCGGTGAAGTGCGGCGTGCCGGTATCCGACTTCGCCGCCGGTCTCTACGGTGCCTTCGCCATCGCTGCCAAGCTGCGCGAGGTGCAGATGGGCGGTGCCGGCGGCCATGTCGACGTGTCGATGCTGGGCGCCAGCCTTGGCATCGCGGCGCTGCAGACCAGCGAGTATTTCGGCACTGGTCGCGATCCGCGCAAGCTCGGCTCGGCCCATCCCCGCAACGCGCCGTACCAGGCATTCAAGGCGCAGGACGGCTATTTCGTGATCGCCGCCGGGAACGACCGGCTATGGCAGTCGGTGACCGAGGTCGTGGCGCGACCCGACCTGCTGGCCGATGCACGCTTCACCACCACCTCGCTACGGGCGCAGAACCAGGTGGCCTTGAAGGACATGCTGGAGGCCGAGTTCGCCAACCACCCCGTCGATCACTGGATCGGCGCCTTTGAAAAAGCCGGCGTACCGCACGGGCGTATCAACAGCTACGCGCAGGTGCTGGCCGACCCGCAGGTGGCCCACATGGGATGGGTGCAGCCGACGACCCTGCCTTCAGGCGTGGCGACACGCACGTTCGGCTTCCCGGTGCGCTTCGATGGTCAGACCTTGTCGCTGCGCCGCGATCCGCCAGCACTGGGCGGCGATAGCGAGACGGTGTTTGGTGGCATCGACGCGGCCAGCAAGGCTGCGGAGTAACATCAGGCGCGAAATCCGCGGCGGCTGTCAGCGATAATCGAACGCGCGGCATTGTGGCCGGGCGCGCCGGTCACGCCGCCGCCGGGATGAGCGCCCGAACCGCAGAGATAGAGTCCGGGCAGCGGCGAGCGATAGTCGGCGTAACCCAGCATCGGCCGGGCGCTGAAGAGTTGGTCGAGCGACAGGGCGCCGTGGAAGATATCGCCGCCGACCAGGCCAAAGGTGCGTTCCAGGTCGAGCGGGCTCAGGATCTGACGACCGATGACACTGGCGGCGAAACCGGGCGCGTAACGATCAACGGTCGCAATCATCAGGTCGGCGACGTCGTCACGATGGTCGTCCCATGAGCGACCATCCGACAGCTGCGGCTGCACATGCTGACAGAAAAGGCTGGCGACATGCGCGCCCCGGGGGGCCAGGCTGTCGTCCAAGGTCGATGGGATCAGCATCTCGACGATCGGCTCCCGACTCCAGCCTTCTCGCTTGGCGTCATCGTAGGCGCGATCCATGTACGCCAGCGACGGCGCGATGATGATGCCCGCCGTGTGATGGTCGGCGACCGCATTGCCCGGCTGGCACGTGAAGTTCGGCAACGCCGAGAGCGCAACGTTCATGCGGAACGTGCCCGAGCCGCAACGCCAGCGTTGCATGCGCTGCCGGAACTCGTCGGGCATGACGCCTGCCGGCACCATGGTCTCGAACAGCAGTTTGGGATTGACGTTGCCGGCAACGGCACGCGCGCGCACAGTCCTGCCGTCCGACAACACGACGCCAGCAGCGTGGCCCTTTTCCACGATCACTTCGCGCACCGGCGCGTCGATCTCGATATCGACACCGCGTTCGCGTGCTGCCCGTGCCATCGCCTGCGTGATCGCGCCCATGCCGCCGATCGCATGGCCCCAGGCGCCCTTGCGACCGTTCACCTCGCCGAAGACGTGATGCAACAGAACGTACGCGGTGTTGGGCGTATAGGGACTGGCATAGGTGCCCACGATCGAGTCGAAGCCGAACAACGCCTTTACGATATCAGTCTCGAACCAGCCGTCGAGATAGTCGCCGGCGGACTTGGTGAACAGGTCGAGCAGCGTGCGCTGATGACGTGCCGTCAAATGGCGCAGGCGGTTGGTCGTGGCGAGCGCCCGCCAACTCTCAGCCAGACGGGCGCGCCATGACCCGTCAACCAGGTTCGGCGGCTGGCGCAGGACGAGATCGCGCAGCACATCGGCGATCGCGTCGATTTCGGCGGCATAGGCGTCATAGCGCGCCGCATCGCGCCGGCTGAAACGGGCGATCTCGCCCCGTGTGACGCCTTCCCCGGCCTTGAAATAGTTGCCGTCAGGCAGCGGCAGGAAATTGGCCAGCCGCCGATGGACGATCTTGAGGCCGTGGCGATGCAGGTCCAGGTCGCGGATGATCTTGGGGTTGAGCAGGCTGACCGTGTAGGACGCGATGGAGTTGCGGAAACCCGGGTGGAATTCTTCCGTGACCGCCGCACCACCAATCACACCGCGTCGCTCGACGACCTTCACCTTGAGGCCGGCAGCGGCAAGGTAGGCCGCGCACACCAGGCCGTTATGGCCCGCGCCGATGATGACGACGTCCCAGTCCGTTGCGGTCGATGGACGATCTTGCGTGTGGGCGGTCATGAGAGAAATGCGGGCACCAGCGCCGAAGGAATGCATATATTCCTCAACGCAGGAACGAGATACCCCCGCGATCACACTGGTCGGCATGAGGATGTCATGACACGCATGGACCGCATCGATGAGAGCCGGCCCTTCAAGCCGGTCAATATCGCCGTCCTCACGATCTCCGACACGCGTACCCTGGCCGACGACAAGTCGGGCGACACCCTGGTCGAACGCATCAAGGGTGCCGGCCATCATCTCGCCGATCGAGCCATCGTCACTGACGACGTCGGCCATATCCAACGGCAGGTCACGGCCTGGATCCAGGATCCTGCCATCGAGGTTGTCGTGACCACCGGCGGCACCGGCGTCACCGGCCGCGACGTCACGCCCGAGGCGCTGAAGGGCCTGTTCGAGAAGGAGATCGAGGGCTTCGGCGAGACTTTCCGCTGGATCAGCTTTCAGAAGATCGGCACCTCGACCATGCAGAGCCGGGCTGTCGCCGGGGTTGCCGGCGGCACCTACATCTTCGGCCTGCCCGGTTCGCCCGGCGCCTGCCGCGACGGCTGGGATGAGATCCTCAAATACCAGCTCGACATCCGCTATCGGCCCTGCAACTTCGCCGAATTATTGCCCCGCCTGAACGAGGGCAAGACGCCCCGCAGCGGCTGACGAAGATGCGGAGATGCCCGGAGAGCCTTGACTCTCGGCCTGACCAGAGTCAGTTTGTTCTTCTTTCGTTCTCATCTGGGCAAGGCCATGGCATCCCGTTCGACGCCCCTGCCGGGGCCGGACATCGAGGGTTTCGATCCTGCACCCCATAGCCCCGACGCGCCGGTGTCGGCCCGCGCGCGCAAAGGGCGTGGCGCGATCGGCAATCCGGCTAACCGCTACGACAGCCAGTCGACCGTCGCGGTCGATGACGGCTGGGGCTCGTCGGATGATCGCGACGCGACCAAGGCCAACGCCCACCCTGATGACGAGGATCCGCCGCGCCTGGCCACCACGCTGACGCGCGATGCCACCCGCACCATCATCGCGCGCAACACCTCGCCCGACGTGCCGTTCGACCGCTCGATCAATCCATACCGGGGCTGCGAGCATGGCTGCATCTATTGCTTCGCCCGGCCCAGTCACGCCTATCTCGGCTTGTCGCCCGGACTCGATTTCGAAACCAAGCTGCTGTTCAAGCCCGACGCGGCCCCGCTGCTGCGCCAGGAGCTGTCGAGGAAGGGCTATCGCTGCAACGTCATGGCGATGGGCACCAACACCGACCCCTATCAGCCGGTGGAGCGCGATCTGAAGGTGACGCGGGCGATCCTGCAGGTGCTGGCCGAGTTCAACCACCCTGTCGGCATCGTCACCAAGAACCACCTGATCACGCGCGACATCGACATCCTGGCGCCGATGGCCCAACGACAGCTGGCCGAGGTGTTCGTCTCGGTGACCACGCTCGACCGTCACCTCGCCAATGTCATGGAACCACGCGCCTCGACTCCGTCCAGGCGCATCGCAGCCATCAAGCAACTGAGCGAAGCCGGCATCCCGACCGGCGTGATGAGCGCGCCGATGATCCCGGCCATCAACGATCACGAGATGGAAGCGATCCTCGAGACCGCCGCCGCTGCCGGTGCGACCCGCGCCGGCTACACGGTGCTTCGTCTGCCGCTGGAAATCGGGCCGCTGTTCGAGGAGTGGCTGCGCGAGCATTTCCCCGGCCGCGCCGAGCACGTGCTGTCGCTGGTGCGCCAGACGCGCGGCGGCAAGCTCTACGATTCGGACTGGGGCCAGCGCATGACCGGTACCGGCACCTATGCCGAGCTCTTGCGCACGCGCTTTGCGCTCGCCACCAAGAAGTTCGAGATGAACCGTTTCCGCTACACGCTCGACATCACCCAATTCCGCGTGCCGCCGGGCGCTACGGACTCGAAGCACGACCGGAACCAGCTGTCGTTGTTCTGATCGCGCATCGCCACGATGCGTTTCAGATCGCCTGCCATGGACGTGAAGATCTCCACAAGGTGTTGAAACTTGGCGCTGTCCTGTGGCGCGAGTTGGGGCAATGTGAAGGCCCCTTCTTTGCCACAACCAATGCCGCACTTCCGATTTGAAAACCGCTTCAAGGGGCCCGTCGCCGGTGTCGACGAGGCTGGTCGCGGGCCACTGGCCGGCCCCGTGCTGGCCGCCGCCGTAATCCTGGACCGCACGCGCGCCAAGCGCAGCCTGCTGCGTCTGCTCAACGACTCCAAGCAGCTCACCGCCGAGGATCGCGAGAAGGCATTCCAGGCACTGCGGAAAAGCGATGCGGTGGCAATCGGGATCGGAGCCGCCAGCGCCCGCGAGATCGATCGATTCAACGTCCTGCAGGCGACCTTCCTGGCGATGCGCCGCGCCGTTGCCGCCCTGCCGGAACCCCCGACTATCGCCCTGGTCGATGGCAACCGGCCGCCGCGGCTCGCCTGTCGCGTGGAGCTCATCGTCAGCGGCGATTCGCTCAGCTACTCGATCGCCGCCGCGTCGATCATCGCCAAGGTCACGCGCGATCGCATCATGCACCGGCTGCACGAGCGGCACCCCGGTTACGGCTGGGCGACGAATGTCGGTTACTCCGTGCCCGAGCATCTGGCGGGTCTGCAGAAGCTTGGCCCGACTCCGCATCATCGCTTCAGCTTCGCGCCACTGGGCCGCCTGCTCTGAACCCAGCACTACATCTTGAGTCCTCTCCAATCTCTACCGTCAATAACTTGAAGAAAGAGCCATAACTTACTGATTCAAATAAAGTAAATTGACTTTATCCACAATTGTGCACATGTTCTTCGCGTTCTCGGCCGCACATCCTCCCAGGCCGACATCCATGGTGCGAAGGAATGATGCGCATGCCGAAGGACAATGGGCTGTCCGACCGCGTCCTTGTCGGTGACTGCATCGAGATGCTGAACGGGCTACCCGCCGGATCGGTCGACATGGTGTTCGCCGACCCGCCGTATAACCTGCAGCTCGCCGGGGCCTTGCATCGACCGGACAACAGCAAAGTCGATGCCGTCGATGACGACTGGGACAAGTTCGAGGACTTTGCGAGCTACGACGCCTTCACGCGCGCCTGGATGGCGGCGGCGCGCCGCGTGCTCAAGCCCGACGGCACGATGTGGGTGATCGGCAGCTACCACAACGTCTTTCGCATGGGCACGGCGCTGCAGGACTTGGGCTTCTGGCTGCTCAACGACATCGTCTGGCGCAAGAGCAACCCGATGCCGAACTTCCGCGGCAAGCGCTTCACCAATGCGCACGAGACGCTGATCTGGGCGGCGCGCGACAAGCGGCGCAAGAACTACACGTTCAACTACGAGGCCCTGAAGGAGTTGAACGAGGGTCTGCAGATGCGCAGCGACTGGACGCTGCCGCTGTGCACCGGCAGCGAACGGCTGAAGGGCGGCGACGGCAAGAAGGCGCACCCGACGCAGAAACCCGAGGCGCTGCTGTTCCGCTGCGTCATGGCGGCCAGCAACCCGGGCGATGTGATCCTCGATCCGTTCTTTGGCAGCGGCACCACCGGCGCCGTGGCCAAGCGGCTGGGGCGCCGCTTCATCGGTATCGAGCGCGATCCCGCCTATGCCGAACTGGCGCGCAAGCGCATCGCGGGGGTTCGCACCCTGCCTGCCGAAGACATCGCGCCCAAGCCGGCGCGGCGCAGCGAGCCGCGCATCCCGTTCGGCGTGCTGATCGAGACCGGTCTGCTGACACCCGGCGCCATGCTGGCCGATCCCTCGGGTCGCATCCACGCGCGGGTCAAGGCCGACGGCACGTTGTCGACCAGCGGCCCGTCGGGCGACCTCCGCGGCTCGATCCACCAGGTCGGTGCCGCCGTGCAAGGCGCGCCGTCGTGCAACGGCTGGACCTTCTGGCATGTGGACTTCGACGGCAAGCGTCTGCCGATCGACCACCTGCGCCAGCAGATGCGCGCCCGCCTGCAGTAGGCCTGGACTTCGCGCCATGGGCAGCGCCATGGTGCGCCCATGAGCGATGCAACAAAACGCGTGACCGTCCGCCGCGCCACCGTCGACGATGCCGAGGCGCTGGCTGAGCTGACGCGCGGGCTGAACGCGCACCAGGGTGATCCCGTCGGCAACTTCAGCGCCGCCGTGGCGCGCCGCGACGGCTTCGGCGACACCCCGTGCTGGACGGCGGTGATCGCCGAGCGTGCCGGCCAGCCCGTCGGCTATGCCATGTTCCATGCCTCCTACGACGCCCCGCATGCCGCGCGTGGCCTCTATCTGCAGGACCTCTACGTCCGCGAAGACGCGCGCCGGCTCGGCGTCGGCCGCGCCCTGATGGCGGCGGTGGCGCGCGAAGCGCGTCAGGCCGGCTGCGTCTTCTTCTGGTGGACGGCCAAACAGTGGAACACCGAGGCGCTCGCTTTCTATCGCGCGCTGGGCGCCACGGCCGACACCGTGGTGGCGCACGCCCTGTTCGGCACCGCCTTCGACCACCTGATCGACGGTGACATGGCGACGGCCAACCGCCCCGACCCGAAGGCGCCAGCGACCCGTCGCCTGCGGCCGCGCACGCGCGTCCATTGATGGCTGTGACACGGCGTCGCGACGCGTAACCATCGCCGCGCCGCAGCCGTTAACGCCGCACGAGCCGGCCACGATCGGACTCAGCATCCTCGTCATCGTTTGGCATCTGGCGCCCGCCGCCGGTCCCTAGGTGCGGGTGACGTCGTCAAGATCCGTCAGTCGGGCAGCATGATGTGGACGGCGAGTTCGCCGTCTTCCTGGGGAATGGATTCGAGGTGCGAGATTTCACGCGGCGTTCCCTCGATGTTGACCAGGATCGCCGCATCGGCCTCTTCGTTCTCGAGCAGAGCGATCAGCTCGGCGACTGTCATCGGAACCTCGTTCTGACGTCAGGATGCAATCGGAATCTGTACTTGGCCCGTCATGCGGGCGTTGGCAATACCGGATCGGCCAACACCTTCAGCCCGTGCGCCAGGATCTTTTTCATCACCGTGGGCAACGCCATTTCGCCCAACCGGTCGATGGCGCACCATTGCGTGTCGGCAACGCCATCGGCCATGCGGGCTGTCGGTGCATACGCGGCGACGACTTCCAGGCGCAGCTCGAAGTGCGTGAAGACGTGGCGCACGATGCCGGGCAGCGGCCGCCACTTGGCCGACACCGGCGCGGCCGACAGGCAGTCGTCACGATCGAGCGTACCCTCGCGCCAGGGGCTGGATGGCACCTCGATCATGCCGCCGAGCAGGCCGCTGGGTGCCCGCCGACGCAGCAGCACGGCGCCGTCCTTGCGCACCAGGAGGAAGGCGATGCCCTGGCGCACCGGGCGCGCCGCCTTGGCACGCCGGCGGGGCAGCAGTTCGGCGACGCCCAACCGCCGGCCGGTGCACATGTCGACGACCGGGCACAACACGCAGCGCGGCGCGCGCGGCGTGCAGACCGTGGCGCCGAGATCCATCATCGCCTGCGCGTAATCGCCGGGGCGACCGGCCGGCACGAGCTTCTCGGCGCAGGCACGGATCGCCGGCTTGATGTCCAGCAGCGGCGTCTCCAACGCATAGAGGCGCGCGATGACGCGTTCGACATTGCCATCCACGGCGCTGGCCTGCCGGTCGAAAGCGATGGCGGCGATGGCACCGGCGGTGTAGGCGCCCACGCCGGGCAGGGCACCCAAGGCGTCGATGTCATCGGGAAAATGGCCGCCATGGCGGTCGACCACGGCCTGGGCGCAGGCGTGCAGGTTGCGGGCGCGCGCGTAGTAGCCCAGTCCCTGCCAAGCGTGCAGCACATCGTCGAGCGCCGCCGCGGCCAGATCACGCACCGTGGGCCAGCGATGGAGGAAGGCGTCGAAATAGGCGCCCACCGTCACGACTGTGGTCTGCTGCAGCATGATTTCGCTCAGCCACACGCGGTAGGGATCGGCCCTTTCGCCTGGCAACGCACGCCACGGCAACGTCCGGCGGTGCCGGTCGTACCAAGCCAGCAGTCGTTCGGCATGTACGTCCGGCGCCGGTCCGAGCGGCGGCTGATCTTGTTCGGAAATGGTTTCGACAGTATCGGGCATGAGTGCCTACAAATGATAAGCACCCATCACAAGTCGCTGGCGAACACAAGAGCACCAGCGCAGTGCCCTGTGAATTGTACCGGCCCCTCCCGTCAATGCGCCGAACCGGTCGGCAGCGCCAGCACCAGATCGCGTGCCATGTGCGCTGCCAGCGACGGGCCGAGTTGCAGCGTGAATGAATCGCCGGTGTCGGTTACCAGGTCACCTTGGACATGGCCGGTGCGCGGATCGGCACGGAACGACGCCGCCGCCACCGGTATGCCGGGGAACGCCTCCTGCTCGATCACCTCATCGGGCGTCTGGCGCTTGGCCATCTCGGTCGCCGCATCGCACAGGCGCGAGACGAACTGCGTGAACTCGTTGAAATCGGTCAGGCATTCGACCGACCGAGCCTGGTCGTCGACGAACACCATGCGGCACAGGCGTCCGTCGTCACTGAAGCCCAGGCTGAACTGATGCAGCTTCGCCAGCGTGTCGGACATCTTGGACCTCCGGATCCGTACCACGTCAGATTAACGGATTAGGGCCGCACGGTGTTCCATATACTTTCCCTCAGTAGGTGGCGCGGGCGTTCTGCTGGTGGCGGCGGGCGCAACCCACCAGGGCGGCCAGGGCGGTGTTGGTGCCGTCGAGCGTGAGGTTGAAGGTGTCATCGCCGACCTTCAGATACATCCGCGAACCGCCGCGGATCTCATCGAAGAGCTGCGCGGAGTCGGCCAGCATCACCATCAGTGACGTGGCGCTCAAGGCTTTGGCCCGGCCGCTGCGCGCCCGGCCATCATCGATCCAGTATGCGACCTGGCCGGTCGATCCGGCTTTCAGGTTGAAACCGGGATTGACGATCCCGATGCCCCAGTTGCCCTCCCGGGTCAGCATGAACATCACCTTGGCGCCGCGGCCGTAGTCGGCGGTGACGGTGCAGTTCTGGAACGCGCCGTCCGCCGCATTGGCTTCGACCAGCCACTGGTCGGCGTCGTAGCGGGCCACGACCTCGGCGCGCGCGCCGCTGGCCATGCCCATCGTAATCGATATCGCCGTCATCGTTGCTGCGGCGGCGATCGCCTTCAATACACCCATCGTGCTGCGAGTCATGGTCTTCTCCTCCTTGTGGGGCCGTCCGTCAGGACGCGCCGCGATGGCAGGAGGTGTACGGCCGGCCTGTATCGCGCGAATGTCGCGCCAGGGCGGGCTTTGTTTCGTTGGTGTCGCCGAAACGGCGCATCCGGCGTAAGTTCGGCCATGGCCGACGAGGAACGCGACATCGAGTTGGATCGACGCGGCGGGCTGAAGTCCGTCGGCGCCCATGTCAGCCGGCTGACCGGACCGCTGGCGCGCCGGCGCGGCACGGCGACCGCGCGCCTGCGCGCCGAATGGTCGCTGATCGTCGGCGCCGAGATCGCGCGCCACAGCCTGCCCGAACGCCTGGTCGGCGCCCCTGCGGCAGCGAACGCCGGCACCTCCCGCAAGCCCGGCGGCGCCACCGCCGGCGGCTCCCTTCGACTGCGGGTCGATGGCCCCCTGGCGCTGGAACTGCAGCACCTGGCCCCGCAGCTGATCGAACGCATCAACGGCTACTTCGGATACCCCGCCGTTGGCCGCTTGCAGATCATCCAGGGACCATTGCCGAACCCGGCCCCCGCTGCGCCGCCGTCGCCGCGGCCGCTCGACCCGGCCCGCCAGCGTGCCCTGCGCGAGCGGGTGGCCATCATCGGCGACGATGGCCTGCGCCAGGCGCTGGAACGGCTGGGCCGGGCGATCCTGACCCGGCGGTGAGGACGGCGCGGAGGCGCTGTCTTCAAGTTGTTTTGACCACCGCCCCGCTGGCCTGCTACGGGCGCGCCACATTCGGCCGACATTTTGTGGACAACCGGAAGACCGGTTTCGTTGACTTTACACATGCCTAGCTCTCAAAATGTGGGGGCTGAAGGGGGTTCGATGCGTAAGATGTTGATCTTGGCGGGCAGCACATTGTGCGCCGCAGCAATTCTGGGGGCCGTTTCCCCCAGCGCGACGCTGCGCGCCGCCCCCGGCCCGTCGGACACGGTGCAGCTGGCCCAGGCCCCGGCCGAGCTCCAGATCGCCCCCACCGACCACGTGATGGGCAGTGCCGACGCTCCGGTGACGATTGTCGAGTATGCCTCGATGACCTGCCCGCATTGCGCCGCCTTCCACACCGACACCCTGCCGACGCTGAAGCAGAAGTACGTCGACACCGGCAAGGTCCGGTTCGTCTACCGCGACTTCCCGCTCGACCAGATCGCCCTGCAGGCGGCGCAGATTGCCGAATGCTCGGGCAACGACCGGTATTTCGGTGTCGTCGACGTCATCTTCCGGACCCAGGCCCAGTGGGCCGCCGGCAAGGAGCCGATCGCCGAGCTCGGCAAGACGCTGCGCATCGCCGGCATCACCGAGGCCGACATCAAGAAGTGTCTCGCCGACCAGAAGCTCGCGACGGACATCGTGGCCGAGCGGCAGATCGGCGAGAAGGCCGGCGTCGATTCGACACCGACCCTGTTCATCAACGGCCAGCGCTGGAATGGAGCCCGCTCCGTTGCGGCCTTGGACGAGGCTCTGGCCAAGCTGATAAAGTAGCCGGCCGTTCCGCGTTCTCCATTGGGTGAGTTCACGACGTGCAGTTCAACAAGCTTCGCCTGTCCGGTTTCAAGTCGTTCGTCGATCCGACCGAACTCAGCATCGAACCGGGCCTGACCGGCATTGTCGGTCCCAATGGCTGCGGCAAGTCGAACCTCGTCGAGGCCCTGAAGTGGGTGATGGGCGAAACCTCGGCCAAGCAGATGCGCGGCGCCGAGATGGAGGACGTCATCTTCGGCGGCACCGGCCAGCGGCCGGCGCGCAACATCGCCGAAGTGCTGCTGCGGCTGGACAACAAGAACCGCACCGCGCCGGCCGTATTCAACGACAGCGACGAGCTGGAGGTGATCCGCCGCATCGAGCGCGGTCACGGCTCGCTCTACAAGGTCAACGGGCGCGAGACGCGCGCCCGTGACGTGCAGGTGATGTTCGCCGACGCCGCC
>Ga0187894_10004143_pt1 | contig 15749 bp, 15 predicted proteins | sample GBC1701081metaG_FD_136650 | JGI IMG/M metagenome (GOLD analysis project Ga0187894, IMG submission 136650) | White microbial mat communities from a lava cave in the Kipuka Kanohina Cave System on the Island of Hawaii, USA - GBC170108-1 metaG ... | reverse complement strand
CGAAGACCGTACGGTGTCCGGCAATCGGAACCCAACCGTCGATGGAACGTACAGGACCACGCTGTATGTCGGTAGTGGGTCGATCCGAATTGTCTACTAGCAGGACGCTGAAAAAGTCCGCCAACATGAAGGAGGTTGAGGCTCAGGCCTTCTCCGCTCGCTGCGGCCTTGCCAGGGACAAGGCGCGTCTCGGCGCGCCAGGGTTGGGCGGGTGAGAAGGCGGGCCTTTTTGAGCATCCTGCGGGATCATTCTTCACAGGATCTGCGAGACGTGCAGGTCGTACATCAGGCGGATTCGTACAGGCGTGGAACGCGGGAGCCTATCCCGCAGAGGACTTCATAAGGGATCGTGTCGATCCAGCCTGCCACTTCATCAGCCCAGATTGATTCCCCTCCCTGCTGTCCGATCAGCGTAACGGTCTCTCCAACTTGCAACTGTGTGATGTCGGTGACATCCACCATAATCATATCCATGCAAACCAGCCCGATGATCGGGGCGCGGCGTCCCCGAATCAAGACCGATCCACGATGGGAAAGCTGCCGGCTATAGCCGTCGGCATAGCCGATCGGCAGGACCGCGATACGCGTCGGTCGTGTCGCGACAAATGTACCATTGTAGCTGACTGTTCCCCCTTGTGGAATGTTCCGCAGTTGGACAATCGTGGTGTGTAATGAGAGGACGGGTTTGAGATCGGGAACGGGAACTGTGGCCGGCAAGGTGTGGTACCCATAGAGCATGATGCCGGGGCGCACGAGTGAAAAGTGTGCGTCGGGAAACCTGACGATCGCGGCGCTGTTTGCCGTGTGTACCAACGGGATGGTGAAACCACGTTGTCGGATCTGTTCTACCATGTTACGAAATGTGCCAAGTTGTCGTTCCGTGAAGGTGCTGTCTTTTCCGTCTGCGTCGGCAAGGTGGGTCATCATGCCTTCGACTTGGAGGGGACTTCGCAATAGAGGATTGTCGAGGAGGGGCAACAGCTCTTCCGGGGAAAATCCCAGACGCCCCATCCCTGTTTCGACCTTGAGATGAATCGGGTAGGGGGCCGGATGTGAACGAGCGGCCTTGGCCAAGGAGGGAAGAATGTGCCCATCGCTGACGACCGGGGTCAACTGGTGCGCGACCAGGTCAGAGACCTGCTCCTCAAAAAGCGCACCCAGAACTACGATAGACGCTGAGAGACCGGCTTGGCGGAGAGCGATACCTTCGTCAAGCGAGGACACGGCAAACAGCCCGACGGCCTGGCGGGCAAGCGCCCGAGCAGTTTCCACGGCTCCATGCCCGTACGCATTGGCCTTGACGACCGCCATCACGTTACAGCCGGGGGATAGGTAGCGCGTGATGCGAGAGAGATTATGGGCAAGTGCCGCGAGATTGATGGTGGCGTACGTGGGTAACAAGGTCGAAATTGAAGTCACACTTCCATGATTTCGTGTTCTTTTTTCTTTACCACGTCGTCGATTTTTTGGATGTACTGGTCGGTCAGTTTCTGGGTGTCACTTTCGGACTTTCGCAGTTCGTCTTCGGTTAACTTGGCATCCTTTTGCAATTTCTTCAACTCTTCGTTGGCATCTCGACGAAACCCACGTATCACGACTTTCGTATCTTCGCCGTGTTTTTTGCAGATCTTACTGAGTTCTTTACGCCGTTCTTCGGTGAGCGGAGGAAGGGGGACGCGAATGATTTTTCCGTCGTTGGACGGTGTGATACCGAGACCCGATCCTGCCAAAGCTTTTTCGATCTCTTTAATCAGTGCCGGCTCCCAGGGCTGGATCGTGATGAGGCGGGCTTCCGGCGTCGAAATATTGGCCACCTGCTTGAGCGGAGTCATTGTGCCGTAGTAGTCGACCCGAACGCCGTCGAAGAGGGCGACCGACGCTCGCCCTGTCCGTAGGCCAGCCAAATCGCGTTTGAGATGCTCCAGCGCAGCTTCCATCTTCACCGAGACTCTTTGGTGTATGGCGGCAGGGTTAGGCATGAGAGACTCCCCAGAAAGTTAGCGGCGATCGGGGGTGACAACGGTTCCGATCGCTTCGCCCGTGGCGACGCGTTTGAAGTTGCCTGGTTCCTTCAGGTTGAACACGATGAGTGGAAGGTTGTTATCCATACAGAGGCTGATAGCCGTGGCGTCCATCACTTTTAAATCCTGATTCAAAATCGAGAGAAAAGAGATCGTTTGATATTTTTTGGCAGAGGGGTTCTTGATGGGATCGGCGTCGTAGATGCCGTCGACCTTGGTCCCTTTCATGATGACTTGAGCCCCGATCTCCATCGCCCTGAGCGCTGCCGCGGTATCGGTTGAGAAGTAGGGATTCCCCGTGCCGCCGGCGAAGATGACCACGCGTTTTTTCTCAAGATGGCGAATGGCTCGCCGGCGGATATATCCCTCGGCCAGTTGGCGCATTTCGATCGCAGACTGGACTCGCGTCATAATGCCGGTGCGTTCGAGCGCGTTTTGCAGAGCCAAGGCATTGAGTACGGTCGCAAGCATCCCCATGTAGTCGGCGGAGGCGCGTTCCATACCGGACGCGCTGGCGGCGATCCCGCGGAAGATATTACCGCCGCCAATGACCACGGCGACTTCGATGTCCAATGCCACGACGGAGGCGATTTCCGAGGCGAGACCTTCGAGGATGGAGGGTTGGATGCCATAGCCCTGCTCACCGGCCAACATCTCTCCGCTTACTTTGAGGAGGATGCGCCGATAATTGCCAGGACTCATGCTTCGCCTAATTGGTACCGGGTGAAGCGGCGGATATTCATATTCTCCCCGATTATGGCGATCTTCATTGCGAGGAGGTCCTTAATTGTGACGGCGGGGTCTTTGACGAAGGACTGCTCGATCAAACACGTCTCTTGGAAAAACTTTTCCAACTTGCCTTCTATGATCTTCGGCCATGCGGCAGGGGGCTTGAGCATGGCTTGAGCCTGTCCCTCATAAATCGATCGTTCTTTTTCGATAAGCGAGGCGGGGACTTCCTCCCTTCTGACATAGGAGGGTTTCCCGGCAGCCACCTGGAGGGCCAGGTCGTTGACGAACGTCTTAAACTCTTCATTCCGAGCGACGAAGTCGGTTTCACAGTTGACCTCGATGAGCACACCGATTTTTCCGCCCATGTGAATGTAGGCATGGACGAGGCCTTGGTTGGTCTCGCGGCCGGACTTTTTGAGTGCGGCAGCCAAACCCTTCTGGCGGAGGTAATCGATGGCTTTCTCGATGTCGTCGCTGTTCTCAGTGAGCGCTTTCTGGCAATCGAGGATGCCGGCGCCGGTTTTTTCTCTCAGTTCTTTGACAAGGTGACTTGATCCAGCCATACGTGACGGTCCTTCTCGCTAGACAGTGAGTGTGGTCGTTGATGCCTACGATGCCGGGTGTTATGAAGCCGGTGCGCTCGCAAAGCTGACAGCCGCAGCTTTATCTCCCGCTGCAGGCATGGGTTTGAAATCCGCTTCTTCTCGCTGTGTCCGCAAATGAGCGCCTTCAATGCAGGCGTTGGCAATGCGAGAGGTGATGAGCTTGATGGAGCGAATGGCGTCGTCGTTCCCAGGGATTGGGTAGGTGACGTGATCTGGATCGCAGTTCGAGTCCAGAATCGCAATCACTGGAATCTCCAACCGGTTTGCTTCCTGCACGGCAATGTGTTCGACGCGTGTGTCGAGCACGAAGACGGCTCCTGGAACGCCGCGCATCTCTTTGATACCGCTGAGATACTTCTCGAGCTTTACAATCTCCTTCTGCATTTTCATGATTTCTTTTTTCTTCAACCCGTATTGGCTGGGGTCGGCAAGCTTTGCTCCCAGCTTTTTCATTTTTTCGATGCTCTTCCGAATGGTCTGAAAGTTCGTCAGCATCCCACCAAGCCATCGTTGATTGACGAAGAACATGTTGGCGCGCAAGGCTTCTTCTTGAAGAATCTCAGCAGCCTGTCGCTTGGTCCCCACAAATAAGACCGACTGGCCTGCGGCGACGGTGTCGCGGACGAAGGCATAGGCTTGCTCCATCCGACTCAGTGTTTGCTGAAGATCGATGATGTAGATGCCGTTGCGTTCCCCAAAGAGGAATTTCTGCATCTTCGGGTTCCAACGATTCGTCTGGTGCCCGAAATGGACACCCGCTTCTAATAATTCCTTGATCGAAACCACTCCCATGCCTTCACCTCCCCTCAAGACTTGCAGAGCACCTACTTGGCGCAGGCGAGGGGGACTGGCCCCCTTATTCCCAAGTCGAGCGACGTCCGTGACGTCGATATGAATTTGATACCGATCCTCCACGCACGAGATTATGCGAGAAGGAGCTGATTTCCTGACCCCGACAGCCTTGGCACGCTAGCATGGTGACAGTCAGTTTGCAAGACCAGGACTGTTCGACCAGCGCCGCCCCCTTCGCTTGCCGCCCCGTTCGACCGGGTGTTAAGATCGCGTAACTGTTGGAGGGAATCAGTGCCGAACATTCTGCTGTTAGTTTCGCCGAGCTGTGGGGCCTGCCCGTCGGCGAAGAGTCTGTGGAAACAGCTGCGAACGAAGTATAGTTTTAGCTATCGCGAGGTGGATATCACGACGGAAGATGGACGGAGCCTCGCCGACCGGCATTCGGTGAGGGCGGTACCGGCCACCATTATCGATGGGCGGCTCACGTTTGTCGGTGTCCCGAGCCGGGAGAGCGCCGAGAAGGCCTTGTTGCTCAAAATGAAACCGCGTGAGTAGGAGAGAATGATTGCTCCATGATCGACGACGACTTTGAACTACCCGAACTCCCTGTCATCGACAAAGGGCCTCCGCCCGAGTGCCCCATGTGCGGCGACCCCATGGCTTTCATCGATGGCGATTGGTGCTGTGTCGACTGCAACGGCGAGCTGTTAGGGCCGGAAACCGGCTAAACACTGCAATAATGTTGAATTCTAAATGTTAAATGATGAATTTGCGTTTGTCTGACATTAAACATTCATCATTCATTATTCAACATTCTGAATGAGATGCTTCGCATCGTCACCGGGCCTTTTCATCCAACTCTTGATCGTGCCCTGATCGAGGACATTCGGTCCTGTAAGGCCGGTGATCCCTTTGCTCCGCTCGCTGTCATTGTTCCCTCAGCTTCCCTGGTTGAACGGCTGAAGCTATTACTCACCCAACATGAGTCCCACGCCTTCCTCAACGTTCACTTTCTGACGTTTCACCAACTGGCCCTCCGTCTGCGTGATGATCTTGCGGCGGTCTCCGGGGTCAGTCAAGAACCGACCCTGCAACTGGTGGACGATTTCTTCTTCGAACAATTGGTGCGGCAGGTCCTTTGGCGGAATCTCTCAGGGCTCGAACCGCTCACACGATTGCCTGCCTCACCAGGAACCTGGAAAGGCCTGTGGGCGACCGTGCGCGATTTGAAAGACGCGGTGGTTGCGCCAACGACGGCATTGAATGCCCTCACGGAAGGGGTGTTCGAAGAAGAGGACCGAACATGGCTCCGTTCCCTCTTCACCCTGCATGCGGCAGTCATGGAAGCTAGCCGGTCGCTTGGAGTCGGTTCTCCCGATGACCTGGCGTCAACACTGAACCGGGGTCTCTCCGGCTCCTCGTTCCTCATCAGGCTGCAACGTCTGTTCTACTATGGTTTCTACGACCTCTCGCAGGTCCAACTTTCGTTCTTCGAATCGGTGGTCCGCGCCGCGCCGACCACATTGTACTTTCCATTACAGGACCGCCCTGCTTTTCACTTTGCTCGGCAATTTTTTGAGCGCCATCTTCTCCCTCTGGCAGACACCCATGAGGATCGGAGTGGGAAAGGGGAAAGACCCGCAACGACGGAGCTGGTCGAACTCTCTGTCACGAGCGTGATCGGGGTCGAAGAGGAGTTGGCGACGGTCTGCCGTGAAATCCTGACGCTGGTCGAAGTGAATGGCTATCGTTTCGACGAGATTGGGGTGGTGGCTCGCACTCTGGAGCCCTACCAGACTCGGCTCCAAGCGGTGTTCGACCATCATCTGGTGCCATTCACGACAACGGCCGGTCAGCCCCTATCGCGCGAACCCCTGGTCAAGACCATCTTGCGCTTGGCATCGCTCCCACTCCATGACTTCGACCGTGCTGCCATGCTGGATGTAGTCGCGTCGCCCTTCTATTCCGCTCAGGGCACCGGCTCCGCCGAAGCGAATCTCCGTCCTGATATCTGGCGCTTTCTCGTCTACACCTTGGGTATTACGAAAGGGGAAGTGGAATGGAGGCGTCTGGCAGGGCCGGCCAGTTTGTCGATTCTTCGTGATGCAGAAGCGGAGTCTGACGAAGATGAACGGACAGCGGCCGGAGCGTCTGATGCCTCTCAGCTGACATACTTGTGGGAGCGCATTTCCCGACTGATTCACGATTGCCGGGCTCTTCCTGCGCACGGATCAATCGGGACACTGACAGACGCATTTCTCACGCTGATGAATTCCCATGTTTACGTGCCAGACCTGTTCGACAGACCGTCGAGCGAATCACCCGAACCGACCGATCTCAGTAAAGTCGGCTCGCTGATCCGGTCCGCTCTGGCCCGTTTACAGCAATTGGATTCGTTGGGAGGCGACCGCTCTTGGGAAGAATGGACCGAATTATTCCGGCAGATATTGGATGAGACCGACATTCCCATCGAAGAGGACCAGCACCAGGGTGTTCAGGTACTGGATGCAATGGCCGCCCGCGGCATGACGGTTCGGGCGCTCTTTGTTCTTGGCATGAACGAGAAACTCTTCCCTCGGTACGTCCGTGAAGACCCATTTCTACGTGATCGTCAACGCGTCGTACTGGAATCGACCCTGGGCTATAAGATCGATGAAAAACTGGGCGGGCATGAAGAGGAACTCCTCTTATTTGAACTCCTCAGCCGTTCGGCAACCAATAGGTTATATCTGTCGTACCAGCGAGCCGACGAATCAGGGCGAATCCTGGCACCGTCCGGCTTTATCGCCATGGTATTGCGTGACCCACGATTCGTCGGAAAGCCTGAAGCGACAGTCCCTCGACGGCTGACCGTGCAGATCAGCGAACGGCCGTCGATTCAAGATCTGTTGCCGGTCGAAGATTTGGCCTTGGGTTGCCTGTTGCAGGGCCACGATGCGTCGCCAATACTGGATGCGATGGGACGCGATCGGCCCCTCTTTGAGCAAGGCCTCGCCACCCTGAAAACCATCGAGCGAGAATCCCCCGAGCTTGGTCCGTTCGACGGTATGATCGGCGCACAGAAACCGGTGGCAGTGGAAGGGAGCTTCTCGCCGACAGCGTTGGAGCGATATGCGACATGCCCCTTCCAGTACTTTGCAGAAAAGGTTCTGCGGTTGGAGCCTGTGCGGCGAAGCCATGGCGACCACCTACCTCCCGTAAAACTCGGAACTCTTATTCATGAATCGCTGCGTCTCAGTTACGAACGACTACTGCTGCTTCGGTGGCCGGATCACCTGCCGGCCGAAGCCACGGTACAATTTCTGGTACATAATGCGGTGACCGAGACCTTTACCGCCCATGCTGCAAGCCAAGGGACGGGGCATGCCCTGCTTTGGATGCTGGCTCGCGAACAGGTGACGGCATTGGTCGCAGCGGCTGTCTCATCCGACCAGGAAGAGTATCTCGCAACCGGATTCCGTCCCCTCGCGTTTGAGGCAGCAGCCCAAGGAACCGTCCCACTGGAACCCGATGCATCTTCGGTTTCCCTGAAGATTCATGGCACCTTGGACCGTGTCGATTTCCGAGCTGAACCCCCAGCACTCCGTATCATAGATTATAAGTTTAAGCAGGGGAGCGAGATCTCCGCCGTGGATCGCAACCTGGCTCTGTCGGCCGTTCGTGGATTTCGGCTGCAACCGCCGCTTTATGCCCACATGACGCTGCCGTCGCTGCCTGCTATCACCGACGTTCAATTGCTTTTCCTGGCTCCGGACTGGAATCAGCAAATCTCTCGCTCGAGTTTCGACGCCGGTCTCTGGACCGGCTACACCGGTGACATGATCCGGCAGACGCTCTCCACAATGATTCGAGGGATTGCGGACGGAGAATTCTTTATTCTTCCCGATGGCTATTGCGATTATTGCGACTTCTCCGGCGCCTGCCGCCGCCACGACACCATGGCCTGGTGGCGCTCGTATCGATCTCCCCAGGGCCGAGTCTTACGTCGCGTGAGAAAACAGAAAGTACACGATGAGTGAGTTATTCGCACTCTCAGATTCTCGGGATCGGCTCCTGGCAGAGACAACCTGGGATCGCAATGTCGTGGTGGTCGCGGGAGCCGGGACCGGCAAGACCACGATCCTCGTCAATCGCATCCTCAACCTGCTCCTGAGAGAGCCCAATCCCTTACCCATCACGGAGATTGTAGCCCTCACCTTTACTAACAAAGCCGCAGCTGAAATGAAGCAGCGGCTTCGGGCGCAGCTCGTTCGCCTGACCGAGCAGACCGATGACCTGATTGCCACCTTCCGGACCCGATACCATATCTCTGCAGAACAAGTTGGCGAACGAGCCAGAATTGCCCTCGAGGAAATGGAAAAAGCCCAGATCGGCACTTTGCATAGTTTTGCCGCGCATCTGTTACGCCTTCATCCACTGGAGTCTGAAATTGATCCATTATTTCAAGAAGATGATGGATCACGATTCAAGGAACTGTTTCACTCCTGCTGGGGTCGATGGTTGGACGATGAGCTTGGATCAGCCGGAGCACAGCATGACCGATGGCGTCGAGTCCTGGCCGGAACGACCCTCGACGATCTCCAGCGTTTTACCGATGCTCTCGCCGGGGATCTTGTAGACATTGAAGAACTGGAACGCCAGTGCCGACTCTTCACCCTGGAGGGTGCTGTACATGATTGGATTGCGGCCGCGCACGGCCGTGCTGTCACTCTCCTTGCCGCACAAGATCGATCGAAACGGCGTAAAGCAGAACAAATGCTTGCTGCTGCATTGCAGTCCCTGGCACTCGTGTTGAAACATGGACCACCGGGACTCACGTATTTATCTCAGGAGGAACGAGCCGTCCTGGAGAAAGATCTGGGAAAAGCCCCTGCCGGATGGGATGGGGCAGCGTTCCAGGAGGCAACCTCCATAATCGGACTTGCCCAACAACTGCTCATAGTCGATCAGCCGTACTTTCAAGAAGTAGTGACGCTCGTACAGCCCTTCCTCCAACAAGTGCGTCGGGAGTTTCTCAGCTCCGGATGGATCTCATTCGATGGGTTGTTGGCACGGGCTAAAACCCTCTTGCGGGACCACCCAGCTGTCCGCGCTCGGATCAAACAGACCTATCGCGCGATCCTGGTCGACGAGTTCCAGGACACCGATCCGGTACAGTACGAGATTATTCTCTACCTCGGTGAACGGGCGAACAGCTATCGCACCGCATGGCATGACGTGGACTTGGAGCCGGGCAAATTGTTTATCGTGGGAGATCCCAAGCAATCGATCTATGCCTTTCGCCGTGCCGATATCGAAGCCTTCGAACGAGTGGTAGAGAAAGTTCGCACGGGGGGAGGAGCTGTCTATTCTCTGGTGACAAACTTTCGCAGCGACGGGGCTGTGCTCGACGTCGTCAACAATGTCTTCGACCGGCTTTTCCAACCGACAGATCATGTTCAGCCGGCGAATGAACCGCTGACAGCTAGACCTCAACGAAAACACGAGGTTTCGGTATCTGGGGCGCAGCTTCGTCTCATCACGCCGGGCGAGGACGACGAGGAGTTCGATGTGCAGGCTGCGACCAGGGCGGAGGCGGAAGCGTTGGCACGCTGGCTCAAGGAGGAACTTCTCCCCGGCACGACGGTCACGGATCGCGATCGACGCGAGGGTCCACTCCAACCGGGCCACATTGCCCTGATCTTTAGAAAGTTGACCCAGACGCAGGTCTATCTAGACGCTCTTCGTCGCTACGACATCGCCTATATCACGGACGGAGAAAAACATTTTTATCGGCGGCAGGAAGTAATCGATTTGGTCAACCTCCTCCGGGTCATCGATAACCAACACGATACAATTGCCCTGGTCGGAATCCTGCGCTCATCCCTGGGCGGCATGATGGACCGTGATCTACTGGACCTCCAAGAGAGAGAGGGATTGGACTACCAGGAACGGGAACGGCTATCTACCTGGAACCATCCACAGGCAGGAATGGTGCGGCGGCTCTATGAGGTCTTGGCCGAGCTGCATCAGCTCGCTCCCTTGCGACCTGTGCCTGACGCCATCGATCTGATCTTTAATAGGTTGCCCGTCCTGGAGTTGGCGGCAGCATCGCTCCATGGCGAGCAAGCCGTAGCCAATCTGCGGAAGATTAGAGAGATGGCCGAAGAACTGGCCGATCGCCCCCATCTCACCTTGACCGGATTCGTCGACCTCATGATGACCAGGGTATCGGAACAACCGGATGAGGCGGAAAGTACCCTGGCTGAAGAATCACTGGACGCGGTCCGAGTGCTGACCATCCATAAAGCCAAGGGACTGGAATTTCCAGTGGTCATTCTTCCCGGCCTGCATCAGGGGTCCAAGAATCCCCGCAAGGGGCCATCCATCCATCATGATTGGTCAAGCCGGTGTTATAGCCTACAGATGGGAGGTCGCTTGAATCTCGGAGCCGTGCTTGTAGAGATGAAGATGGCGGCGAGAGAAGAGGCGGAGCAACGGCGACTCTTGTATGTCGGCATGACCAGGGCGCGCGATCTGCTGGTCTTATCCGGCGGACAGCCCAGCAAACTTGGACATGATACGGTTCTTTCCCTGCTCGGAAAGACGATTGCTGACGAAGGAGCCTCTTCAGCGGATGACCAGATCCGCATCGGAACAAGCCGGCTCACTCGTGTCATTACGCCCGCCGCTGCGGCACCGAGACGTCACAGACAGGAACTCCTGTCCGCGATGGTTCCTCGAGCGGCCCTCGGCCCCATTCTCATTCGCCGCCAGGCAAGGCACGTTGAGTGGAAGACACGTCGAGCGATGCCGAGGCAACTGACCCCTTCGAGCTTTACCGGGCGCTGGTCAGAGGCTGGTTCTCATCGTACTGCCAGCGGGCGTGACTCCGATCTGGCTCGGCTTATCGGAGTCTGTACCCATGCGGTGCTCGAACGGTGGGAATTCACCAGGCCTCGTGCCGATATCGATTCTGTAATCGAGCAAGCCTGTCGCCGTTATGTGGCACAGGATCATCCTCAGTTGATGGCCGACGTCACGGAGGATCTCACTGCAATCTTTGCGCGGTTCCTTTCCTCCGGGCCCTACAAAAGTTTGCAACGTGCGACGGTGCTCGGAAGAGAAGTTCCGTTCGCTATGCCCCTAGGCGAGGGACAGATGTTGGAAGGGGTGATTGACCTGATTTACCGGCTTGACGGGCGGACCTGGATTGCCGACTATAAGACGGATGATGTGTCAGCCGGGGACGCACAAGCTAGGGCAGATCGCTACCGGTCCCAAGCGGAGATGTATTCGCGAGCTGTCGAGAGTGCTTTAGGATTGTCGTCTCTCTCGTTCCAATTTATCTTTTTGAGGCCAGGTGTCGCCATTGATGTCTAGCAAGCCGTTATTTTGTTTGTTTGGTTTGTCTCGTTTGTTTGGTTGAACGAAACTAACCAGAGAAACAAGACAAACCAGATAGACCAGATGGATGTCCAATGACTGTCTCGCCGGAAGAGTTCGATGTCTGGATCAAAGAGGCGCTCGTCGGACTACCGGCCCGTTTCGCAAAACTCGCCGAGGAGGTCTCCATTATGGTCGAAGAGGAGCCTTCGGCCGATATCCTCCAGGCTCTTGGATTGGAATCAGAAGACGATCTACTGGGTCTGTATCAGGGTGTCCCGATCGATCAGAGGTCCTTCTTCCAGCCTGCCGGTGAGCTGCCAGCCCATATCTCGATCTATCGAGGGCCCATCTTGCGTCTCTGCAGAACGAAAACCGAAGTCATTCACGAGGTCCGTGACACTGTGGTCCATGAACTCGGACACCATGTTGGGTTGGATGACGACGAGATGCCGTACTAACAGGACGCTGAAGAACCATTTTGACATCGCTGAATTTTGATGGTCTGCATGTCTGAGACAAGAGGAGAATGCCACTGCAGGATGCTCAAAATGGCCAGACTTCTCACCCGCCCAACCCTGGCGCGCCGAGATGCGCCTTCTCCCAATCAAGGCCGCAGGCGAGTCAGAACCGGAGGAGGTACCGACCGCACTTCGTGGTGCCGTTCGCCCGTACAATGGATCTTAGCGAACGGAAAGACCCCTGCAGCAATTCCGCCCTCTGAGCATCTCAATTGGTACGTTGAGGATTGTGATGAGCCGAGAACGAAGCTGGCGGACTTTTTCAGCATCCTGCTAAGATTTGGCCTGAATCAAGGCCCGCCGCTGATAGCCGATGGCGAGCATCAAAACTCCCACCACAATCATGGGAAAGGAGAGGAGTTGGCCCATGGAGAAAGATCCGAGGATAAAACCAAGATGGGCATCCGGTTCGCGAAAGAATTCTACGATCATCCGACAGACTCCATAGCCGGTGATAAAGCTCCAGAAGAGAGTGCCAGGTGGCGGTGCGGTTTTTGAGATGATCCATAACAGAGTGAATAAGAAAACACCTTCCAGCCCTGCCTCATAAAGCTGTGAGGGATGGCGGCAAGCAGGCCCTCCGCTCGGGAACACCATACACCAGTCGACATCGGTGGCTCGGCCATACAATTCCCCATTGATAAAATTGCCGATTCGCCCGAACCCTAGCCCGATCGGTGTAGCGGCAGCTGCCAAGTCTGCGATCTGGTAGGCGGGAATACCTTGTCGTTGGCTGAACCAAAATAAAGCGACGATGACGCCCAGTAGGCCGCCGTGGAAGGACATACCTCCTTCCCAGACCGCCACGATACTGGCTGGATGCTGGATGTAGTAGGAAAAATTATAGAAGAGCGTATAGCCGAGTCGCCCTCCGATAAACACCCCGAATGCAGCCCACACGACCATATTGTACACCTGGTCCTTGGTCATGGAGAGACCACTCGACTCCACTCGACGCATGATCAGGAAATAGGCGCCCGCCAGTCCGATCAGATACATCAGACCGTACCAGCGAAACTGCAAGGGCCCCAGCTCAAAGAAGACCGGGCTGACATTAGGGAAAGGGATCGCGTGTAACCACCAAGTCATTTGTGCCTCATGTGGCGTATTGGAGAATAATAGGTGAGGGTCTCAGCCATTGCAAGCACGCCAACGGCCAACAGAAAATTGATGTCAAGCCTTGACTAGAGCCAGTTTGATAGGCCTACTACTTTCGTCTGTCGGTTTTCTGTCACGCCTGTGTTGTGACCTGTGAGGAAAACACAACTAAATATTAATCGCTCTTAATCGTAGGAACAGCGCTAGGCCGAATTATGGGGGATTTTTGTGGTTTCTGGTCTGGCACGTTTACTGCTGAAGAAAGCATGTACGTACACGGTGTCGGCAATCACATTTTTATTCACCCATGTGAAGGAGGGGTACCATGTCGAGCCAGGAACGTCAGGTAGCGAAGGTCGCAGCGTTGGTGGCAGGTGGGGCAGTGATCGGAGCGGGGATTGGATTGCTCTTCGCGCCGCAAACGGGAGCAGAAACCCGGCGCAATGTCGGTCGTTATGCGAAAAAGGCTCGATTGCAAACGACTCGATGGAGTCGAACGGTCCAATCTGGCGTGAAAGAAGCAATGGATCGCGGTAAGGCTCTCATTCATAAGGACGATGAGAAGCCGCGGATCGAAGCGGTCTAGTTGGATCGGCTTGCTCAGCGATCAAACTTGTGACGCAACAGCGTCTTGCCAAGGCGCACTATCATGACAGTTCGTCACGAAATGGCGGAGTGGTGTGCACAAGTGCGAGGAACGGGACTCGCGTGAGCCAGGCATCGGCGCGTGCAACAGATGTGCGCGTGAATCATGCGGGGCGGGCTACTTGTGGCCACGATGCCGACCTTGACCGACCTAGACCTCGATGCTAGAGTCCCGCCACTGCGGCTCCCGTTGCCGGAGTGGCGAAATTGGCAGACGCAAGGGACTTAAAATCCCTCGGACCCAAAAGGTCCATACCGGTTCAATTCCGGTCTCCGGCACCACAAACTAAGGCTTGCACCAGATACCCACCTTCCCGATTCACTCGCATTCCATAAAATCTTAACTGTTCTATGAGCGAACTGTTGTTGTGACGCTGCGTCCGTTCAGCGAAATGCCGTTACACTCGTTGCATCCGTCGGTCCAAAACTTCCCCTCACATACAACGGCATAGCGCGGAAGACCTTCTGGGTGTTGTGCTTCGCTATCGCAACAAAGCAAGGGAAGACAACCGTTGATGCCGCAGTCTCTTGCGCCCTGCTTCATAGCCCTCCTACAATACGCCTCCCTGATAGGTTTCCGTGACATTCTGTCTTCGTCCCTTCTAGCAATTTCCCGGTGCAGGGTTTTATATTGATTCAGCCTATGAAACTTACAACGAATGCTTTATCCAGCTGCATGGTCTTCATCTTATTGGTGGTCACCACGACGGAGCTGGTCGAAGCGGGGATGCTTCTGCCCGGGTCCAAGGCCGAGGCAAAAATCGAGTCACCTCAGACGTCGCCACTCGATAGAAGATCCTTTAAAACCGTGCCATTCGACCCGGCGCCCTCAGACACACAACGGCGTGAGCTCGAACAGGCCATTGCTTCCTGCGTGAAGACAGTTGAAATACAGGTGCCGGGCGGACATTTCGAGGCCTCTCCTGACCGGGGTATCGTCAACACTACCGGTACAGATAGAGAGAATTTTAAGTTTTGGAGGTGTATGACAGAGAGCGGACACCGGCTTGCGCCTATCGACAAATGAGGCGACTCGTGCACGAAGCTCTTGAGCGGAATCCATGAGGAGCCAACACCCCACGGCCATCGTGCTGTCGCTCATCTGTCTGAGCGCGCCTGTATGGGCGGACTTCAAGTCAGGCATGGACGCCCATCAACGCGGCGACTACGCGACTGCCTTGCGTGAGTGGCAACCGTTGGCCGAACAGGGAGATGCCTTGGCACAGTACAACCTCGGCCTGCTGTATGATAACGGCCGGGGCGTACAAAAAGACTATGCCCAAGCTCGGCAGTGGTATGAGAAAGCCGCCGCTCAAGGACATGCGGATGCCCAGGTAAACCTGGGCATCCTCTATGATTATGGGCGAAGTATTCCGCAGGACTTCAAGAAAGCTGTGTATTGGTATCGTTTGTCCGCAAAGCAAGGCAATGATTTAGCGCAAAGAAGACTTGGCCTCATGTATGAGCGTGGGGATGGCGTGGAGCGGGACATTGTCCAGGCCTACATGTGGTACATCCTAGGGACAGCGGGCGGAGCAGATCGTGGAGCCGCGCGGAAGGATGCCCTCATCAAACAGATGACCCCCGAGCAGATCGCCGAGGCTCAGAAACTGGCGCGGGAGTGGAAGCCGAAAGGCAAATGAGTGACGACCACGCGAACGCGACACCATCGAAATCTTGCACAACCAACGCCTCGCACGTATCCGTCTCAACGGCATCAATTGCCAGGCCATGCGAGCGAGGTGATCCGAGCGACCTGCAGAGTTGTTGATTCTACCAGGACAGGCTCCTAGGCCCGAATGAGAAGGTGGTCGATGAGAGGGGGTTCTTCGACTTGCATGGCTGCAAGGGCATCGATAAATCGTTTGAGCCGTATCCGGTCATTTTGGCTCACCTGGATCACTTCCACTTCTATCCAATGCTTATGAACTTTTTTGACTTCTGCCAGCCGGATGTCTACAAAGGCCTCT
>Ga0187894_10004142_pt1 | contig 15750 bp, 15 predicted proteins | sample GBC1701081metaG_FD_136650 | JGI IMG/M metagenome (GOLD analysis project Ga0187894, IMG submission 136650) | White microbial mat communities from a lava cave in the Kipuka Kanohina Cave System on the Island of Hawaii, USA - GBC170108-1 metaG ... | reverse complement strand
TCCGGCGATTGAGGGGTGTTCTGGGTTCAGTGGAATGATCCCAAAACATACCCGAAATCGCCGGGCTTGGCTCAATAAAAGCCGAGATTCATTGATATATTTCAATAGGTTGTGAGTTTACGGACCGACACTAGCTATAACGAGGGTCCACCTGGTTGTGGTTGCTCAGCTTTGCGGATGTACCATGCGGCTCGTCATGCTCACAGAATGTCGACTCGCCGATCAGGTAGAACTGAAGCGGTTGATCCTTCTGATCCCAGTTCCTCCACGCATGTCTCGAGCCGTTGCCCGGCGAACTGCCAGGAGGAGGCGGAGCTAAGGTATGTAGACGAGCAATCGCGCCTGTATGCGTCTGTTCTTCAAACGCTCAGTCTCACTGGCGGGATTGGGACTCTCCAGATTGCTGGCTCCGGCCGCTCTTTGATTGACGTCAAAATACGCCAGGGTGTTGAGATCGGCCGGCGCCGACGGTTCGCGCTGCTTCACCAGATAATGTATTTGTGCGAGGGCGCTCGTGAGACGTTTCTCGCTCGCCGTCCTTTCGACAGGGAGGCACTGTTTATGATCGTTGATCACGTCATATCTGTCGGCATGACCGGCAACGGTCAGTGCGGCGCCAACGTTCGGCGTGCGAAGTACTTGCACTATAGGCTTGATGATTTCATTGATGAACTTCTCCCGTTCGGACGGCACACGATTGAACAACGCCGCTAAGTCGAACTCGCCGTCACGAAACCCTTGGATGGTTGATTCATATATGTAAAGGTCCATATCATCCTCCCATGGCCGCCAAGAACGGACCTAAAGTCCAGCAACTTCCCAATTGAGTTCCGGCACGCCCTTCACAGGTGCCGTGCCGGGAGCTCGGAGTGATCCTTATCGTTGCGCCTTGTTGCACAACGACACCTTCTTGCGTTGCGCATGCCGAACAGCGCTCGCTTATTATCGCTTCAAAATTTCATTAGAATCCGTGGTAGTTTTAGAATCCGTGGTAGCTTTTGTAACCCATCGAACAAGCACGATATCATTCTTTGTCGTTACGTCAAATGAGTTGGAACTTTGGCCGATCACTCTTGGGAGCCGGCTTTGACGGGGGCACCGCCTGCACGTGGATCATCAAGGTCCATTGTCCCGTCTCCCATCCGCCGGTGACCTTGGGTTCGACAATTTCTCAAGGCTCTTCGACATGTGGACTCAAAGGGCGACGGGCCCGCTCGATAACGGCATGGATCTCAGCCATTGCCTCGTCGTGAGGCACGACACGGCCTGCCTTGACGACGGCGAGGCCGCGCTTGATAGCCTTGACGATTTCGATTTTCCCGGTCTTCTGTCATGATCGCCCCCCAGAATATCCCAAATGCTCGAGGGCGAACCTATAAAACACCGATAAATAGGGCCAATCCAGCCTGATTCCCATCCTTTCCCCTCTGCTATACTGACCGAATCATGAGCAAGCACGTAACACCCCCGCAAGGGCCGAAAGACATCGAATCCATCAATCTGCGCGATGCGCTGGAAGAGCGCTATCTGGCCTACGCGCTCTCGACCATTATGCACCGGGCGCTGCCCGATGTGCGTGACGGCCTCAAGCCGGTGCATCGCCGGCTGCTCTATGCCATGCGGCTCTTGAAGCTCGACCCGGCCTCCGGCTTTAAGAAATGCGCCCGCGTGGTGGGCGATGTCATCGGCAAATACCATCCGCATGGCGACCAGGCGGTCTACGACGCGCTGGTGCGCCTCGCCCAGGATTTCGCCGTGCGCTACCCGCTCATCGAGGGGCAGGGCAATTTCGGCAATATCGACGGCGATAACGCCGCCGCCTATCGCTACACCGAAGCGCGGCTCACCGACGTCGCCATGGCGCTGCTCGAAGGCATCGACGAGGACACGGTCGATTTCCGCGACACCTATAATGGCGAGGACCGCGAGCCCGTGGTGCTACCGGGCGCCTTCCCCAATCTGCTCGCCAACGGCTCATCCGGTATCGCCGTCGGCATGGCGACCTCGATACCGCCGCACAATGCGGCCGAGCTCTGCGACGCGGCTCTCCATCTCATCAAATTCCCCAATGCGACGGTCGACAAACTGGTGCAACTCGTGCCGGGACCCGATTTCCCGACCGGGGGCATCATCGTCGACGACCGCGCGACGATCCTCGAAGCCTATAAGATCGGCCGCGGTGGGTTTCGCGTGCGCGCCCGCTGGAGCCAGGAGGATCTCGGCCGCGGCACCTGGCAGATCGTCGTCACCGAGATCCCATACCAGGTCCAGAAGGGCCGATTGATCGAGCGCATCGCCGAGCTGATCGCGGCCAAGAAGCTGCCGCTGCTCGCCGATCTCAGGGATGAATCGGCAGAAGACATCCGCATCGTCTTCGAGCCCAAGAGCCGCACCGTCGACCCGCAGCTCCTGATGGAGCAGCTCTTCCGCAACACAGAGCTCGAGGCGCGCATCCCGCTCAACATGAACGTGCTGTCGGAAGGCCGTGTGCCCAAGGTGATGTCGCTGCGCGACGTCCTGCGCGAATGGCTCGATCACCGCAAGGTCGTGCTGGTCCGCCGCTCGAATTTCCGCCTGGCCGAGATCGCCCGCAGGCTCGAGATCCTCGAAGGCTATCTCATCGCCTATCTCAATCTCGATGAGGTGATCCGCATCATCCGCAACGAGGATGAGCCGAAGCCGGTCCTGATGCAGCGCTTCAAGCTCACCGACACGCAGACCGAGGCCATCCTCAACATGCGCTTGCGCGCTCTGCGCAAGCTCGAGGAGATGGAGATCCGCCGCGAGCATGACGCGCTCAAGAAGGAGCAGTCGGGCCTCAAGAAGCTGGTCAAGTCGGACGATGCGCAGTGGGAGAAGATCGCTGCCGAGATCAAGGAGACGAAGGAGAAGTTCGGCAAGAAGACGCAGTTGGGCAAGCGGCGCACCGATTTCGCCGCCGCACCCGAGATCGACCTCGATCTCGAGCAGGCGATGATCGAGAAGGAGCCGGTCACCGTCGTGTGCTCGGAGAAGGGCTGGATCCGGACGATGAAGGGCCATCTCGAGGACACGTCAAGCCTCGTCTACAAGGACGGCGATCAGGGCAAGTTCATCGTCAACGCCGAGACCACCGACAGCATCATGCTCTTCGCCTCGTCCGGCAAGTTCTTCACCCTGGACGCCGCAAAATTGCCCGGGGGGCGCGGCCATGGCGAGCCGGTCAGGCTGATGGCCGATCTCGAGGCGACGGACCAGATCGTGGCACTGTTCGTGCATAGGGAAGGGCGGAAGCTCCTGGTGGCGGCGTCGGACGGCTCGGGCTTCGTCGTTCCCGAGGACGAGTGCCTCGCCAATACGCGTAAGGGCAAGCAGGTGCTGAATGTGAAACTGCCGGTCGAGGCGCAGGCTTGCGCCATCCTGGGCGAGGATGCCGATCACATCGCGGCGATCGGCGAGAACCGCAAGCTTTTGATCTTCAAACGTTCGGAAGTGCCTGAAATGACAAGAGGAAAGGGCGTTCGGCTGCAGAAGTACAAGGATGGTGGACTGTCCGATGCAGTGGGCTTCAACCTGAAGGAAGGGCTGAAATGGGTCGACGCTTCCGGGCGGACCTTCGTCGTCAACGACCTCAAGGAGTGGATCGGCGAGCGGGCGCAAGCCGGAAGGCTGCCGCCGAAGGGCTTCCCGAGGGCCAACAAGTTCGGTTGAGACCTGGGGTTGTGACTAAGGCCACATTCGGCTGCGGGGCCGAAATGATACAGTCATACTGGGCGTATATGGCGTAGACGAGCGGACGACGGACACTATACCGGGCCGCTAAGTTCGGTTAACGTTTCCTAAACGTGTCGGCATTAATGGAAAATTCAATCCGTTGCTTGAAAAACATAGGTATTTACTACAGCTATAGACGATAGTGGAAAAGGCGCGGAGAAGGCTAGGCAGGGAGTCGGAGAATAAGGTTGATGCGCAGCACGAGCGCAACATCAGAGCCTGAAGTCACTTGGATCTACAGGGGCCAGCCCTTGGCTCCTCACGAGACCCTTGCCCATGCCGCTACGCCCGATTTCCAACTCCTCGATCGTCAAGGCTTCGTCAAGATCACCAACACCTCCGGCGGCACCCAGATCGAATGGTCGGTCTTTGCGCCCAACTGGGCCTCGCTCTATTTCGCCATGGAGTGGCTGCACACTTATCCCGGGCCCTATACGCTGCGCTATTATCTCTCCGGGTGGTTCGACGAGAAATACAATGATGTGAACGCCGCCCGCAATCGCATCGATATCATCATCGGCAAGAGCGACATTCATCTGACGCGGCACACTTTCGTGACCGAGGTCGATCCCTATCGCGCCAATATTCCGGACCTGCTGAAGAGCGCCCTGAGCGATGGTGAAGTGAACCCGAATTTCGGCGTCGATTGCGTGCTCGACGAGAGTTCGGGCAAGTTCAATGTCGAGCGCGTCGGCCAGAAGTCGGAGATCGCCAGGTTGTGGGGCCTCAATCCGGTGTCCTTCCCCTGTCTCACCGGCCATTCCTATGATCAGGTGGTGAGTGCGGCCTATCGCAAGGTGGTTCTGACCAACAAGCCGCATTACGATCATGTCTGCGCCGCCATGGAAGCGCGCGACGCCAATGTGATCTGGTTCACCTATCAGCGGGTGATCCTGCCGCACCGCTTCACCGACAACAAGAAAGGCGTTGTTGTCGTTTCGAAGCAGTCGCCCGTGGACATCAAGATACTCTAATACACCGATCTTCTGATCAGCCGCCTTCCATCGCCGCCAGATATTCGAGATGGCTGCGCTCGGCGATGATGAGCCATTCGCTTTCATCGGCGCCGGCGGGCTTCCAGTCGGGATGCCAGCGTAGGAAACCGTGCTCCTGCAAAGCGTAGCCCGAGCGCGTGACGAAACCATGTGTGGCGAACATGTTGCCGGTCAGCGCCCACAAGGCATCGGGCTGCCATTTGATGAGGGCGAGCAGCATGCCGATCTTGGGCAGCGTGTCGAAATATTCACGCTTCTTCACCGTGCGGTCGATCCACATTTCGCCGTGATAGACGAGAGCACCCTTCAAGGTGCGGGATCGCGAATGGGGCGGCGGCTCGATCACCGACGGCATGACCAGCTCATGCCGCTTGACGTAAAGGCCGGTCATCCAGCCGACCGCCCATTCGGCGAGATTGGGATGGACGAGGTCGAGCCTGAAGGCCTGGAGCGAATGGGGATTCCCGGCATCATCGAAGGCGCCCAGCCAGAAGGCCCGTTCCTCATCGAGCTGGCAGGCGACGGGATCGAACATCGGCGACACGCGATCGCCGCGAACCTTGAATCTGAGCTCGACGAGTTCGTCGAAATCGGTCGAATATCGCACCTTGAGGCCGAGCTGTTCCGCCTTGCCGACGAGCGATGTGATGACCCGTACGGTGCCGAGCGGGTTGGTAAGCCCCAAATGCATGCGAGTTCCTCCACGCGCATATCGACCATATTCGGCGCGGGGTTCAACGATTGATTATATATTTGGTAAAACTAGAGCGATTGGTCCGCCGGGGAAAGCGGACGTGCCGCTGCGGAAGGTCCGCCATTGAGCCGCCACAGGCTGTGCGCGAGCAGGGTGACGAAGATGATGGCACCCCCCAGCAAGGCGTGGGGCGTCGGCTTTTCCCCGAAGATGAGCCATATCCACAAGGGTGTCAGGATGAGCTCGAGGAGGAAGAACATCGCCACTTCCGATGCCGGCAGGTAGCGCGGTCCTATGACCAGTAGCGCCATAGCAACCGGGACGACGAGCAGGGCATTGACGGCAAGCCATCCCCAGCTTGCTGCGGGCAGGGTAGCGGGCTCGGCCCAGAAGGCGGCGATGCAGGCCGATGCCAGGGCGCCGACGGCAAGGCTGGTCATGATGTTCTTGCCACTCCAGCGGGCCGCCGTCAGCGTGACCGCCATGCAGGTCGCGACACCGAAGGCGAGGAGGTCGCCCGTTGTCGTGCCCACCGAAAGGCCGTTCCACACGATGATGCCGACACCGACGAGCGCCAGGACGATGGCGAGCGCCGTCTGCCAATAGATGCGCTCCTTCAATACGAACCAGGCGAGCACGGCGCAGATCACCGGATTGAGCGCGATGATGAACACCAGATTGGCGGCGGTGGTTTCGGTCACCGCGGCCAGGAACATGAGATTGGCGAGCGTGCTCGAGATCGCCGCGACGATGCCGGCGCGGCCGCTGATATAGGACACGCCGCCGCGCCAGCCGCGCTGGAAGATCATCCACAGCACGGTCATGGCCAGGAAGAGAAGCAGGCCGCGAGCGAACATCAATGTCCATTTGTCGGACGCGGCGAGGCGAATCAAAGGCACGTCGAAGGTGAAGAGGACCGCGCCAATGGCAGTCAGAAAAAGTCCTCGGCGGTGGCCTTCGCCGGCCGATGGCAGGGGCGGTCGCATGATTGTCCCGGTCTAATGCGTCAGCGTTACTATGCTACACGTTAAAATGGTGTTACGAGATATGCACTCGTAAAATTGTACCGGCGGTTCAAAGATGGCGGATCCACCCATCCGCCGTCAGCCTCTCCTGCGGCATGAAGCGGGCCTTGTAGCTCATCTTGCGCGAGCCCAGGACCCAATAGCCGAGGTAAAGATAGGGCAGGCCGAGCTTGCTGGCGCGCTCGATGTGATCGAGGATCATATAGGTTCCGAGGCTGCGGTCGGCGAGAGAAGGCTCATAGAAGCTGTAGATCATCGAGAGCCCGTCGGTCAGGACATCGGTGATGACGCAGGCCACCAGAGCGTTCTCGCCGATATCGTTGGACGACCGGTATTCGACGATGCGGGTGTCGACGAAGCTGTCATCGACCATCGCCGCGAAATCGAGCGCCGTCATGTCGGCCATGCCGCCATCGGCGTGACGCTCGTCGATATAGCCTCGGAACAGGGAATATTGCTCGCTCGACGCCTTGGCCGGCTTCACCGTGCCGGTGAGATCGTCATTGGCCTTGATGATCTTGCGGAAGGACGGCGACAGCTTGAATTCCTTGACGCAGACCCGCACCGATACGCAGGCCGAGCAGCCGTCGCAGGCGGGCCTATAGGCGATGTTCTGGCTGCGGCGGAAACCGGCCTGCGAAAGCTGCGTGTTGAGCTGCCGCGCATCGGTTCCGATCAGATGGGTGAAGACCTTCCGCTCGATGCGGCCGGGCAAATAAGGGCACGGTGCCGGCGCCGTAATGAAGAACTGCGGAAAATTACGCCGCTCGATCGTCACCTGGGCCGTCCTGCTTCTGTCACCATAATACGTCTATTTTGCCCTGGCTTTTGCCAGATGCAAGGCTTGACATGTTACAAACTTGCGCCCTGCGTCAGGAGCGCCGGCCGGTCTCCCGCCCGCCCGGCGCATCGAGCACCCTGGTGGGAAAACCTTCGGCCTCGATCCTGGCCACGATCTCATCGGCATGCGGTCCGTCGCGGGTCTCCAGCATGATCTCGAGTTCGGCGCCCTTGGCCGGCACGTCGAGGAACATGCGCCGATGCGAGACTTCCAGGATATTGGCGCCGAGCTGCCCCAGGAGGGTGGCGATGCGGCCGAGCACGCCCGGGCGGTCGTCGATCTGGATGCGCAGGTTGACGATTCGGTGCTCGCGCTCGAGCTCGCGCAGGATGACGGAAGCAAGGATGCGCGGGTCGATATTGCCGCCGCACAGCACGAGGCCCACCTTGCGGCCGCGGAAATGGGCGGGATCGGCGAGGACAGCGGCAAGGCCGGCGGCACCCGCACCTTCGGCCAGCGTCTTCTGATGGTTGAGATAGGCCATGACGGCGCGCTCGATGTCGCTCTCGCCGACGAGCCGGACGTCATCGACATATTGCTTGGCGATGGCGATGGTGCGCTCGGTCACATTCTTCACCGCGATGCCCTCGGCGAGCGTCGAGCCGCCGCATCTGGCGGGCTGGCCGCGCAAGGCGTGATACATCGAGGGATAGAGCTTCACTTCGACGCCGAGGATTTCGATCGAGGGCCTCAGATGCTTGGCGGCGATGGCCACGCCGCCGATGACGCCGCCGCCGCCGATCGGCACGACGATCGAATCGAGGTCGGGCGCATCCTCCAGCATCTCGATGCCGATCGTGCCTTGCCCGGCGATGACCTTGTCGTCGTCGTAAGGATGGATGAGAAGGAAACCTTTCTCCTTGACCAGGGCCTCGGCGGTGATCTGGCTGTCGGCCAGCGTCTCTCCCGACAGGATGACATTCGCTCCATGCGCCCGGGTGCGCTCGATCTTGGTCGAGGGCGTCGTCTCCGGCATCACGATGGTGGCCGGGATCTGGAGCCGCTTGGCATGATAGGCAACGGCCTGGGCATGATTGCCGGCCGACATGGCAATGACGCCCCGGGCCTTCTCTTCGGGCGTCAGGCTCGACATCTTGTTGTAGGCGCCGCGGTCCTTGAAGGAGTTCGTCACCTGCAGGTTCTCGAACTTCACATAGATGTCAGCGCCGGTGATCTCCGAAAGCTTTGGCGCCCTGAGGAGGGGAGTACGCACCACATTGCCGTGGAGCGTCGCGCGCGCTTTCTCGATGTCCTTGAATGTCACCGCCATCGCGGGTTTTTCCCATAAGCGTTTGTGTTTGCCGCCACTTTCTAATATTTATCCGCCCCTGCCACCATCTCTATCCGCCGTTCCGGCGTCAACCCGCGACATGGAGTGAAGAATGAGCCAAAGAGCAGCCTGGATTGGGCTCGGCGTCATGGGCTATCCGATGGCCGGCCATCTCAAGAGCAAGGCCCAAATTCCGGTGACGGTCTATAACCGCACCGCCGAAAAGGCCGCCAAATGGGCGGCGCAATTCCAGGGCGGGACGGCACCGACGCCGGCCGAGGCGGCGAAGGACGCCGATTTGGTCTTCGCCTGCGTCGGCAATGACGACGACCTGCGCCAGGTGACGGTCGGCCCCGAAGGCGCCTTCCAGGCGATGAAGAAGGGCGCCGTCTTCGTCGATCACACGACGGCCTCGGCCGATGTCGCGCGCGAGCTCCATGCCGCAGCCGCGGCGAAAGGCGTGGGCTTCGTCGATGCGCCCGTCTCGGGCGGCCAGGCCGGGGCCGAGAATGGCGTGCTCACCGTCATGTGCGGCGGCGAGAAGGGCGATTTCGACAAGGCAAGCCCGCTCATCGCGCATTTTTCGCGCATGTGCCGACTCCTGGGCGGCCCGGGCTCGGGCCAGCTCGCCAAGATGGTCAATCAGATCTGCATCGCAGGCCTCGTCCAGGGCCTGGCGGAAGGGATCAATTTCGGCATGAAGGCCGGGCTCGACATGGAAGCGGTGGTCGAAGTGATTTCCAAAGGCGCCGCCGGATCCTGGCAGATGGAGAACCGCCACAAGACGATGATCGCCGGCAAGTTCGATTTCGGCTTCGCGGTCGACTGGATGCGCAAGGATCTGGGCATCTGCCTCGCCGAGGCGAAGAACAATGGCGCGGTGCTGCCGGTCACCGCCCTCATCGACCAGTTCTATGCCGAAGTGCAGAAAATGGGCGGCCGGCGCTGGGACACGTCGAGCCTGATCGCGAGGTTCCAGCGCTAGGCTCGGGGCCATGGATGGCGGCCTGTTCTTCTACGCGGTAGCGCTGATTGCTGCTGTCCTGGTCGGCGCCTCGAAGGGCGGCCTGCCGATCGTCGGCATGCTCGGCGTTCCGGTGCTTGCGCTGGCGACGTCACCCGTCCACGCGGCGGGGCTGCTGCTGCCCATCTTCGTGGTGACCGATTTCTTCGGCCTCTGGGCCTATCGGCGTGAATTCGACCGCCGCAACCTCCTGATTCTCATCCCGGCGACGACTATGGGGGTTGCCATTGGCTGGGCGACGGCCTCCATCGTCTCCGAAAGCCTGGTGACGCTGATCGTCGGCCTGATCGGCCTCACCTTCAGCCTCCATTACTGGCTGCGCGGGCGCCATGCCACGACACCGCATTCGGCCGATGTCCCGCGCGGGCTGTTCTGGGGCACGGTCTCGGGCTTCACCAGCTTCGTGAGCCATGCGGGCGGACCGCCTTACCAGATGTATGTCGTGCCGCAGCGGCTCGACAAGATGATATTTGCCGGTACGACGACGATCCTCTTCGCCGTCGTCAATGCGGTGAAGCTCGTGCCTTACTGGGCGCTCGGCCAGCTTTCGCTCGCCAATCTCAAGACCGTCGCCGCACTTTTCCCGTTTGCGGTCATCGCGACCTTCGCCGGCGTCCGGCTCACCCGCATCATCCCGCAGGATTTGTTCTATCGCCTGGTGATCGGGGCTTTGTTTCTTATCTCGCTGAAGCTGATCTACGACGCAGTGCTGGGATAGCGTCTCCTGACACTACGTTGGCCAGAGGGTCCCGCTATCGGTTTCCGGCGAGGTGAAAACCCGCAAAGCGGTGGAAGCAAGGCCAATGAGCAAGGACAGCGGCGCCGGTGATTTCGATTTCTTCATCGGTCAATGGAATGTCGTCAATGAACGGCTGAAGCAGCGTTTCACGCGGTGCGACGAATGGGACACATTCGCGGCGACCTCGAGCTGTCGCAAGCTCCTCGGCGGAGCGGCGCATATCGATGAGATCGAAATTCCCGCGAAAAACCTCTCAGGCATCAACCTGGCGGTCTTCGATGCGAAGGACCGGATCTGGTCGCTGCACTGGATGGATGACCAGGCCCGCATATTCTTTCCGGCCCTGCGTGGCGGCTTCGTGGGGACGCGCGGCCTCTTCTACGGCGATGATGCCGATGACGGGCGGCCCGTGAAGGTCAGGTTCCTGTGGCACGCCTCAGAGAGCGCGCCGAGGTGGGAGCAGGCATTTTCCATTGACGGCGGCGCCAGCTGGGAAACCAACTGGATCATGAAATTCACGCGCGCGGGCTGAGGCCGCGCGGACGATCACTGTGGCAGGCCGGCACGCAGCAGCGCTTCGCGGTGATGCTCGGTATCCTCCATGCGCTTGTAATGCAGCGTGGCGAGATAGCCGTCGGCGGTAAAGCTCGCATCGGTGGCGAGCACCTGCTTGCGGTGCAGCTCGGCGGTTGCCGGATCGCCGGCCATGGCCGCGGCTGCGGCGAGGAAGGCGTGATGGAACGTGTCGGGCTTGCTGATGTGCCGGAACGCCTCGATGGCTTCCGGATATTTGCGGGCGACGAAGTAGGCGCGCCCGAGATGGTTCCAGAAACGCTCAGGATGGTGCGGATTGAGCCGCATCGCCTTCCTGATCCATTCGACGCCTTCCTCAGGCCTGCCGATCCAGGTCATGTACTCGCCATGCTGGACAACGATCAGATCGTTATTGGGGTTGAGAGCGAGCGCGCGCTCCTGATGATACTGCGCCGCCTCGTGGTCGCCGCGGTTGAGATTGATCGCCGCCAGAATGCGGTGGACGTCGCTGTCATTGTCGTCGAGATTGAGCGCCGTCCCCAGCTCCGCAACGATGATGTTCCAGGCCTTGTCACGATCCGGGCACCAGCTATAGACCCAGGATTGTCCGACGATGCAGCCGCGCCAGGCATGCGCGTGCGCATAGTTGGGGTCGAGCGCCAGCGCCTTGTCGACCATCTTCTGCGCCTCGGAATTGTCTTCCGCGGTCGAGCGATGGTGCAGCACTTTCGCGGCGAGCAGATATTCATAGGCGCGCATATTGGTGGTCGGGCTGCGCTGCACGCGCTCGACCGCGGCCGCCTCGACACGGCCCGACACGGTGGCGACGATGGAGGCGGTGACTTCGTCCTGCATGGCGAAGATGTCGGCGAGCTCACGGTCGTAGCGCTCGGCCCAGACATGCCGGTCGGTCCGGGCATCGATGAGCTGCACCGTGATGCGCACGCGGTTGGCGATCTTGCGCACGCTGCCTTCGACGACATAGTGCACGCCAAAGGCTTTGGCGACGTCCTGCACATTGACCGCCTTGCCCTTGTAGACGAAGGTCGAGTTGCGCGAGATGACGAGGAGCTCGCGGAAGCGCGACAGGGCTGTGATGATATCTTCGGTCAGCCCGTCGGCGAAGAACTCCTGGTCCGGATCGCCGCTCATATTGACGAAAGGCAGGACCGCGATCGAGAGATGGCCGCCGTCGCCAGGGGAGGGGACGGGGAGCGGCATGGACGGCACCAATGTCTCCTCGAGCGCGATGCGGAAGACCCTGAGCGGCCGCGAGATGTTCTTCATCGGCTGCTCGCCCTGGTCCTCGAAATTCAGATCGAGCTTGTGAGCCAGTTCGTCCCTGACCGCCTGGCTGACCGCGATGCCGCCGGGCTCTGCCAGCGTCTGCAGCCGTGCGGCGATATTGACGCCGTCGCCCAGCACATCGTCCTCTTCTACGATGATGTCGCCGAGATTGACCCCGATGCGGAAGCGGATCTGCCTTGCCGCCTCCACATCGGCATTGCGCCTGGCCATCCGGCGCTGGACCTCGACCGCGCACTCCACCGCATCGGTGGCGGAGGCAAACTCGACCAGCATGCCGTCGCCCGTCGTCTTGACGATACGGCCATGGGCCTTGGCGATCGCGGGATCTATGAGTTCCAGCCGGTGCGTCTTGAGCCGGGCCAGCGTGCCCGCTTCATCGAGTTCCATGAGGCGGCTATAGCCGACCATGTCGGCGGCGAGGATCGCCATCAGACGGCGTTGGATGGCGGGTTGCTGCTTCATCGGGCACCCGTGCGGATGCCGCAAGTATCCTCCCGCACGCCGGTGCGGTCAACACGCGGAAAGGGCTCGTGTCCCGAATCCGAAGTTCGCATTGTCCCGCAGCGCCTTCCGAGCGAACTTCGGATTCGAAAGGACACGAGAAAACTTAATGAGTCTAGTGTGCTTTTGAACGCGAAGTTCCTGTCGGTAACAGCGGCCAGATATCAGGAACTTCGCGTTCAGCACACTAGCGACCTTTCAACCGCTTCGCCGCATCCATGGCGAAATAGGTGAGGATCCCGTCCGCGCCGGCGCGCTTGAACGCCATCAGGCTTTCGAGGATGACCTTGTCGGGATCGAGCCAGCCATTCTGGCAAGCGGCCATGATCATCGCATATTCGCCCGACACCTGATAGGCGAAAGTCGGTACACGGAACGTCTCTTTGATGCGGGTCAAGATGTCGAGATAGGGCATGCCGGGCTTGACCATGATCATGTCGGCGCCCTCGGCGATGTCGAGCTCGGCTTCGCGCAGCGCCTCATCGCCATTGGCCGGGTCCATCTGGTAGCTGCGCTTGTCGCCCTTGAGGGCCGAGGTCGAGCCGACCGCGTCGCGGAACGGCCCGTAGAAACCGGACGCGTATTTGGCGCTGTAGGCCATGATCTGCACATGGCCGAAGGCCTTGGCGTCGAGGCCCTGGCGAATGGCGCCGATGCGGCCGTCCATCATGTCGGAGGGGGCTATGATATCGCAGCCCGCCTCGGCCTGGACCAGCGCCTGCTTGACCAGTACCTCGACGGTCGCGTCATTGACGATCTCGCCGCCGCGCAACAGCCCGTCATGGCCGTGGCTGGTATAGGGATCGAGCGCCACGTCGCACAGGATGCCGATCTCCGGCACGTTCTTCTTGATGGCGCGCACCGCCTTGCAGACGAGATTGTCCGGATTGAGCGCCTCATCGCCGTTCTCGCTGCGCAAGGCGGCATCGGTATAGGGGAAGAGGGCGATGGCGGGGATGCCGAGCTTGGCCGCGTCCTCGGCGGCCTTGACGGTGAGATCGACCGAGAGCCGCTCGACATTGGGCATCGAGGGGACGGCCACGCGGGTCTTGGTGCCTTCGACGACGAAGACCGGCCAGATGAAGTCGGAAGGGCTGAGCGTGTTCTCGGCGACGAGCCGGCGCGACCAGGGGGTCCGCCGGTTGCGTCGCATGCGGGTGGTGGGAAAACGGGCATTGGTCATGATGGCAGGAAAATAGAGATGTTTTCGCCCGGTCTCAACGGCACATCTTGAAGCGGCCGGGGCGCAGCTTCATAAGGTCGACATGGAAATGATCGCCATGGTGGCGGTCGGCGCCCGGCCCCAGCACGGTATTGAAATACTGGCAGGCGCTCTTGCGCACCGCTTTCATGAAATTGCCCTTGCCCGAAAGCCCGATCTTCTGGAGGAGCCCGCCCGTTCCGCCGGCGACCGTGATCTGCGCCTTCCGGCTGAAATCGAATGCGGCGATATCGAGGGCATTGGCCTTGGCATGCTCGGAGAGCTTGCCGCTCGATGCATTGTTGCGCCGCCGGCAGGCATAGGACGAGGCATTGCGGATGCCGATGACGCTGGCGCCCACCTGCTTCTTCGCCAAGGGCTGCACCGATTGCGCGAGCCAGCCATGGAGCGCCTTGGCGAAGTCGCAACCGACCGTCGCCGGCGGATCGATGCGGATCTGGGCCACTTCCGCGATGGCGATGGGGGCAGGCGTGCCGCAGCCGCCGGGCTCGCCGATCGGCTGGTCCGGGCGCCAGATGATGTCGAGACCCTTGAGCATCCTCTCGCAGGCGGCCCGGGCGGTGAGGACGTCGGCCCTGGGCCAGGCGCCGGTGCCCTTGGGCCAGGCCCGGAGAGGGGCGGCGGAAGCGAGCGGCTTGTCCGGCTTGTCGGGCTTGGCGCGGGGCAAGGGGACAGAGGCGGGGTCGGGGCTTGCGGATATCTCGGGCGGCAAAGGCGGCTTGGCGCGCGGGATGGGGGCGTTGGCGAGGGCCGGGGGCACGGCAAGGGCGAGCACGGCAAGGGCCAGGAGAGGGCCTCGGGCCTTCCGGCCGCGCACATGCAAATCGTTAACCAAATGAGGAACTTGCCCCCCGCTTTTGAATCGAATTAACCGATGCCCTCTAACCTCTCCGTTGCAATGGATTAGGGCCTTTTCATGGGCGTGGATCGGACGGAATGCTGCGGTTCTCCCAATTCCTCATCACCTTGCCGCTGGTGGCGCTGCTGCCGCTCTGTGGCTTCGCGCCGAAGGCTAAGGCCGAGGCCGAGATGACCCAGCTGGACGCGCTCAGGCTCCTGGCCAAGAGCCGGGCCGCCGATGGCAAATGCAAGATCCTCCCGGCTGCCGAAGCCGACGAACTCAATGGCTACCTGGCGCGCGCCGAGATTGCCGCCGCGAGCCGCAACTCGGTCTCCGAGGTCCAGTCGACCATCGCGCTCGGCAAGGCGCTGGGCAACACCGCATCCTGTTCGGCCGCGACGACCGATGAGATCGGCGCCACGCTCACCGCCGCCCGCCAGGCGATGACGGCAGCAAAGCCGCTAGGCGCGGCCGAGGAAGAAGCCGAGGCCGAGGACAGTCCGGCGCCGCGCCGCGCCGCGCGTGTCCCGGAAGGCCCGACGCGCCGCAACAGCCTTGCCACCTATGGCCGGCATGCTTTCGCCTATTATGTCGAGCGCCGCTGCGAATATCTTTCGCGCCGCGACATTCGCGCTTTCTGGACGGCCATCGTCCGTGAGCACAAAGCAGCTCTCGGCGCCTATGGCGGGCCGGCAGTGGCGCGCACATTACGCCGCGCGCGGGCGCAGGCCGACGATATCGGTTGCGATGCGGCAGGCCGCCGTCTGGTGCGGTCCGAATACATAAAGCTGGCCGGGAACTGACAAGCTCCAAGGGGAGAGCGGGGGAGGCGCGCGATCAGGAAAAGTGGAAACCGGTTTTCCGTCCGATCGCGCGCCCACTCTAAGAGGCTGACCGAAAAATCAGTTGAGTGATCCCAGCCGACCGCGATTCCATCGGATTGTCTGATTCGCTGGAGGTCGCAGATGGTTTGGACTGAGATCACCCGGGCGAAGTATCGCCG
>Ga0187894_10004141_pt1 | contig 15750 bp, 13 predicted proteins | sample GBC1701081metaG_FD_136650 | JGI IMG/M metagenome (GOLD analysis project Ga0187894, IMG submission 136650) | White microbial mat communities from a lava cave in the Kipuka Kanohina Cave System on the Island of Hawaii, USA - GBC170108-1 metaG ... | reverse complement strand
GTCGGCGAGCAGCACGTCGCGCGTCGTCGGAATCATGTAGATCGTGATCGGGCGCTTCCCGAGCTCGCTTGCGTACTTCTTGTTGATGTACTGCTCGAAGTCGCGCACCAGGTCGGCGCTGATGCCGCGCTCGCGCCCCTTGTCGTTGTAGTAGAGCGTGCGGCTGTAGGGCACCAGGACGCGGATGTGGCGGCGCTTCACCATCCCGTCGAAATCGCCCTGCCACGTCTTGGTCTGGGTCGGCAGGGCGCGCTGGGTCGCCGGCGCCTTGTCGGGCTGCTGGGCGACGGCGATCGCCGCCGCGGCGAGGAGCGGCGCTCCGAGCGCGCAAGCGTGAAGCAGTCGGTTCGTCATGGCGTGCGCCTCCTCCTAAGGTCCGGCCTGCGCCGCCGCGGGCGCAGGCGCCGCAGCCGGTGCGCGAGACTCTATCCACGCCCGGCGCTCGCGCCTGTCGCACAGCCGACAAGTGGCGCACGAAGACGCCGGTAGCATCGGCGCACTCTCCGACCAACCGAAAGGAACGGCAAGATGAGATCACTCCTTTGGCCCGCGCTCCGGACGCTGCTCGCCGCGGTCGTCGTGCTGCCGCTGCTCATCGCGGTCGCCTCGGCGCAGACCGGCGGCGCGAGGAAGCCGAACATCCTCGTGATCTGGGGCGACGACATCGGCCAGTTCAACATCAGCGCCTACAACATGGGGATGATGGGCTACCGCACGCCGAACATCGACCGCATCGCCAGGGAGGGCGCCCTGTTCACCGACTGGTACGGCCAGCAGAGCTGCACCGCCGGGCGCGCCGCGTTCATCACCGGGCAGTCGCCCATCCGCACCGGCCTCACCAAGGTCGGCCTGCCAGGCACGCCCGAGGGGATGAAGACGGCGGACCCGACCATCGCCACGCTGCTCAGGGCGCAGGGCTACGCGACCGGCCAGTTCGGCAAGAACCACCTCGGCGACCGCGACGACATGCTGCCGACGAACCACGGCTTCGACGAGTTCTTCGGCAACCTCTACCACCTGAACGCCGAGGAGGAGCCGGAGAACCCCGACTACCCGAAGAGCGCGGAGTTCAAGAAGAAGTTCGGCCCGCGGGGCGTGATCCACAGCTTCGCCGACGGCCGCATCGCCGACACCGGGCCGCTGACGCGCAAGCGCATGGAGACGATCGACGAGGAGGTCACGGCGAAGACGCTCGACTTCATGGACCGTGCGAAGAAGGCCGACAAGCCGTTCTTCGTCTGGTGGAACTCGACGCGGATGCACGTCTTCACGCACCTCAAGCAGGCCTCCGACGGCAAGACCGGCCTGGGGATCTACGCCGACGGCATGGTCGAGCACGACGGCCACGTCGGGCAGCTCCTCGCGAAGCTGAAGGAGCTCGGCCTCGAAGAGAACACGATCGTCATGTACTCGACCGACAACGGCGCCGAGACCTTCACCTGGCCCGACGGCGGGACGACGATGTTCCGGGGCGAGAAGAACACCAACTGGGAGGGCGGGTACCGCGTGCCGACGGTGATCCGGTGGCCGGGCGTCATCAAGCCCGGGACCGTGATCAACGACCTCTGCGCCCACGAGGACATGCTGCTCACGCTGGTGAATGCCGCCGGCGGCAGGAACGTGAAGGAAGACCTCATGAAGGGCGCGTCCATCGGCGGCCGGAGCTACAAGGTCCACCTCGACGGCTACGACCTCGGCCCGGTGCTGCGCGGCGAGGCGAAGGAATGGCCGCGCCGGGAGTTCATCTACTGGACCGACGACGGCCAGGTGGCGGCGTTGCGCTACGACAGCTGGAAGGTCACCTTCCTCGAGCAGAAGGCGCACGGCCTGCGCGTCTGGCAGGAGCCGTTCACCACGCTGCGCGCCCCGCTGCTCACCAACCTGCGCATGGACCCGTTCGAGCGCGCCGAGCACGAGCACGCGATGGGCTACCAGCGCTGGTACATGGAGCGCATGTTCCTCATCGCGCCGGCGGGCGCCTATGTCGGGCAGTGGCTGCAGAGCTTCAAGGACTTCCCGCCGCGCCAGAAGCCGGGCAGCTTCAACCTGGAGCGGGTGATGGAAGCGGTGTCGAAGCCGGTACAGAACTGATCACGCACGGGAATCGACATCGTCCGAGTGTCCAGGGCTGCAGCCGCGCCGCGGCCGCTGCCCTGGACTCCTGGCGCCAACGGCTTTTTCGCGGTTCGGGAGATCCCCATGGGACGCAACACACTGGCGCTGGGCCTGCTCGCATTGTCGCTCGCCGCACCGGGCCTGTACGCCCAGACCGCCCCGGCCGGCACGGCCCAGCCCGCAGCGAATCCCGTCGATCCGGCGGCGATCCAGGCCCTGAAGGACATGGGGGCTCAGCTGCAGACGCTGAAGCGCTTTCGGGTGTCGACCGAACTCACCGGCGAGCGGGTTCTTGCCGACGGCCAGAAGCTGCAGCACACGGCGACGGCGGACATGGACGTCGAACGTCCGAACAAGCTGCGCGCGCGGATGTTCAGCGCCCGCGCCGAACGCGAGCTCATCTACGACGGCAAGACCGTCACGCTGTATACGCCCGCGCAGAAGTATTACTCGACGGTCCAGTTTGCCGACCCGCTCAATGTGCTCGTCAAACGCCTGGAGGAGAGGTACGGCGTCGAGATCCCGTTGTCCGATCTCTTCCTCTGGGGCACTCCGGCCGCGCCGCTCGACAGGATCGAGTCGGCGATGAATGCCGGCCAGGATTTCATCGGCGAGGATCTCTGCGACCACTACGCCTTTCGCCAGGGCACGATCGACTGGCAGATCTGGATCAGCGCCGGAAGCAAGCCGCTGCCGCGCAAGATCGTGATCACCAATCGCGCCGACGAAGCGCGTCCGCAATCGGTCAGCCTGATCGACTGGAACCTGAAGCCGACTTTCAAGGACACGGTTTTCAGGTTCACGCCGCCCAAGGGGGCCACCGCGATCGAGCTCGTTCCCCAGAAGACCAAGTAGCGGAGCGCCGACATGGAAAACTCGTTCGGCAGACTGTTTCTGACTCCCCTGATCGTTCTCGTTCTGGCCAGCTTCGTCGCGATTCCGGTCGCCGAGGCGACCGGCGGTGCCGGCGCCCGTGCCGGCGGCGGCGGCGGCGCTCGCGCCGGCGGCGCTGGCGGCGGCCGGCAGCACGCGCAGGTCAACCACAACCGGGTCGATGCGCGCACCAACAACGTCCGCAGCACCAGCGTCAACAACGTCAACGTCAGCAGCAACAGGAACGTCAACGTGAACGTCGACGGCCGCGGCGGTTGCTGCAACAACGGCTGGGACAACGACTATCACCCGATCGCGACCGCGGCCGCGGTCACCGCCACGGTCGCCGTGACTTCCGCCATCGTGGGCTCGATGGTGCGCACGGTGCCGCGAGGCTGCGTTCCGGTCAACTACGGCGGCATGATCTATCAGCAGTGCGGAACCACCTGGTATCAGCCGCAGGGATCGCAGTTCGTCGTCGTCAATCCGCCGTATTGATGTCGGTTGCATCGGCCGCACATCGAGGTGGTCGAGACGATCGAGGGTTGGAAGTCGGCCTGCAAGACGGCGCAACCAACCGGGTAGCGGCATCGCGCGGTGCACGCCCCGTCGCGGCCATCGCCTCGCCGGGGTTCGCGCAGGACACCGCCACCGTGGGAGAGGCGATCGTGGAGGCCTGCCGCGAGCGCGACATCCCGTTCGCGCGCCGGGAGTTCCGGGAGCTCCGGGCGCTCGGCACCGCCGCCCAGCGGCGGCGGCCGGGCCGACGCGCTCAGCCCTGCTGCGCCCCCGCCTTGGTCCGCTCGAGGACGGTGATCGCCGAGGCGACCGCGCTCGCCACGTCCGACAGGTTCGACGGCACGATCATGATGCAGTGCTCGAACCTCGGGCAGTTCGTGGGCCCGCCGGCGGTCGCCGCGGCGGTCGCCACGACCGGGCGATGGGGAGACGCGGTGTACGTGATGGTCGCGGCCGCCGCGCTCACCCTCGCCTGCGGCCTGGCGGTGGCGCGGGACGAGCGGCGCGCCGGCCTCGCCTGATCGCTCGCGCCGGGCCTGCCCGCTGCGGCCGGTCGGAAGCCGGAGCGTCAGGACTTGCCCGGCGCGACCTGCTCGCGCGCCTTCTGCTGCTCGGCGCGGGCGTCGAGCGTCAGCTTGTAGGCCACGTAGTACTTGTAGATGTTGCGCACGTAAGTCGTGGTCTCGATGCCCACCTTCTCCGCGGTGACGAGCTCGACGTTGTTGAACCATTTGTCCGGGTCGAGGCCGCGCTTCGCCGCCTCCTTGCGCATCTGCGAGATTCGCCCCGGGCCGGCGTTGTACGAGGCGAACGCGAAGAGCGAGCGGTTCGCCTCGCTGAACTTCGCGTCGGGGAAGTACCGGGTCATCAGCTGGTCCATGTACTTCGCGCCGCCGTGGATATTCGCCTCGGTCACCTTGATGTCGCCGACCTTCAGCTCCGCGCCGGTCGCCGGCATGATCTGCATGACGCCGATCGCGCCGACGTGGCTCTTCGCGTCCTGGTTGAGGCCCGACTCCTGGTAGCCCTGCGCGGCGAGCATGAGCGGGTCGAAGCCGTACTTCTCGCCGTACTTGCGGAAGAGCGCCACGGTGTCGCTGAAGCGCTTCCAGTCGGCCGAGCCGGTGGGATCCTTCATCTGCCGGATCTTGCTCGCGAACTCCTTCCGTCGGGCGGTCTGCAGCCCGTGCTTCTTCACGAACTGGACGTTGAACTCGTCCAGGATCGCGCGCATCTTCGGGCTGTCCTTGCGGATCGCCCAGCCGACGTGCCCGCCGGAGCGCACGGCCGCGCCCTCGTTCACCTTGATCTTGGGCAGCACCTGCGCCCAGATGTGCGCTTTCCAGTCGTCGACCACGATCGCCTCGAGGAGGCCGGCGTTCAGCATCTCCATCATGTCCTCGTCCTCGAGGGCGTCGGGGACGAGCACGAGCTTGACGGCCGGCTTGCCTTCCTTCTTGAAGCGCTCGTTGAGCGCGACGAGGCTCTCGTGGTAGCTCGAGGAGGGGCGGACGTGCACGGTCTTCCCGGCGAGGTCGTCCGCGGTCGCGATCGCAGGCGATTTCGGTCCGGTCACGACCACTTCCGACACCGGCTTCTGGTCCGCGGGCGCGAAGAAGTCGACGATCTTCCTGCGCGCGTCGGTCGCAGTGATGTTGCCGGCGGCGATGTCGCCGAGGCCCTCGGCGACGTCGGGCAGCAGCTCGTCGCGAGTGGTCGGGATCATGTAGACCGTGATCGGCCGCTTGCCGAGCTCTTTCGCGTACTTCTTGTTGATGTACTGCTCGAAGTCGCGCACGAGGTCGGCCGTGATGCCGCGCTCGCGGCCCTTGTCGTTGTGGTAGAGCGTGCGGCTGTAGGGCACGAGCACGCGGATGTGGCGCCGCTCGATCATGCCGTCGAAGTCGCCCTTCCACGGCTTGACTTCGGTCGGCAGTGCGCGCGGCGTCGCGGGCGCCTTGGCCGGTTGCTGGGCGTGCGCGATCGCGGCGGCGCCAAGGAGGAGCGCGGCCAACGCGGCGCGGCGGGACAGTCGGTTCGTCATGGCGTGAGTCTCTCCGGGAAGATCGCTCCCGCCGATGCTACCTGCGACGCCGGAAGCCGGGTAGCTTCAACCTCGACCGCGTGATGGAAGCGGTGTCGAAGCCGGCCAAGAACTGACCGGCGGGGCGCGTCCGTCCATCCGGGCGGGCGCCCCTTTTCCTCGCGGAGACTACGCCTGCGAGGACGCCGCCTTGGTCCGCTCGAGCACGGTGATCGCCGAGGCGACCACGCTCGCCACGTCCGACAGGTTCGACGGCACGATCATCGTGTTGTTGGTCCGGGCGAGGTTGCCGAACGCGCCGATGTAGAGCTCGGCGACCTTCAGGTTCGCCGCCTGCTGCCCGCCGGGCGCGCTCATCGCCTCGGCCACGGCGCGCACCGCCGCCGCCGTCGCCTCGGCGACGAGCCGCAGCGCCGTCGCCTCCCCCTGCGCGGTGTTGACCTGCGCCGTCTTCTCGCCCTCCGATTTCAGGATCGCGGCCTGCTTCGCGCCCTCGGCGACGTTGATCTCCTGCTGCTTCTCGCCCTCGGACTTCGCGATCAGCGCCCGCTTCTCGCGCTCGGCGGTGATCTGCTGCTGCATCGCCCGCAGGATCGATTCGGGCGGCGTCAGGCTCTTCACCTCGTAGCGCAGCACCTTGATGCCCCAGGCGCGGCCGGCCTCGTCGAGGACCGAGACGATCTGGCGGTTGATCTCGTCGCGGCTCTGCAGCGACTGGTCGAGCTCCATCTTGCCGACCTCGGAGCGAAGCGTCGTCTGCGCGAGCTGGGTGATCGCGGTGAGGTAGTCGGAGGTGCCGTAGGACGCGCGCTGCGGGTCGGTGACCTGGTAGTAGACGATGCCGTCGACTGCGAGCTGGGTGTTGTCCTTGGTGATGCAGACCTGCTCGGGCACGTCGAACGGCACCTCCTTGAGCGAGTGCCGGTAGGCGATGCGGTCGAAAAACGGGATGATGATGTTCAAGCCGGGCTCGAGCACCTCGTGGAACTTGCCCAGACGCTCGACCACCCAGGCGTGCTGCTGCGGCACCACGCGGATGCCCTCGAACACGAACGCGACCACGAACGCGGCGATCGCGACCCCGATCGAGAACACGCCCGTGCCCTTCCAGGCGTACGCGGCGATCGAGATGATGAGGGCGATGATCAGCTTGACGAACATGCCGGTCTCCTTCGGGACGAGGGGTGCGATCGACGCTCCCGGCCGCGCGGCGCGATGCCGCCGCATGGCGAGGACGCGCTCGCGCACCTGCTCGCGGGTCGGTTTCTGGGCGCTTTGCACGATTCTGGAGAGGGCGCGGACGAGGTCCTCGGGGCCGGGCGGCGGGGATCCGGTGGCCATCGCGCGCCGTGCGCGACCGGTCAGGCCGGCCGGTCCTTGGCGACCCGCAGCGTGTTGCCGCTGACCGCGCGGATGTAGAACACCTCGCCCGATTCGCCGCGGAACTCGCCGTCGACGATCGCGTCCCAGAGCGCGTCGCGGTACCTGACCCGCGCGAGCCGGTCTTCGCGGTTCACCCACGAGTCGAGCGTGACCGGCTGGCCGAGGTCGAGCGAGGGCATGTTCGGCGTGGCGAGCGCGAGCTTGCGCGAGCGGATCCAGAAGACGCCGGCGATCGCAAATGCGCCCGCCACGGTCACCTGGACGAGGAACCCGCCGCCGAAGAACGCGACCGCCGCGGCGACGAGTGCCGCGACGCCGAGGACGAAGAGATAGAACGTGCCGATCATCAGCTCGGTGACGATGAGCACGATGCCGGCCACGAGCCACGCGAGCGATGCGTCCACTTCAGCCCCCGAACTTTCTTTGCACCCGCGACGCGCCGATCATACCGCAGCGGCGCCGGCACCCGCCGTGACGGAGGCCACACCGCCTAGAATACGGATCGGCAACCGGGAGAGGGGACGATGCAGCTCACGCCGGAGGAGCGGGACATGCTCGCGGGCGGCCGCGGCGAGGCGGTGCGCGAAGCCCTCGCCTACCAGATCGCGGTCGGCGAGTTCTTCGGCGCCGGGCGCTTCGTCCCGGTCTCGAACGCCCACATGATGGGCGACATCGAGGTGATGGGCGACGGCGGGCTCGCGTGGCTGCGCGCGGCCGGCGCGAAGCAGGCGCGCGCCTGCGTGCCGCTCACCACCAACGCGCGCTCGTTCGACTTCGAGCACGCCGCGCGCCTCGGCCAGGACGCGGGCGAGGCGGCGAAGGAGCGCGAGCTGATCGGCGCCCTGCGCGCGATGAACGCGCTCACCACCGACACCTGCATCAACTACCAGACGCTCTACCAGCCGCACCTCGGCGAGCACGTCGCCTGGGGCGACACCGGCACGGTCATCTATGCGAACTCGGTGTTCGGCGCGCGCTCGAACTTCGAGTCGGGCCCGGCCGCGCTCGCCGCGGCGATCACCGGGCGGACACCCGAGTACGGCTTCCACCTCGACCGCCATCGCAAGGGCACCCTCGTCGTGCGCCTGGCGGCGCCGCTCGACGACCTCGCCGACTGGGGCGCGGTCGGGAAGATCGTCGGCGAGCGGCACCAGAACTACTACGCGGTGCCGGTGTTTACCGGGCACGGGGGATCCATCCTGCGGCGAACGCCGACCGCCGACGAGCTGAAGCACCTCGGCGCCGCGCTCGCGAGCTACGGCTCGATGGGGATGTTCCACATGGTCGGCGTCACGCCGGAAGCGCCGACGCTCGAAGCAGCCCTCGGCGGCAACCGGCCGGCCGACGAGATCGTGATCGACGCGGCGGCACTCGCGCGCGTCTACGCCGGCTACGATCTCGGCGACCGCAGCGCGACGCTCGTCGTGTTCTCCGGGCCGCAGCTCTCGCTCTTCGAGCTGAAGGCGCTCGCGGAAGCCTTCGGCGGCCGCAGGGTGCGCCCCGGCACGCAGGTTTTCGTGACCACGTCGAACGGCGTGAAGAGCGCGGCACGGGCCCTCGGCTACGCCCAGGCGCTCGAAGCCGCGGGCGTGACCGTGCTCGAGGGCGTCTGCTTCTACATCCTCCAGAACCTCGCGCAGATGCGGCGCGCGAACGGCTGGACGAACCTCGTCTCGAACTCGGCCAAGATCGTGAACATCATCGGCGCGCACAAGTTCAACACGATCCTGCGGCGCACCCACGACTGCGTCGAGATCGCGTGCAGCGGGGAGCTCGCGTGACCGCGCCGCTCGCGACGATCAGGGTGGCGCGCGCGTTCGGGCCGGTGGTCGAGGGCGAGGCGGTGGTTTCCACCGAGGGCTTCTCGCCGCGCTACGACCTCGACCGCTGGTCGGGGCTCATCAGCAAGCCCGGCCACGAGCTCGAGGGCACGAGCATCGTCGAGAAGGTCCTCTTCTTCCCGACCGCGAAGGGCGGCATCGCCGCCGGCTGGGCGTTCTTCGACCTGCGGCACAAGCGCCTCGCGCCCAAGGCGTTCGTCTTCGGCGTCACCAACCCGGTGATGGTGCAAGGGGCGGTGTTCGCCGGGATCCCGATCACCGAGGGCTGGGAGCCGCACCCGGGCGAGGTCGTCCGCACCGGCGACTGGGTGCGCGTCGACCCGGCGCGGCGGGTGATCGAGGTGCTCCGGCGCGCGGGATGACCGGCCGCGACGCCGCCCTCGTGCGCGCAGCCGAGCTCGAGCGCGCCGGCCGCCTCGGCGAGGCGGCGGACGTTCTCGCCGCGGCGGCGGACGCCGACCCGCGCGCGCTCGCCCCCCTCGGCCGCTGCCTGCTGCGGCTCGGCCGCTGGCGCGACGCCGCCGCGGCGTACGAGGCGGCGCTCCGCGTCGAGCCGCGCAACGTCGACAGCCTCGCGAACTACGGCGTCGCGCTCGCCGAGCAGGGTGCGCTCGAGCGCGCGGTCGAGGCCTACACCGGCGCGCTCGCGGTCGCGCCGGCGCACGCGATCGCCCACTACAACCTCGGCAACGCGCTGCGCGAGCTGCGTCGCTACGCCGAGGCGATCGCGAGCTACGAGCGCGCGCTCGCGCTCCAGCCCGGCTGGCCGGAGGCGAACGCGAATCTCGGCCTCGCCTGCGCCGCGGCCGGCCGCATCGACGATGCGCTCGCGGCGTACGGCCGCGCGCTGGAGCGCCGCCCGGACCACGCGCTCGCGCACAACGGCATCGGGCTCGCGTTCCAGGCGCGCGGCGAGCTCGCGCGGGCAGCGGCGCACTTCGACCGCGCGCTCGCGCTCGCCCCGGAGTTCCCGCAGGCGCACTCGAACCGCGCGCAGCTCCGGCTCCTGCACGGCGACTTCGCCGCCGGCTGGCCGGAGTACGAGTGGCGCCTGCGCGTGCCGGGGCACGCGGTCGCGCCGACCGCGGCGCCGCGCTGGGCGGGCGAGCCGCTGAAGGGGAAGTCGATCGTGCTCCGCGCCGAGCAGGGCCTCGGCGACACCCTGCAGCTCGTGCGCTTCGCGCCGGTCCTCGCCGGGCAGGGCGCCAGGGTCATCGTCGAGACGCAGCCTGCGATCGAGCGGCTCGTGCGCACCTGTCCCGGGATCGCGCAGGTGGTGCCGCGCGGGACGCCGCTCCCGCCGCACGACTTCGAGACGCCGATCGCGAGCGTGCCGTACCGGCTCGGGCTCGCGGGCGACGCGATCCCCGGGCGGGCGCCCTACCTGGAGGCCGACGCGAAGCGCGCGGCCGCGGCGCAGAAGCGCATCCGGCGCCGGGGCAAGCTTGCGGTCGGTATCGCGTGGCAGGGCAACCCGGCCTTTCCGCAGGACTGCTTTCGCTCGATGCCGCTCGCGCACTTCGCGCCGCTCGCGCGCGTGCCCGGCGTCGAGCTCTTCAGCCTGCAGAAGGGCCACGGCGCCGAGCAGCTCGCCGCGGCGCCCTTCCCCGTCACCGATCTGGGCGCGGCGCTCGACCCGGCGGGCGGCGCGTTCCTCGACACCGCGGCGGCGATTGCCGCGCTCGACCTCGTCGTGGTGAGCGACTCCGCGGTCGCGCACGTCGCCGGCGCGCTCGGCCGGCCGGTCTGGGTGGTGCTGCCGCTCACCCCCGACTGGCGCTGGCGGCTGGAGCGCACCGACACGCCGTGGTACCCGACCATGCGGCTCTACCGCCCGCAGCGGCTCGGGGCGTGGGACGAAGTGTTCGAGCGGATCGCGCGCGACCTCGCTGCGCTCGCGGGGAAAGCGGGTGCGGCACGCGCCGGGTCCCCGGCGGCTCCCGGGCGCTCGCCTCGGCGGGGGCGGCCGCCGAAGCCGGCGCGGCGCCGCTAGTGGAGGAGCGGCTCCACCACCTCGGTGTGCGGCGCCGACACGCTCGCGCGCTGCCAGCGCTCGAGCTCCTCCGGCGGCAGCGGCCGGCTGAGGTACATCCCCTGCGCGTGGTCGCAGCCGAGCCGGCGCAGCGTCTCCAGCGCGTGCCGATCCTCCACGCCCTCCGCGGTCACCGTGAGCCCCATGTGGTGGGCGAGGTCGATCGTCGCGCGCACGATCGCCGCGTCGTCGGCGTCGTGCTCGAGGCCCTTGATGAACGAGCGGTCGATCTTCAGCTCGTGCACCGGCAGCCGCTTCAGGTAGGCGAGCGAGGAGTACCCCGTCCCGAAGTCGTCGATCGCGAGGCGCACGCCCATCTCGTGCAGCCGCTCGAGGATCGCAGCCGCGTGCGCCGGGTCTTCCATCACCGCGCTCTCGGTGATCTCGAGCGACACCGCGTCGGGCCGCAGCTTGTGCGCGGCCGCGAGCTCGGCGAGCATGCGCGGGAAATCCGGGTTGTGCAGATCGCGCGCGGAGATGTTGACCGACACCCTGAGATCGAGCCCGCGCGCGCGCCAGGCGGCGCACTGCCGCAGGACGCCGTCGAGCACCCAGCGGGTGACCGCCTTGATGTACCCGGTCTGCTCGGCGAACGGCACGAAGCTCTCCGGCGCGAGCACGCCGCGCTCGGGGTGGACCCAGCGGATCAGCGCCTCCGCCGCGGGCGGCGACCGCGCTGCCAGGCCGACCTGCGGCTGATAGACGAGCGTGAGCTCGTCGTGCTCCACCGCGTGGCGCAGCTCGCCGAGGAGCGACAGGCGTCCGGGCGTGCCCTGGTCGTGGCGCGCGTCGTAGACCTCGAACCCGTTGCCCGCGCGCTTGGCGGAGTACATCGCGAGGTCGGCGCGGCGCATCAGGGTGTCGGCGTCGGTGCCGTGCTCCGGGTAGGCGGCGATCCCGCTGCTCGCGCCGACGTCGACGAGATGCCCTTCGATCGTGAGCGGCTCGGCGAGCACCTCGATGATCTTGCGCGCGACGAGCTTCGCGCCCTCGACCCCCTCGGTCGGGAGCAGCACCGCGAACTCGTCGCCGCCGAGCCGCGCCACGGAGTCGCTGCGCCGCTGCAGCGCGTGATGCAACCGGTAGGCGACCTCGCGCAGCAGGAGATCGCCGATGTGGTGGCCGAGGGTGTCGTTCACGTGCTTGAACCGGTCGAGGTCCATCGTGATCACCGCGAGCTGCCCGTGGCCGCGCTCGGCGGCGCTGACCGCCTGGCCGATGCGGTCGTTGAAGAGCGCGCGGTTCGGCAGGCCGGTGAGCGGATCGTTGTAGGCGAGCTCGCTGATGCGGTGCTCGCGCGCGGCGATCGCGTCGCACATGTGGTTGAACGCCGAGGCGAGCTCGCCGATCTCGTCGCCGGGGCCGATCTCCGCGCGGTGCGCGTAGTCGCCGCCCTCGACCTTGCGCGCGGCCTCGACGAGCGTGCCGAGCGGGCCGGTGATGCGGCGCGCCATCAGCACGGCGCCGAGCGCCGACAGGGCGAGGCCGATGAGGGTCAGCGCGAGGAGCGTCCGCTGCAGCCCGCGGAACGGCGCGGTGGCCGCGGCGAGCGAGCGCTCGAGCACCGCCGCGACGACGACGCCGTCCGCGGCGGTGAGCACCGACGCGAGGCTCTCGGACGCATCGTCGCCGGCGAACGCGGCGCGTCCCGGCTGCGGCGCGCCGTCGGCGGGCACCGCACCGGCGGCCGGGAGCGCGGCGGGCAGTGCGGCGAGCAGCGCCGCCTGCGCCGCGGCCGGACGCGTGGATGCGAGGAGCCGCCAGGGGTCCGCGCCCTCGCGCGCGGCGAGCGACACGGCGAGCGCGGTGAGCGCCGCGAGGTCGCGGACGACGCGATCGTCGAGGCGCAGGCCGACGACGACCCAGCCCATCGGCGCCGCCGGTCGCACCGGCTGCGCGACGAGCTGGTAGGCGTGGCCGTCCACGACGCCGATGCCGGCGCCGGACTCGCCGCGGGACGATGCGGCGATGCGCTCGGCGACCGCGCCCGGCACGCCCCGCGCGCGCGTGGCCGCGTCGCCGAGCGCCTGCCCGTTGCGGCCCACGAGGAGCGCGAGATCAGCGCCCGAACGGTCCGGCTGGCGCCGAAGGAGCGCCGCGATCGCCGGCTGATCGCGCGTCGCGAGCGCTTCGCGCAGGGCGAAGTCGCCGGCGAGTGCTTCCGCCGCTTGCGCGAGCCGCTCGGCGCTCTGCGCGAGCAGCCGCTCGAACACCCGCTCGCCGACCGCCAGCTCGTCGCGCGCGTGCTGGCGCGCGTTGGCGGTGATCGCGCGCTCGATCAGCCCGTAGCCGGCCACCTGCACCGTGAGGAGCAGCACGAGGAACACCGCGACGATGCGGGCCTGGAGGCTGCGGAACCGGGGCACGGGCACGCTCTAGCGCGCGGCGAGCGACGAGTGCTGATCGACGATCAGCCACTTCCCGCCGCGCTTCACGTAGGTCATGGTGAAGCGCGCCGTGGTGACGACGACCTTGCCGCCGCTCGCGGTCCGGCGCAGGGTGTACGCGCCCGAGTCGACGCCGACCTCGCCGAAGAGGCGCGGGCTCGTCTCGCCGAGCGCGACGCGCGTTCCCGGAAACGCTTTCAGGAGCTGCGCGTAGTACTCGCGGATCGCGCGCGTGCCCTTGCGGAGCTGCGACGACGACGTGCCCCACAGCCGGGCGTCCTCGTCGTACAGGCTCATCAGCGCGTCGAGATCGCCCTTGCTGAACGCCGCGGCCCAGCGCTCGGCGACGGCCGGCGGCTCCTCCCGCAGCGGCGGTGCGGCGGGCGGCTCGGCGGCGGGCTTGCTCTCGGCCGGCGGCGGCGGCGCCGCGGCAACGGGCGGCGGCGCGTCCGCCGGTGAGCCGAACTGCGCGCAGCCGGCCGGCGCGATCATCAGCGCCGCGATTGCCGCTCGGAGGAAGGGCGGGGTCACGAGGGGGGGTCCGGGACGCGGCGACCTCGCGGACCCGGGTGCGAGCCACGGTCCGATCGCCGCCGTTCTGCGTCTGCCATTCTGGGCGAAGCCGCACGGTGGCGGCCCGCGCCGGGTGGCGCGGGGCGTGCGGAAAATCACGCCGCGCGGCGGCCGGAGGGGTCGCGGCGCGGAACCCGGTTACGCGCCGTGCGCTATGTCTTGCACGAGGGCAGTGCGAGCGCCTGGAGGACCTCCCCCGTCCGCCGGCTCTGGACGAACGCCGCGACGCCGCCGTTCGCGATGCCGCGCGCGGGCCGGCGCGCAAGCTCGGCGCCGCCGGCGCGGTCGAGCGCGACCGGCCCCCACCATTCGCGGACGACGAAGTCGTGGTGCAGGGTCGCGCCGCGGTTCTCGCCCGCGGTGACCCGGTTCGAGAGGCCGTTCTCGTACACCGCGAGGTAGAGTGCGGCGTCCGCCCGGTCCTCTGCGCGGGCGACGGTCGCGCTGGCGCGGACCTCGGCCGCGCCCAGCTGGGCGCCGGCCGCGCCCGACTGGGCGCCGGCCGCGCCCGACTGGGCGCCGGCCGCGCCCGGCTGGGCGCCGGCGATGGCGAGCGCGATTTCGGACCGCGCGGGCGCCGCGTTCACCGCGCGCACTTCGGCGGCGAACCGGCCGCCGCCCCAGCCGCGGTAGTCGCGTCCGGCGAGCAAGACCTGCGGCGTGTAGACGACGCGGCTGCGGGTGATCGCGGCGAGCTCGCGCTGGCGCGCGGCGAACCCCGGCTGGGCGAACGGGTCCTTCCAGCCGATGTAGTCCCAGTAGTCGACGTGCAGCGCGAGCGGCACGATCGCGCCCGGCGCGAGCCCCGCCGCCGGCAGCTTGCGGAGCCAGGCGTCGGCGGGCGGGCAGCTGTCGCAGCCCTGCGAGGTGTACAGCTCGACCAGCGCCGCGGTGCCGGGGCCGCTCTTCGCGGCGCATTCGCCGGGCGCGGCGTGGGCGATCGGGACGAGCGGGCCGGCGGCGAATGCCGCGACCGCGACGGCGAGGCGCACGAGCATGACGGTTCCTCCGACGGGGCTCCCCTGCCGATACGGGCGTGAGTCGCTGCCGGATTCGCGCACCTTACGCGCCCTTCCGGCCGCCCGGTTTGACGGTGCGACCGGGGCTCGCGGATCATGCCGGACCCCCATGACCGGCTCCGCCCCGCCCGTCGCGCGCGTTCCGGCGTTCTACGCGAGCGCGTTCGCGTGGAACCTCGGGCTCGGGATGACCCACGTCCTCATCCCGCTCTACGCCGACCACCTCGGCTACTCCGGCGTCGCCATCGGCAGCCTCGTCTCGCTCCCGATCCTGGTGCAGATCGGCTTCAACCTGCTCGGCGGCGCGTGGACCGACCGCGCCGGCGGCAGGCGGCTCGCGATGGCTTCGGCGGCGATGTTCGGCGTCGCCGGCGTCGTGTTCGCGTTCGCGTCGACCTTCGCCGCGCTCTTCTTCGCGCAGCTCTGCGTGATCGTGTCGCGCGCGATGTTCTGGCCGGCGACCTGGTCGCTCGGCTCGCAGCTCCCCGGCGACCGCAGCACCGGGCTCGGGCGCCTCAACTCGATCACCAACGGCGGGCAGATCGCCGGCACGGTCGTCGCCGGCCTCGCCCTCGCCTGGTACGGCTACGCGGCCGGGTTCTGGACGGTCGCCCTCGTCGGCGGCGCGGTCGCGTATGCCCTGATGGCGGTGTTCGTCGCGCCGGCGCCGCGCGTCGCGGCTGCGGGGCACCCGCCGATGCTCGCCGCCTACCGCGCGCTCGCACGCCGGCCGTCGATCTGGTTCGCCGTGGCGTGCGCCTACCTCTCCGCGCTGCCGTTCTCGATCGGCATGTCGTTCTATCCGCTGCTCCTCGTCGGCCAGGGATTCTCGAGCGACGCCGCCGGCTGGATGCTCGCGCTGCGCGCGGTCGGCTCGGTGGCGGCCGGCGTCGCGGCGGCGCGCTTCGTGCGCCGCGTCTCGCGGCGCGCGGTTCCGGTCGCGACCGGCCTCGCGGTGGGGTTC
>Ga0187894_10004140_pt1 | contig 15752 bp, 20 predicted proteins | sample GBC1701081metaG_FD_136650 | JGI IMG/M metagenome (GOLD analysis project Ga0187894, IMG submission 136650) | White microbial mat communities from a lava cave in the Kipuka Kanohina Cave System on the Island of Hawaii, USA - GBC170108-1 metaG ... | reverse complement strand
TTCGAGGAGGATCTGATGCACTCCTCGATCGACGAGCTGTGGATCGACAAAGCCGATGGAGAAGTGAGCCGAGTGCACGTCGCGTTCCAAGCGCCGTCGCGCGCGCATGTCGACGCATTCCACCGGGCGGCGCTCGCGGCCGGCGGGCGCGACAACGGCCGCCCGGGCGAGCGGGCATACCATCCGGGTTATTACGGCGCGTTCGTGCTGGATCCCGACGGGCACAACGTCGAGGCCGTCCACCACGGAGCCGCGGAGCGCTCGGCGCCTGCAGTGACCGTGAAGTGGCGTGCGGCTGCGGGCGGCGCGAGCTCCTAGGCCGGGGCGGCGCCGGAGCTCAGCGGACGCGTTCGCTCGCGAGCTCTACGTGAGTTGCGAACCACGGCAGCTGGCGCTCGCAGGCATCCACGAGCGGACGCCGTTCATCGAGCCAGCGGTCGCAATGAGAAACCACCTCGAGGCGCCGGCGCGTCCCCGCCACGGCGCGCGTGAGCACCGCGCAGCCGATGCCGTGCTGAAGACCGAGCAGCGTGCCGCGATAGCTCTTCTCGTGACTCAGAAAGCGGTCGGTCACCGCGTCGCGGACGGCGGAGAACGTGCTTCCGATCGCTTCGCCGAGCCGCGTTGGCGGTTTCGCGCAGAGCCCTCTCAGCTCGGGCAGCCAGCGCTGCGCGTGCTCGGCCACCGCGAGAAGTGCGAGCGCCGGCGGTTGCTCGGCGCCGAGCCGCTCGGCTTCCTTGCGCGGGTGCTCGCTGGCCGACTGCTCCGGCTGCAGCATCTCGGTGAGCAGTCGCTCGAGGAAGTCACCCTTCTCGTCGATTTGATGCTCGGCTGCCATCAGCCCTCCCGCTCGGCGAGCCGCTGCTCGATGCGGTCGAGCTGCCGCTGCATCGCCTCGTCCGTGTCTTTGGATTCGTGGCTGCCGCGGTGGACGAGGTAGGTCGTCAGCACCACGAACGTGAGCAGCTGCAAGAACTCGGACTGCCAGTTCTCGAAGGTCGCTTCGCCCCAGCGCCACAGATAGCCGCCGTCGCCGAGCCACTGCGCGACTGCGCCGCGCTCGTGCTGCTCCGCCTCGTACTGCCTCCATCCCATCCAGGTTTGCATGATCCAAGAGGTGAGGAAGAGCGCGATCAACACGATGCTCAGGTTGTAGTTGCGCCAGAGCCAACGGAGCCTCGAATGAGCGCGCTGCGAAGCTGCTGCGGCCGCACGCTCCGCACGCAGCTCGGGTCGAGCGCGCATGCGCCTCACCAGATCGGACACGTTTCGTCTCCGCGTGGATGACGCGCTCGGTGCAACCAGCGTGCCGCGCTTTCGCTCGTCCTTCCGTCGACGGCGTGCAGCGCGCTCGGTATCTGCTGCGACATGCTGTCACTCTACGACTACCTCGAATCCGGCAACGGCTACAAAGCTCGGCTCGTGCTTCATCTGCGCGGAATCCCTTTCCGCCGCATCGAGCTCGACATCCTGAAGCGCGAGACGCGGACCGATGCGTTCCTCGCGAAGAATCCGAACGGCCGCATCCCGGCGGTCGAGCTCGACGACGGGCGCGTGCTGTTCGAGTCGAACGCGATCCTCGGCTATTTCGCCGAGGGCAGCGCGCTCGCGGGCGCGGACGCCTGGGAGCGCGCGCAAATCCTGCAGTGGATGTTCTTCGAGCAGTACAGCCACGAGCCCAACATCGCGACGCTGCGCTTCTGGCATCTCGCGAAGCTGCTCGGGCAGAAGACGCCGGCCGAGCTCGAGGCGAAGCGCGTGGCGGGCGAGGCAGCGCTCGCGGTGATGGAGCAAACGCTCGCGGCGCGCGAGTTCTTCGTCGGCGGGCGTTTCACGATCGCCGACATCGCGCTGTTCGCGTACACGCATGTCGCCGAGGAGGGCGGCTTCACGCTCGCGCGCTATCCGGCGGTGCGGCGCTGGATCGCGCGCGTCGAGGCGCAGCCGCGCTTCGTCCCGATCACCGAAGAATTCGGTGTGCCGGCATCGCCGATGCCCTGAGCGTCTTGGCTCGAGCTGGCCCGCGTCCAAGAGCTCGAGTCTGCTTATTATCGATACGAGGCGGAGCTCGGGTTGGGGCTGAACGCCGCGAGCGGAAACACGGATTCGTCTTCGCTGGACGTCGACGCCGATCTCGAGCCACGCTGGAGTCCTAACAAGGTCAAGCTGAACGGACAGCTGAACCGAGGCGAGTCGAACGGGCGCGAGAACACCAACAACTGGCGTGTAGGCCTGCAGTACGAGCGGGAGCTGCGGCGCGGCTGGCTCGCCTTTCTCTACAACGCCGAGGAGAGCGACGAGTTCCAGGATCTCGACCTGCGCGCGATCGTTGCAGCGGGACCGGGCTTCGAGCTGCTCGATCGCGCCGACACGGACCTGCGCATGTATGCGGGGCCGGCATGGGTGAACGAGAACTACATCGGCAGTGCGAGCGACCGGAGCTTCGGCGCGTTTGCATGGGTGATCGACTTCGAGCAGGACCTCTTCACGTCCGACTTCACGCTGTTCCACCACAACCGGCTGGTGAAGGCGATCGGAGAACGGCCCTTCCTCGCGCAGACCTCTCAGGGCGTCGACATGGATCTGTTCGGAGATCTCGACCTGAAGCTCGAAGTGCAGTTCGACTACGCGAGCGATCCGCCTCCGGGCGTTCGGGAGAAGACGGATCTCCGGTACATCGTGAAGCTCGAGTACGAGCTCGAAGGCGACGAGACGGACTGGTGGCAGTGAGTCGAGCGCGAGCGCTCAGTCCGCGACGCGGAACGTCACGCGCCGGTTCAGCTGCATCGCGTCAGCGTCGGCCACCGGCGCGAGCGGCAGCGCGTCGCCGCGTCCGAGGGCGATCAGGCTCGCGAGCGGGATGCCGCGCTTCACGAGCTCGTGTTGAATCGTCAGCGCGCGCAGCTCTGACAGTTCCTCGTTGAGCGCGGGTGTGGGCATCTCGTACGCGTGTGCCTCGATGATCACGAGCTTGCCGGGACACTTCTCCAAGTAGAGCTTCACCATCGAGTCGAGGATCGTGGCGAGGCCCGGCTGGAGCGTTCCCGCCTGATAGTCGTAGACCGTCCCGCGCAGGCGGCCGACGCCGAGGCAAGTGAGAGCGCGCTGATCGTCCGTCGCGTCCTCGGCGAAGCTCGGCTGCGCGATCGCCAGCAAGAGCGCGGACGCGAGCATCGCTGCCTTCATGGTCTCTCCTGTGCGGCCGTCGCCCGCACACCTATAGCCCGGCGCGTTCGCGCACGATCATGCGCGCGCGAGCATTCCGCCGAGGATCCCGCAGGCCGTCGCGAACCCGAGCAGCGCGCAGGTCAGCGCGACGCGGCCCGCGAGCCGATGGCGCGCGAGCGTCTCGCGCGGCGCGAGCGGATCGCCCGGGCTCTGCGTCACACGCCGAGTCGCCGCGAGCCGGCGCCCGAGCGCAAACGCAGTGCCGCCCGCAAGCAGCATCGTGACCACGAGCGCTTCGTGGACGTAGAGATTCAGCCGAGCGGCGCGCGTCCATGTCCCGAGATCCTCGCCGCCCAGCACGAGCCTCTTCACGACATAGGCGACCAGGAACGCAACCACGAAGAAGCTCGCCAGCACCATCGAGCGCCGATGCTGCTCCACGCGATTCGCCCGAATCGCCCGCATTCCGCGCACGCCAAACCCGACGACGAGCCCCATGTTCGCGAGCGCCCAGCACCAAAAGATCAACTTCGAATCCATCGCGGCGCGCACGGTAGACAGTTCGCTCTCGCGATTCGAGCGCGCTCCGCCCGAGTGATGCGCCCGCTGCCTCGAGCGCGGAAGAAACCCTCGCACGCCTCCCCCACGCCCGCGCCGTCGAGCCCACCTGCGCGACAACCCTTCGTGTACAGGCCGGCTCGAGCGCGGAAGAAACCTCCCGCACGCCTCCGCCACGCCCGCGTACGCAAGCCGACCCGCGCGAGCCAAAGCTCGCGCAGTCGGCGCGCAGCGAGCCGGTACCTAGCTTCGCCTCGCGCACCAGCTCCGCTGAGGCGAGCGAAGCTCGGAAGCTACCGGGAGGCGCCGCTCCGTGAAACGGAAGTCAGGGATGCGCACCCACTTCGCTACACGTGCTCGCCAACTCAGGGGCCGCTGAAATGGCGGTCGCGAGTTTCGGAGCGGCTCTCCTCCCGGCAATCGCATGGGACCACCCGCGCGAGCGCGACCGCTGTGAACTGATTCACAGGCCTGCAAAAATTCCGATTCAGTCCGACTGGAGCCCCGACTTGTCCTACCACCCCCTGCGCGTGCGCGACGTCATCCGCGAGACGCACGACACGCTCTCCTACGTGCTCGACGTGCCGAGCGAGCTGGCCGAGCGCTTCCGCTATCGCGCCGGCCAGTTCCTGACGTTCAAGGTGCCCACCGCCGACGGCGAGCTGTTGCGCTGCTACTCGCTCTCGAGCGCCCCCGAGACCGAGTCGGCGCCGAAGGTGACGGTGAAGCTCGTGCCGGGAGGCCGCGGCTCGGGCTGGTTCCACGCACAGGTGAAGCCGGGCGCGACGCTGCAGGTGATGCAGCCGGCGGGGCGCTTCGTGCTGCACGACAGCGAGCGCCCGCTGCTGCTGTTCGCGGGCGGCAGCGGAGTGACACCGGTGCTTTCGCTGATCAAGGCGGCGCTGCTGACGACGAAGCGTCGGATCCGGCTCTTCTATGCGAATCGTGATGCCGAATCCGTGATCTTCGCGGCGGAGCTCGAGGCTCTCGCCAAGCAGCATTCCGGCCGTCTCGAGACGCTGCACCACCTCGACCGCGAGCTCGGCCTCACATCGCGCCCAGAAATCGAGCGCGTGCACGGCGGCTTCGAGCAGGCAGACGCCTACCTGTGCGGTCCGGGCCCGTTCATGGAGCTGGTCGAGCAGGTGCTGCTCGGGCGCGGTCACTCGCGCGATCACCTATGGATCGAGCGCTTCGAGGGCGTCGGTGAGCCATCACAGCCGGGCCCGGGCCCGGCCGCGACCGGGCCGGCTCCGAGCGCCGGCGGCGTGCCCGGCGAGGTGGTCGTGCATCTCGACAAGACGGTGCATCGCATCCGGTACGCCAAGGGCTTGAGCCTGCTGGCCGCCGCGCGCAAAGCCGGCCTGGGCGCGCCGTTCGCGTGCGAGGAGGGTTACTGCGGCTCGTGCGCAGCGAAGTGTGTGCGCGGGAAGGTGACGATGCTCGCGAACGACGTGTTCACGCCCGAGGAGGTGGCGGAGGGCTGGATCCTCACCTGTCAGGGCCACGCCGAGGGCGACGAATGTGAGATCAGCTGGGATGTCTGACGGCGCGTCGTCGGGAACCCTCCACGACGTCGGCGGCCAACGAGTCTGGCTCGCCGAGGCGGACGGGCCGCCGCTGCGCAGCGATCGCGATGCGCTCGCACTCGTGAGCGACACCTACGCTCATCGTCCGGACTGGATCGCGCTGCCGGTCGCGCGCTGCGGGAACGAGTTCTTCCAGCTGCGGACGCGCATCCTCGGCGAGGTCGCCCAGAAGCTCGTGAACTACGGGCTGCGTCTCGCGATCGTCGGCGACATGACGAAGCTCGTCCCGGAAAGCCCGGCGCTGCGCGATTTCGTGCGCGAGGCGAATCGCGGGCGCCAGATCTGGTTCGTCGCGAGCTTCGTCGAGCTGCGCGAGCGGCTGGAGGCGCTGAGCTGAGAGGTCTCGTCGATCACGCAGCGAATCGCTTCGACGATCTTCCCCGCATGTCCGCGCCGAATCTCCCAATCGTGCGAGAGCGGTTCGCCGCGAGCGCGCAAGGCGAGCCGCGCGCCGGTGACCGGGCTTTCCGCGAGCGCGCGCCGTTGCGCCGCGGAAATCTCGTACAGCGGCTGGGCCTCGCGGTTCGCTCAGCCGCCGGCGAGCTTCGCCTTCGAGATCTTCACGTCGAAGTGCTCGAGCACGGAGGCGCTGCGGCGCACGGCTTTCTCGGTCGTGTAGAGCAGCTTCTTGCCGGTCGAGTCGTAGATCCGGATGTAGACGTCCGGCTCGGTCTCTTCGAGATCGCGGAAGTGCGTCTCGGTGTACGAGATTTCGAACTTGCCGGCGGCGTCGGTCAGCGTGTCACCCAGCTTGTCGTCGAAGATCAGGTCCTTGTCGTATGCCCGGACGCGCAGCCCCTGGAGCGGTTTCCCGGACTCTTGCTCGACGACGGTTCCGATCACTCGCATGGGCGCGCCTCCACTGAAAACGCATCGTAGTGAGGGGAGCCTTCGCGGGGCAAGCGGAAAGGCGCGCTGCGCCTCGAAGATTCGGCCGCGGGCTCGTGCACGACGGGCGCGCCAACGCGCAGGTTGCGCTCAGAACGGCGCGGCGCTGAGACGGCGGCGCTCGGCGGAGGAGACCAGCTCGGTCCAGATGGCCTCGTCGAGCGCGCGGGCCGCAGGCGTGACGAGCGTCTCCACGTGGGCGTGCAGCTCGATCAGCAGCGTGCGCAGCGCCTGGTTGCTCGCGTCGAGCGCGGAGACGCGCAGGCTCTCGTCCCGCGTAACCGCCGCTGCGCGCAGCCGCGCGCCCAAACCCGCATCGCGGACGACCTCGGCGCTGGCGCCGAATAGCGCTCGAAGCGCCGCGTTCTCCTCGGCCCGCCGCGCGGCCGCACGCTCGAACTCTTCGCGCGCGGCGAGCGCGATGCCCGCGAGGATCGCGACGCTGGTCTGCCGGTAGCGCGGCTGCACGTTCGGCATCACGTCGGTCGCGAGCGCCCCCGCGAGCAGCTCGAGCATGCGCTGCGGGTCCGGCTTCACGCCAGCCTCCCCAACAAGTGGAGCGCGCAGCGGTCCTGTGAGTAGGTCAGCAGGCCCGCCATCGCGAGGATCGGATCCTGGTTCTTGCCCGCTTGATACTCACGCGCGCTCGAGACCCAGATGCCTTGGCCCTTCACGCACGAGAACAGTTCCCACCACAGCAGCGCGGCGGGGTCGGCGACCAGCCCGCTCGCAGCTTCCCAGTGCCGAACCGCCTCGGCCTTGGGAAGCAGGCCACCGGCGAGCTGCGGCGTGCCGTTCGTCCAGAGCGGGTTGATGCCCCACGCGAGGTCTTCGAGCGGATCGCCGAGATGCGCCATCTCCCAGTCGAGGATCGCGTGGATCTTCCCGTCCGTGTCGGCGAGGAAATTCCCGGTGCGGTAGTCGCCATGCACGACGGAGACCTTCTGCGCGGGCGGCGGCGGGCTGCGGCGCAGGCGCCGAATCACCGCGCGCATGATCGGCTGCGGCTCGAGCTCGTCCTCGTCGATCACGCCTTCCCAATAATCGAGCTCGCGACGCCAGCACTCGGTCGGCGCGACATCCTTCATCAGCCCGACGAGCCCGAGCTGCTGCGGATCGGCCTTCGCGATCTCGCCGAGGATCCGCCACTTCTGCGCGCCGAGCTTCTCGCGATGCTGCGCGTATGGCGGCGCGAGCAGCACGCTGGGCGAGGCCTCGAGACCGGGCAGCTCCTGCATCACGCAGAACGGGAAGTCGAGGTGCGCAGGATCCTCTTCGAGCCAGATCGCCTCGGGCACTGGCACGCGCGAGCCGGCGAACGCCTTGTACGCGCCGAACTCGAGGCGGCGCTCGGTGTCGATCAGCGAGCCGGGCGGATCGCGGCGAAGGATCAGGCGCCGCGAGATCTCCTGGCCGCGTTCCTCGTAATGGAGCACCAGCCGGTACGTCTCGCGCGACGCGCCGCCTGGAATGCGGTCGAGGCCGCTGACCCGCACGTCGCGCGCGTGCGCGAGCCTCCGCGCCGCGTACGCGGCGAAGCGTTCGGCGAGATCGCCCATGCGCCGAGTCTCGCACGCTCGCCGCGCTCGAAGCGAGAGGTGCGGGCACTGCCGGACCTGGGCGACCCTCGCTCGCTTCATTCAACGGGAAGGAGAAGTCGGTGGACGTCTACGAGGCTCTGTACACGACGCGCGCGATGCGCCGCGTGAAGCCGGATCCGATTCCGATGGACGCGCAGCAGCGCATCATGGACGCCGCGATTCGCGCGCCGAGCGGCGGCAACGCGCAGGGCTGGCGCTTCCTCTGGGTCGACGACCCAGCGCTGAAGGGAAAGCTGGGCCCCATCTATCGCGATTGCCTCTCGCGGCTGTGGACCGGGATCTACAAGGAGCGCGTCGACTTCGCCGAGAAGAACCCGGACGCCCCTGGCAGCGCCGGCTTTCGTCGCATGCGCGCGTCGGCAATCTGGCTCGCCGACAACTTCGAGATCTACCCGCTGATCCTATTCGCGTACGGGCAGGGCGACCCGACCGGGAGCTCGATCTTCCCGGCGGTCTGGAGTGCACAGCTCGCCGCGCGCGCCGAGGGCATCGGCAGCGCGCTGACCAGCGTGTTCTTCTTCCGGATCGCCGAGGTCAACGAGTTGTTGGGCGTGCCGGCGGATGCGGGCTGGAACTTTCACGCCTGCGTCACGTTCGGCTACCCGACCGGCAAGTGGGGTGTCGCCCCGCGCGTGCCGGTCCAAAAGGTGATGCACCGCAACCGATTCGGCGCGCCGATCGGCTTCGAGATCGATAAACCGCTGTGGCCCGGCCTTTCGTGAGCTTCGCTCGCCTCGGTTTCGGGGGCTCGCTCGCCCATGGCCCGCCCGGCTCGCTGCGCGCCGGCTTCGTCGGCGCTCGCCGGCTTGCGTTCGCGACTACGCCCCGAATCCATCCCGCCGCTCAGGCTCAGTCGCAATCCGAAGCTCGGGCCTGCGAACCCATCGAGAAATAGTGAGACTCCGCGCCCATGGCGAAGAAAGAAGCTGCTCCGAAGTCCGATGCGTTCTTCCAGTTCTCAGGCACGAAGGGCTACATCGCGTCGTCGTCGCTCGTCGATGCGGTGAACTGCGCGATCGCGCTCGAGCGCCCGCTCTTGATCAAGGGCGAGCCGGGCACCGGCAAGACGCTGCTCGCTCAGCACGTCGCCGAAGGCCTCGGGCTCGCGATCGAGAAGTGGCACATCAAGTCGACGACGAAGGCGCAGGACGGCCTCTACGTCTACGACACCGTCCAGCGCCTGAACGACGCGCGCTTCGGCGAAGGCGACGTTGCGAACATTCGCGCCTACATCCGCATGGGCCCGGTCGGCCGCGCGTTCCAGGCCGAAGAACGCAAGGTGCTCCTGATCGACGAGATCGACAAAGCAGACCTCGAGTTCCCGAACGACTTATTACGCGAGCTCGACGAGATGCGCTTCACGGTCAACGAGACCAGCGAAGACGTGGTCGCGAGGCATCGCCCGATCGTGATCGTCACGTCCAACAACGAGAAAGAGCTGCCCGACGCGTTCCTGCGCCGCTGCGTGTTCCACTTCATCGAGTTCCCGGATCGCCCGCTGATGCAGCAAATCGTCGCGGTGCATCACCCGCAGCTGAAGACGCAGCTGCTCGACCAGGTGCTGATCAAGTTCTACTGGCTGCGCGAGCAGGGTGAGCTGCGCAAGAAGCCCTCCACCAGCGAGCTGATCGACTGGATCGCGGTGCTGCAGCGCTCGGGCATGACCGCCGACGACATCGAGCTGCACATCCCGTTCCTCGGTGCGCTGCTGAAGAACGAGAAGGACGTCGACGCGCTCGAGAAGTATCACGACCGCGGCGGGCGCTATCCGACGGAGTGGAAGGATCTCGGGCCGAAGTACAACAACTGAGGTGGGGTGGTTGGTGCGGGCATTGCTCGGACACGACATCGCGAGCGCGGTGCAGAGGCGATGCAGCCGGCGGGCGAGGCGCCCGCGGCTGATCGCCCGCGCGGGTTCGCGTTCGTGGGGTGCAGCCATTGGCGGGCGAGCCGCCGCGTCGGCTCCGAGCGTCCCGCAAAGCGAATCAGCGGCGGCGCGCAGCGCCGTCCGCTGCATTCAGCCGTGCTCGTGACGACCGGGCTCGCCGACACGATGCCCCTCCGCCGCCGCGCCAGTTCCCGAGAGGCCACCCCCATTGTTCCTTGATTTTTTCTACGAGCTGCGCGGCGAGGGCGTGCCGGTCGGCACGCAGGAGTGGTTGTTACTGCTGCGCGCGCTCGAGAAGGGGCTGCACGGTGAGAGCCTGCAGCGCTTCTACACGCTCTCGCGCTCGGTGCTGGTGAAGAGCGAGACCTACTTCGACGCGTTCGATCGCGCATTCCTGAAAGTGTTCCGCGGCATCGAGGGCTCGCTCGACATCGAGGACGAGCTGCTCGAGTGGCTGAAGGACCCGAAGAACTTCCGGCCGCTGACCGACGACGAGCGCGCGCTGCTCGAGAAGCTGTCGAGCGACGAGCTGATGCGGAAGTTCCTGGAGACGCTCGCGCAGCAGACCGAACGGCACGACGGCGGCGGGCGCTGGATCGGTACCGGCGGGCGTTCGCCGTACGGCCATGGCGGCGAGCACCCGACCGGCATTCGCGTCGGCGGGCCAGGCCGCAATCGCTCCGCGATGAAGGTGGCCGAGGAGCGCCGCTTTGAGGACTACCGCACGGACGGCACGCTCGACGTGCGGCAAACGCGCGTCGCGCTGCGGCGGCTGCGCCAGCTGACGCGCAGCGGGCCGAAGAGCGAGCTCGACCTCGACGAGACGATCGACGAGACCTGCAAGAACGCCGGCGAGATCGAGCTGGTGTTTCGAGCCGAGCGCCGCAACGACATTCGCTTGCTGCTGCTGATGGACGTCGGCGGCACGATGGACCCGTACTTCGATCCGGTCAGCAAGCTGCTCTCGGCGCTGCACGCCGAGCGCGGGCTGCGCGCGTTCGAGGCCTACTACTTCCACAACTGCATCTACGACGAGCTCGGCCGCAATGCGCGTTTGTTACGGCGCGAAGCGATCCACACCGGAGATCTGTTGCGGCGCCTCGACCCCACCTGGAAGGTGCTGATCGTCGGCGACGCCGCGATGCACCCGGCCGAGCTGCTCGAGCCGAACGGAAACATCGACCCACGCCGGCACAATCCGACCGCGGGCATCGATTGGCTTCATCGCATCCGCGACCACTTCGAGCGCGTCGTGTGGGTCAACCCGGAGCCGCCAGAAGATTGGAACCGCTACCAGACCGTGCGCCTCGTCGAGCGCATCTTCCCGATGTTCCACCTGAGCGTGGATGGGATCAGCGATGCGGTCAGCGCGCTGATCGGCGCGCGCGTCACGCACTGACTAACGAGCAGACATTTCAGAAGAAGCAGGCGCCTGCCGGTGGCTCGCGAAGTGGCGTCATACCTAAGTCCTTCAGCGCGACGTGCTCGCCGCTCGCCCACGCACAAGCGGTGAGCCTCAAGCGCCGCCTGCACGCAGCGCCGCGACCACTTCCTCCGGATGCGCGTCCGCCTTCGCGACGCGCTTCCAGTGCTTGCGCACCTTCCCATCCTTCCCGACCCAGACCGTCGAGCGGATCACGCCGATCACCTTCTTCCCGTACATCAGCTTCTCACCCCAAGCGCCGTACTTCTCCATCACCGACTTGTCAGGGTCCGAGAGCAGCGGAAACTGCAGCGCATACTTGGCGGCGAACTTCTGATGCGCGAGCGCGCCGTCCGGAGAGACGCCGAGCACGATGGCATCGAGCTTCTTCAGCTCGGCCCAGCCGTCGCGGAAGCCGCAGGCTTCCTTCGTGCATCCGGGGGTGTCGTCCTTGGGATAGAAGTAGACGACCACGTGCTTGCCGATGAAATCGCTGAGCGAGACCGCCCGGCCGGCCGCGTCCTTCAGCGTGAACGCCGGCGCCTTCTTGCCTTCCTCGATCGCCATTTCGCCTCCTCGAGCCGTCATCGCATCATGCCATGGCACCGCTCCTGGCCGGCGGCGCGCCTGCTCAACGCTCGCGGGCCTTTCGCCGATCCATTCGGCTGCGCGCGGGTTACGCTGCGCCGAGGAGGTCCCCATGAAGCCCACCGCTTTCATCTGCGCGCTCGTGCTCGCGTCGACGGCGAGCGCTGCATCGGCCGACGACCACCGCTCCGACCGCGCCGGTCACCCGCTCAAGATCATCGGCGTCGTGTTGCATCCGGTCGGCGTCGTGCTGGATTACGCCATCTTCCGCCCCGCTCATTGGCTCGCGAACCGCGAGCCGGTCAAGACGCTGACCGGGCACGAAGAGGAGTAGGCGGGCGAGATCGCAGACAGCCCCGGAGCTCCCTCGATTTCTTCCGCGCCGCCGCTCCGGCGCGCGCGCGCCTCGCGGTGGATCAGCGCGGACAGAGTCGAAACAGGATCGCGAAATTAGTTGGTTGCCCGGGCACTTGCGCTGGGTATGTTGCTTGCACCTTGCGCCCCCCGGCTCGCCGCTGCTCGCTCGTTTTCGCTTCCGCGCTGCTCGCGGCTGCGCTTCCGGTCGTCGCGCGGGCGGAGACTGCGCAGGCTGCCGGCCTGACGCTCAGTGGCATGAGCTACGTGCTCTCGCGCGCCGGGGAAGTCGCGCTCGTCGTCGAGGCCAAGCGCGCGGATGTGTCGCCGCACACTGGGCGCATCGAGCTCGCCGGCGTACGCGCGCGCGTCGGGGCGGCGGCCGGCGCGCGCGAGGAGCTCGGCGGCTTCGAGCTGACCTGCGCGCGTGGGGTGCTCGACCTCGACGCGCGCGAGTTCACCGCGCTGGGAGCGATCGATGGCCGCATGCGCGACGGCCGCACGCTGCGCACCGAGCGGCTTCGCTACCGGCATGACCGCGGCGCGCTCTCGAGCGACGCGCCGGTCGTGCTCCGCGACGACACCGGCGAGTACGAGGGCGGCGGATTCCAGTACTGGGTGCGCACCGACCGCTTTCGTCTGACGGGTGGCGCCCGGATCTCACAGGGCGCCCAATGAGCCGCCGGGCGTTTCACGCGCTGGCGTTGTGCGCGCTGCTGCTCGGTTCCTGCGGCGCGGAGGTCGTGCCTGCGCCGCGCGGTGAAGTGGGCGTTGCTCAGTTCACGGTGAATGGCGGAGCGACGAGCGTCCCCGACGTCGCGACCTCGATCGCGCAGCGGCTCGCCGGGCTCGGCGTCGGAACGGTCGTACCGCCCGCCACGGTCGGCCCGGTCGGGGCGGAAGCGAGCACCGCAGAGCGCGTCGAGCTCGGCGATCGCACGGGCGCTCGCACGCTCGTCGTCGGCAGCGTGACGCGCGACGGCGAGCAGCTCGCGCTCGACGCGCGTGTGCTCGATCTCGATTCGGGCGAGCCGCTCGGCCCGCCGCTGGTCGAGCAGGCCAAGGACGCGGCCGACGTATCGCGCGCGCTGGATGCGCTCGCGCAGCAGATCGCAGCGCGCATTCTGGCGCCGCCCGCGCCGGCGAAGGAGACGCGGAAAAGAAAGCCGAAGCCCGCGGACGACGGGCCGCGCGAACCCATCGAGATCGAAGCGGACACGCTCGATGCGCAGACGGTCACCGGCGGCCGCCGCTTGAAGTTCGCGGGCAACGTGAACGCGGTGCAGGGCGAGGTCTCGCTGCAATGCGACGGCCTGGAAGCGTTCTATCCGAGCGGCGCGAGCGAACCGGACCAGCTGATCGCGAAAGGCAACGTGCACGTGAAGCAGCGCGATCGCACTGCCAGCTGCGACGAGGCGATCTTCTACCGCAGCGAAGACAAGCTCGTCTGCACGGGCGCTCCGGCCGAGCTCACCGAGGCGTGCAATCGCGCCGAGGCTCAGCGCATCACGTTCTATCTCGAGAGCGAGAAGGTCGAGATGGTGCGCGGCAAGGTGCTCGGCCGCGATTGCGAACCGGGCGCGACGCCGTGAAGGGCGATGCGATCACCGCGCGCGGGCTGGTCAAGCAGTATGGAGAGCGCACCGTCGTCGACGGGCTCGATCTCGAGGTGTGGCCTGGCGAGATCGTCGGCCTGCTGGGCCCGAACGGCGCCGGCAAGACCACCACCTTCAACATGATCGTCGGCGCGATTCGGCCGACGCATGGCAGCGTCTTCCTCGGCGAGCGCGAGATCACGTCGCTGCCGATGTTCCGGCGTGCGCGGCTCGGCGTCGTCTACTTGCCGCAGGAGGCCTCGGTTTTCCGCAAGCTCTCGGTGGCGGACAACCTGAACGCGATCCTCGAGACGATCGAGCCGAGCTCGGCGAAGCGAAAGGCCAGGCGCGAGGAGCTTCTGTCCGAGTTCGGGCTGACCGAAAAGGCACGCCAGCGCGCCGATTCGCTGTCGGGCGGGGAACGGCGACGCGTCGAAATCGCGAGGGCGCTCGTGCTCTCGCCGAAGTTCCTGCTGCTCGACGAGCCGTTCACCGGCATCGACCCGATCACCACCGACGAGATTCAACGGATCATCAACGGCCTGAAACAGAAGGGGATCGGGATCGTGATCACCGAGCACAAGGTGCGCGAGACGCTGGCCTCCTGCGATCGCGCCTACGTGATCAAGGACGGCCGGATCCTGCGCCACGGCTCGCCGAACGAAATCGCGAGCGACCCCCTCGTCCGCGAGATCTACCTTGGCGAGAAATTCCAGCTGAACTGAGTCCAGTGAGGGCAATCAAAGCACGAACGGTGAGCCTGGTACCTCCGCGCCCGTGAAGCCGCACGACGTTGAGGTTCCAGCAAGCCGTCCAGCACCGCGAAGCGATGCAGACGGCGCGCAGTGAGGCGAAGCCGAACGGAGTTCGGATAGAACGGAACCATGGCCATCGAGCTGAAACAGCAGCTGAAGCTCTCCCAATCGTTGGTGATGACGCCGCAGCTGCAGCAGGCGATCAAGCTGCTCCAGCTCTCGCAGCTCGAGCTGGTGGCCTCGGTGCAGCTGGAGCTCGAGCAGAACCCGGTGCTCGAGGAGCTCACCGAGGGCGAGGAGGAGCCGGTACGCGACAACGACGCGGAGGCGGCCTCCGAGGTCGCTGCGGAGCAAACCACCGAGCTCGAGGCGCCCGCGCTAGAGGGCGCGACCGAGGCCGCCGCCGACAAGCTCGCCGACATCGATTGGCAGAGCTACGCGGAGGCCTATCCGCAAACCAGCTACGGCGGCAGCGGCGGCGGCGACGACGAGCGCCGCAGCTTCGAGGCGACTGCGACCAAGCGCGAATCGCTGCAGGACCACCTCACCTGGCAGCTCCAGCTCTCGTCGATGCCGGAGGAAGACCAGCTGGCCGCGAGCTGGGTGATCGGCAACCTCGACGACAACGGCTTCCTGCAGTCGCCGGCCGAGGAGATCGCGCGCCAATCGGGCGCGCCGCTGGAACGCGTCGAGGCCGCGATCGCGCGCATTCAGAAGCTCGACCCGCCCGGCATCGCGGCGCGCGATCTGCGCGAGAGCTTGTTATTGCAGCTCGATGCGCTGCGTATCAAGGATCCGCTGGTGCGCCTGCTCGTCTCCGAGTACCTCGCGCCGCTGCAGAAGCGCGAGTTCAAGGCGCTGATGCGCGACACCGGCGCGACGATCGAGGCGATCGCCGCCGCGGCGCACGTGATCGGGAACCTCGAGCCGCGGCCGGGCCGCGCCTTCGGAGGCGAGGAGCCGATCTACATCGTGCCCGACATCTACGTGCACAAGATCGGCGACGACTACCACGTCGTGCTGAACGAAGATGGGCTGCCGAAGCTGAAGCTGAACGCGCTCTACCGCGACGTGCTCGCGAAATCGCGCGACGTCGCGAAGGACACGCGCGAGTACGTGCAGGAGCGCGTGCGCTCGGCGCTCTGGCTGATCAAGTCGATCCATCAGCGCCAGCGCACGATCTACAAAGTGATGGATTCGATCGTGCGCTTCCAGCGCGAGTTCTTCGATCGCGGCATCGCGCACCTGAAGCCGCTCAACCTGCGCGACGTGGCGGACGACATCGGCATGCACGAGTCGACGGTCAGCCGCGTCACCACCAACAAGTACTGCCACACGCCGCAGG
>Ga0187894_10004139_pt1 | contig 15761 bp, 9 predicted proteins | sample GBC1701081metaG_FD_136650 | JGI IMG/M metagenome (GOLD analysis project Ga0187894, IMG submission 136650) | White microbial mat communities from a lava cave in the Kipuka Kanohina Cave System on the Island of Hawaii, USA - GBC170108-1 metaG ... | reverse complement strand
GAAAGTCCACGGAGATGAGATCGCCGACGGCCTTTTGCATCAGCAGCTCTTTCACCTTCTTGTCTTTCAATCCGTGGCGCGCGTTGAATGTGACGGTGATCTTCTTCCCCGTCTTCTTCTGCGCGTCGAGAATCGCCCGGGCCTGCTCCTCGTCGGTGCAGAGCGGCTTTTCGCTGATCACATCGCAACCCAGTTCCATCGCGCGGATGATGTAGCGGGCATGAGTCGAATCAACCGTGGTCACGGTCACCGCGTCAGGGCGAGTCTCCCGGATCATCCGGTCGAAGTCGGTAAAAGTGGGCGCTCCCGTTCCGATCAGCTTCTTCGCGGCCTCGACCCGTTTGCCGTTGTGATCGCACAGTCCGACGATCTCCACGACATCGCTGTATCCGTCCACAACTTCCCGCCCCCACGTGAACGAGCCGCGCGATCCGGTCCCGACAATCGCCATTTTGAGCTTGCGTTGATTCGGCGCCGCTGAAAGGTTCGCCGCGGAGCAGGCTGTCGCCGCGAGCGCCGCGCTGCTGTCTGTAATGAACTTGCGTCTGTTCATGATTGGACTCCTCCGAAAATGTCCGACAAACTTCAGTTTGTCGTTGCTCGATAATGGGGGCGACCGCCGAAGCTAACGACAAACTGAAGTTTGTCGGACATCGTGCGCCGCGTTTTCATGGTTTCTGGGCGTCGCCAAGCGACGTGAACGACTCCTTTATCGTTTGAGAAAACGCTGGAACCACTCACTGACCTGCTTGAACATCTCTTCGGTGTAGGTGTGATCGCCGGCGGTCAGATGAACGGCGAAACGGTCCGCCGCGCCGCGACGGGAGTAATCCGATTTGACCTCCTGCTCCAGCTTTCGAAATCCTTCGACCGGCATGCCCTGATCCTGATCGCGCCCTACAACCAGCACGGCGCGTGGCGCGAGCGAGGCGAACACTTCAGGCTGATCGCCGGGGAAGAGTTTGAGAAAGCCCGCGGGATAGAAGTACTGCGAATGATAGCCGGTCTGCCGTTGATGCCGCAGCAGCGCGTCATACGTCCCAGCGCCGCTGCATACCGGTACAATCACGCTCAGACGCGGATCGGCGGCGGCCGCGTACCAGCTAATCGCGCCGCCCAGAGAAAACCCCGTGATCCCAATGCGAGCGCGGTCAACGTCGGGCCTGGTCTGCAAATAATCCACCGCGCGCATCGCTTCGTAAACCAGCAGCCCCATGAAGCTGCGGCCTTCGAGCTGCGCCCGCACCGCGTCCGTATAAATGTTCTGCTCGCGCGCCGCCGAACCCCGGTAATCGAGCGAGATGGTCAAAAAGCCCTGCGCGGCGAGCGCCCGCGCCCATCCCGTTCGCGGGCGCTCGCTCAATTGCAGCCGTGCGTCAGTAAGTTGCTGCCGCGTCCCGCCAGTCCCTGGCAAACAGATGATGGCCGGCAGAGGCTTTGAGGCGGCGCGCGGCTTGACGACTATCGCCGGAACCCAAACATCACGCCCGGCGCGGAATCGAATGTCTTCAATTGCAAACTCATCGTCATCGCTCTTCCGCAACACCTCAGGAGCCAACGGGGTCTTTTCCTGCGGCAGACTGAGCAATCGGCGCATCCGCGCGCTCGCCGAGGCCGGCGACGTGGACTGTCCGATTGTCTCGGGCGCGCAAAACAACAACGCCAGGATCAACAGGGCTACAGTCCGAACGGACCGAAAATGTGTGATAGACGCCAACTCAGCCTCCTTTGATTTATAGACTTCAAGTTGAAGGGCGAGGTTACATCAGATTGATTGTCAATTGGCTACGGAACAAACGCCGTCAGTTTCTTTCCGGGTTTTCTTTCCGCGACGACGAATGATTGCGACGCTCCGGCCACCGCGAAAGCCTTTTGCGCCGCTTCGTACTCGCGCCTGACTTGTTGCGTCTCCATCCGCTGCCCGCGCGGATTCACGGCGTTGACGATTTGCAGCCTGCGTGGAGCGAGACTGGCCGCCAGATCCGGCAGATCGTAATTCGCGAGCGCGGCGGGGACAATGCTTTCAAACATCCGTTGATGAATCTTCCACCTGACGACCGATTCGTAAGAGACCGGCATCTCTTCAACCGTCACGTTCTTGATTCGATCATCCAGCGCGGCCGCGTGCAACAACACCACCGCCGCATCGCCTTTGCCGAAGACGGACAGGCTCCGCATCTCGACATCGGGGCGGGCGGCGAGCGCGTCCACCGCGCGAATCACATCCTGCGCCCTCAATCCAACCAGCGTCTTCCCCACGAGCATCGCCGTCATCGCGCTGTAGAAATGACCGAAGTTGTCCCACACACGTTTGGACTCTTCGCGCGTCTCGCCTTTGCCGCGCAGGTCAATCGCCAGCACGACGGCCCCGCCCCGCGCCAACTCTTCGATCTCGCCGCCCACATTCGCCTCGACCGCTTTGCCGTCTTCGTGAACGTAAAGAATCGCTTGGCCGTGACGTAAAAAGCCGGCTGGCTCTCAAAGATGATTTTTTCGATCCGGTAGCCGTTGCGCTTCAGCGTCCCGGTCAAACGAGGATTCAAAGGCGCGCGCTCCGGCAGCCCGTCGATGGCTTGCAGAATTTTCTCGCGAATGAATCGCCGCCGCCCTTCGACCTCTTCGCGCGTCGAAAGCCGGGCGACGCTCCGCTCTCTTTCGGCCAGAAGCTGAAGCGCGGCCTTGTTGAGCGAATCGGGCAGCATCCGGCGCGGGTTTGCAACGCCAGTGAGGACATTGAGGTCTTCAGCCGGAGTATTGGTTGATTGCGCGTATGAGCCGCTATTTAATGCCATCAACGACGTAAAACCGGAAGCCAGGAAAATTGTGGTCATTCTTTTCATCATCGATCTTTGATTACGCTGCGCATTGATTACCAAACTTGAAAAGGGTGTACAATCTCATTGCTAATGACTGAACGCGAAGGAGCGCCCTGTGCCTGCGAAGACCGGTTGGTACGAATTTGAATAGGACGATGCGGACAAAAAGAACGGCAACGTTCAGCATCTGCGCGATCACGGGATCGAGCCGGAAGAAGCCGAAGAATGCTTCTTTCATGATTATTACTTTTGCCGCGATGAACGGCGCTTCGATGATGTTTACATTCTGGATGGGATAACGAACCGAGGCCGGCGCTTGCGGTTGGTCTTCCAAGACAAAGGCGATGGCCTGGCCCGCATTTTCACTGGCTGGGACTTGAAACCGAAGGGTAAGAGAAAACGATAGAAAGCGATGAAGAAGCGATTCAGCAAATTGACCAAAGCAGAGCAGGAGCGGATTGAGTCGGAATATCAGCGGATGAAGCCCGCAGATTTTGACGAACAGATGGCGCATGCCGAACGCCATTCGCCAGAAACAATTCGATTGCCTAAACATCTGATCAGCGTCTTGAAAGCGATAGCGGAGTTGGAAGGCGAGGAACATTATCAGGCGATGATCAGAAAATGGATCGAAGAACGTCTGCAGCAGGAAGCGAGCCTGGTGATGAAATATTCGAAACTGCCCTTGCCCGAGCTGGCCGCCATTCTCAAACGTCAGGCGACCAGTAAGGCTCCTGTGTAGCGAAGATACTCCGCTTGGGAGATTGATGTCATTGGGTACGTTTATCTTTTCAGGCATTGTAATCCTTACTCCCTTTCGCCTTCATCTTTCAAAACGATCGGCGGCGCCCGCCAAACGATAGATCGCCGCGGTTCGATCAAAAGCGGCGTCATTCGCGCCGACTAGCGTGAGCCGGCGTGGCGCCAGGCCTCCGAGAGCTTCGGGAATATCCATCACACGAAGAACGTTCAACAGCGCCGGGCCGTACTCTTCGCCTGCTATCCTAGGACGATGCGAAGCGGGCGGATCGACCGCAACGACCGCTTCGATGGCCGGTTGATACAACGCCGCGTATGCGGCCAGAATTCCCGCGCGGCCGCGACCGGCGGCGCGCCAGCGAACATCGGCGCGGCGGCCGGCGACGGTCATCACGTCCCAAACGCGCCCGCCATCAACCGTGCCGCCCAGCAGCGCCATCGAGCGTTCAATCGGATTCGGAAACTTGTCTCGCGTCCAAGCGCCTGGGGCGCCACGCCCCGCGCCTCGCGGGCTGAGCAACAACACGGAATCTCCTCCGACAATGCCGCGCGCCCATTCCGGCAGCTTCGCCAAATCTTCATCGGGGTTGAGGACGATAAGCCAGCGCGCGCTGTTTGCGTCTTTGCCCGGCGCCCAGCGCCAGTGAACATCAATCCCGTCTTCGGTGGTTTCTTTCTCCGACCTCGGCTCGCCGCCCAAAGTCGGCGCGTAGGCCGCGGGCGCCGTCGCGGGCCAGGCCGCAAACGCGGCTTTCCGCAAACGATCCAGCAAGTCCCTCCTCCACAGCTCGAACTTTCCCGTCGCGGGCAATGCGGGCTTCGCCAACGTGACGAACAGCTCGTCAATCTTCGTGTTGATATGATCCTTCGGGAAGTCCGTATCTTCGGGAAAGACGCGGAGCAGCTTGCGATCGAGCGCCGACGAGCCGTCAGCGTTCACGCCGGCGTCAGGGTCAACGACGCGCCGCGCGTCGCCTTTCAGATGGCGATTGAAGAATTCGTAGGCGGCGCGTCGGACATCGGAGCGGTAGCCGTGCCCGCCAACGCTGATCACCGCGTCAACCACGTCGCTCGCGCCGAACAGCGAGTAGAGCCTTTCCAACCGGGCGATGATGCGCTCGTTGTTCGCCATCGGAAAGTAAATGTCGTTGTCGGAATTGACGAACAGCAACGGGCGCGGGCAGACCAGCGAACAGACTGTCGTCCAATTCCAGCGCGCGCGGTTGTAAAAGAAGAAGCAATCGCAGTGGACGCTGACGCCGTCTTCGCCCGCGTAAAAAGTCAGATCGCCCATCCCGCTGACCGGCGCTGCGGCTTTCACTCGTTCATCGGCGGCCGCGATCCAGAACGTTCCGATTCCGCCGCCCGAAATGCCGGTGGCTCCGATCCGGTCCCCGTCCACTTCAGGGCGCGAAACCAGATAATCAATCGCGCGAATCGCGTTCCAGGTCTCGACGCCGGCCGGAGTGTAGCCCGTCGAATGCCACCACCAACGCCTTTCACCGATCAGCCCGCGATGCAGTCCCGCGATTTCGCTCAGCTCGAGCGTGTCCACCACCAGCGCCGCGTAACCGTGCGTGGCAAACCAGATTCCTTGCTGCAGGCAATCGGGCGCGGCTTTATTGCCGTCGCGGCGATGCTGGTTGTAATGACCGACCTGATAAAGGATCGCGGGATAGCGGCCGTTGGCGGGATTGGCCTCCCCACCAGCCTTCCCGCTAGGAAGATAGAGATTGGCCGTGACATAAAGACCGGGCAGGCTCTGGAAATGAAGCTTCTCGATTGTGTATCCGGGCCGTTCGATCTTGCCGGTAACCGTCGCGTTGAGCGGAGTTCGTTCGGGCATCGGCTTCAGCCCCAACATGTCGAAGAGGTCTTCGCGCAGCGCCGGGCGAAACTTCTCGAAATCGGCGGCCCTGTTGATCCCAGGCAAAAACTCGCGTTCGAGTTCGGCGGCGCGCGCGGCGAGATATTGGCGAATGCTTCGGTCTCCGGGGAGGTCTTGCGTAGCGGCCGGCGGAATTGATAGAGCGCCGGCAAATCGCTGCGCCGGACAGAAAGCCGAGGCCGCGAACGCGGCCGTTTGTTGAATCAGTTCTCGTCTGGTCAGAAGCATATCGAGTTAAGAGTTTTCGGTTCAAAACAGCCATTCACCGCAGAGACGCAGAGAACGCAGAGCCAACGCAGAAATTGAGATGCGGCAGTCCTCTTTTCCTCTCTTCTTTTCCTCTCTTCTCTGCGTTGGCTCTGCGTTCTCTGCGTCTCTGCGGTGAAGAGAACTGCGGTGAAGAGGTCTCACATAACCTAATCATTGATTCTTCCAAAAAACCGATTCATTCCGTTTCGCACCAACGACAAATAAATCTCGCCAGCGTTTCCAGCGTCGCCTGCGCCGAATCAAGATCGACCCATTCGTCCGGGTTGTGCGTATTGCCGCCGCGCGGGCCGAACAGCAGCGCGGGCGAACCGAAGTGGCGATGGAAAACGAACATATCGCACGGCCCGCCGATGCCGCGCACCAGCGGCTCGGCGCCCGTTACTTGCCGGAAAGTGTCGGAAAGCTCCGTAATAACCGCCTGCCGCGGGTCAATCGCCGAGCCGGGCAGGAATTCGATTGGAAAGTTCACTTCGGGCTCTACGCTGAACAGATCGGTTCGCGCCGCTATTGTTTGTTCGAACCACGCGAAGAACTCCCGATCTATCGCTTCCAGCTCCTCGCCCGGCATGCTTTGCCAGTAAAGCTCAATGCGGCAACTTGTGGGAAGCGTGATCGGCTCGTTCATTCCCCAGCCACCGCTGTGAATTTTCGTGACCCAGACAGGAATAGGATCGTAGCCGCCGGCATAGAGATTGTGAACAGGCGCCTTCTCTTTTCTTTGTTTGGCAAAGTCCTTGATTCGGTCCAGGAGATACTGAATCTGATCAGCGACCGTCGGCGGCGGAGCGCCGGCGCCCAGAATCCCGCCGTTGTCGGCATGCAGCGTAATGTGCGCGACGCGCCCGCCCGTCTGCGCGGGGCAAATCATCTGCTGGCTCGGCTCGGTGATGATGGCCGCATCTGCGTTGTGCCCTCGCAAACGCGCCGCGAGCGTGCCGTTGACGCCTCCGAACTCTTCATCAACGATGGTTTCGACCAGCAAATCGCCCCGAAGTTTTACTCCGGCTTCTTTGAGCGCCTCGACAGCCACGAGCATCGCCGCGATCCCGCCTTTCATATCGTTCGAGCCGAGTCCGTAAAGACGGTTGCCCTCGATCATCGCGCTGAACGGGTCGCGGTCCCACCGGGCTGAGCCGCGCGGCACGGTGTCGATATGGCCCGAAAGAAGCAGCGATCGTCCTCCGCCGCTTCCCTGCCGGACGGCGGCGACGTTGGGGCGGTTGGCGTAATCGCGTTCGTGTCGGAAGGCTGGATGTTCGGTCAGACCTGGGACATCTCTTATGTCATACATCTCGGACTTCATCCCCAAATCGCACAGCCGCTCGTGAACGTACTGCTGACAACCCAACTCCGCGCCGGTCGGCGGCGTGTTCTCCGACGGGATCCGCACTAATTCAGTAAGCGTCTTCACCAAACGCGCACGCAGTGCGCCCGCAGTTTTAGACACTCGATCCTCCAATGTCCCACGCCGGACCGACTCCTTGGTGTGCATTAAGTTTCACCTCTCTGTTTGATTAGGTTGTAAGTTATAAGTTAGTTGATGTCTGACCGGAAGCAATTATAGGTAGCACATCGCAAATGTCAAATATAATCAAATCAGCTTGATACCGACTTAATAAAATTTCTACATTGAGCTTGACATGTTTGCTTACGACAGGTTACAGTCCGCGCAACATCAACTAACCAACCAATATTCTTTGCTGGGATTGAACGATTGACCGGAAGATTTAGCCGGAAGACTTTAGGATGAAAAAGATCAATTTATATAAAGCCGGGCGAGCCACGCACCAGACATTGCGCGACATGAACGAGATTCTGGTGCTCAACCAGGTGCGCGAGCGTCAGCCAATATCGCGCATCGACATCGCCGAGCACACTGGGCTGGAGGGTTCGACAGTTTCGAAGATCGTGACGCGGCTGTTGGAGAGCGAGTTCGTGTATGAAGACGGCGTCGGGTCGGCCTCGCCGCAGGGCGGGCGCAAAAAACGCTTTCTGCATTTGAACCCCGAGAAGGCTTATGCGATCGGCGTCGATCTGGGTCCGCGGCGGCACACGGTCGCGGCGAGCGATTTTTCGGGGCGGATACTGCGCCAGATAAACGTCGAAAACACCTCCGATCCGCAACAGACGCTGGAGGCGATTGCCCGCAGCGTCAAGAAGTTGTTGCAAACCGACCTGCCGAAAGACCGGGTCAACGGGATAGGAGTAAGCCTGATCGGCCTGGTGGACACGAAGGAAGGGCGCATGCTGGCGGCGGACAGTTTGGGCTGGGGCGACGACGTGCCGGTGGGTTCGATATTGCGCAATGCGTTGAATCTGGAGTTGCCGATCTATTTCGATAACGGTTCGCGGCTGGCGGCGCTGGCTGAAATCTGGCTGGGCGCGCACACGTCGCGCCAGCCGCAGGATCTGGTCTTCCTCGAAGTCAGCGACGGGATAGGCGCGGGAATCATGATTCAGGGCCAGCTTTATCACGGTTCGATGAACGGCGCGGGCGAGTTCGGACACATCTCGCTCGATCAATCAGGTCCGGCGTGCAGTTGCGGCGCGCGCGGATGCCTGGAGGTCCTGGCGTCGGATCAGGCGACCATCTCGCGGTATCGCGAATTGTGCCGCGCCGAGGGCCGTCCGGATGAAGCGGAAGGCGAGGTCACGATCGAGGAATTGATTGCGCGCGCCGCCGCAGGCAATCCGCGAGCGATCGAGGCGCTGCGGCAAACGGCCAATTACCTGGGGCGTGGAATGATCCCGATCATCTACTCGATCAATCCGGGAGTGATCGTGCTCGGAGGCGCGATCACCAAGGCATGGGAGATCATCTATCCCGAAATCCGGCGCGTGCTGGCCGCCCAGGTCTCACGATTCTTTTCAAGTCACGTCACGGTCACTCCCTCCACCCTGGGGGACAATCCGAGCCTGGCGGGGGCGATTGCGCTGGTTCTGGCGCGCGCCTTTTCGGCGCCGAGTCTCGGCTGGTAATTGCGGACAGGGGAAACCACCAACCATTCGGAGTTGCGTCTTGCCTGAGAGCGCCCGCTCAAGGGCATTGAGTTAGCGAATCAAGAAGGAGAAGAAAGAAGGAGTACGGAACAGATGGAAGTAATCGCGGCAGACGGAATTTTTCAGACCGTCTACGGGTCTTCTTCCATTTGTTCCGTTACTTCAGTCTGTTCCCTCCTCTCTCTCCTCTCGGATCGGTTTGCAATCGGACGTGCGGGATTGCTGAATCAGTACCGCGAGCGGTAGCGAGCGTTGCTTATTGAAGCGGCTTCTTGATGGAGCAACGCTCGCTACCGCTCGCGGTACTGATCCGCAAACTCAACTGCAAACCGCTCTAAGCTCAATGCCATTGAATGCGCGTGGGGCGCCGGCTCCTCGGGAAGGCGCGAGTCCATACTCTCCAACGGAGGATTGCGATGAAGGATCTGAAGCTGATACGGACCAGACGACTGTACGCTGTCTGCTTTTTGGCCGCCGTTCTATTGCTGTTGGCTCCGTCTGCGTTCGCTCAAACCGGATTGGGCACGGTGACCGGCACGGTGCGCGATTCGCAGAAAGCGGTGATCAGCGGGGCCAATGTTACGCTCACCAACACATCCACCAGCATCACGCGCAAATCGGTCACGAATGACGAAGGGGTGTACGTCTTCGGCTCCGTCCCGCTTGGGCCGTACACGGTCGTCGTCGAGTCGTCCGGGTTCAAGAAATGGGAAGGCCAGCTCGATCTTCAGGTTGGGCAACACGCCGTGATTGACCCGGTGATGGAAGTGGGCGCGTCGCAGGAGACCATCAACGTCACGGGCGCCGCGCCGCTACTGCAAACCGAGAGCATTGACGTTTCAGACGTGAAGGATTATCAGCGCATCCGCCGGTTGCCGCTCAACGGGCGCAACGTCAGTTCGCTCTTCAATCTGACGCCGGGAGTCGAAAGCATCTCCGGCGCCGCGCGCGTCAACGGATTGAAGGTCGGCTCGCTGGAGGTCACCGTGGACGGCGTCTCGATGGTCGATCGTTTCGGCGGCGGCATCAATCGCGTCGAGCCGGGGCTGGACACCGTTCAGGAGTTCCGCATTGAAACCGTCGGCAGCGACGCCCGGTACTCGCGCCCCGCCAACGTCACGCTCGCCACGCGCAGCGGGACGAACGAATTTCACGGCGCGCTCTTCGAGACTCACCGCAACAACGCGGGCGGTCTTGTATCCCGGCGGCGCGAGGACGTGGGAGACAATCTGCCCCGGCTCATCCGCAATGAATTCGGCGTCTCGGCGGGCGGTCCCGTCTGGCTGCCGAAACCGGTCTTCGGTCCCCTGGGCTTCGACGGGCGCAACAAGCTGTTCTGGTTCGGGGCCTACGAAGGGCTGCGCCAACGCGAACGGGACTTCACCGAATACCCCTCGACGCCGACCGAGGCGATGTGGAATGGCGACCTGAGCAATTCGATTGACGAGAACGGGAACAAGTACGTCATCTACGACCCGTTGACCACCGACGCCAACGGCAGACGCCAGCCCTTCGCCGGCAACATCATCCCGGCGAACCGGATCACGCCCTTCGCCAAACTGCTCAAAACCCTGACGGCGACGCCGACCAACAACAACAACCCCCATCTGGCGTCGAACTTCGAGAAGTTCTACCCGCTCAAACTCGACACCGACAAACTGACGTTCAAGGCCGACGCCTCGTTGACCAACAAGGACAACCTTTCGGTCAGATGGTCGCGAGCCACGCGCGCCAGGATCGTCGAAGGCGGAGTCTACGGCAATCCGATCAACGCCGCCGCCGGCGTGGGAACCGGGCGGACGGAGACTGAAGTCCACAACCTCTCGATCAACTACATCCGCACGTTCTCGCCGACGTTTGTGAATGAACTGCTGGTGGGCGCTCAGCGCTCCAATCACGGTCAAGGCACCCTGGCCGACTCGACCCTCTGGGCCACCAACCTGGGATTTCCGAATCCCTTCCAGGCGACGGGCTGGCCCACGTTCTACGCCGATTTACTGGGCGAAACCGCATACTTCGGCTGGGACGCGGACAATCGCCACAACCAGGCGTTGACGGGCGGCGTCATCGAAGATCACGCGACCTGGGTCAAAGGCCAGCACTCAATCCAGTTCGGCGGCAAAATCCGCAAGGAGTGGAACAACGTGCGCGAATTGCAGCAGGCGCAGGGCTCGCACAATTTCGGCGGCCAGTGGACATCGCTCTATGACGCCAATGACGACGCCGCCACGCCCTTCACCGGCAGCGGATTCGCCGACCTGTTGCTGGGGCTGCCCAACTTCCTCTCCAATCAATACAACCGCGGTTATTTCTACTTCCGCCAGACCGAGGTCGGGCTTTATGTCAACGACCGATGGAAAGTCACGCCGCGTTTGACGCTCAATCTTGGAGTGCGGTGGGACAAGTGGACGCCTTACAACGAGAAGTTCAATCGCCTGGTCGTGCCCGACATTCAAAACGTGTTCGACCGCTTCGAGGTGGCGACGCCGGGCGACACTCGCATCGAGACTCTGCCCGGCGTGCCGCCGGCGGTGCTGGCCTCGTGGTCTCTGCGCGGATTGAAATACACAACCGCCAGTCAATCGGGAATGCCGGACGGATTGTTCGCGCCGGACAACAACAATTTCGGCCCGCGCATCGGCGCGGCTTTCAAACTCACCAACAAGATGGTGCTGCGCGGCGGATACGGCGAATACTTCTGGACGATGCCGCTCTCGCAAATCCTGCAATCGACCAGGAACAACGCGCCGCTCAACCTCCGATTCACCAACGACGTCCGCGCCAAGAATGCGAACTTCAACTACTTCTATGTGGCGCGGCCCACGGCGAACGATTTCATCGGAGGAGCGACCGTTAACACTGACGGCATCGTGACAGTCTCGCCCAGCCCGTCGCTCGCCACGCTCTGGGACGCGCGCAACTGGCGCGACGGACGCGCGCAATCCTGGCACGCGACGCTGGAATACGAACTGCCGTTCAGGACGGCCATGCGGGTCAGCTACATCGGCGAACGCGGCCGAGACCTGGAGCAGCAGTTCGAGATCAACACCCGCGAGGCCGAATACAACTACGTCGCGCGCACCGGTCTGGCGCCGCCGTCGAACCGCGACCTGCTGCGCCGCAACAAGGACTGGAACCTCATCGCGCTCAACCGCACGGGATACTCGAACACACACACGGGCCAGATCGAGCTTGAGCGCAGGTTCGCGAGCGGCCTGGCCTTCCAGTGGTTCTACGTCTACACGCGGTCGCTGACCACGAGCGACGCCGGCGGGTTCACGCCCGGCAACACCGGCATCAACTCCGGCGCCGGCGGCGGGCGCGTGCCCGAACCCCATCAAATTCTCGGCTCGCCGAATCTGAGTTACGACGAGCGGTTGCGTCTGGTCTACTTCAATTCGACCAACGTTCCGCCGCATCGCATCCGCTACAACGGCATTTATGAACTGCCCTTCGGCCGTGGCAAGAAGTTCGGGAATGATGTGAACGGCCTAGTGAATTCCCTGATCGGCGGCTGGCAGGTGGCCTTCATCGGCGATTGGCGCAGCGGATTCTGGGGAAGCGTGGACGCGTCGCGTTACATCTTCGGCGATCCGACGCTCAGCGCCGGCGAGCGCGCGGAGATGACGATCTTCGGACGGCGGCAACGGCTGTGGTTCCGCGGCGATTTCGATCCTCTTCAGGCGACCAACGTCACGGGCGGCGATCTGCAGGCGCTGATACCGGTGAACAGAGCGCAAAGATTGATCCGGCCTCTCGGCGCAAACTTCAACAATCAGTTGCCGCAGACGCTGGCCAACGGCGCGACTCGCAACACGCCGGTCGGGGAACTCTACAATCCCAGTCCGAGGGCTTTTTATCTTGGGCCGGGCGCGTGGAACGCCGATCTTTCGTTCTACAAAACCTTCAGGATCAAAGAGCGGGTTGAGACGCGGTTCTCGGCCGATTTCTTCAACGCGTTCAATCACCCGAACGATGTCACGCCGAACACGACCACCGGCCTGCAGGATTTGAGCCGGCAATTGAATGACCCGCGCATCATTCAGTTTTCGTTGCGCGTCGAATGGTAACTGTTGGCGTGCGGATTTCAGGGTGAGCCTGCTGATGTCCGGACACTTTTGTGCGCCAACCATCAGACAGGAAAATGTAGAAGAGGAAAATGGGTAGCTCCACACTTAACCGTGGTGGATAACTAATGAGGGAAAAGAGAGAGTACGGAACAAACGGAAATAACGGAACAGACGGAAAAAAACAGAAAATCTTCCGTCTGTTCCGTTATTTCCGTTTGTTCCGTACTCTCTCTTCGACCTGGCATAACCCTCTCCACGGTTAAATGTAGACCTACCGGAAAATGAGATTCCTGATTTTCCTCTCCTACATTTTCCTCTTCTATATTTGACCCTAGTGCTCGGAACCGGAGTAAATTTCATGAAAATCAGAATTGCGTTTCTGTTCAGCCTGATCTTCGTCGCCGTCGCGCCCGCCACCGCCCAGCAACCGACGGAGCTGTTCCTGCGCGGCTATTCAGTGATCCCCACGCCGCAGAAGGTGGAATTGCAGGACGGCGACATCGAGTTCAACGACTCGTGGCTTTACGACGCGGGCGCGATCGCCAAAGACCACATCGCGGTTCGCTCGCTGCTCCGAGACCTCCGCGAGTTCCATCGAATCGAATTGCGCCCCGCTTCGAATCAGGCGAAGAATGTGATCCGGCTCTCGGCGCCGAAAGGCGCGGCGCGAACCGGGGACGACGCCGAGATCGAAAAACAAGGCTACCGGCTGAAGATAGCGCCCGGCTTGATCGAAGTCGCGGGCAATTCAGATCAGGGGCTGTTTTATGGCGTTCAGACGCTGCTGCAATTGCTGCGGCCGGGCGCGCGCGGCAACCTGACGCTGCCTGTTTCTTCAATCGAGGACTGGCCCAAACTGCAACTGCGCTTCCTGCACTGGGACACCAAGCACCATCATGATCGGATCGAAACGTTGAAGCGTTACCTCGATTGGTCCGCGAGATTCAAAATCAACATGATCGGATTCGAGCTTGAGGACAAGTTCGAGTATCCGACCAACCCGATCATCGGAGCGCCGGGCGCGTTCACAACGGCCGAATTGCAGGAGATCGTCAACTACGGGCTGGAGCGCTTCATTCAGGTCGTGCCGAACGTTCAAGCGCCCGCCCATCTGGCCTACGCGCTCAAACATCCGCAGTTCGCGCATCTGCGCGCCGACGGCAACAACTACCAGGCGTGCTTGTGCGATGAAGAGAGCTACAAGCTCATCTTCCAGATGTACGACGACGTCATCAAAGCGACGAAGGGCGTTGATTACCTCTACGTTTCGACCGACGAGGTTTATTACGCCGCCATCTGCGCCAAATGCGATAAGCCTGTCACGCCTGAAAACCACAGCCTGAAGTGGGTCGAGTTCGTTCGGCGGGCGCGAGACTTCGCGGCGAGCCGCGGCCGCAGGATTCTGGTCTGGGGTGAATACCCGCTGCTCCCGGAGCACGTGCGAATGATCCCGCCCGATGTCATTGACGGAGTGATGGGCGAAGAGGAATACCTCAAGCCCGAGAATGAACTGGGCATGCGGCAATTGATCTATACCTCGATGCAGGGGGCCGAGTTTCTTTTTCCGAATCACCTGTCCAACTACCAGAGCGCGGGCGGCGATCAAGGCCCATCCACAGGCCGATTGAAATCTACCTTCCAGGGAGTCGCATCGAGCAGGGTGTGGCGAGGCAAGCCCATCGGCGTCTTCGGCGCGGCGTGGGATGATTCCGGGCTGCACAACGAGACATTCTGGCTGGGATGGGCGGCGGTCGCTGAAGTAGGATGGAAGCCGAACGCCCCGCCCGTCGAGCAGATGGCGGCCGAGTTCATGAACATTTACTACGGCCCGCGTGTTTCGGAGATGGTCGAGGTCTATCGCGGTTTGCAGGCGCAGGCGCGCTTCTTCGAAAATTCGTGGGATCGCATGGTCTCGAAGGCCCGCGGATCGGGCTATGGCAATTCCTATGGCAAAGGCAGAGGGACGACGCGCTTCGATGAGACTCTGCCGCAGCCCGCGACGCCGTCGGCGCCGGGGCTGAGTTTCACGCCGGTCTACGTTGGACGTTACGAGAAACTCGTCGAAGACGCCGGCCGAATGGCGCTCGAAAACGACGCGCTCATCCATCGCATCCATCAGAACATCGTGAAGGCCGATCGCAATCGTTACAACCTCGAAGTGTTTCTCTCAATCGCCGAATTGACCGGCCATCACAATCGGATGATCATTGGAATGAAAAGTATCGAAGACAAGCTGAAGGCCGCCCGAGCCGCGGCGGAGAAAAATGACCCGCAACAGGCGGTAGGCCAGATCGTCGCCGCTTATGACCAGGCGCGGGGCGTCGTTGAAGAAAGACACAAGACGTTCCGGTATTTGAATACGACCTGGGAGAAGAGCCGTTTCCCCAAGGGACGAGAGGTCAACGGCAGGAAGTTTTATCACGTCCTGGACGACACCAAAGACCATTGGGCTGATCGCCGGCCCGATCTGAGTTATATGATCGCGCCGGAAGAAAGCATCGAACTCGAAAAGTGGATGAAGCAGATGGCTTCGGTGATTCAGGAGTACGCCAAGAAGAACAACGTGCAGGCGCGGGCGCTGGCGGAACCGAGATTGGAGAACTAGATCGGTCCTGGGAGCGCACGCCATTTGTTTCTACACAAGTCGGTAAGTTGGCCTTTTCCCTAGCCCAGCGATTCATCGCTGCGGTTGGCGCGGGTGGTTTTCCACAGCCCGGTTCACCGGGCTTCAATTAGGCTTTAGCCAAATGGAATGTGTGGCTAAAGCCATTGGAGAAGGGCGTTCAAACGCCCTGAGGTATTTCAATCATCTCCTACCCAGCGACGAATCGCTGGGCTAAGGCGCCCCGTCAAAATAAAGTGGCTAATTTTTTCGTAACTGCTCATCTCCCCTGCCGCGTTAGCGGCGCCTTGAATTTAGCCGTGGGTTTCAACCCACGGCGCCCGTGAATTGTTTTT
>Ga0187894_10004138_pt1 | contig 15764 bp, 17 predicted proteins | sample GBC1701081metaG_FD_136650 | JGI IMG/M metagenome (GOLD analysis project Ga0187894, IMG submission 136650) | White microbial mat communities from a lava cave in the Kipuka Kanohina Cave System on the Island of Hawaii, USA - GBC170108-1 metaG ... | reverse complement strand
GTGGCCAGCGAGCGCGGCGGTGACCAGGATCGCGGGCAACCAGACGAACGGCGGGTCCGCGACGAAGGTGTTCAGGCGCTCGCCGCCGCCGAACGCCCGGAAGATCGGCGTGGACAGCACCGCGATCGTCACGATGTTCACCAGGAGCAGGAAGCCGAGCGCGTTCCAGGCGCCGACGATCCAGCGCGGCACGCTGCCCGCGTAGAGCCACGCGCCGAGCAGGCCTGCGCTGATCCCGGTGAGGATGTCGTAGTTCCAGCCGGAGTAGCTCATCTGCACGGGCATCACGCCTTCGACGAAGGCCCGGTGCATGAGCAGCTCGAGCGGAAAGCGGAACACCTGTGAGCCGACGAGGATCCAGAGCGGCAGGCCGCGGACGAGCCGCGTGCCGAGCCGCGAGCACGCGACGGAGAGCCCGAGCGCGAGCACGGCGGGGGGCACGGCCGCGAACGGCGGCGGGACGAGATCGAAGCGCCGGAGGACTCCGCTGGCGGCGGCCAGGAGCGTGATGGCGAGCCAGGCGATCGTGGCTGCGGCGACGCCGAGCGTGCGCCGGCGCCGCGCCGGCGCCGGCGTCCCGACGCGCCGGTCGGCCTGGTCACACGCGAGGACGAAGCCGGCGGCGACGAGGAGCGGCAACACGACGAATCCCCCCGTGACCAGCATCGCCTGACGATACCAGACGGCGTCGGAGGGGGGACGCCCTCCGCGACCCGCGGCGAGCGCCATGGAACGGTCGCGCTGAAATCGTCTGCCCGGAGAGTGTGTGTCTCGTTCCTCCGCTCGACCGAACCTCGAGGGGGCACTGTCACGTCCAAGTGAACGAGGAGAGCGCCATGACCTGCCGGGATGCCATCGACGTCATCGCCGAGTACCTCGACCAGACGCTCACGGCCGACAGTGGCCGGGAGCTCGAGGCCCATCTCGGCGACTGCGACGCCTGCCAGGCCTACATGAACACGTACCGGTCGACGCGCGCGCTGGTCGGCCAGGCCGGCCGTGTCGAGATGCCCACCGAGCTCAGGGCGCGCCTCCGCCGGTTCCTGCTGAACCACCTCGACGCCTGACCGGGGATCGATCCGACTGGAGGGCGCTCACGCGCCGGGCCATCGCCGCCAGGCGCGTTGTCGGCACGTGTCTGTGAGTCAGGATCGGCGACGCTAGGCCGTCACGTTGCGGCTCTCCAGCGACACGGTCTCGTCACCCGCCCGCAGCGTTGCCGACCAGGTGATGGCGATCGCGTCCTTCACGCTCTGATGGGCCGGACAGCCCTGCGGATGGAGCGCGAGGGCGCGTTCCGTCGCCTCGCGGGCCTCGGCCGGCACCGCCAGGTCGTAGTGGACGTGGATGGCCGAGATGCGGATGGTCTTGGCGACGCCGGTGATGCGGCCCTCGACCGTCGCCTGATAGGTCTCGCGGTCGAACGCGATCTTGCGCCCTGCCAGGGCGCCGCGCAGGGTGCCGTACATTCACCCGGCGACCGCGGCCACGATGTGATCGAGGGTGGAGGCGACCGGCGGGCCCTCGGACACCCCGTAGTACTCGCGGAGCGCACCCTGCACGCCGTAGACGACCGGCTCGCGCACGTCGCCGAGATAGGCGTTGCGATAGCCCTCCTTGTACGTGAGACGCGCGCGCGAAATGTACTCGAACTCGGGCATGGTGGCCCTCCTCGCAGGAGATCGTCCTCTATGATGCGTCGATCGGGCGCCGGGATTCGATCAGAGTTCACATCGCCGTGACAGCCCTTGGGTAGAATGTTCGCCATGTCGGGCGAGGAGCGGACCAGCGACGAGACGGAGCGCTACCGCACCCTCCTCGAGATCAACAACGCCCTCGTCTCCAGCCTGACCCGCGATGCCCTGTTCCACGCCATCGCCCGGGCCCTGCGCCGCGTCGTGCCGTTCGAGCGGGCCGCGATCTTCCTGCGCGAGCCCGACCGCGACGCGCTCACGCTCTACATGCTGGAATCCTCGCTGCCGACTTCGTACTTCACGGTCGGACTCCAGATGCCGCTCGAGGGGAGCCACGTCGGCGAGGTCTTCGCGAGCCAGACGCCGCTCTTGCGTCCCGATCTGGCCGCCGAGCGCCGGTACGAGGCCGACGAGATGGCGTACGGCGATGGGATCAGGTCGTACGTCATCGTGCCCCTCGTCGTGCGTGGCACGAGCATCGGGGCGCTCGCGGTGGCGAGCACCACCCCCGGGCAGTACGCCGTGTCGGACGTCGTGTTCCTGCAGGAGGCCGCCGGCCAGGTCGCGCTGGCCGTGGCGAACATGACGGCGTACGAGCAGATCGCCGCGCTGACGGCGCGCCTCGAGCACGAGAACGTCTACCTCCAGGAGGAGATTCGCCGGGAGCACAACTTCGTCGAGATGGTGGGCAACGGCCCCGCCCTCCTGGCCCTGCTGCGCCGGGTGGAGCAGGTGGCGCCCACCGACTCGACCGTGCTGATCTCCGGTGAGACCGGCACGGGCAAGGAGTTGATCGCCCGGGCCATTCACAGCCGGAGCGCGCGCCGGGACCGCGCGCTGGTCAAGGTGAACTGCGCGGCGATCTCCGCCGGGCTCGTCGAGAGCGAGCTGTTCGGCCACGTCAAGGGCGCGTTCACGGGCGCCATCGAGCGCCGCGTCGGCCGGTTCGAGCTGGCCGACAAGGGCACGATCTTCCTCGACGAGGTCGGCGAGCTGCCGCTCGACACGCAGGTGAAGCTCTTGCGCGTCTTGCAGGAGCAGGAATTCGAGCCCGTGGGCTCGAGCCGCGCGATCCGGGTCGACGCCCGGGTCATCGCGGCCACCAACCGGAACCTGCAGGAGGCCGTGGGGACCGGCCGCTTCAGGGCCGACCTCTACTACCGGCTCAACGTCGTCCCTCTCGCGGTGCCGCCGCTGCGCGAGCGGCCGGGCGACATCCCGGCCCTCGTGATGTTCTTCCTGGCGCGCTTCACGCAGAAGTTCGGCAAGCGGATCGATCGCGTCGCGCCCGAGACGATGGCGCGCCTTGCGGCCTATGCCTGGCCGGGCAACATCCGCGAGCTTCAGAACGTGATCGAGCGCGCGACCGTGCTCTGCCAGGGCAACACGCTCGAGCTGGACACGGAGTTCTTGCCCGTCTTGGGGCCCGAGGTGGCCCCAGCTGGCGCCGGCGTGGCGGCCACGAACAGCGCCGGTGCCGCGCCGCATCCGCTCGGGACGCTGGAGGAGGTCGAGCGGACTCATGTGCTTCGGGTGCTCGAGCACGTGGATTGGCTCATCGAGGGCCCGCGCGGCGCGGCGAAGGTCCTCGGCCTCCATCCCAACACGCTGCGGAGCCGCCTGGACAAGCTCGGCATCAAGCGCCGTGGCCACGACATGTCGTAGTGGCGGAGGACGCCCCGATCGAACCCACGACGAGTCGTGGCGCATCGCGGTCACGATCGCGGCTCATAGAGGGAAATACGCCGCGTTTCCGTCGCTTCCGTGTGGCGCTGAAGGCGCCGGGCGCTCGGCATGGCGCTTGCGTTCTCTCGTCGTTCCAGAGAGGACAAATCGCATGCTCAAGATCGAGGTTCAAGGCGCGTCGGAGGGAAGCATGGTGATCCACCTGGAGGGACAGGTCATCGAGCCCTGGGTCGGTGAGCTGGCCCGGGTCTCGGAGCCCATTGTGGCTCGCGGCGCGGCGCTCTACCTGGACCTGTCGGCGGTGTCGTTCGTCAGCCGCGAGGGCATCGAGCTGCTGTCGCGTCTCGGCGACCGCGCCCAGCTCATGAATTGCTCGAGCTTCGTGGCCGAGCAGCTGAGGGCGGCCGCGATCGCCGGCGTGTCTGCCGGCGGTCGGGCCGACGGCAGGGAGGAGCGGCGGTGAGCGCCGATTCGGAGCTCGCGCTCATCGAGCGACTGCGGGCCCAGGATCCCTCCGTGCTCGAGCTACTGATGGAGCGGCACGCCCCGCGCGTGTTTCGTGTGGCCTTCGGCATCACGCGAAGCCACGCCGATGCCGAGGAGGTCGTGCAGGACGTGTTCCTCACGCTCTTCCGGAAGATCGACGCCTTCGAGGGCCGCGCGTCGCTCGGGACCTGGCTCTACCGGGTGGCCGCCAATGCCGCGCTGATCAAGCGCCGCGGCAAGCGGGCCGAGGTGGAGGTGAGCCTCGAGGACTACCTGCCGACCTTCAAGGCCGACGGCCATCGCGAAGGCGATCGGGCCCTGCTGCTGGCGGACTGGTCACGGACCCCCGACCGCGAGCTGCTGTCGGACGAGGCGCGCGAGATCCTGGAGGACGGCCTCGCGATGTTGCCGGAGCACTACCGCGCGATCCTCGTCCTGCGCGACGTGGAGGAGCTGTCGAACGAGGAGGTGGCGGACATCCTGGGCGAGTCAGTCGGCTCGGTGAAATCGCGCCTGCACCGCGCGCGCATGGCGCTGCGCGAGGTCCTGACGCGCCGTCTCGGTCCCGCCTACGCGATCTGATGACTCTCGCAGAATGCGCTCACCGGCATTGGCCTCGTGAAGTCCCACCGTTGGACGTTGGTCTGATGCGCGGGGCTCAGTAGCGGGCGGTCACGGGCTACACCGCCCCGGCCCCCGACCGACTACGTCGGCCGAATGCGCCGGCGTCCCCAGAACAGGTGATCCAGGCTGACCCACCCGGGGCCGGAGAAGAAGAGCCAGAGGAAGCTGAGCGCGTAGAGCGGCTCGTCCAGCTCGACGAACTCGTCGAGGCCGCCGACCGCCTTCATCTTCACGACCAGGATCGCCACCGCCATATTGATGAACAGCGGAATCGCGGCGAGTCGGGTGAACAGGCCCAGGACGATCAGCGCGCCCCCGATCAGCTCCGTGTAGCCTGACAGCACCGCGTTGAAGGCGGGAAAGGGGATGCCCCAGCCCGCGAAGCGCTCGGCCATCGCGCCGAGATTGGCGACCTTGCCGAGGCCGGTCTCGAAGAAGAAGTAGCCGACGAAGAGCCGGACCAGGAGCTGTGGGATCCACTGCATCCGGCCGAGCGCCGTGAGGATGTGCTGCACGCGTCCGCTCACCGCGTCCATTCCCGTCATTGTCTCGTCTCCTGATCCATGACGCGGGATGTCCCGCGCGGGGTGTCGGCCGCGGGCCCGCGGCGCGGCGTCGTGATGGCCCGGCGGATGGCGGCCAGCGGCGCGCCGTCGTCGAGGCGGATCTGCTGGCCCTCGACGCGCACGCCCAGCTCGCGCCACATCGTGTCGAGGTCGACCGGCGCCGGTTGATCCTTCATGCGCGCGTACAGCTCCGTCAGTACGGGGACGCCGGTGGCCCTGTCGCCGATCGCAAGGAGCGCCCCGAGCGGCGAGGTCGTCTCGATGTTCCCGGAGGCCAGGATCGCCCGGAGCGCATCCTCGAGTCCGCGCGCGTTCTGCGTGCGCCGCCGGGTCTCGACGTCGGCGAGCAGGGCGAACAGGGCTCCGCCCCAGTACGTGCGGCCCCAGGTCGGCGTGTGATCGAGTCCCCGATCGCCGTCTTGCGGGAGTCCCTTGGGCAGGCCGCGCACGAGATCGGCCCAGACCTCCTCGGGAGCGAGCAGCCGGGCCCGCGCGCGGGCCACCGGCTCGACGTACGTGGCGAGGCCCTCCTCGATCCAGTGGTGTCGGGAGTCGACGGAGGGAAACGCGAGGTGGGTCATCTCGTGTACGAGCACCCAGTCGCGGGTGAGGTCGGCCTCGGTCGCCTGCTCGCCGACCGTGATCCGGAGCGCGGCGCCCCGGTGGCCCCAGGCCCGGCCGCCGCTCACCCCGCGCCCCTCCCGCGGCACGACGAGCAGACGCGTGTAGGCCGCCGGGAAGCGCCCGTAGTAGGCGGCGACAGCGGTGGCCGAACGCTCGATCCAGGCCAGGAGCCGCTCGGTCGGCAGCTCGAGCTTGCCCGGCGCGATGCCGACGGCGAGCGTGCCGCTGGATACCTCGAGGCGCGTCGGGGGGAGGCGATCGAAGTCGTCGTAGGGCATGCGGGGGCCGAGAAACGCGGCGGCCGTCGAGTGCTGGGCGAGCGCGCTCGAGGCCGTCATGAGCAGCAGGCACGTTACGGCCGCAGGGATACTGAGCGGGCGCGCGATCGTGGCGCCGACGCGAGGCGCCGACGGGCGAGCCGTCACTCCGCGAGCGCTCGCGCGAGGAAGCCGTCCTCGATCCAGCGCATCAGGAGACCGCCGACCTCGCGCGCGGCGACCTCGGAGTCCTGTTCCTCCCCGAAGGCCGCGCAGAGCGCGGCGAAGGGCTCGGCTCGCTCGAGGAGAGGGAGCAGCCGCCTCTCGGTGGCGCCGGCGGCCGCATGGCTCACGCTCCAGCCTTCTCGCCATACCCGGATCACGGAGGGGGCCGGTGCCGGGACCTCGGTCGGGTCGCGCTCCTCGGCCTGGGCCCAGATCGCGTGGACGGGCCACGCGGCCTCGACGATCCGGGACGCCGGGATGGGCCGGAACCGGAGCGTCGGCCACTGCTCGGGCGAGAGGTCCGCGAGGTCGGATAGCCGCAATGGCTCGCCATCGGCGGCGTCGAACACCTCGACCCGGGCCCACTCGAGCCGCGCGAGGTCGCCGAGGAACGGCGGCGCGTCCGGCTCGGCGGCGAGGAAGTCGGCGAAGCGCCGGCCCACGTACCGCACGGACGGATGCGTCGACGGGTGTCGCGCGAGATATCTGCCGGCCGCCGCCCAGAAGGCCTCGTCGCCGAGGATCGCGGCGGTACGCGGGAAGTCCTCGCGCAGCACGTCGACGAGCCGGGACCGGTACATGTCGGCGTAGATGCCCAGCCGCTCGGCCGGCCCCAGCGCGCCGGCGCCGTTCACCAGGTCGAGGAGCGTCGGGTCGCCGCCCCCGCTCGCCGGATTGCCGGGCCCGCCCGGCGTGAGCGCGGCCAGGAACCGGAGCTGCAGCTCACGCAGTGGCAGCATGTGTCACCTGGAGCGTTTCGGCCTCGGCGGCGCGCGCGCGCTCGGCCTCGGCGCACACGACGTCCAGCTCGGGGATGTGCTCGTCCCACTCGACGAGCGTCGACACGCGACCGAAGCGCCGGACCGCCGTCCGGTAGAGGTCCCAGACGCGGTCGATGACGGGTCCGTCGTGCGTGTCGAAGAGATACGCGCCCATGTCGGTGTGACCGGCCAGATGGATCTGGCCGATCCGCGCGGCGGGCAGCCCGGCGAGGTAGGTCTCGGCCGAGAACCCGTGGTTGGTCGCGCTCACGAAGACGTTGTTCACGTCGAGGAGGATCCCGCAGTCCGCGCGCTCGGCCACGGCCCCGAGAAATTCCCACTCGGCCAGGGCCGAGTGCGCGTAGGTGAGATACGTCGAGACGTTCTCGAGCAGGATGCGCTGGCCGAGTCGCTCCTGCACCGCCACGACGCGCGCGACCACGTGGTCGAGCGCCTCCTCCGTGTACGGCAGCGGCAGGAGGTCGTGCGCGACGTGGCCGCCGGCGCTGCTCCAGCACAGATGGTCGGACACCCACGCGGGCTCGAAGCGGGCGATCAGCGCGCGGAGCGCATCGAGATACGCCTCGTCGAGCGGATCGATCGACCCGATCGAGAGCGACACGCCGTGCAGGACGACGGGGGCCAGCTCCCGCGCGCGCTCGAGCGCGGCGAGCGGCCGTCCGCCGGGAATCATGTAGTTCTCGGAGATCGCCTCGAACCAGTCGACGCGCGCGGTGCCGTCCCAGAGGCGCGGGAAGTGCGGGGGCCGCAGCCCGACGCCGTGCCCCAGGTACGGCACCGCGATCGCCATCGGGCGGCTACTTCTTGACGGCCTGACCGCCCCGCTGGTTGCACTCCTGGGCGGACTTGGTCTCGACGAAGCTCTTGCCCTTGCAGTCGTTCTTGCCCTTGCAGTCGTTGTGGGCGCTCTTGCAGCCTCCCTGGCCCTTGCAGGCGTTGAGGCCCGCGCACTTCACGGGCTCCATCTGGGCCTTGTCCTGGGCGGCCGCCGAGAGCGAGCCAGCGAGCGCCATCGTGGCCACGGCGGTCGCGATCATGATGCCTTTGCCGACTGGATGCATGGTCTTCCTCCCCTCGTGCGGGTCGTCACTGCACGCACGGCGATCCGCGACGCGTCGCCGGCGGCCCCGGTATAACGCCGAGCAGCGGTGGACGATGTCAACAGCGCGTCAACTCTTCGGAGCTGGCGTCCGGGCAGTCGGAGCAAGGAGAGGTTGGCCGGCATCCATCCTCTCCTGGCCCCGTGGCGAGTCCCTCGCATCGGCCGTTGGCGCTCCGTGCGTGGTCGCGCGAATGGCGTTGTCGGCGTTGTTGACCGGCCCCGGTCGCGGCGCTATGGTGCCTTCACCGGCCAGACCGTGTCGCCCTCGTGCCCTGGAGGCGAGGATGCCGCATCGTGATCCGCCGCTGTCCTACGCCGGCCTTCACGGCCTGCCGCTCGCGGTGTGTCCGCGCTCCGCTCAGGCCCACTCCCGTCACGCCCGGACTGCTCAACGGAGAGCGCCCATGAACTCAGGACGCGTCGTGCTGCGGTCGTTCGCCCCGGTCGTCGTGTGCGCGCTGCTCCTCGCCGGCCTCACGGGCCACGCCGGGGCCCAGACGAAGCCGGAGGGCGAGATGCGATGGGCGCTCTACGTGACGCTGTCGCCCGTCTGGTTCGACCCGGGCGAGGTCATGGGGCTCCTCACGCGGTTCTGGGTGCTGTACGCGATTCACGACGCGATGGTGAAGCCCATGCCGGGCAATCTCATGGCGCCGAGCCTCGCGGAGTCGTGGACCTACGCGTACGGCGGGTATCCCGACGTCGACGCGCTCTACAAGCAGCAGGCGCGCGAGACCGACCGGAAGAAGCGCGAGGCGCTCCTGACCCAGATCCAGCAGACCCTGCACGAACGCGTGCGCTTCGGGCCGATCTGGGAATATATCTGGCCGTCGGGGATCGGGCCGCGCGTCGAGGAGCCGGCGCTGATGCTGATCAACCCGTACCCGTGGTCGGCGCCGCTCGAGGACGTGCGTCTCAAGAAGAAGTAATGAGCTGCCCCACTGCCGCTCACCCCGTCACTTGGAGGAGGACGCCATGAAGGATGGTCTCCGGTTCGTCGATTCCGACATGCACATCATGGAGCCGCCCGACCTGTTCGAGCGGTACCTCGATCCGAAGGTCCGGCATCGCGTGAGCGTGCAGGTGGGAGCCGACGGACGTCCGAAGCGCGGCCCGTCCGGTCTCACGATCATCGACGGGCTCCCGACCTCGGACATGGATCTGCAACAGTATCGAAAGCGCGTGCGGCGCGGCGACACGCAGAGCACGCAGCTCCTTTCCGGCTCCCGCATCTTCGACACGGGCCGGCTCGACTTCGCCGTCGAGCGCGACTACGACCCCGTGGCCCAGGTGAGGGGCCTGGACATGGAGGGCGTCGACATCGCCGTGCTGTACCCGACGGGCGGGCTCGCGCTCATCGCCCGGGACAACATGGATCCGCAGCTCTCGCTGGCGCTCTGCCAGGCGTACAACAACTGGATTCACGAGTTCTGCCGGCACAGCCCGGATCGGCTGAAGTTCGTCGCCATGCTGCCCGTGCACGACGTGCATCTGGCCTGCCGCGAGCTGGTGCGGTGCGTGCGCGAGCTGGGCGCCGTGGGATCGTTCATCCGGCCGAACCTCGTGAACGACCGCTACTGGCACTCGAACTACTGGGATCCGCTCTACGCGATCCACGAGGATCTCGACGTCACGTGGGGATTCCACGAGGGCGTGAGCGCCGTCTACTCGCGCATGATCCCGCTCTACGGCGAAAACCGCTTCTACCGCCACGTCGCCAGCCACTGGATCGAGATGCAGCAGGCGATGATCGCGATGATCATCGGCGGAGTGTTCGAGTTCCACCCGAAGCTGCGGGTCGGCTTCCTCGAGGCGCAGAACTCGTGGGTGCCGGGGCTCCTGTCCCGCATCGAGTGGGACTACCCGCAGTACCGCGACTCGCACGCGCCGTACCTCGCGCTCACGCCAAAGGAGTACTTCCGGCGCAACTGCTGGGCCGCGGTCGAGGGCAGCGAGCCCGAGATCGAGGCGACGGCCGGGCTGATCGGGGCCGACCGCATGTGCATCTCGACCGACTATCCCCACTTCGACTCGAACTTCCCGCACGTGTCGGAGAACCTCCTGAAGAACGTGCCGCGCGAGATCGCCGCGCAGATCCTTGCGGGGGGCGCGCACCTCTACGGCTTCACGGAGGCCGACTTCAAGAAGGCCGACGCGGCCGCCGCGGCGGCGAAGAAGCAGTAGCCAGACCCGCGCCCTCCCGCGACGGCGGCGCCGCCGTCGCGGGAAGGCGGTGGGCGTGGTCAGCCGAGGCCGGCGCTCAGGATGGGAACGCGGCCGTCCAGGCTCGCGCGATGTCGATGCGGCGAGCGAACCACACGCGGGGATGGGACGCCGCATATTCGATGAACTGCTGGACGGCGACCGCGCGACCCGGCCGGCCGGCGATGCGACAGTGCAGCCCCACCGACATCATCTTCGGTGTGGTGGCGCCCTCTCGGTACAGCACGTCGAACGTGTCGCCGAGGTACTCGAGGAACTGGCGGGCGGTGGCGAAGCCCGGGCCCCGCCAGAACTTCATGTCGTTGGTCTCGAGCGAGTACGGCACGACGCACCACGGGCGCCCGTCGACCGGCACGAGATACGGGAGATCGTCGGCGTAGCTGTCCGAGTCGTACTCGAACCCGCCCTCGCGGACCACGAGGCGCCGCGTGTGCTCGCTCGGGCCGTAGCGGCAATACCAGCCGAGCGGGCGGCGGCCGATGGTCCGCGTGAGCGACGCGACGGCCCGCTCGATGTGGTCGCGCTCGGTCGCCTCGCCGAGCGCCGAGACGTCCTCCCAGCGATAGCCGTGGCAGCAGACCTCGTGGGGGGCCGTGCGCAGATAGGCGGCCAGGTCGGGATTGCGCTCGACGGCCGTGGCCGTGGCGAAGATCGTCGCGGGGACCCGGCGCGCGTCGAACAGGTCGAGCAGGCGCCAGACGCCGGCGCGGCTGCCGTACTCGAACATCGACTCCATCGCGAGATCGCGGCGGCCGGGCACCTGGTCTCGCGCGGCCTCGCCGAGCGGCTCGCTTTTCGGGTCGCCGTCGGGAATGGCCTGCTCGGATCCCTCCTCGTAGTTCAGGACGAGCGACACGGCGATCTGCGCGCCGTCCGGCCACGGGGCGCGAGGCGGCCGCCGGCCGTGGCCGACGAAGTCCCGGCCGGCCCCGCTACCTTCTGAAGAGGTCTTGGATTCCCGCATCGACGAGAGATGCGAATCGTCGGCGACCGCGCGCGTCTTGTCAAGCGCGGTCCCCTGGCGTCCGCGAGGGAATCCGCCGGTGTCAGGACCCCGGGCCCTGGTGCTCACGGCCTGATCCCCGGGATGCCGAGCCGGATGCGGTAGAGCGAGGTGCGGGCAGTCATGTAGAGCGTGCGCCCGTCGGCGTCGCCCCAGGCGAAGTTCGCCGGCAGCTCGGGCGCCTTGATCGTGCCGAGGTGCACCGCGTCCGGCGAGATGATCCAGACGCCGCCCGGCCCGGACACGTACAGGTTGCCGCGCCGATCGACCTTGATGCCGTCGAGGGCCTCTTCGCCCGGCGCCGCGGTCATGTCGAAGAAGACGCGGCCGTTCGCGAGACGGCCGTCGCCCGCGACGTCGTAGCGCATCACGACCTTCTTCCTGAGGTCCCAGTTCGTGACGTAGAGGTGCCGTTCGTCGGGTGAGAACGCGATGCCGTTGGGTCCGGTCAGATCGGTGCCGAGCAGCTCGAGCGTGCCGTCCACCCACCGGAACACGCCGCTGTACGGCAGCTCCCTGCGCGGATCCTCGTGGAAGCGGGGCAGCCCGAAGGGCGGATCGGTGAAGTAGAGCGAGCCGTCGGACCGGTACACGAGATCGTTCGGGCTGTTGAGCCGCTGCCCCCGGTATCGGTCGGCGAGCACGGTCAGGACGCCGTTCTTCTCGAGGCGCGTGACCCGGCGGTTGCCGTGCTCGTTGATCGTGAGCCGCCCCTCGCGGTCGAGCGTGAGCCCGTTCGATCCCGGCTGACCATACTCGGCGATGTCGGCGCCCGTGTAGCCGCTCTTGGTCCTGAAGACCGCGATGCCGGCGTCCGGCGACCAGCGGTAGATCGTGTTGGCGTTCGGATCGCTGAACAACAGGTAGTCGCCGTCGCGCACCCACACTGGACCTTCGAGGAAGATGAAGCCGTCGGCGAGCTGTTCGACCGTCGCGTCGGCCGGCACGATCGCGTCGAGCGCAGGGTCCAGCCGGACGACCTCGCCGATCCGTGGCTGGCGGGGGTCCGGACCACGCGGGGCGTAGAAGTCGAGCGTGGCCGAGCGGAGCCAGATGAAGTTCGCCGGCGGGTCGGACAGTGGGCCGTTGGCGCCGAAGACCGCGATCTGGATCTGCTGGCCGGGGCGGGCATCGCGCGCGATCACCACGCGGTTCGGGGCATTGAAGCCACCGATGAGCGCGCCACCGGTCTGGCCGAGCACGCGGGGCAGGGCGCCGTCGACCCAGACCTCGGCATAGTCGTCGACGACGACCTCGAACACCACCGTGGAGCCCGTGGGATCGAACGCGCCGACCTTCGACGGGATCGTCACGGTGATCCGGTACCAGTTGAACGAGAGCCGGCCCGTGCCCCGCCGGCCCTCGAGCGCGGTCGGGTCCAGCGCCATCCACGTCGAGTCGTCGTAGTCGCGAGCGCCGGCGCGGGGCGCGGAGTCGTGGGTCCTGATCGGCGGGCCCGACGGACGGAGATCGGCGCCGGGCGCCCTCGCGTCCACCTCGACGATCTGCGCGTCGCGGTATCGCCACTGCCCCTTGACGAGGTCGACGCCCTCGCGCGTGCGCAGGTCGACGATCGCGTCCGGGCGCCCGTCGACCCCGCCGAGCGCCCGCGGCGCCGCGTCCGCGCTCGCCGCGAGCAGGACGGCGAGCGCGGCGACCAGAGCTCCCACGGCGCGCGGGTTCACTTGCTGGTTCCGTTGTGAGAGATCGGCTTCACGACGAAGTACGTCATCGGCCCCTGGACGTCCTTGAACCAGTGGGGGACGCCGGCAGGGATCACGAGGACGTCGCCCTTCGCGATGCGCCGGTCCTCGCCGCCCCGGATCATGGGGCCGCGAATCTGGCCGGGCTCGACGATCGTCGGGTTCACGACGGTCCCGCCGAGCACGAGCGTCGCCGACCCGTCGAGCACGTACACGACGTCCGTTTCCCAGTCGTGCACCTCGGCCATGCCAGGACCCTCGCGCCGGCTCGCGTGAATCTTGTAGCCGTCGACCTCGAGCAGCGGGACGCCCTTCGCGAAGGCGGCCGCCACCTTCGGGCTCTCGATGTAGGTCACCACGGGGGTGGCGGCGGCCGCCCTGGCGCCGAAGCCCTTCGCGGCAGCGGCGCCGGCCATCGCGATCTCCTCGTCGCGCCGGGCGCTGGCGGCGCCGCTCACGCCGATGGCGCCGGCGACCTGGCCATCGACCACGATCGGGACCCCGCTCTCGAGCGGCGTGAAATCGTCGAGCGCGATCATGGCCGTGCGGCCGCCCTTGATGGTCTCCTCGAAGGCCCTCGTCGGCTTCCTGAAGATGGCTGCCGTGCGGGCCTTGCCGGTCGCGATCGCGGCGCTGGCGGGGAAGGTGCCGTCGAGCCGCTCGAGCGCCACGAGCGTGCCGCCCTCGTCGACGATCGCGATCGTCCCGCCCGCGGTGTCGCGCCTGGCCTCCGCGGTCGCCGCGGCGATGATCAGGCGCGCCCCCTCGAGCGTCAGTTCCTTCTTCGTCACCACCTGCGCCTCGCCCGGGCCGCCGAGGGCCAGCACTGCGAGGATCACTGCCGCGCGCATGAGCCACAACATGTCGGTGTCCTCCTCGATGGCGTAATGGCCTGGCCGGCCGCGGTCACGAGCCGGCCGGCCCTGGCCGGATGAGAGTGGCCGCTACCTGGCCGCCACGATCGGCGCGGCGAACGGCGCCTCGCCCAGGACGACCTCGGCCCAGGAGCACCACATCTGGACCTTCGCGACGTCGGGGATGTACGCGGGCAGCGTGATGGTCGTGTTGATCTTGTCGTCCTTGAGCTTCACGCGATCGAGGAGGTAGACTGCCCCCTTGGAGTCCACCACCTGCCAGTGGGGGTCGGGCGAGCCCGGCACCTGAAAGTCGCTCGAGAGCGTGAGCACGGTCTTGCCGCCTTGCTGCGTCGCCGTCACCGTGCCGCCGTTGACGGCCTTGCCCGCGAACGGGCGCGTCATCTGATCGGCGGCGAGCGCGGGGGTGGCGGTGAAGAGCGCGAGTGCAGCGAGAGCGCCCATCGCGAGCCGCATCGTCCGGGACCGAAGCACTTCAGTCATTGCCGTCCTCCTTGGTGAGGGTGTGATCGCGGCCCTTGCAAGCTATCCGCGGCGGCCGCGTCTCGATGCTGCCGATGAGATACGCGGGTGGCGGCTCCGGATTCGTTCGACGCTCGGGTCCGCTGCCGCCGCGCCGTGGCGAACCGCGGCCGGAGGTCGGAGCGTCCAATCGAAGTGGGCGCCGGTTCCGCGAGCGCGACGTGCCCCGCTCCCGGCCGCGATCCTCCAGTCACCCGCACGAGCACGAGGGACCAGCCGATGACGACGATTCCCGACCTCCGCAGCGATATCGAGCAGGTGAACCCCCGGATCATCGCGCTGCGCCGCGCGCTGCATCGGCATCCCGAGCTGGCGTTCGACGAGGTGCGGACCGCCATGACGCTCGCCGAACGAATGCGCGCGCTCGGCCTCTCCGTTCGGGAGGGGATCGGCCGCACGGGTGTGGTGGCCATGCTCGAAGGCGACCGACCGGGGAGGACCCTGCTCGTGCGCGCCGACATGGACGCTCTGCCCATGGAGGAGACGACGGGGCACGAGTACGCCTCGACGTACCCGAATCGACACCACGCGTGCGGGCACGATGCGCACTCGGCCATCGTGGCCGGCGTGGCCGAGGTGCTCGCTCGGCATCGCGATCACATCGCCGGACGCGTCGCCTTCGTGTTCCAGCCGGCGGACGAGCCCATGCGCGGCGCGAAGTGCATGATCGAGGACGGGCTGCTCGAATCGGTGAAGCCGGACCTCTCGCTGAGCGTGCACGTGCTGCCGATGGCGAAGGTGGGCCAGGTCGTCGTCCAGTCCGGCCCGCTCTGGCCGAGCTGGGACACCGTGATCTTCACGATCAGCGGGCGGACGCCGGCGCTCGACGCGCCGTCGTTCGACCTCGCGCGCGTCGCCGCCCAGGTCGCGACTGCGCTCTACGACCTCGTGGAGCGCGAGGGGCGATCCGCCGATCCGGTCATCTTCCGGGTGCGATCGCTGATGGCAGAGCAGCGGGGCCGGGGCGAACCCAGCCAAGCTGCGATCGAAGTGCTGTTGGGCCGCGGCGAGCCGAGTGAGGCCCGCATCGAGATCAACCTCGCGCTGTACGACAACCACCTGCGCGCCCGACTGCTCGGCCGGATCGAGGACGTCGCTCGGGCCATCGTCAGCGCCGCGGGCGGCCTTCTCCGGTCCGAGGTCGACTACGCGTTGCCGGCTGTCGTCAACGACGCCCAGGTGACCGGCGCCGTCGACCGGGCTGCTCGTCGGGTCGTCGGGCAGGCGAACATCATCACGGGCTGGCGCAACCGCGTCGCGGACGACGTCGCCCTGTTCCTGGCGGCGGCGCCTGGCTGCCTGATGCTCCTCGGCACGGCGAATCCCGAGCGCGGCATCACCGAGATCTGGCACCGCCCCGGTTTCGACATCGACGAGGAGGCGCTTCCGCTG
>Ga0187894_10004137_pt1 | contig 15766 bp, 14 predicted proteins | sample GBC1701081metaG_FD_136650 | JGI IMG/M metagenome (GOLD analysis project Ga0187894, IMG submission 136650) | White microbial mat communities from a lava cave in the Kipuka Kanohina Cave System on the Island of Hawaii, USA - GBC170108-1 metaG ... | reverse complement strand
GTCGTCCTTGCAGTTGTTGCACTGCGGACCGGCGGGATCGCAGCCCGCTGGCGGCACGCCGCCCGCGTCTCCCGCACCACCACCACCTCCTCCTCCTCCGCCGCCGCCTTGGCCGCCGCCATCCTGGCCGGCGCCCACCTCCCCGCTTCCTGCGGCCCCGTCGCCGCCGACGGAAGCCTTGCCTCCCCCGCAACCCGCCCACGCCATCAGGAACGCGAGCATCACGCCGGCGACACTTCGTTCAATCATTCCAGGCATGGTATCGCAGGCCGAGCGCGTCGTGCGCACGAACTCGTGGGCGCTCCCGCCGCTCGGATATCCTGCGGCCGTGACGTCCTCGGCACCGCCTTCCCCTTCTCCGCCCCCCGCCGCGGTAGGGGGAATCCGGCGGGTCATCCTCGCGTCCAGCCTGGGGACCCTGTTCGAGTGGTACGATTTCTATCTTTACGGGACGCTGGCGGTGTTCTTCGGCGGTCTGTTCTTTCCGCCCGGGAACGAGCGAGCCGCGCTGCTGGCCAGCCTGGCGGCGTTCGGCGCCGGCTTCGGCGTTCGGCCGCTGGGGGCGATCGTGTTCGGAAGGATCGGCGATCTCGTCGGCCGCAAGTACACCTTCCTGGTCACCATCGTCACCATGGGCCTGTCCACGGCTCTCATCGGCGTGTTGCCGACCTACGCGACCATCGGGATCTGGTCACCGATCCTGCTGGTGGTGCTCCGGCTGGCCCAGGGGCTGGCCCTCGCCGGCGAATACGGGGGCGCGGCAACCTACGTCGCCGAGCACGTCCCCGATCACCGCCGCGGGTTCTACACCAGCTTCATTCAAACCACGGCGACGCTGGGGTTCTTCGTTTCACTCGGCGTAATTGGCGGCGCCCGAGCGTACTTCGGGCCGGACGGCTTTCGGTCGCACGGCTGGCGCGCTCCTTTTCTGGTGTCGTTCGTGCTGCTGGGCATCTCGCTCTACATCCGCATCAAGATGTCGGAGTCCCCGCTGTTCTCGAAGCTGAAGTCCGAGGGACGGGTTTCGCGCAACCCGCTGAAGGAAAGCTTCGCCAATCCGCGCAACCGAAAGTTCATCCTGCTGGCGCTGTTCGGGGCGACGGCGGGTCAAGGAGTCGTCTGGTACACGGGGCAGTTCTACGTCCTGACGTTTCTACAGAAGCCGCTCAACCTCGATTGGCCCCTCGCGTACACGCTGGTGGCCGTGGCGCTGGCCCTGGGCACACCGCTGTTCGTGTACTTCGGGCGGCTGTCGGACCGCGTGGGCCGCAAGCGGATCATGCTGGCGGGCTGCCTGCTGGCGGCGCTGACCTACGTGCCACTGTACATGGGACTGACACGCCTGGTGAACCCCGGGTTCGCGCCGAAGGTCACGTCGCTGCCGCTGGGGCACGCGGTGGGAGTCGTCCTCCTCATCACCGTACAGATGGTGTACGTGGCCATGGTGTACGGCCCCATCGCGGCCTTCCTGGTGGAGCTGTTTCCCACCTCGATTCGTTACACGTCGATGTCGCTGCCGTACCACCTGGGCAACGGCTGGTTCGGCGGATTTCTGCCGCTGATCGCCACCGCCGCGACCACGTCGCCCTGGGTGCGGCAGGCGCTGGGACCGCACGCCGTGTACGCCGGGCTGGTCTATCCCATCGCGATCTGCGCGATGACGGTCGTCGTGGGCTCCCTCTGCATCCGCGAGACCAAGGACCACCGGATCGACACGCCCATCGGCTCTTGGGTATCGCCGATCTGAAGGTAGACGGGGTTCGGCAGGGCGGAGCATTCCACCGCCCGGGCGGCGCCGGCGGGCAGGACGATCGCCGTCACGATCGATAGGATCAGAAAAACGGCGGCGGCGGGGGCGGGCATCGGATCAGGTTTCTTTCTCCGAGACCGGCCCGGCGATGCCGAGCTCGACCGCCACGGCGCGCAGCTTCTCCGGAGCGCGCTTGGGGTTCGCCATCTTCAGCAGGGCGTAGCGGCTCTCTTCGTCGAGGGCCGCCCACGTGTCGGTCGAAAGCGCGATGCTCATCTGGGCGAGCCGGTCTCGAACCAGCGCGGGCGGCTCACCGACATTCCACGGACGCAGCCCCACTCCGGGATCGCCCAGCGGCTCGAGAGGGGTCGCCCCGCGCGCGGCGAAGCCGGCGAGCACGTCGCGGTAGACCTGCACCTCCTCCGCGCTGTCCACCGGCAAGTGACACAGCGCCATGCGCTCCGCCATCGACAGCGCCTGCCAGCCCCGCAGCGAGATCTTCAGCTCCGCCAGATCCAGCTTCCGGCGCACCGTCAGCGGAACGCACTCCAGCGTCTGGTGGACGTTGCCCTCGAAGCTGAACTTCCGGTACATGCGACGCTCGACGCTCGGCCGTTCTCAGGGCTCGCCGACGCGATCCGGGCACGCGTAGACGTTCATGGAAGCCGCGCCGAGAAAGCCCACCAGGGTGACCGCAAACTGCTCGGCCAGGTCGATAGCCAGCGACGACGGTGCGCCGACGGCGGCGATCACCGGGATGCCCGCCGCGATGGCCTTCTGCAGGATCTCGTAGCTGACGCGGCCAGAGACCAGCAGCACGTGCTGCTGCAACGGAGTCTTTCCGGTCGCCAGCGCCCACCCGATGACCTTGTCGGTGGCGTTGTGGCGGCCGACATCCTCCCGAACCGCGCACAATTCGCCCGTCGGTGTGAACAGCCCGGCCGCATGAACGCCGCCGGTCTCGCCGAAGATGGCCTGCGCCGCGCGCAGCCGATCCGGAAGCTGCGCGAGCACCCGCCGGCCGACGGTGACGCGCGACGCGCTGGGGGCGCCGCGCACCGCGAGCTGCGCGATGGAGTTCTTTCCGCACACACCGCAGCTCGTGGAGCTGTAAAAGAGGCGCTCGAAAGGCTGCCGCTTGCAGCCGGGGGCGAGGTCGACCGCGATCACGTTGCCGACCTCGTCGCCCTGCAGACCCGCGGGACGTCGCAGCGCCGCGATGTCCTCGGCGCGGCCCACCATTCCCTCGCCGAACAGGAACCCCCGGACCAGATCTTCGTCGTCGCCCGGCGTGCGCATGAGGACGGTGGCCGCTTGCCCGCCCAGCCGAATCTCGAGCGGCGCCTCCACCGCCACCCGATCGACACGCGCGCGGCCCGCCGGCTGGCCGGCCCGCAGCGTTTGCACCTCCGCCTTCGCCACGCCGCTTCGAAGCACGCCGGCCGCCGCCGGCGCGATCTCCCGGGCCGCGCTCACGGCCTTCCCCCGCCGCCCGGCTCGACCACCGACGGAGCGGACGGCGCCGCCGGCTCCACCCGGTCGCGGTGGGCGCGCAGCGCCGCGATCACGGTCTCCCGCAGGCCTTCCCCGCCCCGTTCGTCCAGGTGGACCAGCAGCTCGCGCCGCATGCGCGGATCCCAGAACCGCTTGATGTGGCCGGCGATCCCGTCCAGCGTGACCGCGCGCTCCGGTTCGCTCTCGAAGAAAGCGGCGATGTCGTTGGCCATGGCGACCAGCCGGTCAGCGTCCACGGATCACGTCGCCCGCGGCGCGGGCGCCAGCGCGCGCTGGGCGGCCTCGTCTTGCGCGAAGCGCTCCTGCCACAGCGAAGGCCCCTTCCCGGGCGCCACCTGCACGGCCGTCACCTTGTACTCGGGGCAGTTGGTGGCCCAGTCGGAGTTCTCGGTGGTGACCACGTTGGCGCCGCTGCCGGGATGGTGGAACGTGGTGTAGACCACGCCCGGCTGCATGCGCTCGGTCAGCAGCGCGCGCAGCGCGGTCTCGCCGGCGCGGCTGCGCACGGACACCCAATCGCCGTCGCGGACGCCCCGCTCCTCGGCATCGTGCGGGTGGATCTCCAGCCGATCTTCCGGGTGCCAGGCGACGTTGCCGGTGCGCCGGGTCTGCGCGCCCACGTTGTACTGGCTGAGGATGCGGCCGGTGGTGAGGATGAGTGGGAACTCGCGGTTGGTGCGCTCCTTCGTGGGCACGTATTCGGTGACGATGAAGCGGCCCTTGCCGCGCACGAACTCGTCGACGTGCATGACCGGCGTCCCCTCGGGCGCGCGTTCGTTGCACGGCCACTGGACACTTCCCAGGCGATCGATGGCGTCGTAGCTCACGCCGTGGAACGTCGGTGTCAGCCGCGCGATCTCCTGCATGATCTCCGACGGGTGCTGATAGCGCATGGGGTAGCCGAGCGCGTTCGACAAGGCGACCGTGGTTTCCCAGTCGGCCATCCCCGCCAGCGGCGGCATCACCTTGCGCACACGCGAGATACGCCGCTCGGCGTTGGTGAACGTCCCGTCCTTCTCGAGGAACGACGACCCCGGAAAGAAGACGTGCGCCAGCTTCGCCGTTTCGTTCAGGAAGAGATCTTGCACGATGATGCACTCCATCGCCTTCAGCGCCGCCGTGACGTGCCCGGTGTTGGGATCCGACTGCGCGATGTCCTCGCCCTGCACGTACAGGCCCCTGAACGACCCGTCGAGGGCCGCGTCGAACATGTTCGGGATGCGCAGCCCCGGCTCGGCGTCGATACCCACGCCCCACTCCGTCTGGAACAGAGCGCGCACCGCGGGATCGGACACGTGCCGGTAGCCGGGCAGCTCGTGCGGGAACGAACCCATGTCGCACGAGCCCTGGACGTTGTTCTGGCCGCGCAACGGATTGACGCCCACGCCCTCGCGGCCGATGTTGCCTGTGGCCATCGCCAGGTTGGCGATCCCCATGACCATGGTGGAGCCCTGGCTATGCTCGGTGACGCCCAAGCCGTAGTAGATGGCCGCGTTGCCGGCGCCAGCGTAGAGGCGGGCGGCGCCGCGCACGTCCGCCGCGGGCACGCTGGTGACCGGCTCCAGCGCCTCGGGCGAGTTGCGGGCCTCGCTGATGAAGGCCTTCCACTTCTGGTATTCCTTCGCGTCACAGCGGGCGCGCACGAAGTCTTCCTTGTGCAGGCCCTCGGTCACCGCGACGTGCGCGAGGGCGTTGATCATCGCCACGTTCGTGCCCGGCCGCAGCTTCAGGTGATACGCGGCCTCCACGTGGGCCGTGCGCACCAGGTCGATGCGGCGCGGATCGATGACGATGAGCCGCGCGCCCTCGCGCAGCCGCCGTTTCATCTGTGACGCGAACACCGGGTGTCCGTCGGTGGGGTTGGCGCCGATGACGACGATGACGTCCGCCTTGCGCACCGAATCGAAGCTCTGGGTGCCGGCGGATTCACCGAGCGTCGTCTTCAAGCCGTAGCCGGTGGGCGAGTGGCAAACGCGCGCGCAGGTGTCCACGTTGTTGTTGCCGAAAGCGGCGCGCACCAGCTTCTGCACAAGGTAGGTCTCTTCGTTGCTGCATCGGGACGACGTGATGCCGCCGATGGCCGCGCGGCCGTACTGGGCCTGGATGCGCTTGAGCTCCGAGGCGGCGTAGCCGATCGCCTCGTCCCAGGTCACTTCGCGCCAGGGCTCGCTGATGCTCTTGCGGATCATCGGCTTCTTCACGCGGTCGGGGTGGGTCGCGTAACCCCACGCGAAGCGGCCCTTGACGCACGAGTGGCCGTGGTTGGCGTGGCCGTCCTTGTGGGGGACCATGCGGACGACCTCGTTGCCCTTCATCTCGGCGCGGAACGAACAGCCGACGCCGCAGTAGGCGCACGTGGTGACCACGCTGTGGTCGGGCTGACCCCTGTCGACGATCGACTTCTCCATCAACGTGGCGGTCGGGCACGCCTGCACGCAGGCGCCGCACGAGACGCATTCAGACGACAAGAAATCGCCGCTGCCGGGCGCGATCTTGCTAGCGAAGCCGCGTCCGTCGAGCGTCAGGGCGAACGTCCCTTGGGTCTCTTCGCAGGCGCGCACGCAGCGCGAGCAGGCGATGCACTTCGTCGGATCGAACGTGAAGTACGGGTTGGACTCGTCTTTGACGGCGCGCAGGTGATTCTCGCCCTCGTAGCCGTAACGCACCTCGCGCAGGCCGACCACGCCCGCCATCTCCTGCAGCTCGCAGTTGCCGTTGGCCGGGCAGGTCAGGCAGTCCAGCGGATGGTCGGAGATGTAGAGCTCCATCGTCCCGCGCCGCAGCTTCGCGAGCTTCGGCGACTGCGTCGTCACCTTCATGCCCGGCTCGACCGGCGTCGTGCACGAGGCCGGATATCCCCGACGGCCTTCGATCTCCACCAGGCAGAGGCGGCACGATCCGAAGGCCTCCAGCGTGTCCGTGGCGCACAGCTTGGGGACGCGCACGCCGGCGTCGACGGCGGCGCGCAGGATGGACGTGCCGGCGGGCACCTCGACGTTCACGCCGTCGATCTGAACGGCGACCCGTGTCTCCGAGCGGCGCGCCGGCGTGCCGGCGTCGACTTGCTTGACCGAGTACATGGTGTTCCTCCTGCGCGTGATGCGGGCCGGCCGGTTCGTCAGGTCCCCTTCGACTTCATGCCGGGAGTGGACGGCGCGGACGGCGCGCCCAAACCGAAGTCCTGCGGAAAATGGTCCAGCGCGCTGAGCACCGGCAGGGGCGTCATGCCTCCCATGGCGCACAGCGAACCGCCGACCATGGTGTCGCACAGATCGCGCAACAGCGCCGCCTGCCCGTCGCCCTGCGCGCCCCGGCTCTTGCCCTTGCGGATGCGGTCGATGACCTCGACGCCGCGCACGGCGCCGATGCGGCACGGCGTGCACTTGCCGCAGGACTCGTGCGCGCAGAACTCCATCGCGTAGCGGGCCATGCGCGCCATGTCGACCGTGTCGTCGAAGACCACGACACCGCCGTGGCCCACCATGCCGCCCGCCGCGGACAGCGCCTCGTAGTCCAACGGCGTGTCGAGCTTCGACTCGGGCAGATACGGCCCGAGCGGTCCGCCCACCTGCACCGCGCGCAGCGGCCGCCCCGACGCGGTGCCGCCGCCGAAGTCGTAGATCAGCTCGCGCAGGGTGAGGCCGAACGCTTTTTCGACCAGGCCCCCGCGCTTGATGTTGCCGGCGAGCTGGAACGGAAGCGTGCCGCGCGATCGGCCCATCCCGTAGTCGGCGTAGTGCTTCGCGCCTTTGTCGAGAATCACGGGAACCGAGGCGAGCGTGATCACGTTGTTGATCACCGTCGGCAGGCCGAACAGGCCCGCGACGGCGGGCAGCGGGGGCTTCGGGCGCACCATGCCGCGCTTGCCCTCGAGGCTTTCGAGCATCGCGGTTTCCTCGCCGCAGATGTACGCGCCGGCCCCGCGGCGGATCTCGATGTCGAACGCGCGCCCCTGACCGAGGATGTCGCGGCCGAGGCAGCCCGCGGCGCGGGCGGCGGCGAGCGCCGCGGCGAACGTGCGCTCGGCGTCGGGATATTCGGACCGGATGTAGATGAAGCCGCTCGTCGCGCCCACCGCGAGGCCCGCGATGGTCATCCCCTCGATGAGGACGAAGGGATCGCCCTCCATGATCATCCGGTCGGAGTAGGTGCCCGAGTCGCCCTCGTCGGCGTTGCACGCGACGTACTTCTGGCGGGCGGGCGTCGCCGCCACGGTCCGCCACTTGATGCCGGCGGGGAACGCCGCCCCGCCGCGCCCGCGCAGGCCGGAGCGGACCACCTCTTCGACCACATCGGCACCGGAGGCGGCCGCCAGCGCGGCGCGCAGCCCGCGCCAACCGCCGTGCGCCTGGTAATCGTCCAGGCTGAGCGGATCGGTGACACCCATGCGCGCAAAGGTCAGGCGCTCCTGGCGCGCGAAGTACGGAATCGCGTCGGTCGGCCCGAGCCGAAGCGGATGCTCACCTCCGGTGGTGAGCCCGGCGTCGACGAGGCCGGGCACGTCCCCGGCCGCCACCGGGCCGTACGCGATCCGGCCGGCGGGCGTAGCGACCTCGACCAGGGGCTCCAGCCAGAATGCGCCCCGGGAGCCGTTGCGCACGATCTGGACGGACTGTCCGCGGCGCGCGAGCTCGGCTCGAAGCGCGTCGGCAACCTCATCGGCGCCCACCGAGCACGCCGCGGAATCGCGCGGGACGAAGACGCGGGCGGCCGAGGCAGCCGTCGTGGCGGCCACCGTCATCGGGGCGCTCCGCATTGCGCGAGGAGATCGTCGGCGCGGCGCGCGGTCACCCGTCCATGCAGCCGCCCGTCCAGCATCACCGCCGGCGAGAGAGCGCAGTTGCCGAGGCAGTAGACCGCTTCCAACGTCACCGCGCCGTCGGTCGACGTCTCGCCCACGTCAGCACCGAGCCGCCCCGTCAGGTGGGCCACCAGCTCGTCGGATCCCATGGCCTGGCACGCTTCGGCGCGGCACACCTTCAGGACGTGGCGCCCGGGCGGCGCGTTCCGGAAGTCGTGATAGAAAGTCACCACGCCGTAGACCTCGGCGCGCGAGAGATTGAGCGCCGCCGCCAGGCGCGGCACCGCGTCGGCGGGAATGAAGCCCAGCCGGTCCTGGACGGCGTGCAGCATCGGCATCAACGCGCCCGCCCGGCCGAGGTGAGCGGCGATGGCCTCGGTGATGGCGTCGCCGGCCGCGTCGGCGGCGGCAGGGACGGCAATGCCCTCGCGCCCGGTCACCGGCCCCCTCTGGGAGCATAGGCACAACCGGACATATCTGCCGCGCGGGTCATCTGATGAAAGGATGGCCCCGATCTTTCACGGCCGCGATATGCAGTCGGGTGCCGGTCAGGCCCATACCATATATGCACTATCGTTCATAAGATCTCGCCGCCGCCGTGCAGGCGGGCGAGAAAGTCGGCGAAACGTGACCGTGCCGCGCGTATATATGCACTACTATGCATATGACGCCCATTCGAATCCGGCCCGCTTGGGTCTTCAGTAACGAAGCCGGTGAAGAGGTCGACGACCGGCTCTTTCGGCTGCTGCACGCGGTGCACTCCACAGGCAAGCTGACGGCCGCCGCCAAGGAAGCCGGGCTTTCGTACCGGCACGCCTGGAACATGCTGGCGCGCTGGTCGGAATTCTTCGGCGGCACGCTGGTCGAGTTGGCGCAGGGCCGCGGCGCGCGGCTTTCGCCCCTGGGCGAAAAACTGTCGTGGGTCGAGGCACGGGCGCGCGCGCGCCTGTTGCCGCAGCTCGAGAACGTCGCGTCCGAGCTGAACCTGGAGCTCGGCCGCGTCATGGCCGACAGCAGCCCCACGCTGCGCCTGCACGCGAGCTACGGATACGGCGTCGCCAAGATCCCCGAGCTGCTGCGCCGCCACGCCCGCATCGGTCTCGACCTGCAGTACCTGAGCGCCGCCCACTCGTTGGCCTCGCTGGCGCGCGGCGCGTGTGACCTGGCCGGGTTCCACGTGCCGGAGGGCGAAGATCGCGGCGCGCGCGCCCTGGCCGCGTATCAGCCGTGGCTGGATCCCGCGGAGCAGCGCCTCATCTATCTCGTGCGTCGCCAGCAGGGTCTTTACGTCGCCCCCGGCAACCCGCACCGCATCGTCGGGCTGCGCGACCTCACCCGCCGGGGCATCCGCTTCGTGAACCGCCAGCGCGGCTCCGGAACCCGCGTCTTGTTCGAGACGCTGCTCGAAGAGCAGGCCATCGACCCGCGCAGCGTCGACGGCTTCGACACGGAGGAGCACACCCACGCCGCGGTGGCCGCCCACGTCGCGAGCGGCACCGCCGTCGCCGGCTTCGGTGTCGAGCCGGCGGCGCGCGAGTTCAAGCTGGACTTCGTCCCGCTGGCCGCGGAGAGCTACTTCCTGATCTGCAGCCGTCAAACGCTGCGCGCGCCGTGGACCGACGAGCTGGTCCGGCTGCTGCGCGGACCCGAGTACCGGTCGCTGGTGGCCGACGTGCCCGGATACAGCGCCGATCGGGCGGGCGAGCTCCTCGCGCTGGCGGACGCGTTCCCCTGGATCGCGCCGCGGCAGACGGTGCGGTCAACCCCGCGAAAGAAACGCCGCGTCCGCAGACGGCGACGGCGACGGCCACGGCGGTGAGGATCCGCGCGCCCGGGTCTGGACCAGCTCCGCCACGATGGCCACCGCGATCTCCTCGGGCGTCTCCGCCCCGATGGGCAGGCCGACCGGCGAGCGCAGCCGCGCCCAGGCGGCGTCGTCGCCGATGCCCCTGGCTTCCAGCCGGCGCCGGAAGCGGCCGAGCTTGCCGCGGCTGCCCACCATGCCGATGAACGCGAGGTCGGCCCTGCCGAGCAGCCGCTCGAGCAGTGACTGGTCGACGGCGTGGTCGCGCGTGGCGATGAGGACGTAGTCGCCGGCCAGGCTTCCCAGCAGCGGCTCCACCTCGGCGGGATCGAAGCTGTCGAGCACGCGGGCTGCGGCCGGAAAGCGCGCGGCGCTGGCTTGTGCCTCATTGTCGTCGGAGATGACGACCTCGAATCCCACCGCCGCCGCCAGCGGCGCGATCGCGGCGGCGATGTGTCCGGAGCCGAAGATAACCAGGCGCGCGGGCGGGAGCACCGGCTCGAAGAAGGCGCCGGCCTCCAGGCGCGGGCGGCGCGTGCGCAGACATTCGTCCTCACTCTCGCTCGGAACGATCTGCTTGCCGCCGGGCGCTTCCAGCGCGGTCCGCAGCACGACCGGCGTCCGGGCCGCCCGTGCGCGCACGACTTGGGTCAGCGCCGGGGCCCGGAGCGCGTCGATGGGCTCGATCCACAGCTCCATTTCGCCCCCACAGCACATCGCCAGATCCCGGACCAGGTGCACGCACCAGCGCTGCGCCGGGCCCGCGCCGCTCGCGACCGCCCGAGCGACCTGCACCACGTCGTTCTCTACGCGTCCGCCGCCGACAGTGGAGATCAGTCTGCCGTCGGTGTGGACGATCATCTTCGCCCCGGGGCGGCGGGGCACCGAGCCCGCCACGCGGATCACGGTGACCATCGCGGCCCTGTCTGAGCCCGGCAGGCCTTCCGAGCCGCCGAGGCTCGCCGCCTGGCCGAGGACGTCGATCATGCGAAAACTGGCAGCGGCAGCGCGCGCCGGGCGTCCCGGGCCAACACCCCGAGCGTGGCGGGATCGTCTCCGCGCAGCTCGCGCAGGGCACCCAGCACCAGAGCGTGGACCGCGTTCTTCCGCCAGCCGAGCGCGAAGTCGGTGTTGTCGAGGGGCTTGGCCAGCCTGGTCGCCTCGGTCGCGGCGGCCTGCAAGACGTCGTCGGACGGCCTATGTCCGACCAGGCTGGCGGCCGCGGCAAAGCACACGACGGGCCGCGAGGCCACCGCCCCGAGCACGATCCGCGCCTCTTCGATGGCGCCCGCGGGAGCGACGCGGACGGCCGCCGCGACGGAGGCGACCGGGAAATCGAAGCTGCCGCGGCGGCGCAGCTTCCAGTACGTGCTGCGCCATCCGGCGGCCGGTGGCAGGAAGATTCGGGTGAGGATCTCGCCCGCGTCCTTCGTCAGGTACGCCATCCCATCGTTGTTGTAGAGCTGCTCCAGGGGGATGCGCCGCTCGCCTCGGTGGGACACCAGCTCCACCTCCGCCCCGAGCGCGATGAGCGCGGGCGCGGTGTCCGACGAGGAGGCCGCCCAGCAACGCGGGCTTCCCGGCGCCACCCAGCAGATGCTACCCGACTCTTCTCCGTCGTGGTCGACGTCCCCGCGCCCGCCGCCGACGAAGTCACCCGCGCGGAACATGCCGCCCTGCTTGGCGGGAGCCTTCATGCAGAAATCGATGGCGCGCCGCCACTCGGGACTTTGGTCGTAGTAGTTGCAGCGCGTATCCAGGCAGAGATTGCCTCCCAGCGTCGCCTGGTTCCGGATCAGCGGCGTGGCGACCTGCACAGCCGCCCGCCACGCCCCTGCGTGCGCCGCCGCCAGCGCGGCGTCGTCGGCCAGCTCCGAAAGCAGCGTGAACGCGCCCAGCACCCGCGCCCCGTCGCGGCCCGACTCGCGCCCCCGCAGGGCGGACACGCGGTGCAGTCCGACGACGACGGCGGGCTGCTGCTGCCGCCGCTTCATGTTGGGGAGCAGGTCGGTCCCTCCCGCGAGCAGCATCGCGTCGGGCCCCTCGTCGCGAAGCACCGCCGCCGCTTCGGCCACGGTGGCCGGCGCGGCGTAGCGAAAGCGCGGCAGGCGAATCACCGGACCACCTCCGGCGCGATGGGGGCGTGCGGCTGCTGGTCGCGCTTGCGCGGCTTTTCGTTCGACGCGCGACCGTCGCCGCCTTCCCAGGGCGTCGGGACGCGAAGCGGCTCCGGCCAGGGCACGTCGGGGAAGCGCGCCGGTCCATGGCGGCCGGCGCCGCCTTGCTTCTGCGCATCGAGCGCCTTGCGCACCTTCTCGGGCGTCACCGGAATCTCGTCGATGCGAACACCGACCGCGTCGAACACGGCGTTGGCCAGCGCGGGCATGATCGGCAGAAGCGGCCCCTGGCCGACCTCCTTCGCGCCGAACGGCCCGGCGCCGTCGGGGTTCTCGATCAGGTACGTCTCGACGTCCGGCATCTCGAGCGTCGTCGGAGACTTGTATTCGAGGAGGGACGGAAACTTGTGCACCAGCGCGGCCGAGCGCTTGGGCGGCAGGCGGCGGAACGCTGACTCTTCCATGAGCGCCTCGCCGAGACCCATGTAGACGCTGCCCTCCACCTGGCCGCGCGCGAGCGTCGGGTTGAGCGCGCGCCCGATGTCGTGCCCGATCCACACCTTGACGACGCGCACCCAACCCGCGTCGGGATCTACCTCGACTTCGAGCACCGCCGCCGTGTACGAGTACGCGGGCGACGGACCAACCCCACCGAACTTGTACTTCGCAGCCGACGTCGGGGGCTTGTACGAGCCCACCGTTCCCAGCGTGCCGTGCGCCGCTTCCGCGAGGACCACGGCATCCTGGAAGCTCGTCCCCCGCGCCGGGTCCTCGGCGTCGAATACACGCCGATCCGCGAATACCAGCCGCCCCGGGGGGACCGCCAGCTTCTCGGCGACCGCCGCCGCGATCAGCGCGCGCGCTCGCTCGGCAGCCTGAATCGCCGCGTTGCCCATCATCAGCGTCACCCGGCTGGAATAGCTGCCCAGATCCACCGGCCCGAGATCCGTGTCACCCGTCACCACGCGCACGTCGAACGGATCGATGCCCAGCACTTCGGCCACCAGCAGCGCGAGCACGTCATCCGATCCCTGGCCGATCTCCGTCGCGCCGCAGAACGCCGTCACGCCGCCCGAGCGGTCGAGCTTGAGCGCGACGCCGGAGTGCGGCAGGTCGTTCCAGTAGATCGGCAGGCCGGCGCCGCACAGGTACGACGAGCACGCGAGGCCCAGGCCCCGGCCGAAGCCGAGCTTCCCGCGCCGCGCGCGCCAATTCGATCCGGCGACCACCTTCTCGATGCACTCGCGCAGGCCGATGGTGCCGACGCGCATGAAGTTGGCGGTCAAGGAATCGGGCTCGACCAGCTGGCGCAGCCTCAGATCTGCGGGGTCGATGCCCAGGCGGCACGCGATCTTGTCGAGCTGCGCTTCCTGACCGAAGCGCGGCTGCGGCGTGCCGTGCCCGCGCTTGGGGCCGCAGGGCGGCTTGTTGGTGAACGTCCGGCAGCCGTCGAACCGGTAAGTGGGAATGCGATACGTCACCGTCTGAAGCGCGCCGGTGTAAAGCGTGCTGGCCACGCCGTAGCTGCCGTACGCGCCGCCGTCGAGCAGCGTCTGCAGGTGCATCGCCGTGATGGTGCCGTCGCGCTTGACGCCCGTGCGCAGGCGCATCTCTACCGGGTGGCGGCCGCGATGGCAGTAGAAGACCTCCTCGCGCGACAGACAGATTTTCACCGGGCGCCCGGTCACCAGCGCCGCCTTGCACACCGCGATCTCGTGGTTGAAGGGATCGCTCTTGCCGCCGAACCCGCCCCCGTTGGGCGTGGCGATGACTCGGATGTGCGCCGCCGGGATCCCCAGCACCTTCGTGAGCGCGCGGTGCAGATAGTGCGGCGTCTGCGTGCTCGACCAGACGCAGAGCTTGCCGTCCGGATCGACGGCGGCCAGGGACGCGTGCTGCTCGATCGCCAGGTGGGTGTTGCCCTGAAAGAAGAACACGTCGTCGAAAACTTCGTCCGCGGCGGCGAAGCCGGTGGCGACGTCCCCGAACTCCATGGAGACCAGCTTGTGGATGTTGCCCTGGTCGCCATAGTCGTGAATCCGCGGAGAGGGCGTCGCGAGGGCTTCCGCCGGGCTCGCCACGGTGGCGAGCGGCCGATACTCGACGCGCAGACGCTCGACGCCCTCGGCGGCGGCGTCTTCGTCCACCGCCACCACCAGCGCCACCGGGTCGCCGACGAAGCGCACGCGGTCGAGGCACAGCGCGTGTTCGTCGTGGCTGACGGGAAGGATGCCGTAGGCGACGGGCATGTCCTTGCCGGTGAGGACCAGGCGCACGCCCGGGTGGGCCAGCGCGGCCGCGGCGTCGATGCTTTCGATCTCGGCGTGCGGCAGGTGTGAACGCGCCAGGCGGGCGTGCAGCATGCGCGGTAGCACCAGATCGTCGGCGAAGCGGGTCTGCCCTGTGACCTTGGCGCGCCCGTCGACGCGGCGGCGCGGCTTGCCGACCACGTTCATCGGCCGCCGCCGTCCCCGCCCCTGGCGCTGGGCCCGCTGCCGCCGGCCGTCATGTCGACGATCGCCTGCTCGACCGCATCGAAGATCTGCAGGTAGCCCGTGCAGCGGCAGAGATTGCCCGACAACGCTTCCTTGATCTGCGGCCGGCTGGGTTTCGGGGTGCGATCCAGCAGCGCCTTCGCGACGAGCAGGATCCCCGGCGTGCAGTAACCGCACTGCGCGGCCCCCAAATCCGCGAACGTCCGCTGCAGCGGGTGAAGCTCCGGCCCCTCGGCCAGCCCCTCGATGGTGGTGACGCTCCGCCCCTCCGCCTCGACGCCGAGATAAAGGCACGACAGGACCGGCCGGCCATCCACCAAGACCGCGCAGGCGCCACACTCGCCGAGCTCGCAGCCGTGCTTCGTCCCCGGCAGGGCCAGGTCCTCTCGCAGCACCTCGAGCAGCGTCTTGTGCGGGGCGAAGGCGGTCTCGGCAGGTTCTCCATTCAGCCGAAGCGAGAGGGTGACCTTGGTCACGGCAAGAGCCCCCGAACCAGGTAGTCGGAGAACGACGCCGCCACCTGGGCGGGCGTCTGCGGGCCGTCGGGGCGGTACCAGCGCGCCGTCCAATTGACGGCGCCGAGAATCGCGCGCGTCACCAGCGCTGGATCGCACGGCCGAAAGTCGCCGCCCCGAACGCCCGCGGTGACGATGCGTCGAACCGCTTGCTCGTAGCGGTCGCGCTTGCGCAGCACCTTGCGCCGCAGCTTGTCGGGCAGGGCATCCACCTCGAGGTGCGCGACCGCGCCGTCCAGCTCCTCGAGCATGCACAGGACCTGCTCCGCGATCAGGCGGCGCAGGCGCTCGCGCGCCGGGATCCGCGACGCCCAGGCCGCATCCGCCGCCGCCAACAAGCGATCGAGCGCGTGGTCCTGGCAGAAGAAGACCAGCTCGTCCTTGCCGCCGAAGTAGTAGTAGAGGTTGGCGGGCGAAAGCCCCGCCGCCTCCGCGATCTCGCGCATGCCGGTTGACGAAAGCCCGTGCTTGCGGAATGCCCCCGCGGCCGCCCGCAAGATCGCCAGCCGCCGCTCGGTGGCCCAGCGCCCGGACGCCGGACCCGTCGGAGCCGCGCGCCCGCGCCTTGAACCCGAGTTCAATTTCTCGAACACGTGTTCCAGATCGTAGCCATCCCGCGACGGCGGCGTCAAGCCGCCGCGTGGCACCATAGCTCCGCTCGAAATCGGCGGGGCGGACGGGACGGGGCCTGAAAAAACGCGGGGGCGTCGGCGGGGGTGTCGGCCGCGCCACGGCGCCGCCCTGCGGCACGCGAGTGCGGAGGCGGGAC
>Ga0187894_10004136_pt1 | contig 15767 bp, 16 predicted proteins | sample GBC1701081metaG_FD_136650 | JGI IMG/M metagenome (GOLD analysis project Ga0187894, IMG submission 136650) | White microbial mat communities from a lava cave in the Kipuka Kanohina Cave System on the Island of Hawaii, USA - GBC170108-1 metaG ... | reverse complement strand
GTGGCGCTCAGCGGCAATCACGTGGTCTTCGAAGGCGGCGGCGGTTTCGGCCAGCTCGGCATCTACCTCTTCGACGGCGCGACCCTCAGCAGAGTCGCCGACACCAATACTCCGATACCGGCGGGCAGCGGAAACTTTGTCGGCTTCATTTTCGGAGGCCCGATGGTCAGCGGCGACAACGTGACCTTCAAGGGCCTGGGCTCGGGGTTCGATCTCGGCATCTACCTCTTCGACGGCACAACCCTCAGCAAGGTCGCCGATACCCGCACGCCGATTCCAGGCGGGACAGAAGACTTCCGCGACTTCGGCCTGCCGGTGATCAGCGGCGGCAACGTGGCCTTCCTCGGGATCGCCGATGGTCGGCCGATCGGGCTGTATCTCTTCGATGGCACGACCCTTCGGAACGTGGCGGACACGGCGAGCGCGGTCCCGGATGGGACGGGAACCTTCACCGATTTCTTCGCTCCCGCGATGAGCGACAGGAACCTGGCGTTCGTAGGACGTGACATCGCCGGGGACGGGAGCATCGAGTTCTTCAATGGCAATACCCTCAGTGTGGTCGCGAACACGAACACGCCGATTCCTGGCGGGACAGGGCACTTCGTTGCCGTCGCCGGAGCGCCCGCCCTCAGCGAGGGCAACGTGGCTTTTGCTGCGCGAGGCTCCGGGATGGAGGACGGGATCTACCTGGCAACCCATGAGCTGGTCAGCCCAGCCAAAGCCTGGGTGGGATTGAAGAACAGCGACGACATCGGCCTCAAGGTCGACCTGCAGGTCGACGTATTCAAGAACGATCGGCTGCTCGCCTCAGGCCAGCTCGACAACACGTCGCCGGGCAGCAGTCGCTTCAGCCGCTCCAAGCTGAAGACGATCGCCCTCGGCTTGACCGGGGAGCCCTTCGATTTCGCCTCGGGAGACGCTCTCAAGATGAGATTGTCCGTCCGGAACGCATGCTCCGCGAGCCCGCACAACTCCGGCACGGTGAGGCTTTGGTACGGTGGCTCGCCGATCGACAGCGGCAAGAAGCGAGGTGCGGGAACTCGCTTCGATGCGCGGGTTCGCGGGGCGGACAACGACTACTTCGTTCGAAGCGGCTTCAACCTGGGTGTGACGCCCGACTCGTCACGGCAGTTCGTCGACGTGTTCGTGGACAACCGCGTGGAATGTCCCGGTCGGCCGTTTCAACCGTTCGGGACATGGAGCATCCTGCTGCCATGAGAGATTCCGAGCCGCTTCCGGCATTCGACTTGAGCGAGACTCCGGATCGCGGCGCGTGTAGCGGGCCAGCCGCACGATCCTGGCGCACGCCCTCGATGAAGTCGCACAGGCCGGGCCGATCTCGGCTGCGCCAGCGCGACCCCAGGGCGTCTGCAGGAGGAAGTGGATCTTGTCCGGCGGCAGATGAGCGGCGAGTGTGCGCCGCTGCCGGCGGCGCGCGCGTCGATGCGTGGCGACGAGCGTGTAGTCCTGGTACAGCTCGACCTTGAACTCGGTGGCGCGGACCCAGAGCCGCTGGCCGATCAGTCGATGCGGGCCCGAGTAGTAGGCCCCGTCGAAGACGACTTGGCAGTCGGGGTGGAGTTTGGCCTGTTTCCACTCGGTCAACTCCAGGGCGTCACGGGCAGCGGCTGCAGCGCCGGGCGTTCCACCTGATCGAAGACCGCCAGCGGGATCCTGGGGCCGGTCCGGTTGCTGCCGCTGAAGCCAGACTGTCTAGCGGCCCTACTACCAAGCGCGAACCGCCATCCGAGTCGTCGATCTTCTCGACCCCTCGGACGGCGGTTCGAGCTTGTTGCATTGGTGGAGGCGGTGGGCATCGAACCCACGTCCGGAAACCCTCGGCGACAGGCATCTACATCAATAGCCGATTATCTTTTGCTCTCGCTACCCGGCCCTCCAATCGGCTGGATTACCGGGCGGCCAGCCCCCGTAGGTCTCGCTCCGCGCCCGGGGGCAGGGTTTGGAGCCAGTCACCAGAATATGATGCCCGTTCCCGGACCCTGATGACTCGATCCGGCGGACACTGGCGGGTGTTAAGCCGCCAGGGCTAGCTGAGTGTCGGCAGCTATAACCGTGCCCCCAGTTTTACGAGGAGAGAGCACCTCGAGATGCCGCCTGCGCTTCACTGATCCCCGTCGAAACCAGTCGCCCCCTTCTTGTTTTTTTCATCGTTGGGGATGGGCACCCGGGCTGTCGCCACGCCCATCCCCCGTTACGACTCCTGCGCTCGCCTTCTTCCCCGGTCTGTGTCAGCCGCTGTCATCGGGATGGGCACCCGGGCTGTCGCCACGCCCATCCCCCGTTACGACTCCTGCGCTCGCCTTCTTCCTCGGTCGGCGTCAGCCGCACCCATCAGTAAGGCACCCGGTCGCTTCAAGCCCTTCACTGGCGGGCGCGGTCTCGGGCTTCTTGGGCCATTTGGCGGCGCTCGTCGCGCTCTCGGATCGCGTCTCGCTTGTCGTGGAGCTTCTTGCCGCGGGCCAACCCCAACTCGACCTTCGCCCGGCCCTGCTTGAAGTATAGACGAAGCGGAACCAGCGTCAAACCGCGCTCGGCCACCTTGCCGACGAGTCGCCCGATCTCGCGCCGGTGCAGCAGGAGCTTCCGCCGGCGCTCCGGGTCGTGGTTCGCGTCGGAGCCGTGGTGATACGGTGTGATGTGGCATCCGATCAGCCACGCCTCGTTGTCGTCGATCGCGGCGTAGCAGTCTTTGAAGTTCACCTGGGCCTCGCGGAGCGACTTGACCTCGGTGCCGCGCAGCACGAGCCCCGCCTCGACCGTCTCGAGAATCGTGAAGTTGTGAAACGCCTTGCGATTGGTCGCGACGACCTTGTCATCCGCCATGGCGGGCCCTTGACTTCATTTCCGACGCCCGTATGATGAAGCCCTCCCGGGCCGAAGTGGCGGAATTGGCAGACGCGCATGATTCAGGGTCATGTGCCCGCAAGGGTGTGGGGGTTCGAGTCCCCCCTTCGGCACCATCAGACGACCTCACTCGATCTCGGTCAGCGTGACGCGTCGCCCGAGCTCTGAGGATCGCTGAGCTGCTTCGACGACCCGTAGCGCGAGGACCCCCGCCTCGACGTCGACAGTGGGCGCCGTCTTGCGCGCAACCGCTTCGAGGAACCGGTCGAGCTCGTGGCGAAGTGGCTCCGGGCCGCTGGCTTTGATCGTCTCGACTCTGCCCTCCGGGGCCTGCCATCCCGATGCGTCGCGCACATGCGAATTGTGGTGCACGCGGATTTCCGAGCTGCCGAAGTCACCAGACAGGGTCGCATTCTCACCCACGATGACGCAGTCTCGATACGTGCCGGGCGCGAAGTAGCCCGCCTCGACGAAGGCCGGAGTCTTCCCGTACTCCACGGTGGCGAAGGAGCAATCGTCCATGCCGCGACCGAGGTAGTCCCGAAGCGTCGCGGTGACCGCGGTGGGCGCGCGCCCCAGGAGATGTGCGAACAGGTCGAAGTAGTGAATGGCGTCGGTCATAGTGACGCCCACGTCCATGCGGGGACGCTTGAATCCGGTGAAGCGGCCGGTCACATATCGGATGCCGCCGGCGACACCGCTTGCGAGCTGCTCGGCGAGCGCGCTCGTCACCGGATGGAAGCGAAACACGTGGCCGACCTGAAGCACGCGTTTCGTCTCGCCGACGATCGCGGCCAGCGCCCGTCCCTCGGCTCCAGTCGACGCCAGCGGTTTTTCGACGAAGCAGTCTTTGGCGGCCCGCAGGCATTCCCCCGCCACCGCCAGATGGCTGTCCGCGGGTGTCACCAGGTCCACGGCGTCAACCTGCGGGAGGACTGTCCGGTAGTCGGCGACGACGCGCGCCGCGTCCACCCCGGCCTTGATGGCGAGCCGGCGCCGCTCCTCCGCCACGTCGGCAACCCAGATCTCGGCTCCGAGCTCGCCGAGCACGCGCAGGTGCTTTTCACCCCAGCGGCCCAGGCCGATCAGCAGCACCTTCATCCCGCGGCGTCCCCGCCCACGTCCTCGGCCACCTCGTAGCGCAGGAGGCGATCCTTCATCCAGCGGACGACCAGCAGATCGACGAGGGCCCGAACGGCCCGATTGCCAATGCCGTACTTGGACTGCCCGAAGCGCCGGGGTCGATGATTGACCGGCACCTCGAGCACCCGGAACCCGCGCATCTTCAAGAGCGTCGGGATGAATCGGTGAAAGCCCTTATAGAGGACCAGATCGCGGAGGCATTCGCGGCGGAACGCGCGAAAGGTGCAACCGCTGTCCTCGATGGTCTCGTCGCTCAGTCGGTTGCGCACTCGGTTCGCAATACGTGAGGACACGCGTCGAACCCACGAATCGCCCGCGGCGCGGTTGACGCGCCAGCCGGTGACCGCGTCCCACTGGTCCAGATGGGCCAGCATCGACGGGATGTCGTGGGGATCGTTCTGCAGGTCCGCGTCCATGACCACGACATAGCGTCCACGCACCGACTTGAGCCCGGCATCGGTGGCCGCGGTCTCTCCGGCATTGGCCTTGAGCCGGACCAGGCGCACCCGGGCATCGTCTTCACGGAACGCGCGGACGATCTCGGCGCTCCGATCCTTGCTCCCATCGTCTACGAAGATCACTTCGTACGCGAGTCCGGTCGGCGCAAGCACCTCGCGAATCTCGGGCCAGAGGAGTGGCAGGCTCTCCTCCTCGTTGTAGACCGGCACGACGATCGACAGGTCGAGCGAGCTGCTCATCGCGAGTCCGTCAGGGACTGGATCACGCCCGCGTCGGGGACGTGACCCGGGGAGCGCTGCCCTGCCATTCCGGCACGAGCGTGTGTGGGATCCCCAGTCGATCGAGCACCCTTGCCAAGGTGTGGTTGATGAGGTCGTCGATCTGCTTGGGCCGGTTGTAGAAGGCCGGCATGGGCGGGAGGATGACGGCTCCCATCTCGGCGAGCGCCGTGAGCACACGTAGGTGACCGAGGTGCAGCGGCGTCTCACGCACGAGCAGGATGAGCGGACGCCCCTCTTTGAGGGTCACGTCTGCGGCCCGGGCCATGAGCGTATCGGCCGCGCAATGCGCGACCGCCGCGGCGGTCTTGATGCTGCACGGCGCGATCACCATGCCGTCGGTCCTGAACGAGCCCGACGCTATGGCGGCCCCGATGTCCTTGTTGCTGTAGCGTCGCGTCGCAAGCGCCTCGACGTCGGCGACGGACAGATCGGTTTCCTCCGCGATCGTCCGTCGGGCGGCGTCCGACACGATCAAGTGCGGCTCGACCCCGTTGGCGTCGCGGATCAGCTCGAGCAGCCGAATTCCGTAGATGACGCCCGACGCTCCGCTGATGCCGACCACGAGGCGCTTCACAGCCGGAACCGTTTCCGCATCACCTCGTCCCGCGTCTTCTGGTACAGCACCTCCCACTCACCGCTGCCTTCGGGCGCAGGCCGGGAGTACGTGCTGAGAGACCGCCGCACCTCCTGGTCGATCGTCTCCTCGAGCCGGGTCTCGTCCTCGAGGACGCGAAAGACCTCGGTCCGCAGCTGGCCTCGGACCTTCTCGTCCGAGTGCTTGATCACGACGGCCTCGGAGGTCGTGAGGTCGGCGACGATGCGGTCGGCCAGCGCGAAGAGGCGCTCACGGCTCATGCGGGTCACAGCGTGAACCCTCGCTCCTTGGCGAGCTTGCTCTTCACCAGGGAGAACAGCCTCCGATAGTCCGACGCCGAGTCCTTGATTTGCTTGGCGTGGTCGAGGAGCAGCGCCCGCGCATCGGCGTCGAGCTTCTCCTCGGCGAGCAGATCCTCGACGAGGATGCGCTGGACCAACTCCCTCGCACGCCGCTCGTCCTTGACCTCGGCGAGCTTCCGCGTTGACAGCCGCTTCACCACGGCCTCGGCCATTCGCCCCGCGATCTGATCTCGTCTCACCATGGCCCAGTCGCTCAGGGTACACGGGTGAGGACGGGGGTGTCAAGCGGAAGTATTTGGAAAATTGGCCAAAAACTGTGTTTGGCCGATCGGGAGGAGCAGCCGGAACTTCGACCCCTTCCCAGGAAGGCTCTCGACCTCGATGCGCCCCCCGTGGGCCTCGGCCAGTCCATGGACCAGCGCCAGGCCGAGTCCCAATCCTCGAACCGACGCCGTCTGCGGATTCGCGACGCGGACGTAGCGGTCGAATATGCGTGGCAAGTCCTCGGCCGGGATTCCCACGCCGTCGTCCTCCACGGACAGCTCGATCATGCCCGGCTGGTCGGCAGCGGGTCCGGCGACGACGCCCACACGGCCACCGTGTGGGGAATACTTCACGGCGTTGGAGAGGAGGTTCTTGAGGATGCGGTCGATGGCATCGCGGTCGGCGGAGATCGCAGGAAGCTCGGGAGACAGCGACCACTCGAAGCGATGGCCGCGATGCTCGGCGCCGAACAGGTCGATGTTCCGCTCGATCAACTCGGCCAGGTTCACGGCCTCCGGCTTGAGATCGAGCCCGCGCCCGGCCTCGATCCTGGCGAGATCGAGCAGCTCGGTCACGATGCGCCCGAGTCTGCCCGCCTCCCCGTGGAGGTGACGGAGAAAGCGCGTCGTCCTCTCGGGCGGGAGCTCGCGCTCGAGCAGCAGCTCGCTGAAGCCCTGGAGCGCGGTGAGCGGGGTTCTCAGCTCGTGCGCCACCACGGACAAGAATTCACTCTTGGCCCGGTCCAGCTCTCGCAGCCGCTCTGTCGCGGCGTCTACCTTGGTTTCCAGCTCCTCCGTGAAGCGCCGCTGACGGACGGTGAGGCGCACGTTCTCGATGCCGAGCGCAAGGTGCGTGGCGATTTCCTCGGCTGCAGACCGAAACGGCAGAGGCATGTCGCCGGCCCGTTCGAGAGCCAGCACGCCCAAGGGCCCCGCTCCGGCATCGAGAGGCACGACCAGGCCGCGAACTGGCGACGGCCCCCCTGCCTCCAGATTCGGCCTGAGGTCGGCCAGCATCACCGCCCGACCCGACCGAAGGCAACGGGCGGCAGCCGAGTCTGGATCGACCTGTCCGCGCCCCGGAGCGTCCGTCACGATGACGTCCTCGCCAGACGCGTCGCTCAGAACCACACTCACGCGGTCGGCCCCCAGCGTCGCCCTGATCTTCTCTGCCGCCTGCGCCAATCCGGTGTCGAGCGAGGCCTCGCGGCTCAGCGCCCGCTGAACGTCGAGAATTGCCCGCAGCTGATCGGCGCGTTCCCGCGACTGGTCGATGAGTCGGCCAGCGCCCCAGCCGAGTACCAGCGGCATCACGATCGCGACGAAGCCGTCGATGGTGGTCGAGGTCAGGCCCAGCCGCTCCACGGCCGGGAGCGCGGTTGGCGCCTGCAGGAGGCCGGACACGAGGCCGATCACACCGCCTCCCCTCGCCCCGGCGGCGACCGCAGCCCAGAGCGTCGGAAGGAGATAGGCGTGGCGGAGCGCCGATTCGGGCCCGGCCTCCAGCATGGCGATAGCCGCGGTGATTCCGGCCAGGAGCGCGCACGGCCAGAGGAGCACGTCAGTTCCCGAGCGCCCGGTAGGCGAGAAAGAACGTGACGGTCGCCAGGTAGCCCGGCAGGAGGCTGCCGCTCCATGCTCGGAGCACGCATGCGCTCACACCGACGAGTGCGGTATAGAACGCGGACCCGAGCCAGACTTCCGGAGTTGCCGGAAGGTTCGGGTCGACCAGGTACCGCACGACGGCGAGCGCGGTCGCCAGGGCCGCCGCAGGTACGAACTCCCATGAACGCCACGCCCAGGAGAAAATGGCGCCGCGGAACAGCCACTCCACCGTGACGGCGCTGACGCAGATGTCGTAGGCAATCGCCGAGAGATAGGCGGCGGTCGACCCCATCCGCACCGCGTAGCCCAGCGTCAGCGACGCGGTGACGATCAGGTGAACGCCGAGAAACAGGCCGGCAGCTACACCGAGGCCGACGGCGTGACCATTGGGGCAGGTAAATCCGATGTGCCCGAAGCCGCCTCGGCGCCGGACTTCGACGAGCAGCACGGCCGGCACGGCGAGATAGGCGATCGCTCCCCATGGCACCACGCGGCTGGCGAGCGACGCGACCACGACGGTCGCTCCCAGCCGGATCACCGGGCCCCGCCAGCCCGGCCGACCACCCTCGCCGAGCACCCATCCGAGACCGAAGAATCCTGCGTGAACTGCGCCGCTGGTCAATGCCCGCGACATCGGGCCAAGGAAGCCTCCGGCTCGCTCGAGCGCGAGCCCGACGACCATCAGCGCGAGAGACGCGGCAGCAATCTGGAACGCCGCAGGCCAGTCCGCTGGACGGCCAGGCGTCTGGAGGCGGTCACTCGGAACGCTCAGGAGCAGCATGGCCGTCGTCGTGACGCAGGGCTGCTCCAGCGCCTCCGAACAGGTCCAGAAAGAGGTCGACGAGATCGCCGTCGAGCGTGCAGCCCCCCTGTTCGCGCAGGTACCGGACGGCCTCGCCGTGGGGAAGCCGAGTGCGATATGGCCGATCGGAGGTGAGGGCGTCGTACACATCGGCAACGGCTACGATGCGCGCACCGATCGGGATCATGTCGCCGCGCAGCCCGTCGGGGTAGCCGCTGCCATCGAAGCGCTCGTGATGGTGACGCAGGATGATGGCCCCCTGGTCGAAGAACTCGAGCGGCGCCACGATCTGTGCGGAGATCACGGGATGGCGGCGCATGATCTCCCATTCGTCGTCGGTCAGGGCGCCAGGCTTGTTCAGCAGGCCCTCGGGGACCGAGATCTTGCCGATGTCATGCAGCAGCCCTGCCTGGGCAACGGTCTCCGCGAGGGCCTGGGACAGCCCGGCGCCCAGCGCCAGATCTCGCGAGAACCTCGACACCCGGCTCGAGTGGCCGCGCGTGTACGCGTCCTTCGCCTCGAGGGCATTGGCCAACCCGAGGAGGCTCTGAAACACGGCCCGCTGCAGATGACGATAGGTGCGCTTGAGGTCGACGGCGTATTGCAGTGACTGCTGATAGCCGCGGCGCAATCGGTCGTTGGAGACGACCAGCTCCTGCTCGCGCGCTCGCGCCGCCTCGTACGCGGACTTGAGATCGCGCGCGTACGTCAGGGCCTGGGACAACGCTACGTCGCCGGCCATGCCGAGACCTCCGGAACGAGCGAGCGGACCAGCGAGAGCAGCGCGAGTGGTGAGAACGGCTTGGTCAGGTACTCGTCGGCGCCGGCGGCGAGCCCCCTGGCCCGGTCGTCCGCCTGGCCCGCCGCCGTCAGCATGACGATTTTCGCGCTGGCGCATGCAGGCATTGCCCGAATCCGTCTGCACACCTCGAGCCCGTCCATGCTGGGCATGCGGACATCGAGGAGCGCGAGGTCCGGCCGGGCCTCGGCAGCGACCCTGAGCGCGGCCACCCCGTCGAGCGCCTCGACCACCCGGACGTGGTCATCCTCCAGCGTGCAGCGAATCAGCTCCACGATCGCTTCTTCGTCGTCGGCCACCAGGATTGTCAGCATGGCCAGACGCACTGCGAGTGGCGTGCCACGTGCTACGCCCTGCCAAATCAACGACTTGGACAGTGGGACAGGCGGGAACTGCTCAGTTAACTGAGCAGTTGTGACCGGCAGCCGCTCGGAATCCTGTGCACCGGATCGACAGCGCGGAGAGCCGTCGAGGTGCCCCTACAGCGCGCTTGGCCGCCGCTACGAGTGGTGGCCGCGCGATGCGGCTTGCAGCCGAGCGACCGCACGAGCCAGTGCGGCGGCCGCCCTCGCGTAGTCGATCTCCTCGGGTGAGCCGTGCGGACTTCGACCGGCCAGCCGCTGCTCGGCGCGCTGCTTTGCGCGCTCCGCGCGCGCCCGGTCGACCTCCTCCGGAAGCTCGGCGGTCTCCGCGAGAATGATCACGCGCTCGCCCGTGACCTCGGCGAATCCCCCGCTCACTGCCAGGCTCCTTTCTTCACGCCCCTCACGGTACGACACCTCGCCGCTGCCGAGGGTCGTGAGGAACGCCGCATGACCGGGCAGGACTCCGAAGTACCCCTCCGACCCCGGCGCGACGACCTCGTCGACTTCGGCCGACACGAGCAGACGCGTCGGCGTCGCGAGCTCGAACCGCATCGCGGGACTACTTGACCTCTCGCATCCGCTTCGCCTTCTCCTGCGCTTCGTCGATCGTGCCGACCAGGTAGAACGCCTGCTCCGGCAGCTCGTCGTGCTTGCCGTCGATGATTTCCTTGAAGCCACGGACCGTGTCCGCAACCTTCACGTAGCGGCCGGGCTGACCGGTGAACTGTTCGGCCACGAAGAAGGGTTGCGAAAGGAACCGCTGAATCTTGCGGGCGCGCGCCACGGTGAGCTTGTCCTCATCTGACAGCTCCTCCATGCCAAGGATCGCGATGATGTCCTGTAGATCCTTGTAGCGCTGGAGCGTCGACTGCACTGCGCGAGCGACGCCGTAGTGCTCGGCGCCCAGGATCACCGGATCGAGGATGCGCGACGTCGAGGCCAAGGGATCGACCGCCGGGTAGATACCGAGCTCGGCGATCTGGCGCGACAGCACCGTCGTGGCGTCGAGGTGGGCGAACGCGGTGGCCGGCGCGGGGTCCGTGATGTCGTCGGCCGGCACATAGATCGCCTGCACCGAGGTGATCGATCCCTTCTTCGTGGACGTGATGCGTTCCTGCAGCGCGCCCATCTCGGTGCCGAGCGTGGGCTGATAGCCCACGGCCGACGGCATGCGCCCCAGCAGGGCCGACACCTCCGAGCCCGCCTGGGTGAACCGGAAGATGTTGTCGATGAACAGGAGGACGTCCTGTCCTTCCTCGTCGCGGAAGTACTCCGCGGCCGTCACGCCTGTCAGGCCAACGCGCAGGCGCGAGCCCGGCGGCTCGGTCATCTGACCGAAGACGAGCGCGGTCTTCTCGATGACGCCCGACTCCTTCATCTCGTGCCAGAGATCGTTGCCCTCGCGCGTGCGCTCCCCCACGCCCGCGAACACCGAGATGCCGCCGTGCTGCTTGGCGATGTTGTTGATCAGCTCCTGGATGAGCACGGTCTTGCCGACTCCCGCGCCGCCGAACAATCCGGTCTTGCCGCCCCTGGTGTACGGCTCCAGCAGATCGACGACCTTGATGCCGGTCTCGAACATCTCGACCTTCGTCGACTGCTGCTCGAAGGCCGGGGCCGGCCGGTGGATCGGATACGCTTTGTCGGTCTTGATCGGGCCCATCTTGTCGACGGGCTCGCCGGTGATGTTGATGATGCGGCCCAGGGTCTCCTTGCCGACCGGGATCGTGATCGGCTTGCCCGTGTCCTCAACGGGCATGCCGCGCGTGAGGCCATCCGTGCCGGCCATGGCCACGGCCCGGACCTGGCTCTCGCCCAGGTGCTGCGAGACTTCCAGCACGAGCTTGGCGGAGTAGGCGAAGGTGTCGGTGCTGCCGGCGTTGGGGACCTCGAGCGCGTTGTAGATCGGGGGCAGCTGCCCCGGCTCGAACTCCACGTCCACCACCGGCCCGATGACCTGAACGATCTTGCCCTGGCTCATCCCTGGCTCTCCATTGGATTTACCGTCGGGGCGCCTTCGCGCCCGACGGTCGGCGAAGCAATCCGCGCGGGGACCTATCCCACACGCCTGGACGTCCTAACCTTCCACGGTCTGCCGCAGCGCCTCGGCGCCGCCCACGATGTCGAGCAGCTCCTTGGTGATCCGCTCCTGGCGCGCCTTGTTGTACTGGATCGTGAGGACGTCGATCATCTCCTTCGCGTTCTTCGTCGCCGATTCCATCGCCGTCATGCGCGCGCCGTACTCTCCCGCCACCGACTCCATGAGCGCGCGGAACACCTGCGTGGTCACGTGGCGCGGCAGGAGCGACGCGAGGATGGCGTCGGGACTCGGCTCGAAGATGTAGTCGCCCGCCGGGACGCCCTGCCCCGGCTCCGCCGCCTCGGCCTCGATCGGCAGGAGCTGCGCGCGCGTCACCCGCTGCACGGCGACGGAGCGGAACTCGTTGTACATGAGGTGGACCTCGTCCACCTCCTCCGCGAGATAGGCCTGCATCAGCTCGCGGGCAATCTCCTGGGCGTGCGAGTAGGCCAGCCGGTCGAAGAACCCGAGCATCTCGGACTTGATCGGCCATTGCCGGCGTCGGTAGAAATCCCGCGCCTTTCTCCCGACGACGACCAGCGTGAGGTCCACGTCGCCGTGCTCCCGCAAGAACGCCAGCGAGGCGCGCAGGATATTCGAGTTGAAGGCTCCGCACAGGCCCTTGTCCGCCGTGATGACGACCAGCCGCTTGCGGCCCGTCGTGCGGCGCGCCAGCAGCGGATGGGCATCCCCCTCGGTGCGACCCACGAGGCCAGCAAGGAGCTCGCTCATCTTGACGGCATAGGGACGCGCGGCGGTGATGCGCTCCTGCGCGCGACGCAGCTTTGCGGCGGCGACGAGCTTCATCGCCTTGGTGATCTTCTGCGTCGACTGAACGGATCGGATCCGCCGCTGGATGTCGCGTAGGGTTGCCACGATGCGATCTCGAAGGGGGGCTCAGGCCGCCTTGATGCCTCGGGACATCATGAACTCCGCCTTCGCCTCGCCGATGGCCTTCGCCAAGGCGTCCCGCGTGTCATCGGGCAGCTCCTTCTTGCTCGCGATCTCCGGCATGAGCGTCGCGTTGCGGCGCTCGAGGAACGGGTAGAGAAACTCCTCGAAGGCCCGCATGTCCTCGACCGGAACGTCGTCGAGCAGACCCTGCGTCCCCGCGAAGATGATCGCCACCTGCTTCTCGACCGGCTGCGGGGAGTACTGGCCCTGCTTCAGGATCTCCACCATGCGCTGCCCGCGGGCGAGCTGCTGCTGGGTCGCCCGGTCCAGGTCGGAGCCGAACTGCGCGAACGCGGCCAGCTCGCGATACTGGGCGAGGTCGAGCCGCAGCTTGCCGGCGACTTGGCGCATCGCCTTGATCTGGGCCGACCCGCCCACGCGCGAGACGGACAGCCCGACGTTGACGGCGGGGCGGATACCGGAGAAGAACAGATCGGACTCGAGATAGATCTGGCCGTCGGTGATCGAGATGACGTTGGTCGGGATGTACGCCGCCACGTCGCCGAGCTGCGTCTCGATGATGGGCAGCGCGGTCAGCGACCCGCCGCCCAAATCGTCGTTCAGCTTGGCGGCGCGCTCGAGCAAGCGCGAGTGGAGATAGAACACGTCGCCGGGATAGGCCTCGCGCCCGGGCGGCCGGCGCAGCAGCAGCGAGAGCTGCCGATACGCGGTGGCGTGCTTCGAGAGGTCGTCGTAGATGCAGAGCGCGTGCTTGCCGTTGTCGCGGAAGTACTCGCCCATCGCGCAGCCGGCATACGGCGCAATGTATTGCAGCGGCGCCGACTCCGATGCCGAGGCGATGACGACGGTCGTGTACGCCATCGCGCCCGCATCCTCGAGCGTCTTCACCACCTGGGCCACCGTCGAGCGCTTCTGCCCGATGGCGACGTAGAAGCAGTACACGCCCTGGCCCTTCTGGTTGATGACGGTGTCGATGCCGATCGCCGTCTTGCCGGTGCCGCGATCGCCGATGATCAGCTCGCGCTGGCCGCGGCCGATCGGGATCATCGCGTCGATCGCCTTGAGGCCCGTCTGCAGCGGCTCCTTGACCGACCGGCGATCGACCACGCCGGGCGCGTAGCGCTCGATGTTCCGGAACTCCTTGGCGTCGATCGGGCCCTTGCCGTCGACCGGTTGCCCGAGCGCGTTCACGACGCGGCCGATCAGCGCCTCGCCGACGGGCACCTGGGCGATCCGCTTGGTGCGCGTGACCGGGTCGCCCTCCTTGATCTGCGTGTCGGCGCCGAGGAGCACCGCGCCGACGTTGTCGGCCTCGAGATTCAGGACGAGCCCATAGACGCCTCCGGGGAACTCGAGCAACTCGCCGGCCAGCGCCTTTTCGAGCCCGTAGATGCGCGCGATGCCGTCGCCGACCTCGATGACGCGACCGGCCTCCTTGAGGTCGACCTCAGCCTCGTAGCCCTGAAGTTGGCGCTTGATGATCTCGCTGATCTCTTCCGCCTTGATCATGGGTCTATCCCCTTGCCAGCCGCTCGCGCATCCGCCCGAGCTGCCCGTCGAGACTGCCGTCCACGATGAAGCTGCCGACCTGGGCGACGAAACCGCCGAGCAGCGTCGGATCCATGCGTTCCTCGAGGAGAATGCGCTTGCCGAGCGCGCCGCCGAGGCGTCGAGCGAGCGCCTCGCGCTCGGAATCTGTGAGCGGCGCCGCCGTGCGGACCTCGGCCCGAGCCTGGCCCAGATCCTCGTCCACCAGAGTGCGGTAGGCCGCGATGACTTCGTGCAAGTGATCCATGCGGCCCCGCTCGGCGAGGAGGCCGACGAAATCGCGGACGGTCTTGCCAGCGCCCGCGCGCTCGGCGATGGCCACGGCAACCGCCCGCCGATCGGGCGCCTTGATCCACGGCCGGGTCAGCACGTCGTGCGCCTGCGCGTCCCCGTCGACGACCTCGCGAAAGCGCTCGAGGTCCTGACCGACGGCCTCCATCGCGCCGCCCTCGCGGGCGATGAGGTGCAGAGCCTTCGCGTAGCGGCGCGCCGTGCCCTCCCGCGCGCGCACGCTAGTTTGTTCTCCCGAGCCGGGCGATCGCGTCGTCGACGATCCGCCGGTGGTCGTCGTCACGCAGGCTGCGCCGGATCAATCGCTCGGCGACCTGCACGGCGAGGTCGCCGACTTCCTGCCGCAGCTCCTGCCGGGCGCGCAGCGTGTCCTGCGCTAGCTCTGCCTTCGTCGACGCGACGAGCCGATCGGCCTCTTCACGAGCCGCCTCCACCAGCCGGCGCTGTTCCTCGGCCGCCTCCTTGAGCGCGGCCGCGCGAATGGCTTGCGCCTCCGCGAGCGCGGCCTGGATCTTCGCCGCATGCTCCTCGCGCTCGCGCTGCGCCTCGGCGCGCGCCGCCGCGGCCTCCTCGAGCGATTTCTTGATCGCCTGCGTACGCTCGTCCATCTTCGCCATCAGCGGACGGTAGAGGAGCTTCGTCAGCAGGAACAGCAGCAAGAGGAAGTTGACCGCCTGGATGATCAGCGACTTGTCGAAGTTGATGAGACCTTCGCCACCGCCCTCGGACGCGAATGCCCCCGTGACCAGGGCGCCGAGCAGGAAGGCGCATAGAACGAGGACGCGTCTCATGGTGAGTCTCCGGGCAGCGCGAGAGTTGTGAAATAAGGAACAACCGCTATCTGAAGTATCACGTGGCGGTGAAAACTGTCAAGCGCCTTGGGCCCGCGGGGTCGCGGCAATGACCCCCCCGCCGACCACCAGATCGCCCTGGTAGAACACCACCGACTGCCCGGGCGCGACGGCGCGCTGCGGCTGGTCGAAGCGCACCTCGACGCGGCCCGCCTCGCCCGCGGCGATCGTCGCCGGCGCCGGCACGTGACTGTGCCGGATCTTGGCGTCGACGGGGAGGGGTTCCTCGAGGGCCGGGACCGAGATCAGGTTCACCTGTTCGGCCCAGAGGCGGCTCGTCAGCACGTCGGCGGCGTCGCCGACCAGCAGGGCATTGTGCTCGGTGTCGAGGGCTGTCACGTACAGGGGCCGTGTCGCCGACAGCCCGAGCCCGCGCCGCTGACCCACCGTGTAGTTCACGAGCCCGGTGTGATGCCCGAGCACCGTCCCGCGCTCGTCGACGATCGGGCCCGGTCGAAAGGCGTGAGGAATTCGTCGGCGAAGAAATCCGCGATAGTCGTCGTCGGGAATGAAGCAGATCTCCTGGCTCTCCGGCTTGTCCGCAGTCACGAGGCCGAGCGCCCGAGCCCTGTCCCGTACGGCTTCCTTCGTGAGTCCGCCGAC
>Ga0187894_10004135_pt1 | contig 15770 bp, 10 predicted proteins | sample GBC1701081metaG_FD_136650 | JGI IMG/M metagenome (GOLD analysis project Ga0187894, IMG submission 136650) | White microbial mat communities from a lava cave in the Kipuka Kanohina Cave System on the Island of Hawaii, USA - GBC170108-1 metaG ... | reverse complement strand
TTTTCAGTTTGATTTTTATGAATTTTCAGTTTGATTTTTATGTCGCCATTTTCAACGGCTCAAAATCTCTGTTTAATTTCCCCATAGCTGCACTATGGGCTAAGAATATATCGCTGTCTTCGAGAGCTAAAACCGATTCCTGATTATAGTTTTTGAATTATTATCACTTGACCTTATCAGTTACGGCTATCTTTTTCTTTGGGATTTAGTGAAAAGTATTTAAGCCGCGACTGCTGTTTTGTGTCCTTCGATTTCCGTGATTAAATTTTGCAATTTCATTGCCAGCGTATCGGTATTCATGTAATCGCGTCCGAGAAGTCTTCGGAATCGTTTCTCTACGTTGCTATTTGTAATCTCTTTTAACATTGCGCGGAAAAAAGCCACGACAACGCGCGGGTCGAATTGCTTACCTGTGTTGCGTTGAAAATCTTCCAATACTTCCTCCAAAGAGCGGCGGCGTCTGTAAGGTCTGTCGGTTGTCATCGCATCAAAAGAATCCGCAACCGTTACAATCTTTGCGCCGATTGGGATTTCGTCGCCTTTTAACCCTTCGGGATAACCACGTCCGTCAATTCTTTCGTGGTGCGAACGTGCTGCTTGTGGAATATCTGCGTAAGGGTGGCGAATCGGCGAAAGTATTTCAAAACCTACCATCGGGTGCTTATTGAGTTCGCTTGATTCCTGCGCGTTGATTCGATACGGAGCGTTGATGATGTTGCGTTCGACTGCAAGTTTACCGACATCATGCAGGTAACCCGCAATCATAATCCCTTCAACTTCTTCTTCTTCCCATCCAAGTTCGCGTGCAATTATTTCGCAGTATTTTCCGACGCGGTCCGAATGCCCCTGCGTATATTTGTCTTTGCAATCAATTGCTGCGGCAAAGGCGCGGACTGTATCACGATAGATTGCACGAAGCCCGTCGTAAAGATGTTTGATTTCTCTTGTTCGACGTTCGAGTTCTTCGCGTTGACGGCGTTCTTGCAAGCCAACACCAATATGACGAGCCATTGAGCTAAGTACAGCCTTATCTTGATCTGTATAATTTTCGCCGCTCGCTTTTTCTCCGAGCAAAATAACGCCTATGAGTCTTCCACGAACAACCAGCGGCATTACAAGTTCTATTTTTGCGTCGTTTAGCCATTCGTTGTTGTTGGTCACAAAATCAAGAACTTTTGATTCCGATTCTTCCGCGACAACAGTGGTAATGCCCATCTCGCAAAGTTCTCTGTTCTCGAAATAATCCAGCAACAACTCTGTCGGGAGATTTTTGTCCAGATTTCTTTTTGCTATGAGACGAATGCTTCCGTATTCGGGTTGATATTCGCCAATAGCACCGCGCATAATTGCAAGCGTTCCCAAAACAAGATGTAGTGATGTAGATGCCATCTCGTTAAATTCGCTTGTGTCCGCTATCTCCTGCCCCAAATCTGCAAGTGCGGAAAAAGTGTGTAGAAATTTCTGAATGTCTTCTGCCATAACTCACCCCCACGTTACCCCAATGATTTTTCTTCGTCAGTTGCCACACGCAATGCTTCGTTTTCGTCCACTGCGACCTTTACATGCTTGGTCAATCCCAACATTTCAAAGAGCGAAATCGTCTGTTGATTAGCCTCGGAGAAAACGACTTGTGAGCCTGAATTTTTCGCCGATTCGATAATTCCCAAAAGTATTGAAACGCCTATGCTGTTCACAATTTTGGTTTCGCGGAAACTGATTACCAAGCCTTTATAACCGCTTGAAAGATGACGCTGGCACTCGTATTCAACTTTTTCTCCGCTGTTTTTGTTCAAATAATCTGTCGCATAAACAATTGCAACTTTTCCCTTTCGAGTTGAATAAACGTCTTTCGAGACGCTGGGGTTTGTCATCTAGGAGACTCTCCTTTTACAAATGCCTTATCCGGCAAAGACTTAATCGCGTTTGAAAAAAATATCGAATCAAATTGAAAACAATAGAACTCACAGGCGAACGAAGAGCATAAAACAACTCTTTAATTCATCACAGCGTGGTTTTTTTGGAGAGCTTGGATAAAAGGGGGGGGTACTGCTCCAAGCTCTTTTGCCTCGTAAAAAAGTATTATTTACGAAGCAATTTGGACATCTTTAATCGCGTCCCGTCATCAACACGCTCAAATGAGACTTCATCCATTAAAGCGTGTATCAAGGTCAAACCCCAACCGCGTTTTACGTTTGAGGTTTCATCTTTAGATGAAATTCCGTTTACAGAATTTTTATTTACTCTCTGTATTGCTTGTAATTTGTTTGTTGCTAACCCTCGGCTTGAGATAGTAATCGAAAGACGTTCATCTGCAAAGCCGAATTTTACCTTTATCTTTCTCTCGGGGCTGAAACTATGTTCCGTTGCGTTTATGCAAGCCTCAACAATGGCCGTTTTAATTTGGTTTATTGCCTCACTGTCGAACCCGCAACGACGCGCAAAAGTTTCAACCGATTCAGCCGCCACCAACTCCGCTTCATCTTCCATTGGAATTAGTATTTCGTATCCGCCTTCGTCGTGTGAGTTCTTTTTGCCGTTGACTGCATCGGGTTTAAGACGGGAAAGAAGAAGTTCAAGTTGTTGTTTGCTTGCGCTATAAACATCGCGCTCGTTCAGATAATCCAACGCTTCAGTATTAAACCCTTCGTTTGAAATCAACCACAAACGATACTGGTGAAATCCGCAATGTTCTGCAAATTCAGTAAGACGTTCGACCCAAAGTTCTGTTAACGCACGCCCGGCTTCAAGTTTTGAATCAATCTCGGCAGTTATCCAGACCGATTCGCTCGCAGAAATATAATCCCCGTTTTCAAAACAATGAGCGACAGCGCAAAGTTCTTCGTCGCAAACCGAAAGCAGAGGCGGATAATAAGCCGCACCATATGTTGTATAAACAACTTGCGGCAGTCTTACGATTCCTGATTCGGCGTCTAAAAGCGATTTCAGTTCATCTGGTTTTGCACCTTTGAAATGTTTGAATCTTCCGTAATCAAGAAGGCTATACGGTACTTCCTGACAGTTGAAATTATTCAAAATATCTCGAAGTCCGACAGCCACAGAACGGCGATAAGAACGTGCCATTGTTTGCGGCGCACGTTTCAATGATTCAAGCAAAGTGTCTGCAACAACCATAGCACGCGGCTCGTTTACGACTTCGAGTTTGTAACGCGACTTCATGTAGTCGCCAAAGGGCGATTCTTTTCCGGGTGTTTCGATTTGGCTGGCCGAAATTGAAATCAATTCATTAGTATGAAGACCACGCAATAACTTTTGAAATTCATGAGGGTCCAAACGTAAAAATTTACGCCAGATCTCAATTGAAACCTTATCCCTTTCCTCATCAGTTAAAGCCTGATAAAACAATTGAATCAAAGTGTGTTGTGTATCTGTATCGGGCGCAATCTCTTCCAGCAGGCTTGTATAATATCGTTCAATTTGTCCGCCTAAAACTTCATCAACATATAACTGTTGGCAGTTGCGAAAACTGTCGAGTGCTAATTCATTATCACGCGCCGAATCAAGAAGTCCTTTTATAAAATAGGGCGAAGCATTTAATTCCTGAACTACCAAATCGCGTGTCTCGCTATTTATTTGCAAATGGTTTTTCTTTGCCAATGTCTCAACCAGCATTGCGGCTTCTGTCTTACGAAGATTGTCAACACGCAATGTTTCGTAGTTTGTGATGCTTCCTTGCGCTTGCTGTACAAGATGCAACATTCTGCGACGCAAACCGGCTAAAACAAAAAGAAAATCTCCGCGAATACAGGCATCAATAATCTCTTTGCTGATATTTAGATTGCCGTTGAAGCTTTCGACTTGGTGAAAGCCGTCAAACATCACAAGAGTTTTTATTCCGTTGCTTGCGGCGCGTTGTGGTGCGCTGAAACAAAGCCGAATCAATCCGTCCGTATCATTTCGCGCACGCAACATTTCGCACGAATCAAGCAAGCCTTCGACCCACTCAATATCCGTCGAGCGTACAAAGGTGATTAAATCATCCAATGCCAACCCCGAATCAAGTATAGAGTCGTCTCGTCTGCGACAGGCAACAACTTGGAAAAGAAAGTCTGTCAGGAATTTTTGTGCGACGGCAAGAGTGGTTTTGTCAGATTTGTTGAGCCGAAAATAAACAGGCACAATCCCGTTATTCAAATAGAAGAGTTCATCAAAGACTTGGCGCAACAATTCGGACGCGCCGACTGTGGGCGCGTGCATTAACAGTAAACCATTCAGGTTATACGCACCGGATGCAAAGTTTAATAACGTCGCCAATTCGGTGGAACGTCCTACAAAATCTTCCGGGGCTACTTTGCCTAAAATGCGTTTTTTACCGTGTTTGTTAGTTTGGGTTCTCGGGGGCATTCAAAAAAGGGACTGAATGGAGTTGGTCTAAAACCTTAACACAATTCTTGCTCTGTCTTTTTGCAAGATAAAGTGCGCGGTCAGCCGCTCCGATAATTGCTTCGGGTGTAATGAGTGTTGTCGTGTAACCGGCAACACCAATACTTACTGTGACCTTGCCCAACGGCTGGTCTTTACCATTCGGGAAATTTTCGTCCTCAATCTTTATTCTTATTCTATCGGCTATTGTTTCTCCCTCTTCCAAAGAGGTCTGCGGTAATAAGATTGAGAACTCTTCGCCGCCATAACGCGCCGCAACATCATCTGCGCGTAAAACGGATTTCAAGAGTCGGGCAGTGATTTCCAAAGCTTTATCACCTTCCTGGTGTCCGTTATTATCGTTGTAATATTTGAAATCGTCTATATCAATCATCAAAAAACTCATCTGGTAGTTGTGACGCTGACAGCGTTTTACCTCTTCTTCCATACGCTCTTCCAGATAGCGACGATTTAATAATCCCGTCAACGGGTCTGTGATTGACTTCAATTCAAATTCAGTTGCCTTCTCTTGCCATTCGGCGCGACCAATCGCAAGAGCAAGATGAGGTGCAATGTTTTCAATCAACTTCAAATCTCTGTCATCGTAAGTTCCGCCGCCGATTTTGTCTGTAAGGTTTAGAACACCTAATTTTCTCCCGCCGATAATAAGAGGAAAACTTATAAACGAATTTGATTTATAACGACGTTCCGATGGTGCCGGTGCGTAACCCATGTCGGTCACATCGTTTGCTATAATGGGATGACCGAGTTGAAAGACCTGACCCGCCACGCCTTCGCCAATTTGCAATCTTGTGGTTGTTGCCTGTTGTGCTCTCGGACCAAAAGCGGCTTTTACTTCCAATTCATTGGTGTCTTCGTCAAACAACAAAAGGGACGCACGTTCTGACCCCAATAATTCCGATGAGTGGCTGAGAACCGAACGATATGTCTCTTCGGGTGCGAGCGAATTAACTCTTTCGGCAAGTCTCTGCAATGCTCCGAAAATCCAGGCGCGTCTTTCAAGTTCCGCGTTTAATCTGACAATCTCAAGCTGCATAGCCGCTTCACGGCAAAACGCAGAAACCTCTCTACGCTGTGCCGCGTGTCTAAGCGGCTGACCTATCAGCAAAACACCGAGAACATCATCTTTATAAGTCATCGGAAACAGTTCTATGACACTTCCGCTTGCGGACTTTGCCGATTTGTCCTTTCGTTCTTGTATGGGCTTTAAGGTAATGGATGTTTCGCTTTTTGCGGCTTGAGTCAAACGGTCGTCCCAAGGGTCAATTTGAATTTGTACCGGATTGTGCCGAAAACGTCCCGTGATATAAGCCGGCACAAATCTGTTTCCCTGACGTACCAATAAGGAAACAGAAGAAAAAGAATGCTTATCAACCAGAGGCTTGAGTAAAAGGACATAATTTCGCTTTGCGTTTTCTGTGAAATAATAGTTTTCAAGCGGCAAAAATTCAGGTGTCTTTTTTGTCTTACCCGACTTGGTTTTTAAGTTTTCTTTTACGGTTTCTAATGTCTCTTTGGCGATTTCTGTAAGATGTGTTCGCTTTTTAACCTTGCTTACAACTATCGGATTGGCTTTCGATTCATCTTGCTCTTCAACTTCAAATTCTAATTGCGTCTGTTCCTCGGTTTCTTCTTTCTGTACGAACTCAGTCATTGAAGAATCAGCCTCTGGTTCTATTACCTTGCTTAACTCAACCGATTCTTCTTGTTTATAGTCCTTTACGTTTTGAACAGATTCCGATTTACTTTCTTTCTCAACTGCATTGGCGTTTATTTCGTGTGAAATTGTTTCCGACTTTGCATCTTTAGGTTTTGCTGTGAACGCTGTTGAAGAATGCTGTTTGATTTGGATAAGTAAATCATCAATTTTTTCGTTGCTGGAAAAGATGATGTTTTTAAGAATCTCATTTGAAAACAATTTCTTCAAATCGCCCTTAATAAATCTTTCGGTCAACTTTTTATAATCGTCGCTGGATAAAAACGCACGACCACCTATGATTGTAAGCTTGTCTTCCTCTTTTGATTCAATCCTTGTTGCAAAACAATATAGCCCTGCATGACAACGGTAGTGTTCAACTTCGCCGCCTTTGTTTACGCGCTTGTGGACAGTTCCGCAGTAAATCTGGCAATGATGTCTGAATGTAGAAGAAGTCAGAAATGCCTGGCAGATTGAATTATTATTCGATGCTAACAAGACAGACTCCTTCTGTCCGTCCATAAGCACAAGTGCAAGTCCCGACGACGCGGCTAAACTGTCTTGCGTCTCAGACCATTCTTCTTGGACGGTGGTTGGTGCGTTTTGCACCTTTTCAAAACTTTCTTCAGACATGACAGCTTGTACAGAAGCCATTCAAGTTACGAAACCTTGTTGAAGAAAGGCATCACAAACTGAAAGCAAGATGACTCAAGGCAGTCTTTTATTTAGAAAACGCTTTATTTTTATGCGTTTCTGTTAAAAAGACAAGCTTTCAGAGGGGTGCCCAGAAGATAAACTATGCACTGCTTGTCATAACTTATTTAGCAGTATTCAGATTAAAGTTTTAATGTAATTGATATTTCAGGAAGATACCTTGTCAGTTTGACTGTAAACCCGGGGCTTCATTTGCCCTGACTTTGTCAATATCCGGTTGCTCAGGCGAGATGCGAATACACGCCGCAAAATGATTTGGTTTTATTTCAACCAATTGTGGCTCAACTTCTGTACAAGCTGAAATTTTATACGGACATCGCATGTGAAAACGACAACCTTTCGGCGGGTTGATTGGCGAAGGCACATCACCCTGCAAAACTATTCTTTCGCGTACAGATTCAATTTCCGGGTCGGGAACGGGAACGGCGGAAATCAGAGCTTTTGTATAAGGCATCAAAGGGTCAGCGTAAATTATCTTCGCATCAGCTAGCTCAACTATCTTTCCCAAATACATCACCGCAACGCGGTCAGAAACATGACGAACCGCACGAAGGTCGTGCGAGATAAAAAGATAGGTCAAATCCTTTGCTTTTTGGAGACGTTCCATCAGGTTCATAATCTGAGCCTGTATCGAAACATCAAGTGCCGATATAGGTTCGTCCGCAACAATGAAATCCGGGTCAACCGCCAGAGCGCGTGCAATCCCTATGCGTTGACGCTGACCACCCGAAAATTCATGCGGAAACCGTTGCACAAATCTTGAACTTAATCCAACCGTTTCCATTAAATCTTTAACACGGTCGTGAATTGCTTTCCCTTTCGCCAATTTGAAAGTTTCAAGCGGTTCACCAATGATTTGCCCGACGGTCATACGCGGATTCAGCGAAGCATATGGGTCTTGAAATATCATTTGAAGATTTTTTCTCTGCTCGCGCATCTCGCTTTGAGAAAGATGTGCAAGGTCTTTTCCGTTATAAAAAACTTGCCCTCCGGTTGGTTCTGTCAACCTGAGAAGCGCACGACCAAGCGTTGATTTTCCGCAACCAGATTCGCCCACGAGTCCAAGTGTTTCACCGTTTTGAATTTCAAGCGAAACGCCGTCAACAGCCTTTACAACTCTCTTTACTTTGCTTCCGCCTGTGATTTTGTCAAATATAGTCCCGCCACCTAAATCGAAATATACTTTCAACCCATGAATCGAAATTAAAGCGTTGCCGTCGTTTTTAATCATTATTCTTGTGAACCTCTTTCTTGCAAGGATTCTGCATATACTTCTCGTGCGAAATGACAGAGCGAATTGTGGTTTTTGTTGATTTGAACAAATGGCGGATATTCACTTCTGCAAATATCTTTGGCGCGTTCGCATCGCGGGGCGAATGGACAACCGGGCGGCAAGTGTGCAACGTCCGGCGGTAAACCCGGAATTTGATAAAGGTCTTGACCTTCTTCGTGCGCCGGGTCCGGCACAGATTTCAAAAGCCCTTTTGTATAAGGATTCGCAGGCGTTGCAAATAATTCTTTTGTAGGTGCCTGTTCAAAAACCTTACCCGCATACATGACGATAATTTTGTCTGTCATTCCTGCAACAACACCCAAATCGTGAGTAATCAAAATCACGCTTGTTCCCGTATCTGCTTTCAGCTTTTTGATTAGTTCTAAAATCTGAGCTTGTATAGTCACATCCAATGCCGTTGTGGGTTCGTCGGCAATCAGCAATTCAGGCTCACAAGATAAAGCCATTGCAATCATTACACGCTGTCGCATTCCGCCTGAAAATTCGTGCGGGTAATTATCAACCCGGCTTCGTGCATCGGGGATGCCAACGGTATCAAGCATCTTTATTGCGTGTTCGTAAGCCTGTGCTTTTGTATATCCGAGATGCAGTTGTGTAATTTCCATCAACTGTTTTGAGATTTTCATAAAAGGATTTAACGAGGTCATTGGGTCTTGGAAAATCATCGCTATACGTTTACCGCGTATCTTACGAACTTCCTCTTGTGGCAAAAGCAAAATGTCTTGTCCGTGAAAATTTACTTTGCCATCAACTATTTTTCCCGGTGGAGTCGGTATAAGACGAAGAATTGAAAGATTTGTGACGGATTTACCTGAACCTGATTCGCCCACAATGCCTAACGTCTCGCCGCGCTTTAATACAAACGAAATGCCGTCAACAGCTTTTACGACTCCGTCTTCTGTATTGAAATAAGTCTTTAGATTGCTTACTTCTAAAATTGCCGATTGATTTTCCATCTTAGTTTTTATCGTTAATTGGTGGTCTGATTACTTCTTTTCCTAATAGCCAATGCAAATTATCAATTGCAGATACAACATCAGGAGAACAAATCGGCAATCGGCAATCGGCAATCCTTCTCAGTCTTTTCGCATTTGCGGGTCGAGGGCATCACGCAAACCGTCGCCTAAAAAGTTCAAAGAGAAAAGCGTCAATGCCATCGTCACGCCAGGGAAAATTAACTGCCACGGATAAAAAGCAAGGTTTCTTATTCCTTCGCTTGCAAGGCTTCCCCAAGACGAAAGCGGTGCCTGAACACCCAAACCCAAAAAGGAAAGAAACGCTTCCTGCAACATTACGGATGGAATAGTAAGAGTCGCATAAACAATCACAGGACCAAGCGTATTTGGCACAAGATGACGAAAGATAATTCCAGGCGTAGTCACGCCCGTTGCTCTTGCGGCTAAAACAAACTCTTGATTTTTCAACGACATGACTTGTCCGCGAACGATTCGAGCCATCGTCAACCATGAAACCGCACCGAGAGCCATAAACAAGAGCATTAGTTGTTCTACTTGTCGGTTCTGTCCCATAGCTGTTTGGATTCTGTTCGGCACGTTAAGAAAAATGCCCAGGAGACTTAGGAGTAAAACTATGCCGAAGATAATCGGATTTTTGCTCACACGCAGACTCAACAGCCGATTCAATACCAAGTCAGCCAATACGGACAGAGCCGCCGCAACCGCTACGAACAATGTCAGAAAAATCAGCGGATACATTATCTTGGGGACAAATTTTACTAATTTTGAATCGCCGCTAAAAAAAGACAGAAGAATTATAACAATAATCATATGAGGTATTGCGTAAAGTATATCCACAATACGCATCATAAAATTATCAACTTTGCCGCCAAAGTATCCCGCAGTCGCACCGTAGCTTATTCCAATCAGCAAAGAAACAACTGTGGAAATCAACCCGACAAGCAGAGAGATTCGCCCACCGATAAGAACACGCGCCAACATATCGCGCCCCGCCGTGTCTGTTCCCATTGGATGCTTTCCCGATGGTGGAAAAGAATTTACAAGCGATTTATCAGGCGGGATGAAATCGTAAGAATAACCCGTCAATGCTTTGATAATCGGCGGTCCGCCAAGCGCAGCAACAATTATGAAGCAAAGTACAATCATTCCAAGCACAGCAAGCTTGTTTTTAAGAAGCCTTTTCCATGCGTCTCTCCAAAGCGATGTGCCTTTTACCGGCTCTAAGTTTTTTTGAAATTCTTTCTCTTCATTCATGGCTTCGTCAGTACCTAATTCGCGGGTCAACAAAACCGTAGATGATGTCAACCAATAGATTAAAAATCAGAACCGACATCGAAATAAAAGCAACGATGCCAAGAATCAAAGGCTCATCACGATTGAGATTTGCGTTGATAAAATAGTTTCCCAAACCCGGAATCGCGTAGATTTTTTCGACGACGACTGTTCCGGTTATCAAAATCGCCAAAGCCGGACCTGAAAAAGAAATCACAGGAAGCAAACCGCCTCTCAGCGCGTGGCGCAAAACAACATCTTTCTCGCTTAGTCCTTTGGCGCGTGCGGTTCGGATGTAATCGGAACGCAAAACTTCCAACATTCCGGCACGAGTTAATCTTGCAATATACGCCATGTAAATCGCAGATAAAGTTATGATGGGAAGCACAGCACTACGACTGAAAAGTCCGTCCCATCGGGCAGGCGGAAACCAATAAAAAGTAAGCGAAAAGATGATCACCAAAATAGGACCAAGCACAAAATTCGGCAGCGAAATTCCCATCATCGCCGTTGCCATCGAAGCGTAATCAAGTTTTGAATTTTGTTTTAGAGCCGCAAGTGTTCCGAAGGTAATTCCCACAATTAAAGCCAAAAGATACGCGGCTATACCAAGCGGCGCAGAGACTGGAATCGTGCGCCAAAGAATTCCGTTTACGCTCTGCCCGTCATATTTAAGAGAGTTTCCGAAATCAAAACGGATGATGTTCCAAATCATCTTTCCGTATTGAACATACCAGGCTTGATTAAGTCCGTATTTATCTTTCAGATTCTTTTCAATAGCAGGCGGCAGTTTTTTCTCGCTTGAATAAAAACTTCCGGGCGCGAGTCGTATCAATCCCCAGGTGATTGTTACGACAATTAACACCATCGGGATAGTCATCAACAAACGACGAATAATGTATCCGAACATTTTTTATTCTCCGGGTTTTCTGGTCATGTCTGGAATACCGTAATCCCATTTTGCAGGGTCGCGTTCAATGTAAACATACTTCCATGCGTGAAGCGTTTGTGCATTCGGATATAGTCCTTTGACATATGGCTTTTTCATCCAATTAGTAGCGTCATATGTTATTGAGATAATCGGCTGTTCATCAAGCAGAATTGCTTCGGCTTTTGAAAGAATTTCGTAACGCTTTTGCTGGTCAGGCGTTCGATTTGCCTCATCCAAAAGCGCAGAGTATTTCGGATTATACCAACCCGTTCCGTTATCTCCGCCGTCAATATAAAACAGACCCAAAAACGTAAACGGGTCCATATAATCCGCAACCCATCCTGAACGCGCAAACCCCTTGTATTCAAGTTTCGCACGCATATCCAGGAATGTTCTGAACTCTACGTTCTTCAACTGTATATTTATCCCCAGATTTTGTTTCCACTGTGCCTGGATAAATTCGGCAATCTGTCGGTTCGATTCGGCTGTGTTATATGTCAGTTCGACTTGGTCGGTTGGAAATTTTGAAGGGTCGTATTTGCCGGAAGCATCTTTGTATCCGGCTTCGACCATAAATTTCTTTGCCTGTTCAGGGTCAAATTTTTCAGATTGCAAAATAGGATACCCCGCAAAAACAGGCGGGATAAAACCGTAGGCTGGTTTCGGGATATTCTTTCTAAACGCAACCAAAGCTTCGCGGTCTATGGAATAACTGAAAGCTTTGCGAACACGCTTGTCATTCATTGGTGCTTTCTTTGTGTTGATTTGATAGTAGCTGGTGGCGGCTTCGGGTACATTCATCCAATCTTTCATCGGACGAATTTTATCTACCCAATCGGCTAGCACACTGTGATTCTGCATCCCGTCAATTTCGCCCGCCGTGTACATATTAAAAGTTGTGGTCTGCTCTTCAATGGCATAAAAATAAATCTCATCGAGTTTTACACTCGCATAATCCCAGTTCATGGGATCTTTTATGACGTGAATCACATCATATGGTCTCCACTCAACCATTTTGAAAGCACCGTTTGTGACAATGTTTTCAGGTTGAGTCCAGTTCTCTTTATATTTTTCAATAGCCTTTTGAGGGACTAATCTGAAAAACTGATGTGCCAGCATACCCACAAAATATGGAGCAGGCTGTATTAGCGTGATGCGAAACGTATAGTCGTCAACGGCTTCGACGCCTATGTTTTTTGCTTCGACGGGGACAAATTCTTTTCCCTGAACTGCGGCTTTTAATTTTGGGTTCTTTTCAATCTCGGCGTTTCTTGTCTTCTCGTCGCCCGACAAAGTAATTCTTAGAGGTGCATTGATATATTTGTGAAATTCCGTTTCCTGTTCAGGGTGTGTATGCTCCTGAGGTTTGTCCGCTTCTGCTTTAGTCGGTTTTGTTTCCGGTTTTGTTTCCGAAACGGGTTTTACTGCCGATACTTGTGTGTCTTCTTGGGCGACATCTTTTGCCAAAACAAATTCGTCCGCCCCTTTGGTCTTTACAAAAACTGCTCCTTCGTTAAAAGCCTGTGCATATTTGATGTAATAACCCAAATTCGCACTTCTCGAAGCCGTTTCGGGGGCAAAGCCTCGTCTGAATGAATAGACAAAATCTTTTGCCGTTATCGGGTCGCCGTTTGACCAGCGTGCGTTTTTGCGTAGGTGAAAAGTAAACCCTGTGTTGTCTGTATTACTCTCCCACTTTTCTGCGATTGCGGGAATCGGCTCCATTGTCTTAGGGTGATATTCGACCAGCCCTTCAAACAAAGCCAGGTGAATACGCGCATCAGGTTGAGAAGTGCTTTGCTGTGGGTCAATTGATTCGGGTTCAGCCCCGGAAACATAATAGAGCGCATTCTCTTTTGGTGCTTTTACCTTTCCCCAGAAATTAGGATTCGAAGCGGATGTTGTACACGAAATTGCAATAGAAGAAATAAGAATTGCCGTGACGATAACACGAATCTTTGAAGAGTTTATTTGTAACACAGAAACCTCCTTGAAATAGATATATCTTTAGACTTTGACGCACAGTCAGACAATAAACAAATTGCAGATTTCTTTTAATACAAGGGGAAACCGTTTCACAGGCTAATATGTCAAACGACTTATTAAAGACAAAGTATCATGTATGCACAAATTCAATCAAGATTCTTTTTTTCGGGTAACTGGCATTTAACTGTAATCGGTCAGTCATTGGGGTACGACGGGCTGCCAGCCTGTCGCTGTTCTTTTTCTTTCGCATTTTTCGACTTCAATCTCACAATCAAAGTCCGGCATCTCTTCTGACTGTCGCTGTTCTTTTTTCTTTCGCATTTTTTCGACAGGCTGGTAGCCCGTCGTACTTTTACCCCCGTTTACTGACCGATTACATTTAACTTTTAAATTACTTACTTACCTTACGCGGAATTGTGTTTATATTGTCGCCAAAGACGACCAACATTTTAGCGTAGGGTGAAATAGGACGAAGGCGAATGAAACCCTACTACGTCAGAAGCAATAAGAATCATGCTCGCCTAAGGTAAGCAGCAATCAATTTTTATATGAGTTAAATAAAAATTTGAGCATCCCTCAGATTTTGGAAAAACAAAGAAAAAATGTCCTCACAGTGTTGCAAAAGTAGAATCGAACATCGTTGAGCGACCACGTGCATGAGAAGTAATCGCCGCGAAAGACCTGTGAGGTTTCTCCAAAGCCAGACTACTGCGCGTTTGAGATGTTATTTTCAACTTTTGTAAGAATTCTCTCGCGCAGTTGAACATCTTGAACATATGACTCTAAGTAATAACGAAGTTCAGAGGTGTTAGCCGGTTTTTTTGAGTATGCGAAAACGACATACCGCTCAAACGATTCGGAAAATTCGGCATAAATTTTACGCGCTCTTCGTTGATAAAAATGTCTGGTTTGGGCTTGCCTGTTCTGCTCGTTGGACAAATTGGGGTTTCGCGTGAACTCTTTGCTCACGTCATGGTTTTCATCAATCTCTTTTTCCAAATGTCCCCAAGCATGACACCAAAGTTTTGTTCTTCCTGTTCTGTCCTGAGACCAATCTTCTTCTTTAACCAGTTTTAATACATATTCTATATTGCCACTGAGAAACCCAAGCAATCTGACTTCAAACTCTGCGGGCATTTGGTCAGCTTTCTCTAAAGCAAGTTTTGTGTATTTACGAAGGAATAAATACTGTCGGTCATCATCATAATCAGCACTATTTAATTCACCACAAATATCTACCATCAAGCTAGCATAAAACATGACATCTTTTTGCACCCATGTTGCCTCAATTTCATCTGCCAAAGCTACCAGTGCGTTGAGGTTCTTGGTCTTTCCCACTTTAAACATTCGTTTCCGCATCTTTTCAGCCTCAACCATTAAATCTTCTTTTTGAACTTGTGCCGACTCTTCGGGGTAAGAGTTTGAGAAGGCAGAAATGATTTTATTTTTTGCCCAACCGACTGATACTAAAACAGCAAAAATCAATATCAGTATTGTTAGCACTAATTTATGTTTACCTATCATTTTACAGTCCTTTCTAAAGCATTTACGCTTTCTGCAAATGTTTCAATATGGCAATAGTTGCGTGGGATCATTTATAAATCTTGTGATTGGTCCGACTCCAAGTTTTTCGATTGACATCCCGTTGTTAGGTACATTGTATTGATCGTGTAGCACGGTCATAAAATGTACGGGCGAAGAGGTTGGCGTAACCTGATAATACCAAGGGATATTCCATCTAAAATAGCCGGCAGTACAAGGCGTGGGATACCCCCCTGCTTCCGGTTCAACACCAACCCTATCATCAAAAACATAACAGCCGAATACAGAGCTACACGGACCAATATCCTCTATCCCACCGGGACGATGATTTGGAGGGTTACTGCCAAAAAGAGCAAAGTAATAACCCGAAAGAATTGGGGGTGCGCCGGGTGGCATATCCTCTATAAACCCTATCTGTGTGAATGATACATCCGTAGGTAATAGATAAACCTCTATCTTCATTAGAACTGAACAAGTACCTTGTAAGTGAGCGACATTGGGGGGCGGTACTAGTATTGCGTGTGCGCCACTTGGAGCAATAATGTTTTTTGTATATGTAGGACCAAGCCCCTTAGACGGACCGTTTACGATTTCAAGTTTTAGAACAACTGTATTAGGAGCAAAAGCGGCTCTGTAAACATTCGTGCCATTTGTCCTCTCTTCTGCAAGAGTACCCGTATTTTGATCACTTATGCGCTTCCACATTAGATCCCCCGTTTGTTTTATGGTTATCTTTGGTGTAATAGTAAAATCCAAATCCACGACTTCAGAAAGTCCATAGCTATCCAAATTTCGTCCGGTGAAGTTATCCATTGGGGTAAGAGTTCCGGTTAATTCATAAACAATTACATTTACCGTCTTAAAACTGTTTCCGCTTGTTGCCGTAACCGTCTTGTAATCTGTTGCGCTTGTTGAAGTAGTATTAAAAGTTACGGACGTGGTTGGGTTTGTTCCGCT
>Ga0187894_10004134_pt1 | contig 15771 bp, 15 predicted proteins | sample GBC1701081metaG_FD_136650 | JGI IMG/M metagenome (GOLD analysis project Ga0187894, IMG submission 136650) | White microbial mat communities from a lava cave in the Kipuka Kanohina Cave System on the Island of Hawaii, USA - GBC170108-1 metaG ... | reverse complement strand
TTGATCGTTCATAAGGTGACGATGCTTTCGGGTTCGTTGAAGGTCGGCGACGAAGTTGTGGCGACGGTCGATGTCGAAAAGCGCGATGCGACCCGGCGAAATCATACGGCGACGCATCTTGTTCATGCGGCCTTGAAAGAAGTTCTTGGCAGCCATGTGAAGCAGGGCGGCTCGGTCGTCGCGCCAAATTTTCTGCGGTTCGATTTTACGCACTATCAACCGATGTCGGAGAGCGAGATCCAGGAAGTCGAGGACCTCGTGAACCGATATATCCTTAAGAATGAACCGGTTGCGACCGACATAATGTCGATCGAAGACGCGATGCGGAGCGGGGCCGTGGCGATGTTCGGCGAGAAATACGGCTCGGAGGTTCGCGTGCTGAGCGTCGGCGGCGGCGAGTTTTCCAAAGAGCTGTGCGGCGGCACGCACGTCCGCGCGACCGGCGACATCGGCAGCTTTAAAATTACGTCGGACGAAGCTATTGCTTCCGGCGTGCGACGCATCAGAGCAATTACGGGTTTCGACGCCTTTGCTCGTTTTCGCGAAGACGAACGGTTGATCGACCGCTCGCTTGCCGCGCTAAAAACGCAGCGTGACAATCTGCCGAACGCGATCGAAAAATTGCAGGACGAGCTGAAACGCACGCGGCGCGAGATCGACGATCTGAAACTGAAGATCGCAACCGGAGCGATTGGTGGAGCGTCTTCAAATGGAGACGAAGCGCGCGATGTTGCGGGCGTGAAGGTTTTGGCGAAGCAGGTCGAGGGACTGGACGCCAACGGCGCCCGCCAGCTTTCCGACACGCTGCTCGCAAGATTGAAGTCCGGCGTGGTCGTGCTCGGCCGCAACGACGACGGCAAGGCGAGCATCATCGTCCGCGTTTCCAACGATTTGATTGAAAAAGTAAAGGCTGGGAACGTTATCAAAGAGATCGTCGGGATCGTCGGCGGCAAAGGCGGCGGCCGTGCCGACATGGCCGAAGGCGGCGGGCCGGAAGGCGGAAAATTGAATGAGGCGATCGACGCGGCGTATGGCGTGATTGAAGAAATGCTACGTTGATTTTTTACAGGATGGACAAGATAATTTTTCGGTAACTCTCCTGAAAATCCTGCCCATCCTGTTTGATTTTTTATGAGTGCGGTATTACCAGCTAAAACGGACGAGATCGTCTCGTACAATCCGGCGACGGGCGCAGAGGTCGGGCGCGTTCCGATTACATCGTCTGATGAAGTTCACGAAGCGGTGATGCGCGGACGCGCCGCATTTTCGAAATGGAAGCTCACGACATTTGCCGAACGTCGCCGCCAGGTGATGAAAGCGCGCGACGTGATTCTTGCCGACATCGACGGCATCGCGAAATTGATCTCGGCCGAATCGGGCAAGCCTTTCGGCGAGGCGATCTCGATGGAGATCGCGCCCGTGCTCGACCTGATGCAGTATTTCGCGAGAAACGCGGAAAAGCTTTTGCGGCGCACGAAAATCGATATCGGTCTCTACGGTCTGCTCGGGCGCTCTTCAAAGATCGTATATCACCCGCTCGGCGTGGTCGGCATCATTCCGGCATGGAATTATCCGTTTTCGATTCCGCTCGGCGAAGCGTGCATGGCTCTGATGGCCGGGAATACCGTAATCATCAAACCGTCGGAGCTGACGCCGCTGACCGGATTAAAAATAGGCGAAATCTTCGAGAAAGCGGCATTTCCAACCGACGCGGTGCAGATTGTTTACGGCGTGGGCGAAACCGGAGCCGCTCTGGTCGATGCCGCGCCGGACAAGATAATGTTCACCGGCTCTGTCGCGACGGGCAAGAAGATCGCCGCAGCCGCCGCGAAAAATCTCACCTCAGTCGTTTTCGAACTCGGCGGAAAAGACCCGATGATAGTTTTCGAGGACGCCAATCTCCAACTTGCATCGAGCGCCGCCGTCTGGGGCGCATTCTGCAACGCCGGTCAGTCATGCTCATCAGTCGAGCGGCTGTACGTTCACGAAAGCGTTGCGGATGAACTGACAAAACTGATTGTCGAAAAAACGAGCGCTCTGAAGCTTGGCGCGGGCGACGGCGAAGATGTTTCTATTGGCGCTATGTCGTCTGATCGGCAGATCAAGATCGTTGAAGATCACGTCGAAGATTTCCGCCGTGCCGGTGCAAAGATCGAGATCGGCGGCCGCCGGAGCGGGGACACTCCTGTCCCCATCGCCGCTCGCGGCGAAAGCGCCGGTTTCGTCAGGCCGTCCGAGATCACTGGCACTTTTTCGCGTCGAAGCGACGCTCATGGGGACAAGAGTGTCCCCGCTCCGTTGTTCTACGAGCCGACCGTCATCACCGGCGTGACGAACGAAATGCGCGGGATGCGCGAAGAAACTTTCGGGCCGACGCTGCCGATAGCGACGTTTAAAACAGAAGAGGAAGCGATACGTTTGGCAAACGATTCCGAATTTGGCCTCACCGCAAGTGTTTGGACGCGTGACTATGCAAAAGGCAAACGCGTCGCCGAGCAGATCGATGCCGGCTCGGTTTGCGTAAACGAAGTTCTCTACACGCACGGCATCGGGCAGACGCCGTGGGGCGGCTTTAAGAACAGCGGTCGCGGCCGCACGCATGGCCGCGAAGGTCTGATGGAGCTCGTCCAGCCGCAGCACGTCCACGTCAACCGCATCGCTGTGCTTCCCAACGCCTGGTGGATGCCGTATTCCGTGACGGCGGTCGAAACTTTTCGCGGCTTTGCCACCAAATTTGCGAGCGGGTCGTTCTTTAAAGCAGTGTTTCTTATGCCTTTGCTTACGCGGCGAATAAGGGAACTGCTGAAAAAATAAACTCTTCGGGTTTACGCCTGTAACGAAGGCTGGTTTTGTTCCGGCTGAACTTTTGGCGACGCTTCAATTTCTGGTCGGTAGGTTTTGAGCGCGAACAGATGGATGGTTACGGCTATGGCCACGGCGAGCAACAGCAGTGTCGCCCAAAAACCGCCGAGCATCCAGATGCTGAAACCGATCGAGACCCAGAGGAAAATGGTCGTGGTTACCTTTTGCCGAAGCGAGATTCCCTTTCCGGCTTTATAATTCGAAATATATTTGCCGAAGAGACGGTTTCGCAGCAGCCATGCGTGAAATCTTTCGGAGCTTCGCGAATAGCAGTAAGCGGCGAGAAGCAAAAAGACTGTGGTCGGCATGAGCGGCAAAAACATCCCCAGCACGCCGAGACCCACAAAAACAGTGCCCGCGAATATAAGGACCATTTTTCTGATATCAGTCATTGCCACTTCGGAAAGTATATCAGCTAATCAGTCCGCCGGCATCTGCAATAATGGCGAGCGTAGGAGATCGCATATGCAAGACCGTTCGAATTTTGTAAGGCACGTTTAGTATTATTTGAGAATACTATGAGCGGCAAAATCAGGATATTGGGAATTGCAGGCAGCTTGCGGAAGGATTCGTTTAATCGCGCGGCGTTGCGTGCGGCGGCGGCGTTGGTTCCCGAGGGAGCGGAGATGGAGATTTATGACATCGAAGGCTTTCCGGGATTTAATCAGGACGACGATCAGAGTCCGCCCGCGAAGGTTGCGGAGTTCAAGCAAAAGATTCGCGACGCCGACGCGATCCTGATCTCGTCGCCCGAATACAACTATTCGATCCCCGGCGTTCTGAAGAATGCTATCGACTGGGCGTCGCGGCCATATGGGACGAGCGCCTGGGAAGGAAAACCGGCAGCGATAATGGGCTGCTCGCCCGGCGCGGTCGGCACCGCGCGGATGCAATACCACCTGCGGCAGGTGATGGTTTTCCTCAACATGCACCCGCTCAACAAGCCGGAAGTAATGATCGGCAAAGCTGCCGAAAAATTTGATGCCGAGGGTAATCTGACCGATGAAAAGACGCGCGAATTCATTCGCAAGATGCTCGAAGGCCTGATCGCCTGGACAAAACGCCTCACCTAACTTTTATGCCCGATGCGAAACCGAATTTTATCCCGCTCGACTTCCTCGAGCTATCGCCAGACGAGCAATTGCGGCGCGTTGTTGAGTTTTTCGAGCGCCTAAATCAGCGCCGGACCGTGCGCGAATATTCGGACGCGGAGGTGCCGATCGAGTTGATCGAAAAGGCGATCGCGACCGCCGGAACTGCGCCGTCTGGCGCCAACATGCAGCCGTGGCGTTTTGTCGTCGTAAAAGATAAAGAAGTGAAACGGCGGATTCGCGAAGCTGCGGAAAAGGAAGAGCACGAAAGTTACCACGGGCGGATGAGCGAAAAATGGCTGCGGCGGCTGGCTCCGCTCGGCACCGATGAGCACAAGCCGTTTCTCGAAATAGCACCATATCTGATCGTCGTTTTCCGCATAACCACGATTACCGAAGACGGCGGGACGGAACCGACCTACTATTCGCAGGAATCGGTCGGGATCGCAGTTGGGATGCTGCTTGCCGCGTTGCATAACGCCGGATTGGCAACGCTGACTCACACGCCGTCGCCAATGAAGTTTCTGCAGGAAATACTTGGCCGGCCGAGAAACGAAGTGCCTTTCGTGCTGATACCTGTGGGCTATCCCGCCGAAAATGCGAAGGTGCCGAACATCGGGCGTAAAAAATTGTCTGAGATAATGGAGGTTGTTTAGCGCCGAACCAGCCGCCGCTGATCGGAGTTAATCGTTAAGGCGAGCGGTCTTCGACCGCCGAGTCGTTGACCCTCGCCCGCGGTCGAAGACCGCTTGCTTAACGGTCAGGGCGTGCTCTTGCACACCCGTTTGCACTAACGTCTGCAGCTCGATTACTACGGCTTGATCTCGTAATCCGGCCAGCATGAGGTCGGGTTCATGTAGAGCTCAAGCAGCTCCATCGCCTGCCGGTTTGACGCTGCCGTTACGCCGCCAACGCCCGCAAAATTCGGATTAAGAATTTTCGCGATCTGCTCGCGGACGCTTTCCAGGTGAATCCGCGTGTTGCGATCTGACGTTTTCGCCAGTGCAGTTCCGACCGAGGCGTTCAACGCTCGAAGCTCGGCGCGATAGAAACCGCGCTCGTCGCCGCTGGAGACGAATAATGCTGCGAAGAAGAGGGGAAAACCCTGCGGCAGCGTTTGCGGCGGCGCGTTGAGCTTGGTGTTGGCGATGTCCAGATACGAACGCTGCAGATTTCTGCGGTACGCATCGATCATGGGCTTGGGCGAATTCAATTCGCTCCACACGCCGTTCCGCACGTCGCCCAGGAATTCCGCGGGCTGATACGCGGCCACTCCATCAAGGGCCTGCTGCTCGATCAGCCGCGCGAAACGCGAGCTCGACAGAAGATTGTTGAGAATGCCGTTCTGCGCATTTCTAATTCGGTTGAGCGCGCCGATCGGCTCGATGCGGCGCAAGATCTCTTTATCGATCTGCCAGGTCGGCGTCGCGAAAGCATTAGCGTTCAAAAACGCGACTGCTTCGGTCTGGCGCGCCTTCGGGATCAGATTAAACCGCACGCCCGCTTGCCCGACGTGTTTCTGCTGCGTGTTGAAACCGCCGACTATCGAGGCGACATGGTTCATTTCGAGCGACCATTGCCCGAGCATTCGTCCGTACAATTCGGAAAGGTCGCTATACGGCTGTCCCTTTTCGTTTGTCGTCGCGGGCACGAGCAGTTTTGAAATGCGTTTCAAATTCGCCAGCCCGAGCGTCGACGATTTCACCGCGTCGGCATCGCCCACGGCCTCGGTCAATTCACCCGGATCGCTACCGGCCGAACCGGCGGTTGAGAACCGAAACCACGGAGTTTCATCCTGAGCGCGGGCCCATTGGTCAAGCATTGCTCGTTCGGCGTCCGGAGTTTTTGCTTCGGGGATCGGCTTGTAACCCCACATCGTCGCCCAGACGTCATACGGCCCGATGCCGGGCACGAGGTCTTCGACGGCAATATTATCCTCAGGTTGCGCGACGTAATTGAAACGCGAATAATCCATCAGCGTAGGCGTGTGACCCATCTTCTTCACCCATTCGCGGTCGCGAACTTTCTCCTGCGGGTACATCGAGCTCGCCTTCATGTTGTGCTGGAAACCGAGCGTGTGGCCTACCTCGTGCGCAACCACATATTCGACCAGCGTTCCCATCAGGTCGTCAGGCATCGGCAGCTTGTGCACGCGCGGATCGACCGCGCCTGCCTGCAGGAAATACCACGAACGCTGCAGGTTCATGATGTTGTGATACATCAGAATGTCGGATTCGAGAATCTCGCCGGTTCGGGGATCGTTTATATGAGGGCCTTGCGCATTTTCAATCGTCGATGGCAGCCAGCGGATGACGGAATAACGCGCGTCTTCCGGGCTGAATTCCGGGTCCTGCTGTTTTGTCGGCGCCATCCTGGCGATGATCGCATTCTTGAAGCCCGCCGCTTCAAACGCCTTTTGCCATTTCTCGACGCCGCGTTTGGTGTATGAGACGAGCCAAGTCGGCGTGGCGCGGTCGATGTAATAAACGATCGGCTTTACGGGTTCGGACATTTCGGCGTTCGGGTCTTTTTTCTCAAGCCGCCAGCGGGTGATGAAGCGGCGCTCTTGAGCGCGATGTTCGGGACGGCCATAATCCATCTGGCCGACCGAAAAATAACCGACGCGTTCGTCAAAGAGGCGTGGCATCATCGGATTTTCAGGCAGCTTGACCATGCTGTGGTGCAGCACGACCGTCGCGCTTCCGGGACTCATGCCGCCTGCCGTTGCCGGATTAAAAGGAGCTCCGGGCGGCAGCGGATTGCGGTTGTACGTTTGCGTGGCCATCGCCTCGATATTTTCCGGATAAGGCGAGATCCGCTCGATGAACGAACGCGACGCATCCATCGTCGTTGCGTTCAGACGCTGCCGCGCGCTGAATTCGAAAATGTCGGTAGTAAACAGCCGCCCGACGTCGATCACGGCAGATTCGTTGTCCTTGCCCCAGGCAGCGACGGGGAACGACATGAGGATAGAGTCGTTGTTCGCGTTCTGCACCGCCTCGGCTATCGGCAGCTTCCGGTCGGCGACGACGCTGTAATTTACGTTTCGAAGATAAACGCGGTTGTTTTCGCCCAATTCCCAACGTACTACGCGTCGGCCCAACGCCTGACCGCCGTAACCGACGCCGAGCGTCGTCCGAGCGATCTGCGCAACCCATAAAAATTCCTTGCCGAATTCGGTCTTCGGGATCTCGTAAAAATACTTGTCCTTCACCTGGTGGACGGCGAAGATGCCCTTTTTGGACTTGGCGTCCTTGGTGATCACCTTGTCATAAGGCTGCGGGTCGCCGCCCGGCCGCTGCGGCATTCCGCCCGGCGTTTCCGGCGTCGGGTCTTGTGCAATCAATACGGTCGCCGAAAAGGCGAACATCACCAAGCTGAGAAACGCAAATAACGACTTTTTCATCGCGATAGATCTCCTGTGAAAAAATAAGATATTATGGCAGGCGCATTTGTCCCTAGTCCGAGTGAATCGAAAATCAAACACCCAATCCATCATAAAAACCGACGATGAATGCTCCAAACATTCGAACCAAATTCAAATTATTGAACGTAAACAGGCGGGATATTTATATCACTGTTTAAGAAAGTATGCAATAACTTACGCGGTGAAATCGGCCATCGAAACGGCTCGATCGGGAAACGCGGCAAGAAGTTTCTTGTCCGAGGTAACAAGCGGAACGTCCAGCCGTTCGGCCACGTACACAAATTCGCAATCGTAAGACGTGCAGCCCGACCATTTCGCAAGTTCCAAAACTCGACGCGAATCCACATCGAATTCACGCTCGCCAATTATATTTTCGGCCTCGCTCATCTTCTCGACTGCGCCATCGAGATCGAGCGCGTTTCGGCGAATGTACAGGTTTAAAACATTTCTAAACTCCGAGCGCCAAAGCCTGGGAGCATTCCATCGCGATTCTTTTTGCCAAACCGCTTCGGCTAAAGCAGTGTGTTCGCTGCGGATGAAAAAATATGCGATCAGATTCGTATCGACCGTTATCATGGCCGGCCCTCGTTCTTGGCGAAATTCAAATCCTCATCCGTGAGCCACACATTTGGATATTTTGCTCTCAATTTTCGAACGCGCTCGAGCGTTTTTTCAACATCGATGCTTCGCTCACGCATCGAGTTTTCCAACTGAACAATCGCTTCGCTGTTTATGCTCCGCCGGTTACGTTTAGCGGTTTTGCTCAAGGCGGCATAGATCTCATCAGGTAAGTTTTTAATGGTCAAAGTGGCCATAATCCATAACGCATCCAAAATGGAAGTATAATACAATCTTGTCACTCAGGCAATACTTCGAAGCAACGCGCCGGATTGAAAATATAGGACTATTCTTGATATCCGTGTTCGATCTGGCGATTGTATTCCGCCTCGTCAAGATGGCCTATTGATGCGAAGATGATTTGCTTATTGTCTAGTCTTCCGAATGCAGATAGAAAACCTTACTGATTATTTTCCACTCGCCGTCGGTTTTCAGCAGCGTAAACATATCGGTGAACTTGTGGCCTGTCCAGTTGTCGAGCTCGACGCGGACGGTGGCGATCGTGCCTTCGATGTCGATGTTTGTTATGTCGGATTTAAGCTCTGACGCCGGGCCGTTGCCGTCGTTCCAGTCGAACAACAATTGTATCGGTCCGCCAAAAAGGTCTTCGCCGATGTAGCCATGGATCGTTGCGTTTTCATGAAACGCCGGCTTCATATCGTCGCCTTTTCCCGATATACCGCCGTCGATATATTTCTGAATAGTTGCGGCGATTGCGTCCCTGTCGCTGACCGCCGCTGCAGTTGTAGCCATTTTGAATTTCCTCCTGAATTTGGTTTTGAAACGCGTCAACGATATGCGATTTTCGTTGATTTAGCAATCAGAGATTGAATTCGGCAACCACCGGAGCATGATCGGAAGGATGTTCCCAGCCGCGCGGTTCGCGGTCGATCCAGCAGTCGATGCAGCGTTCGGCTAAAGCGGGCGACGCCCACACGAAATCTATTCGCAGGCCGCGATCCTTTTCGAAATCGTTATGAAAATGGCTCCACCAGGTAAATTCCTGAACATCGTAGTTCATTTGCCGGAAGAGATCGACAAATCCCCATCGCTTTAGGTCGTGAATGGCCGCACGCTCCGGTTTTGAGAAATGCGTCTTGTCCTTCCACAATGACGGCTTCCAGACGTCAAGCTCGTGCGGAGCGACGTTGAGGTCGCCGCAAAGGATAAGCGGATCGCTTGTCGAACAATTCTTGTCGAGATATTTTCTAAGCTGCTGGAACCAATCGAGCTTGAATCGCATTTTGTCCGAACCGAGGGCGGTTCCATGCGGCGCATAAACATTTATGACACGAATTCCCGCGATCGTTCCGGCGATAAGCCTTCGCGGAGCGTCGGCGTTGTCCCGCGGGAAGCCTTTCGTTATGTCGGCGATCGGAGCCTTCGAAAGTATCGCAACGCCGTTGTATGCTTTCTCGCCAAAGAACTCGACGTACCGGTAGCCGACAGCGCGCAGCTTTGCGGCAGGAAATTTTGTGTCGATGATCTTCGTTTCCTGCAAACAGAGAACGTCGGGACGCGTATCGCCGCACCAGTCGATCACGTGCTGCAAACGCGAAGAAATGCCGTTGATATTCCACGTTGCAATTTTCACGAAGCTCGGGCCCCCTTACCGATCAACCCAATAGTTGGGTCTCCGATGCTGATGGGCCACGGCGATCATGAGGATATGGTCTGTTTCGAGAGAGTAAATCACTTTGTAAGGGAACTTGTGTAGAAGGCCGTCTCAAAATATTGAACCGCGTCGCTCAACTCCTGTTCAGCGAAATCTGAAAAAATGATTTTCATTATTCCGGCTTAAAGATTTCTTCCATCGGAATACCGCGGAGCCTTCCTTCTCTATAGGCCTTTAGCCTTCTTTCCGCCTCTTCGGCCCAGATAGCATCTATCGCGGGATCAGGTTCATCCAAACTTTCTAACAGACCTTCGACAACGATAAACCGTTCCTCTGGTTTTAGCTTAAGTGCTTGCTTCAGGACTTCGGTGTTGCTCATATTTAGCTCAATAATACAATGCGTTGGGTGTTCTGAAAAGGCTTTTTATAAATCGAATTCTGCCACCACCGGCGCGTGGTCGCTCGGTTTTTCGAGTGCGCGCGGGGCTTTGTCGATGTAACACGCTGTACATTTAGAGGCGAGCGACGGCGAGGTCCAGATGTGGTCGATGCGGAGGCCGTGATTTTTTTGCCACGCGCCGGCGCGGTAATCCCACCATGAGAATTCTTGAGACTCGGGGTTCATCTCGCGAAACAGATCGACAAAGCCCCACTGTTTTACATTGTGCATCGCGGCCCGTTCGGGCTTTGAAAAATGCAGCTTGTCCTGCCACGCCGTGACGTTCCAAACGTCGAGTTCGTCAGGGGCGACGTTGAAATCGCCGCACAACAGAACGTCTTTTTCCCGGTTGCACGTTTCGTCGAAAAAGCGGCGCAGACGTTGCAGCCAGTCGAGCTTGAACGTGAATTTGTCTGTCCAAAGCTCGGTGCCGTTTGGGATGTATGTATTTACGATGCGGACGCCGTTTATTGTCGCGGCGATCAGACGTTTTGGCGCTTCGTCGTCGTCGTCCAGGTAATTTTTCTGAACGTCGGTGATCGGGAATTTTGAAATGATCGCGACGCCGTTGTAAGATTTCTGCCCCATGAACGCCGCTTCGTAACCGGCGTTTTGCAGATCTTCCAGCGGAAAATTTTCGTCAACCGTTTTCGTCTCCTGAAAACAGACGATGTCTATCTCGGTCCTATCCAGCCATCCCAAAAGCTGCGGCATACGGACGTTGATCGAATTTACGTTCCACGTGGCGATCTTCATACCGCAATTTCAACACAAAGAAGCGTTAGCCGCAAAAAGACGCAAAAAGCGCAAAAAAGGAAATCCTGCTTCTTGCGCTTTTTGCGCCTCTTTGCGGCTACTATTTTGTCGGATATTTTGTCGGAGCGGAATTACGTTCCCAAAAAACACCGTCGGAAAAACCTTGTATCGATCTGTCGGTCTCCGCCATTTCAAGCCTTTTTGCCGCGAGCAAACAATACGTTTCATCGCTTTCGATCGCGACAAATTGACGCCCCAGCTTTTTTGCAACGACCGCGGTCGTTCCGCTTCCGGCGAATGGGTCAAGAATCAGATCATCCTCGTTTGTGCTCGCAAGAATAATTTTGGCCAGCAGCTTTTCGGGTTTTTGCGTCGGGTGGTCGGTGTTTTCCGACATCGACCAAAATGGAACTGTGATGTCGGTCCAGATGTTCGACGGGTGCGTGTCGCGGAAATTTCCTTCGCCGCTTTCCTTCCAGTCTTTCGGTTTACCGTTTTCACGATACGGGGCGATCACGCGGCGACGCTGCTTTACGGCGTCGAGATTGAAAGTAAAGTCGTCGGACACGGTGAAAAACCAAATATCCTCGGCTGCATTTTTCCAATTATGTTTCGCACCGCGCCCTTTCTCGCGCTCCCAAGTGATGCGGTTTTGCAGTTTGAAATATTTCGCGCCCGCACGCTGTATCGCCGCACTCGAACGCCAATCGCTACAAATGTAAACGCTCGCTGTTTCTTTTAGTAACGGCACACACAACCTTAGCCACGAATCGAGCCATTCTTCATACGCATCACTATCTGTCTGCCTGAACTTTTCCTTTCCGAATTTCTTCGTCAGATTGTACGGCGGATCGGCAAAAAGCAGGTCATAGCGGAGCTGCCGATCTTTTTTCAGCGCCTTAAATGCATCGCCAAAGGTCACCGTGTTTGCACGCGGTTCGTCCGACACCCACAAGTGTCGAAGATGTGCCTCATTGTCGGTTATTGTGATCGTGCGATTGCGCGGAGCGCGGTGATAAAAGTTTTTTCTTAGGAAGGGCATGACTGTCTGACGTGTTCGTGTCGATTACACAATGGCTTCATAACATGGCTGCTTTTTTTAGAGTCTAGATTTTTAGAATGCATATGTCTAAGGTTTCTATGTGTCTTCAGACTTCCTTCCAAAGAAAATTGGCTCCTTAATAAAGCGGCTCAGACAACGAAAGAAGATTATCAAAAGATTGGAATAGCGATTGAGCAATACTGCAAAAAGTTTAACTTGCCGCTCGATAAGTTTTTTGACATCTTGAACGATCAAAAAGTTGTTCCGATGTTACGCGGCAAAGGAATGGAGTACAACGCGCTTTCTACAAAATTAGTTACAAACGATCATTTCTCAAACCGAAGCTCTTCGATAATTTCCTGCATATATTGTCGGCCGAGGTCTAGCTCGTTTGGCGCGAGTGAGACGGCGCCGACTACGGCATGGCCGCCGCCGCCGTAGCGTTCGCAGATCTCGGCGATGTTGTGAACGCGCGGACGCGGCGCCCACGGGTTTGAGCCGACGGAGATTTTAGTACGAAACGAGCTTTGGCTGATGGAGACGACGTAGGTCGTCTCGGGATGATAGTAATAAGGGATGAATTTGTTGTAGCCCTCGATGCCGGTGCCGACCAGATCGAAGCTGACCACGCCGCGTTCGTAAATTGAATGCTCTTTTATTATCTCCGCCGTTCTCCAATGTTGCTCGAGTATCGGCCTGAGCTTCGCCTGAATCTCGTCACTCGCAACGATCTCATCGAGGGATTTTTCCGTTAGCATCCGGATTATTTTTTCAACGAATGCCGGATCGCGTTCGCCCTCGATCACCTGCATCAGTTTGAGCGCCGCGGAGCGCAGTTCGACGCACTGAGCCGGCGATTCGTAAAAAGCCCCGTCGATGATGTGCGCCCATTCGATCAACTCGGCGAGCGACGCGTCTTCGAAATCGAAATTTTCTTTGGCAACACGCGCGATAAATTCCGCACACGACGCACTTTTAGTATCAAGAAACTTTTTGCCCGATGTGTCGGCGTTGAAATGTGCTTCGTCTTCGGGCGAGAGAAACGCGGATTGGTGATGATCGAACCACCACGTCAGACGGTCGTCTGCACAGTATTTGAAATCGACGATCGCGTTCTCGTCGCCGTCGAACTGCTCGCGGTCGAACGCGTTTCCGGCCCGGTGCATCGTGGGCGTATAGAAAACCTCCGCCGTCGCAGCGATCTTTGCCTTGTAGAATTTTGTAAAAATCGCAGCCGACGACACGCCGTCAAAACAATTGCCGTGATAGAGTATGCGTAGTTTCATGTGTGTCAATGGCCCGCACGTAAGTAAGGGCTCTTCGCGGCCGCGGTAAGCCCTTACTTACGTGCGGGCTACTGACACACGGCTCGCGGACAAACATATTAGGTTAGAGGTCACGCTCGCCCGCGTCAAGGAACGTTTATGAAAATTCGCACGGCCGCCCGAGAAGACGCTCCCGCATTGGTTGAATTCAATCAGGCAATGGCGCTCGAAACCGAGGGCAGGCAGCTTGATTCGGAAACATTGTCGCGCGGTGTTTCCGCTGTTTTCGACGAAGAGCAGAAAGGCTTTTACGTCGTTGCCGAAGACAACGGCGCGATCATCGGCGGCCTTTTGGTTACATACGAATGGAGCGACTGGCGAAACGGCTGGTTTTGGTGGATACAGAGCGTCTTCATCCGCCCCGAAGCCCGTGGCCGCTCGGTCTATTCGCGGCTTTACAAATTCGTAAAAGAAAAAGCCGCGCAGCAGGCGAACGTCTGCGGTTTCCGGCTGTATGTAGAAAAAGAAAACGAACACGCGCAGGCCGTTTACGAAAAGCTTGGAATGGAGAAGACCTATTACTTCATGTACGAGGAGGCAAGTAAGTTGTCGTTATAAATTTGCCTTACGGGCCGAAACGCGACCGTCAGGGAGCGTGCACGCGCGACCTAGTGGCCTGTAACAGACGCTAGACTATGCCTCGGCTTTTTTTTCGGCGGCGGCATAACCGCGCGACGGTAGTGCGAAGACTACGGAAAAGCACAGCTTTTCCGCAAATAGAGCGGCAGGCCGCTACCGAATCATCTGTTACAGTCAACCAGGTTCCTATTCTATGGGCAGAAACGCCGAGTGTGAACGAGCGTGCATGAACAACGTTGAGCGTGCACGCTCCCTGACGGTCGCGTTTTCCGCCCGGAATCACGCAAACTCTGCGAACAGGCATGGCTGCACGGCGACGGCGTTGTCCATTCGTCGTTTCAGATAATCTTTGACGATCATGGTTGCCCGACAGTCGTCTTCGTTGTATTCGAGCACGCGGTTCAAGTATTTTTCATCGCTCGTGTTGAGGTAATCGTTAAACCACTGGATCGAAAGCGCGCCCGAAGGCGATTCGTCGCGCCATTTGAAGCCGAGATAATCCGCCAGGGCCTTGATTCCGTAGCTGCCGCGCGGCCAATCGGTCTGCGGATATATGAAATCGCTGTACAGATCGATCGTGTTCGGGTGAGCGAAGATCGCTTCGAGCTCGGTTTCGCCGATCACGTCCGGATACTTTCGCCTCAGGCGGCGGTAGGTCGTTTTCTCATAGCTCGAATAGTAATACATTGCCATTTTTTCGGGGTCGTGACTTCGAATAAACCGAATCGCGTCGGCCCACGCACGCCGTTCAGCCTCCGGTGAAAAGGTCCGGGCCGTGAACTCTACAAAACGTTCGCCGCGCTTGTCGCGGACCCAAAAACCGTGAAGGTAAACAAAATCCCGCGTCGGATCGGATTCGATGTCGAAAAACAAATCGGTCGAAACTGCGGGAAAATCGAACCGCGAGTGCATCACCGGCTCCGCGTCGTTTTTCATCAGGCTTGCGCGAAGGATGATGCGTTCAAGAACATCCGGGCCAACGCCTCGCAGAAACCAGCGGTCGGAACGTTTTCTTTCGACAAGCGCTTCTACGTCGAGCGTAACCAGGTCGGCGATTCGCGACGTTTTCAGATCGCGTCGAAACACGTCGCGCGTCGTGCGCCCGACATAGAAAAGCTGCGAGGCGTCATCCGCGCTGACGGCCCATTTTTTGCAGGAAGCGTACCAGCCGCACGTGCCGCACTTCGACATGATCGCCGGGTCGTTCCTCTCGTTATCGGCGAGCAGCGAGGAAACTTCCTTGCAGGATCGCTCGAAAAACTGAAACCACGTTTCCGGCGTCCGCGTTCCGCGGAGCGCGTTTAGATCGTATTCGATACGCTCGCCCGAAGGGTCGATTATGTAACCTTTGCGGGAGAAATTTAAACCCCGCCGATTTAGTATCTCGGCGTAAAGAGCAAGCTGGACCGCGTAATGTCTTTTCATCCTTCCGCTGCCGTCGCCATCGCCGCCTTCCTCTGCCGCGCCGGATTTGATCTCGATCGGCACATATTCGGTGCCGTCGAAATGCAGCAGATCGGGTTTTCCGAAAAGATCGCCGTGCGCTAAGATTCCCTGATAAATGTATTCCTCACGGTCGGCAAGAGCCTGATTTGTCTTTGCGATTCGCTCGGCCTCAGTGCCTCGACTGCAATCGAGAAAGGCGTAACCGAAATTTGCGATGACGTCAGCCTCATGCTGAACGCCGCGCTCCCAAAGCAGTTTTAGAAACGGATTTTCCTCATCTGCTTTTTCCGCTTGCGGGCCGTGAACGTCGCGCCAGACTTTGTGCGGGCACTGCAGATAGTCGTACAACAGCGAAGGCGTGATCGTTGACAAATTTTCCTCCGGAAAAATGCGGGGTCGGATAATTTTAATCGACTTTTGCCCGTGCGGCAAAGCATTTTCCTGCGGCTGTCATAACTCATTAGCGTCGTAATCGGCTCGTTGGCCGCAAAGCGTGCCGGAGAAACATTTGTACGGTTTTGTGGCAAAGTGAATGAGGCACTGCGGAAGACCGGAGTTTCATTGGTGTGTA
>Ga0187894_10004133_pt1 | contig 15772 bp, 15 predicted proteins | sample GBC1701081metaG_FD_136650 | JGI IMG/M metagenome (GOLD analysis project Ga0187894, IMG submission 136650) | White microbial mat communities from a lava cave in the Kipuka Kanohina Cave System on the Island of Hawaii, USA - GBC170108-1 metaG ... | reverse complement strand
CTGCGAGTCATGGCTACACCAAAGCCGGTCATTAACACAAGCGTTCCAAGCCAGAGTACATTAACAAAAGGCTTTTCCAGAGCTTTAATCACGACCCAATCCTTTTGCCTCGACTGAATTCCCAAGCTGATCTCGTCCGTTTCGGGGTGAATGTTGAGAATTGAAATTTTTAATCCGAGGTCAGAGATCACATCGGGAATAATGCCTCCCCGGGCATTTGAGCCAAAAATGATAACAGGTTCTGCTATGTATTCCTTCTTCTCGGCTTTAATTCGAATACTTGCTTTTACGGCTACAAACGAAGAGTCAAGTTTTTCACCACCTAATTCATAGATGCGACTCATTTGTTCGACAACCGACACATAATCATTGGCAAAAAACTCCTGGTTCCGTTTCACTTTTATTTCCTCGCGTTCACTCCAGTCCTCCTTAATTTCATCGGTCATGGGCAGAGAAACGTGCGTATACAAATCCAGTTTAGCACTGTGGCTGATATCGGGAGAGGCCACGTTACCCATTTTTTCATTTACCTGCACACGCGGCATCAGTGTAAACTTGTGTTTTCCTTCTTTGCGGAATTCGATTTCGTAATAGGTATTCTCAGGATAAATTTCAAAGGTTTCTCCAGCATTAAAAATCTTTTCACCCTGATAGCTAATATCCTTTTTAGCGATGACTGTATACTTATCGTTGGTAAGCTCAACTTCATTCTTACTTACATAACCGCGCTTGTCCCTGGGTTCATAGCGTTCACCGAGGTATTCAATTTCATAGCCAGCCATCCCCCGGGGCTCGTGCACAAACAGTAATAAATTCTCACGGTTTACTTCCTCGGTCAGTTGCTTGGAGATCAGCATGCCCGTATTGTTCAGCGACACTACTTTTGAGTAACCAGAAGAAAACATCATGCCTACCAGCATCATACCCACACCAATGTGTGCAATGGCACCGCCCGATAGCAAAGGGCTTGATTTAAGAATTGAAAATAATATTTTGGAATTTGCTACGATTGTAAAAACTCCGGCAAACGTGAGGATGATGTATGGAATTGTAAATATTTTTCCAACTGTAATGATGAGCGCAAACAGCACCAATGCAATAAGGAAGGGTGTGTACAGCTCCTTTTTCAGCTCTGCTTTATCAATTTTCTTCCACCAGAAAAACTGACCGATGGCAGAAAGTAATCCAACAGCCACCGCAAACCACAATTGAAACTTCGAGTAAAAAACAACCTGATCGGCCGGTGGCGCCAGGCTCGAACTCCCACCCAGTAATCCCACAATATTATTCCATACCGGAATGGAGGTAGGTAACAACACCTGGAAGCCCATCAAACACAAAACTGTTGCTCCAATGAAAATCCAGAACTCACGCGAGTACGTAGAGGCTTCTTTGTCAGAGGCTGGTATTTCTTTCCATCGAACAGCCGCCAGCACAATTGCTACTGCCATAAAAAAGAAAAGGTAAATAAGAAGTTGGCCTGACAACCCTAAATCTGTAAATGAATGAACAGACGCATCGCCCAACACACCACTTCGTGTTAAGAAGGTTGAGTAGAGAATGAGAATGAACACTGTGATGACTAAAATAACAGACGCCTTGAGGGCGGTCTCACTGTTCTTGTAAGTAATCATGGTATGAATAGAGGCGATCAGAATCAACCAGGGAACGTACACGGCATTTTCTACGGGATCCCAGTTCCAGTATCCGCCAAAGTTCAGCGTTTCATACGCCCAGTAACCGCCCATTAATATGCCCAACCCAAGTATGGCGCCTGAAAAAAGTGCCCACGGCAAGGCAGGTCTCACCCACTCCCGATACTTTTTCAGCCACAAACCCGCTATACAAAATGAAAAAGGAATAAGCGTGGTAGCAAAACCAAGAAACAACGTAGGCGGGTGAATCACCATCCAGTAATTCTGCAATAATGGATTCAACCCATTGCCATCCTCCGGAATAAAGTCGGGTTGCACGGTAAAAATGGGATCAGGCATGGCATCGCGCAACAAGATGAAAGGTGAGCTTCCAATTTTAAATTCAAGGCCTGGCACGACAACGCCCAAAATCATAGAGGCTATAAAAGCCTGCACGAGCGCAAACACGGTCATCACGGGAGCCTCCCAAAACCGATTCGTATACATTAACACAACCCCCAGTACAGCATGCCAGAACATCCACAATAAAAAACTACCCTCTTGTCCGTTCCAGAATGTCGAAATCAAATAATAAGCAGGAAGCTTTTTATCAGAGTGGGAATACGCATAATGATATTCAAAGTAATGATTAGCAAGAATGGTGAAAAGTGTAATAACAATTCCCAGTACGGCTATGGCATGAATATAGAATCCAATTCTTCCATTGAGAAGCCATTGATTTTTCATATCAACCTCCTGTGTGATAGTTGCCTTAAAATATGAGAAGGCTGTAACAAGGGCTGCTACAAAAGAAGTGATGACAAAAAGATGGCCCAGGTTACCGATGAGATAATGCATTCCTTATTGATTGTAGATTTTTGAATTGAGATTTAAAGCTGCTATTAAATTTAGACGATAATTTAGAAGATAGGCATAATCCAAAATCACAAATCACAAATCTAAAATTATAGACCCGCATTCAGTTTTTGCTCCTGGTATTTAGACGGGCACTTTAATAGAATTTTTTCGGCTACAAAAGTATCATCCCGGTAACTTCCAATAACCACTACTTTTTCAGAACGGGTAAAATCCTGCGGCATGGGTTCGTTGAACACGACTAGCTGTTCTTTTTTATTGTCATCAATCATGATGAAAGAAAATGAAACGAGGTCTGCCCCCGGCATAATGCCAACAACATTTCCACTGGCATCTTTTTTCAGCTCTCCTACTACATGGATGCTGGCTTGTCTTCCGTTAGAAGCCAGTTGGTAGGCCTGATCGAAGGTTACGTAGGTGCTGGCATCATCGGCTGTGCTTACAACAATGCCAATGGCGGCAGCAATAATGATAATAATAAGAATGTGTGATTTCTTCATCTCTGCACCTGTTAAGCACTTCAAAAGTAAGTTATATACCCTGAAGAAAAATGATTTTTAACAGGATATTAACAGGTAATGTTACGCAAAACATCAGTTAACAGAAAGATGGTTAAATGACAGCTTATGATTATCGCTTGTCAGAAAGCTTATTTTCCAGTTTGGTGATCTTACGATCAAGCAAAAATAAATAGGTGACCAACCCTGTCAGTACAATAAGGATAATACCCACTACCACATAAATTTTACCATTCGAACGCATGACATCTGCCATTTCAGCATGTTGCGCATTTGCAATCATGCTTATGGTCATCAGCAAAAAGAAATACACAATTTTTTTCATAGTTCAGATTCTAAAATCCTTTCTTCAATTGTTCTGTATCGAACACGCAGCGACACAATCCAAAGTCCAATAATAAACCAGGCAATTACAGCCGGATAAAATATCATGCGCATACGGCTGTCAAGATCATAGGCATTAAAACCGGGGTTGCCTCCGTTTCCGGGGTGCATGGAATCTTCAAGACGTGGTATGATGAAAATCAACGGGATCATTGTTGCAAAAGCAAAAATATTATAGATGGAACTCAGCCTTGCGCGCTGTTCATCGTTGCTTAATGATCCTCGTAATACAAAGTAGGCAAAGTACACCAACAATGCGATGGCAGCTCCTTTCTGCTTCGGATCACCGTGCCACGGTGAGCCCCATGTATAATTAGCCCAAAGCATTCCGGTAACCATTCCAAGAATTCCAAATGCAGTTCCAACATTGGCAAGCTCTACCGATTTAACATCATAGTCGTGCAGCGGGTTGCGCAAATATTTTATAGCATAATATACCGAGAGCAAGTACAATAACACCATGCCAAACCACATGGGTACATGAAAGTAGAGCGCGCGAACTGTTTCATTTAAAATATTGAGACGAGGTGCCTCCATCAGAAGACCCGCCAGGTGCACATACACCAATAGAACCACTGCAATTATCTTAATCCAATTCTTCATACTTTACTTTAAAAGTTAGCAGTCTTCCAAAAGTAGGCAGTCGCCAGTACGCAGTTAGCAGTTATCAGTTACTGGCTTACTACTGCTTACTAATCACCGCATACTGCATACTGCTTACTGCATACTGATTTACTAGCTTCGCCAAATATACGGGAAGAGCACATACCCAAGCGCACCGGCAATACAATTTATTGCCAGCAGGTTTAAAAGCTCATCGGTACTGGATGCACGGTCAATTCCATCCACTGCATTTTTCGTCATGCGCACTGCCATCAGTAAAATTGAAATAACAACCGGAAAACTAAGTACCGCCATTAACACATTGCTGTTGTTCGCTTTTGCCGCTATCCCCGATAGTAAACTAAGCGAGGCTGAAAATCCAACCGAAGCAAGCAACAATGCGATGAAGAAAATAAGTTGATCTTGCACGGGGTTGTAAATGAATATTGAAAACAAAACGTATCCCGTCAGGGAAATTACTAAACACAAAATGGTATTGTAAATAATTTTTGAAAGAATAATATGCTGTGGACTTGCTATTGTATAGTAGTAGATGAGCGTCCCGCTTTTTTCTCCTATAAAACTTTTCGCAACACTGTTCACTACAGAGAAAAGAATAGTAAGCCAAAATAAAGCAGACCAGGTGTTGGGGCTTATCGCGTTTTGCCGAAGATTAAAGGTAAGGTAACATATGAACGTAATGCTCAACAAGTAAAGCCCTAACCCGGAAATCACCGACTTGCGTCTGAGTTCGAGGATAAACTCCTTCTTCAGTAATGCTATGGTAATGTTTGATTTCAATTTACCTTTCAAAAACGCCCCAATATAGGTATTGGATAGCCTTCAATACACACTTTGATAATCCTTTAAATCCAGCCAAAACTTAACCTCATTATTCGGTGAGACCCCGGCACAGGGCCGGGGATTGATCTACTGTTTTCGCGGCCTTGTGCCGCGATCTCAACCGCTCCCAATTGAATCAACAAGTTTAATCATTAGTTTTGCTATCCTTTAACGCAAAAAATGGCCAAAAAACCCTCTATTTTAGTTACCGGTGCCGCGGGGTTCATCGGTTTTCACCTTTCGAAGAAGCTTTGCGATATGGGGTATTCGGTTACCGGCATCGATAACCTTAACGATTACTATGATGTTAGCCTCAAACACTCCCGACTTAATCGTTTAAAACAACTTACAGATTTTACATTTCACCAACTCGACTTAACCGGTAAAAAAGGCATTGATGAACTCTTTAACAAGAGTGGTTTTAAGTATGTAGTCAACCTGGCTGCTCAGGCCGGAGTGCGGTACTCACTTACCAATCCGTACGCATACCTCGAAAGTAATCTTCACGGATTTCTGAATATTTTGGAAGCCTGCCGTCATAACAAAACTGCGCATTTAATTTACGCGTCATCAAGCTCAGTATATGGTGCGAATAAAAACATGCCATTCTCCGTTCATCATAATGTTGATCACCCCATCTCGCTGTATGCGGCTTCTAAAAAATCAAATGAGCTCATGGCGCATACGTATTCTGCACTCTATAATCTGCCAACCACAGGTTTGCGTTTCTTCACCGTGTATGGTCCTTATGGCCGGCCCGATATGGCTTTATTCATTTTTACAAAAGCCATTTTAGAAGGCAAGCCCATTGAAGTATACAATCATGGAAAAATGAAACGCGACTTCACGTATATCGATGACATTGTTGAAGGTATTACGCGGCTTATTCCAACTGTGCCAACCGGCAATACAGCCTGGAATGGAATGCAGCCAGATGCCGCTACAAGCTTTGCGCCTTACCGGTTGTACAACATCGGAAACAATACCCCTGTGGAATTAATGCGCTTCATTGAAGTGATTGAAGAAAAACTCGGGAAAAAAGCGGTTAAAAATTTATTGCCCATTCAGGTGGGCGATGTACCAGAAACTTTTGCAGATGTAGATGATTTAATTCGGGATGTAGATTTTAAGCCCGATACTTCTATTGAAGTTGGTATCGGTAAGTTCATAGAGTGGTATACAGATTATTATAAGCATAAATAAGCATGGAAAAAGTAGGCATTATTGGTTTAGGGTACGTGGGCCTTCCGTTAGCCGTAGAGTTTGGAAAAGTTCTTGATGTGGTGGGCTTTGATATTAATAAAGAACGAATTGAGGAACTTAAAAAAGGTTTTGACCGAACAAAAGAAGTAGAGTCAACTGAACTAAAAAAATCTTCAAAACTTGCCTTCTCTGCTAACCTTGAAGATTTAAAGTCCGCTAATTATTTCATAGTGACCGTACCTACTCCTGTTGACGAGTACAAAAACCCTGACTTAACCCCGCTGATCAGCGCCAGCAAAACGGTGGGAAGTGCGCTTAAAAAAGGTGATGTCGTTATTTACGAATCAACGGTTTATCCGGGCTGTACTGAAGAAGACTGTGTGCCTATCCTGGAAAAAGTGAGTGGGCTAAAATTTAATGTTGATTTCTTCTGCGGATATTCTCCGGAGAGGATCAACCCGGGGGATAAGCAACATCGTGTAACCACCATTAAAAAAGTAACGAGCGGAAGTACCCCTGAAATAGCCGAGAAGGTAGACAAACTTTATAAGAAGATAATCACAGCCGGAACACATAAGGCATCATCTATAAAAGTTGCAGAAGCCGCCAAAGTAATTGAAAATGCACAACGTGATATCAACATCGCATTTGTAAACGAACTGGCTTTGATCTTCGACCGCATGAGTATTGATACGCATGAGGTGCTGGAAGCAGCCGGCACAAAGTGGAATTTTCTTCCATTTAAACCCGGCTTGGTGGGTGGTCACTGTATAGGCGTTGATCCCTACTACCTCACGCATAAAGCAGAAAGTGTAGGATATCATCCTGAAGTAATCATTGCAGGAAGGCGCATAAACGATAACATGGGAGCTCACATCGCAGGCCGGGTTATTAAACTCATGGCGCAACATGAACAACCCATTCATAAGGGAAACATCTTAGTGCTCGGAATTACATTTAAAGAAAACTGCCCCGACATCCGAAACAGCAAAGTAGTGGATGTAATTCGGGAGTTACAAAGCTTTGGCACAGTCGTAGACGTTTACGATCCACAGGCTAACGCAGCAGAAGTGAAGCATGAATACGGATTATCACTGATTGACACTCCCGCAAAAAAATATCACGCCATTGTTTTAGCGGTAAGTCATGATGAATTCAAGTCACTCGACTGGAGTAAAATCAAAGATGCTAAAACGGTAGTGTATGATGTAAAAGGTCTTCTCGATAAATCAATTGCCACCGCAAGATTATAAAATGAAAAAAATACTGGTTACAGGCGGAGCAGGGTACATTGGTAGTCATACCGTAGTCGAATTGGTAAAAGCAGGTTATGACCCAGTGGTAATCGACAATTTTATTTACAGTGACGGATCACTCATTGCGGGTATTGAAAAGATAACAGGGAAAAAAGTAAACTTTCATAAAGGAGACTGTTGCGATAAGAGTTTTGTTGCTGACATTTTCAAGACTCAAGGCCCCCTGGATGCGGTTATCCATTTTGCAGCATTAAAATCAGTGGGTGAATCTGTGGCAAAACCACTTGAATATCATCAGAATAATGTTGGATCACTGCTCACACTGCTGGAGGTCATGAAAGAAAATTCAGTGACCGATTTTATTTTCTCTTCTTCATGTACAGTATATGGGCAGCCTGATCAAATCCCAGTGAATGAGACCGCTCCCTTTAAAAGAGCAGAATCACCTTACGGAGCAACCAAACAAATCTGTGAACGTATTTTAGAAGATGTAAGCGTGACCGGATACAGGGTCATCTCTCTTCGCTATTTTAATCCGATTGGTGCGCATCCGAGCTTTCACATAGGAGAAATGGCAATCGGAACACCCAACAACCTGATCCCATATGTAACCCAAACTGCAGCAGGGTTAAGAGAAAAACTTACTGTCTTTGGAAATGATTACAATACGCCTGATCGTTTTTGCATTCGTGATTACATACATGTGGTTGACGTTGCCATTGCACACGTAAAAGCGTTGGAGTATTTAAAAGCTCAATCGTTTAAAAAATTGTACGATGCGTTCAACCTCGGCAGTGGCCAGGGTGTATCGGTACTTGAAATCATTGAAAAATTTAAAAGTGTAACAGGAGCAGGCCTTCCATATGAGGTCGGCCCCCGGAGGCCCGGTGATGTAGAAAAAGTATATGCTGATCCTGTAAAAGCCAATAAAGTACTTAACTGGAAAACCACTTTTTCAATTGAAGACGCACTGCTGCATGCATGGGAGTGGCAGAAGAACCTTACTAGCTAACTGAATGCCCTTAGAGGCCACGTGAATAACAAGTTTTAAGATGGAGAAAATAAAAATGGTCGATCTGCAGAAGCAATACGAGCGGATCAAACCTGAAATAGATGCAGCCATTCAAGCTGTGCTGGACTCAACAGCCTTCATTCAGGGTTCGCAAGTTGGAGAATTTGCAAAGGCATTAGCTGACTACTCAGGGGCTAAGCATGTTATCACCTGCGCAAACGGTACCGATGCCTTACAAATCGCTATGATGGCCCTCAATTTTAAGCCGGGTGATGAAATTATTCTTCCCGTACATACCTATGTAGCCACAGCAGAAGTGATTGCTTTATTGGGACTTACCCCTGTTTTTGCAGATGTCGAAGAGAAAAGTTTCAACATCAATGTCGATCAGATCAAAAGTAAAATCACCAAAAAAACTGTGGCCATTGTGCCCGTTCACTTGTACGGACAATGCGCCAATATGGAAGCTATTATGAAAATTGCCGAAGAGAATAGACTTCATGTAATTGAAGATGCGGCTCAATCGTTAAGCGCTGATTTCATTTTTTCGAACGGGAGCAAAAAGAAATCTGGAACAATGGGAACAATCGGTACCACTTCTTTTTTTCCATCTAAAAATCTTGGTTGTTATGGTGATGGCGGAGCTATCTTTACAAATGATTCCTCACTGGCAGAAAAATTAACCATGATGGCCAACCACGGACAAAAAATAAAATATCATCACGAGACCATTGGCGTGAACAGCCGGTTAGATACATTACAGGCTGCCATTCTCAATGTAAAACTCAACTATCTAAGTGAGTATACAAAAAAGCGAAACGAAGTTGCAGACTACTACGATAAGGCTCTTTCTGCCATCAGTCAGGTTGAGTTACCGCATCGGGTTTCGTATTCAACACATGCCTTTCACCAGTATACCGTTAAAGTAAATGGCGTTGATCGTGATGAGCTCAAACTCTACCTCGATAAATGCGGAATCCCAACAATGATTTATTACCCGGTACCCTTGCATTTTCAAAAAGCCTACCGTCAGCCTGGAGTTGAACCCGGAGCCTTTCCAGTTACCGAAAAATTATCAAAAACGGTGCTTTCATTACCGGTTCATACCGAAATGAATGAAGAGCAATTGAGTTACATTTGCACGATCATTCGGAATTATTTTTAATGCTCATGACGGATAAAGTATTATATACTGCTCACCCAAGTGCTGTGATTGATGATGGCTGCGAGATTGGAGAGGGTACAAAAATCTGGCATTTTTCACACATCATGTCGAAGTGTAAAATCGGCAAGAATTGTAACCTGGGCCAAAATGTGGTCGTGTCTCCCGAGGTTGTGCTGGGCAATAATGTGAAGGTGCAAAACAATGTCTCAATCTATACGGGAGTAGTTTGTGAAGATGATGTCTTTCTGGGTCCTTCCATGGTATTCACAAATGTGATTAATCCGCGAAGCGCTGTAAATCGCAGAGGGCAATACGCGAGAACGTTGGTTAAGAAAGGTGCTTCCATCGGTGCAAATGCAACTATTGTTTGTGGAAATGACATTGGAAAATTTGCGTTTATCGGAGCAGGTGCGGTGGTCACTAAAAATGTTCCTGACTACGCATTACTGATGGGTAACCCGGCTCGTCAAACCGGTTGGATGAGCGAGTATGGTCATAAACTTAAATTTGAAAACGGTATTGCTATTTGCCAGGAGAGCCAGGAGAAATACAAATTAGAGAACAACACGGTTACTAAAATTTCATAACATGAAGGATTTTGCACTGATTGGAGTTGCCGGATATATTGCTCCCAGGCATTTGCAAGCCATACGTGACACGAAAAACAACCTCATTGCCGCGCTCGATAAATTTGATACCGTAGGCATTCTGGATTCCTATTTTCCATCTGCCGATTTTTTCACTGAGTTTGAACGGTTCGACAGGCACCTCGATAAGCAACGCAGACTTGGTAAAAAAATTGATTACGTCAGCATTTGTACACCCAACTACTTACATGACTCCCACATCCGTTTTGCACTTCGTCATCAGGCAGATGCAATTTGTGAGAAACCTTTGGTCCTCAATCCCTGGAATGTAGATGCGCTGGAAGAAATAGAGAAAGAGACGGGGAAAAAAATATTTACCATTCTGCAGTTACGATTGCATCCAAGCATTATTGCACTGAAGAAACAAATTGAAGCGAGTCCAAAAAACAAAATTCACGATGTTGATCTTACGTACATGACCTCAAGGGGCCATTGGTATCAAATGAGCTGGAAGGGGGAAGTTCTGAAATCAGGCGGAATTGCAACAAATATTGGCGTGCACTTCTTTGATATGCTCGCTTGGGTATTCGGAGATGTTAAAAAAAATACTGTTCATACGCTGACCAATGATTCCGCGGCTGGTTTTCTTGAATTGGAAAAAGCGCGTGTTCGGTGGTTCTTGAGTATCGACTACAATGATATTCCTGATGAAGTTAAAGCAAAAGGTAAACGTACCTACAGGTCGCTAACCATGCAGGGGCAAGACATTGAGTTCAGTGATGGCTTTACAGATTTACATACAACAAGTTATCAGCAAATAATTAATGGAAATGGCTTCGGATTAAAGGAAGCCCGTACTTCTATTCAAGCCGTATACGAAATCAGGAACTCACCCCTTGCCCCCTTGCAGGGTGATTACCATCCGTTAGCTAAAAATAAAAAGTAGTGCAAATTCCTTTTGTTAATCTTCGAATACAATACGAATCAATTCAAACTGAAATTGATGAAGCTGTAAAAGAAGTATTTGCAAAATCACAATTCATTGGCGGAGAAATTGTAAAAAAATTTGAAAACAAGTTTGCCCAAATTCATCAGGTCAATCACTGCATTGGCACTGGCAACGGAACCGATTCTTTGTTTATTATTCTTAAAGCCCTTGGCATTGGCCTGGGAGATGAAGTAATAACACCGGCATTCAGTTGTATCGCATCAGCGGAAGTAATTTCTCTAACAGGTGCCAGGGTTGTCTTTGCAGATATAGATTCTGATTATTACACGATCAACTCCGCTGATGTTGAGAAGAAAATTACTCCCAGAACAAAAGCTGTTATTGCTGTTCACTTATATGGGCAAGCTGCGCCTGTTTCAGAATTAAAAAAAATCTGCGAACATAATAACCTGTACTTAATTGAAGATTGTGCTCAGGCACATCTTACGGAAGATAACAAAAAACTTACAGGAACGTTCGGGGTTGCTGCTGCCGTTAGTTTCTATCCAACTAAGAATTTAGGCGCCTATGGCGATGCAGGGTGCGTTCTTACACAAGATGACACGCTCGCAGAAAAAATGCGAAGGATTGCTAATCACGGTGCCCTTCAAAGAGATGACCACGAAGTTGAAGGAACAAACAGCCGGCTTGATTCCATGCAGGCCGCTATCCTCTCAGTTAAATTGAATCACCTTCAAAAATGGAATGAACAACGAATTCAACTGGCAAGTAAGTATACATCTCTTTTACAGACTATTTCCGGGGTCACGGTTCCCGCAGTACGCGAAAACACAAAACATACTTTTCATATCTACAGCATTCGTTGTAAGCAACGCGATAAACTTAAGGCATTTCTTGCTCAGCACGGCATCGACACGATGATCCACTATCCAAAAGGAATGCCCAACACGAAAGCGTATGCACACCTTCATCACAAACCCGAGGATTTCCCGGTTACTACTCAAATACAAGATCAACTTCTTTCGCTACCGGTCTTTCCAGAACTTAAGGACGAAGAAGTAACCTACATTGCTTCAAATATTCTTAACTATTTTTCACGCTAACGAACAAGGGCACAGTTATTTAATCCTTATTTTTGACGGAGACCCTTTTGTATGGCCATTCCGTTAGCCGCGGCTGTTACTTCCTTCGTGATTTGCTTTTTAGTCATTCCGGTGATTATTAAATACTCCCTTGAAAAAAACCTGGTCGATATTCCAGGCCGCAGAAAAATTCATAAAAAAATTACTCCCTCCATGGGTGGCATCGCAATTTTTTTAGGGTTTTTTATAGCCTCCCTGATCTGGGTAGACATTACGCAATGGAAAGAAATTCGCATCATCCTGATCGCGCTGTTTATTGTCTTCTTTATTGGAGTACGTGATGACCTCGTTCCGCTGCGTCCTTTTATGAAACTACTTGGCCAGGTAATGGCGGGTGGCTTACTGATAATATTGTTTGATCTGAGATTAAAATCATTTTACGGTTTATTTGGCATTTATGATATACCCTTAATAGTCAGTTATGGTATTACACTCTTCACCATTATAGTTATCACTAATTCATTCAACCTGATCGATGGCCTGGATGGCTTGGCTGGTACCATTGCATGTATCGCTCTGCTCGCATTTGGTGTATCCTTTTTTCTGGCAGATGATATCATTTTCGCAATACTTTCATTCTGTATGCTGGGTGCCGTTACCGCTTTTCTATTCTTTAACTGGGAACCTTCTGAGATTTTCATGGGCGACACCGGGGCTCTCGTTATCGGTATGATGTTATCGATCAATGCCATTCACTTCATCGATTTGCATTATAACTTAGCAATAGATAATCCGTACAAGTTTAAAGCGTCCATCGCAGGTGCAGTTTCTTTCATTATTATTCCCTTGGCCGATACCTTACGGATTTTCATACTTCGTATCACACGAAAACAATCTCCTTTTACACCCGATAAGAGCCATATTCATCATAACATCATGCGGCTTGGCTTTTCACATGGTAAATCCACCATTCTGCTGGGACTTGTACAGATCGTTTTTGTTGTCCTTGTACTTTACGCCCGGAATATGAGCGACAATTATGTTTTACTGGGCATACTGATACTTTGCATAATTCTTAGTGTTATCCTTGACGGGATAATTCAAAACAGACTAACGAAAGAGAATATTTGAGATGTCGGTATTACCTGCCAAAATTGTATTTTTGACGCGCTTTAGAAGTGGACATGGAAGATCGTATTAAAAGATTACTGGAAGAAGTTTCTGAGTTTACAGCTACAGGTAAAGAAGCAGTAGAGAATTTCCGATTGAAATATATCAGCCGGAAGGGTTCCATCAGCGAATTGTTTGAAGAACTAAAGAAAGTTTCAGTTGAAGAGAAAAAGAAAGTTGGAAAGATTCTAAACGAATTAAAGCAATCTGCAGAGGCAAAACTTGCTTCACTTCAGGAAAGTTTAGAGAGCACACAAGCCCCTTCATCAGCTATAGATTTAACTCTTCCACCTATTCCAAACAAAGTTGGAAATCTCCACCCATTGTCGCTCACTAAAAACAGAATCATCGAAATTTTCGAACGTCTTGGATTTAATGTGGCCGATGGACCAGAAATTGAAGATGACTGGCATAACTTTTCCGCATTAAATTTTCCGGCTAATCACCCTGCCCGCGAAATGCAGGATACTTTCTTTGTTGAAAAGAATCCAGATCGGCTGCTGCGTACCCATACTTCGAATGTACAGATTAGAATGATGGAGAAACAAAAACCACCCATTCGCGCCATCATGCCCGGTCGTGTTTATCGGAACGAGGCAATTTCTGCAAGAGCCCATTGTTTCTTTCACCAGGTGGAAGGATTGTACGTTGATAAAAATGTTGGCTTTGCCGACCTGAAACAAACGCTGTATCATTTTGCCAAAGAGATGTACGGTAAGGATATTAAAATTCGCTTCAGGCCTTCTTTTTTTCCGTTCACTGAGCCTAGCGCAGAAATAGACATCTCTTGCCTAATCTGTAAAGGAAAAGGTTGTAACGTTTGTAAACATAGCGGATGGGTTGAAATTGCCGGCTCGGGCATGGTACACCCCAACGTATTGAAAAATTGTGGAATTGATCCCGAAGAGTTTACAGGCTTTGCTTTTGGTATGGGCATCGAACGTGTAACCATGCTCCGTTACCAGGTAAATGATCTACGTCTTTATTCAGAAAACGATATTCGGTTTTTAAAACAATTTCAATCCGTTATTTGATCTAATGGTTTTAGACGAAATTCAAACAGTAGGAATCATTGGCGCAGGCACCATGGGACAAGGGATCGCCCAAGTCTGTGCCGCATCAGGATTTAACGTGCTGCTGTATGATGTTGATCCAGGATTTCTAAAAAAAAGCATCTCAAATATTGAAATCTCTCTTCAAACAAGTGTTGATAAAAATAAACTCTCTCTTGCTCAAAAACAGGAGGCCCTTAATAAAATAAAGACTTGTGAAGGTCTTGATCAGGTAAAAGCCGAGTTAGTAATTGAAGCTGCCCTGGAAAATCTGGAAGTGAAAAGAGAAATTTTTAAAACGCTCGAAAAATCAAATTCTTCAGAAAGCATTTTAACAACTAACACCTCTTCAATTCCAGTTACCCAAATTGCATCTATTCTTAAAAACCCAGAACGCTTTGCCGGATTGCACTTCTTCAACCCTGCTCAGGTAATGAAGCTGATCGAAATTATTAGTGGTATAGCTACTTCGACTTCTACAGTAAGCACACTAAAGGTTTTTTCTGAAAAAATTGGAAAGACATCCGTATTAACAAAAGATTCCCCAGGTTTTATCGTTAATCGTGTAGCCCGACATTATTATGTTGAGGCATTGAAAATACTGGAAGAAAATGTTGCAGATATTAAAACGATAGACACCTTATTAAAATCCTCTGGATTTAAAATGGGAGCATTTGAACTAATGGATTTGATTGGCGTAGATACAAATTTCTCTGTTACAGTTTCAATGTATAATGCCTTCCATCAGGATGATAAATTCCGTCCCAGCAGAATACAACAGCAAAAGGTAGAGGCAGGTCATCACGGACAAAAAAGTGGGAGAGGGTTTTATGATTATAACAAATGACTTTTTGAAGAGAGGGTTTCTTGTCCTTCTGTTTCTATTTTCCTGTAATCCCGATCTTGTTGATGATCCAATCCCCTTTCAACCTTTCCCTGATATTAATATTACATTAAGTAACCATCCCGCACTTAGCAGCGATGGCGGATTTATTTTGATAAATGATGGAGGTGTAAGAGGAATCATTCTCTATCGAAAAAATTCTACAACCTACTTGGCCTTTGAGCGCAATTGTTCATTTCAACCTAATGATGCCTGCGCGACTGTTGGTGTCCATGCTTCAACATTATTTATGCAGGATGCATGTTGCGGGTCATCATTCAACTTCGAGGGCAAACCTACTGGTGGACCTGCGTGGAGGTCATTGCAACAATATGAAACCACCCTATCTGGAAATACACTCACTGTAATAGATATCATAGTCGAGTAGCCTAAAAAGCAAAAAAGCCCTACAGGATTGCAGGGCTTTTAGGATAATAAAAGAAAGGCAACGACTTACTCTCCCGCATGTTATTGCAGTACCATCAGCGCTGGCGGGCTTAACTTCTCTGTTCGGAATGGGAAGAGGTGAGCCCCACCGCTATAGTCACCTTAAGG
>Ga0187894_10004132_pt1 | contig 15776 bp, 16 predicted proteins | sample GBC1701081metaG_FD_136650 | JGI IMG/M metagenome (GOLD analysis project Ga0187894, IMG submission 136650) | White microbial mat communities from a lava cave in the Kipuka Kanohina Cave System on the Island of Hawaii, USA - GBC170108-1 metaG ... | reverse complement strand
TGCGTCTTCGTCGCCAGCAGCGCGACGATGCCAAAGGCGCCGACGTTCGTCACGGCGTACGCGAGCAGGTAGAAGAGGACGGACGCCTTCCCTACCGGTCCGCCGGCCAGCAGGCCGAGGATCAGATAACCGCCGTGCGCGATGCTGGAGTACGCCAGCATGCGCTTGACGTTCGACTGCGCCACGCCCACCACCGTCCCGATCACCATCGTCGCCGCGGCGAGCACCCACAGAACGGGGGCCCAGTCCGCGCGGAGGACGTCGAAGGCGGACAGGAACACGCGCACGAACGCCGCGAACGCCGCGGCCTTCACCGCGGTCGACATGAAGCCGGTCACCACCGTCGGCGCACCCTGATACGCGTCCGGCGTCCACATGTGGAACGGCACCGCGGACACTTTGAACGCGAAGCCGACCATCAACAGACCCATCGCCGCCAGCAGGATCACCGGCGCGCCGCCGCCCGCGGCGGCCTGCTGCGCGACCGCGGCCGACACGCGTTCGAGCTTCGTGCTGCCCGCAATCGCGTAGGTCAGCGCGACGCCGTAGAGGAAGAACGCGCTGGAGAATGCGCCCAGCAGGAAATACTTGAACGCGCCCTCGGCGCCCGCTTCGCTGCTGCGGCGCAGGCCCGTGAGGACGTAAACCGCGAGCGACAGGATTTCGAGCGCGAGGAAGATGAGGACGAGGTCCGTCGACATCGCCATCAGCATCATGCCAGCGATGGAGAACAGCAGCAGCGTGTAGTACTCGCCGGCCGGCAGCTCTTCACGCTCGATCACCTCGGACGAGAACAGCACCGTCAGGACACCGACGATGCAGAGGATGATGTTGATGAAGAGGGAGAAGTTGTCGGCAATGGTGACGTTGAAGCCGATCAGCTCGCGGCCCCACAGCAGCACGGACGCGATCGCCGCGCCCACCAGTCCGATGATCGCCAGCCCGCCGAGCGGCACGCGCTCGTTCTTCGGCCGGAACGCCTCTGCCACCATCGTCAACACCGCGGCCAGTGTCACGATGATGACGGGCATGATGGCTTGCAGATCGGTCGTCGAATACATGTTAGTGCGCCACCGTGGCCGGACGGGCGCCGGCGGAAGGAACGGAAACTGCCTGGGCCGCGGCGGTGTCGGCCCGGACCGTATCAGCCCGGACGGGCCGCACGCTGACGGTCGATGCCATCGACGGCGCGATCACCGTCGGACGATCCGATGCGCGCGGCGGCGGATTCGAGATCGGACGCGCGGTCGCGGGCGGACTGGCCTCGCGCGCGTACGCCGGCTGGCCGTGGAGACGGTCGACGATGCGCTCGACCGCGGGCTCCATCGGTGCGAGGAACAACTGCGGCAGCACGCCCATCAGCAGCGCGAGCGCGACCGCCGGTCCGAGGGCCGCCCACTCACGCAGCGAGAGGTCCGGCAGCTTCTCGTTCTTCGGGTTGGTGACCTCGCCGTAATTCACGCGCTGGAACATCCACAGCATGTAGACCGCGGACAGGATGACGCCCGACGCGGCGAACACCGCGAACTCGCGCTTCCACTTGAACGCGCCGAGAATCGACAGGAACTCGCCGATGAAGCCGTTCAGGCCCGGCAGGCCGATCGACGCCAGCGTGATGATCAGGAACGCGGCCGTCAGCTTCGGCATGACGCTCTTCAAGCCGCCGAACTCGGCGATGAGGCGCGTGTGCCGGCGATCCGACAGCATGCCGACGATCAGGAAGAGGCCGCCGGTGCTGACGCCGTGCGCGAGGCCCTGGAACAGGCCGCCCTGCAGGCCCTGGACGTTCATCGCGCAGATGCCGAGGACGACGAAGCCCAGGTGGCTCACGGACGAATAGGCCACGAGCTTCTTCATGTCCGGCTGCACCATCGCGACGAGCGCGCCGTAGATGATGCCAATCACGGCCAGCGTCGCGAGCAGCGGCGCGAACTCGAGCGCCGCCTGCGGGAAGAGCGGGAACGCGAAGCGGACGAGGCCGTACGTGCCCATCTTCAGCAGCACGCCGGCCAGGATGACCGAGCCCGCGGTGGGCGCCTGGACGTGCGCGTCCGGCAGCCAGGTGTGCAGCGGGAACAACGGAACTTTGATGGCGAACGCCAGCGCGAACGCGAGGAACAGCCAGGTCTGGACGGACGGGTCGATTGCGAGCTGATAGAGGCGCAGGAGATCGAAGCTGTATTGACCGGTCGCGTGGAAGTGCATCACCGCGAGCGCGATGATGGCGATCAGCATCAGCACGCTGCCGGCCATCGTGTAGAGCAGGAACTTGACGGCGGCGTAGACGCGCTGGTCGTAGCCCCAGATGCCGATGAGGAAATACATCGGGATCAGCATCGCGTCCCAGAAGACGTAGAAGAGGAACAGGTCGAGCGACGCGAAGACGCCGAGCATGGCGGTCTCCAGCACCAGCACGAAGACCGAGAACTCCTTCACTTTCTTGTGGACGGATTCCCAGGACGAGAGCAGCGCGAGCGGCGTGAGGAAGCCGGTGAGGACGATCAGCATCAGGCTGATGCCGTCGATGCCGATGAAGTAGTCGATGCCGAAGGTCGGGATCCACGCGTGGCGTTCGACGAACTGGAAGTCGGCCGTGGACGCGTCGAAGCCGGCCCACAGCGCGAGCGTCGCGACGAAGGCCGCGAGGGAAATCGCGAGTGCGGCGACCCGGATGACGCCGTCGCGCCGGCCGTCGCGATTGCCCACGAGGAGCAGCGCGAGGGCGCCGACGAGCGGCAGGAAGACAACGACACTCAGCATAGTGGCTCTGCGACTTCTCTAACCGGCCAGGTAATAGCCCAGGATCAGCACCACGCCCAGGAACAGCGACGCGGCATACACGCGGACGGAGCCGGTCTGCAGCATCCGGAGGATCGCGCCCGATCCGTGGATGACGCGCCCCGTCCCGTTGACCATGCCGTCGATGACGCGCATGTCGACGCGCTTCCAGAGCAAGCCGTCCGAGAAGCGCTTGATCGGCTGGACGATGACGGCGTCGTATAACTCGTCCACGTAGTATTTGTTCAGCAGCAGCAGGTAGAGTCCCGAAAACGTCTCCGCCATCCGGGCGGCAATCGAACGGTTCTTCAGCCAGATGAACGCCGCGATGCCGATGCCGAGCAGCGCCAGCGCGGACGACACGCCCATCAGCGTCAGCTCGATCCGTTCCTTCTCGGGATCGCCGTGCGCCTCCGCGGCACCGTGCGCCGCTTCAGCAGACGCAGGCGCGTGCGTGTCGGCGGCCCCAACCGCGGACTCGACGGCGGGCGTCGCCGCGTGATTGGCCGCCGGCAGCGCTGTGTCGTGGGACGCACCGGCCGTCGCGACCGGATGGAAGCTGTGGTGCAGGAACTGCTCGATGCGGTTCGAGCCGCCGAGCGCGTGCGGCACGCCGACGTAGCCCGCGAGGATCGAGCCGATCGCGAGGACGATCAGCGGAATCGCCATCGACGGCGGCGCGTCGTGCAGGTGCCCGCCGCCATGACCCCCACCACCATGACCGTGTCCGCCGTGGCCGTGATCCTGCGCCTTCGCGGCCGCGTGGCCGTGCGCGTCGCCGTGGAACGCCGCCGCCTCCGCCGCACGCGGCCCGTGGAACGTCAGGAAGATCAGGCGGAACATGTACGTCGCCGTCAGCAGCGACGTCACGACGCCGACGACCCACAGGATCGTGTGGCCGTTGTAGAACGTGTTGAAGAGGATCTCGTCCTTGCTGAAGAAGCCCGCAAGGCCGGGAACGCCGGCAATCGCGAGGCCGCCGACGAGGAACGTCCAGTAGGTGATCGGCAGGTCCTTCTTCAGGCCGCCCATCTTGCGGATGTCCTGCTCGCCGTGCAGCGCGTGGATGACCGCGCCGGACCCGAGGAACATCAGCGCCTTGAAGAACGCGTGCGTGTAGAGATGGAAGATGCCGGCCGAGAACGCGCCGACGCCCATCGCGAGGAACATGTAACCGAGCTGCGAGACCGTCGAGTAGGCCAGGACGCGCTTGATGTCGTTCTGCACCAGGCCAATCGTGCCGGCCATGAGCGCCGTCGCCGCGCCGATCATCGCGACGATCTGCAGCGTCTGCGGCGCGTGCGCGAACAGCTCCGCGTTACGGCCGATCATGTACACGCCCGCCGTCACCATCGTCGCGGCGTGGATCAGCGCGGAGACCGGCGTCGGGCCTTCCATCGCGTCCGGCAGCCAGACGTAGAGCGGAATCTGCGCGGACTTGCCGGTGGCGCCGATGAAGAACAGCAGCGCGATCAGCGAGATGACGCCGAACGTCACTTCGGGCGCGCGCGGCGCGACGGCGTGCGCGATCTCCAGGAAGTCGATCGTGCCGAACGTCACGAACGCCAGCGAGATGCCGAGGATGAACGCGAAGTCGCCGACGCGATTGACGATGAAGGCCTTCTTGCCGGCGTCGTTGGCGGACTTCTTCTTGAACCAGAAGCCGATCAGCAGATACGAGCAGAGGCCGACGCCTTCCCACCCGATGAACATCACCAGCAGGTTCGCGCCCAGGACGAGCACGAGCATGAACGCGGCGAAGAGATTCAGATACGAGAAATAGCGGGCGTACTCGCTGTCCGGCTCCTCGTGCATGTAGCCGGTGGAATAGATGTGGATCAGCGAGCCGATGCCGGTGACCACGAGGATCATCAGCATGCCGAGCGCGTCGAGCCGGAACGCGAGCGGTGCGTGGAAATCGCCCGCGGCGATCCAGGTATAGAGCGTCTCCTCGATGACGCGCGTCTCCGGCGTCATCTGCAGCAGTTGCCACGACAGCGCGGCCGAGACGCCGAACGCGGCGACCATCGCGGCGCAGGCGACACCGCCCGACAGGCTCTTGGGCAGCCGGCGTCCGAAGAACGCGTTGACCAGGAAGCCGAGGAACGGAAGCAGAGGAATCAGAGACAGCATGTCACCACTTCAACGACGTGAAGACGTCCGGGCTCAACGTTTCCTTGTGCCGGAACAAAGAAATCACCAGCGCGAGCCCGACGGCCGCTTCCGCGGCGGCCACCGTCATCACGAAGAAGACAATGATCTGGCCGTCGACGGACCCGAGATGCCGGCCGACCGCGACGAACGTCAGGTTGACGGCGTTCAGCATGATCTCGATGGACAGCAGCAGCGTGATCAGGTTCCGCCGCAGGAACACGCCGGCCGTGCCGATCGAGAACAGCACCGCGGACAGGACCAGGTAGTGATTCAGGCTGATCATAGTCGTCAGTTGTCAGTCGTCAGTTGCCAGTTCTCAATTGTGAGTGTTCAGTCTTAGTGGAGTTGCCGAATCCGGAACTGAACACTGACGACTCAGAACTGAACACTCCCTTTCAGGCGCGCTTCCTGGCCAGGATCACGGCCCCGACCATCGCGACCAGGATCAGCACGGACGTGACTTCGAAGGCGAACGCGAAGTCGGTGAACAGGCGCTGGCCGATGGCGCGCACGGATTGCACGGGCGCGACGACGGCCGGCGAGGTATCCAGCATCTGCCGTCCCACGGTCGCGAGCACCCAGGCGAGCTGCACGAGCAGGATCACCGACAGCAGCGCGAAGACCTTGCGCGGACCGGACGTCAGCGTGACCGCGGACGGTCCGTAGGCGGTCGGCACGTCCTCGCGCGGCGCGTTGAGCAGCATCACGACGAAGAGGAAGAGGACCATGATCGCGCCGGCGTAGACGATGATCTGCGTCACGGCGGCGAATGGCGAGTCGAGCTGGATGTAGAGGCTGGCGAGCGCGCCGAAGGCCGCGATCAGCCACAGCACGCTGTGCATCGGGTTCCGCTGCCCGATGACCAGCAGGCAGGCGCCGATGGCGACGGCCGCGGCCCCGTAAAACTGAATCAGTTCCACCATAAGTTTCTGTCGCGCGTCTCGCGGTTAGCTGAAGGCGATGACGCCGGCCGCGGTCAGCAGCAGATTGACGGCCGACAGCGGCAGCAGCACCTTCCACCCGAACGCCATCAACTGGTCGTAGCGATACCGCGGCAGCGTCCACCGCATCCAGATGTAGAAGAACAGCAGCGCGCCGACCTTCACCAGCCACACGAGCCAGCCGAGCCAGATCGGAATGCCGGGGAAATGCCATCCACCGAGATACAGGTTCGTGGCGACGGCGGACACCGTGACCATGTTGATGTACTCCGCCAGGAAGAACAGGGCGAAGCTCATGCTGCTGTATTCGGTGTGATAGCCGGCGACGAGCTCCTGCTCCGCTTCCGGGAAATCGAACGGCGCGCGGTTCGTTTCGGCGATGCCCGCGGCCATGAAGATGAAGAACCCGAGGATCTGCGGGAACACGAACCAGCCGGGCAGGATCGGGATGCCCGCGATGCGCCACCAGTGCTGCTGCGCGTCGACGACTTCCGTCAGCGACAGCGAGTTGCCGAGGACGAGCACCGCGGCGAGCGCCATGCCGTACGACAGCTCGTAGGACAGCATCTGCGCGGACGAGCGCAGGCCGCCGAGCAGCGAGTATTTGCTGTTCGACGCCCAGCCCGCGAGGACGATGCCGTAGACGCCCATCGAGGTGATGGCGAAGATCACCAGGATCGCGACGTTCACGTCGGCGATCTGCAGCGGCAGCGGATTCGGCAGCAGGCCGAAGAACGTCGTCGGCGCGCCCCAGGGCACGACCGCGAACGCGGCGAACGCGGCCGTCGCGGAGATGACGGGCGCCAGGTAGAAGAGCCACTTGTCCGCGGCGAGCGGCCGCAGTTCTTCCTTGAACACCAGCTTGACGATGTCCGCCACCGGCTGGAGGAGGCCGACGGGGCCGACGCGGTAAGGGCCGATGCGCTGCTGCGACCAGGCGGCGATCTTGCGCTCGAAATACACGAGCACGGCCGCGGCCACCTGCAGGCCGCCGAAAGCGATCCCGAACACCACGAGCCACCCGAGGATCATCGAGTAGTCGCTCAGAAACGTGGAGATTGCGCTCATTCGACAGTTGTCTCGTCGCTTCGGTCACCCGGCCCAGTGCGGATCCGCCCTGTGACGAATCCGGCCCTGCGGCGCATCCGGCCTCGCGCGCGGCTAGTGCGCGCCCACCGGCTCCGACGCGCGCCATTCCGGCTGCGCCGGTCCATGTCCCTCGCGGATGTACTGCTCGTACTCGTGCCGGAAGTGCTGAATGGTGCTCAGCACCGGCGCGATCTCCGCGTCGCCGAACGGACACAGCGTCTTGCCGCCGATGTTGTTGCAGATGCTCGTCAACAGCTCGACGTCGCGCATGCGCCCTTCGCCGCGCTCGATCTTCGTCAGGATCTTGAACAGCCAGTCCGCGCCTTCCCGGCACGGCGTGCACTTCCCGCACGACTCGTGCTTGTAGAAGTGCAGCAGGTTCATCGCCACCCACACCATGCTCGTCGTCTCATCCATCACGATGAGCGCCGCCGAGCCGAGCATCGACCCCGCCTTCGCGAGCCCGTCAAAGCTGGCCTGCACGTCGAGATGTTCCGGCGTCAGCACCGGCGTGGACGATCCGCCCGGGATGATCGCCTTCAGCGTCTTCCCGCCGCGGATGCCGCCCGCGAAGTCGTAGATCAACTGCCGCAGCGTGACGTCCATCGACGTCTCGAAGACGCCGGGCTTGTTGACGTGTCCGCTGACGCAATAGAGCTTCGGGCCGCTGTTCTTCTCGGGACCGATCGCGGCGAACCACTCCCAGCCCTTCTCGATGATGACCGGCACGTTGCAGATCGTCTCGACGTTGTTCACGATCGTCGGACAGCCGTAGAGGCCGACGACGGCCGGGAAGGGCGGCTTGATGCGCGGCTGCGCGCGCTTGCCTTCGAGCGACTCGATCAGCGCGGTTTCCTCGCCCGCCTCGTACGCGCCGGCGCCGCGATGGATGTAGATGTCGCAGTCGGTGCCCGAGCCGAGGATGTTCTTGCCGACGAAGCCGGCGGCGTACGCCTTCGCGAGTTCGTCCTCCATCTGCCGCTGCATGTGGGAGAACTCGCCGCGGATGTAGATGTAGCAGACCTTCGCGCCGATGGCGCGGCACGCGATCACGCAGCCTTCGTACAGCAGGTGCGGGTTGCGCTCCAGCAGGACGTGATCCTTGAACGTGCCCGGCTCGCTCTCGTCCGCGTTGACGCAGAGGTACTTCGGCTTCGGGTTGTCCTTCGGCAGGAAGCTCCACTTCAGGCCGGTCGGGAAGCCCGCGCCGCCGCGTCCGCGCAGGCCGGACTTCTTGGTGACGTCGATGATCTCGTCCGGCGTCATGCCGAGCGCCTTGCGCACGGCCTGATAGCCGCCGTGGCTCGTGTAGAAGTCGAGCGTGTAGGAGTTCGGCTCCGAGACGTACTTGGTGAGAATCGGTTCCATGACTTTGAAGTTGTCAGTGTTCAGTTCTCAGTCGTCAGTATTGAAACCCGACCACTGAATACTGAAAACTGACGACTGACAACTATCTCTCTTTCACCAGGTGACAGCCCGACAACGCCGCGACACCCTTGGTCCGCAGGCCGTCGAGCAGTTGGCGCACGTCCTCGGGCCGCTGGCACTCGTGCCAGTGCTCGTTGTTCACCATCACGACCGGCGCGCGATCGCACGCGCCGAGGCACTCGAACTCGAGCAGCGTGAACGTGCCGGACGTGTCGGTCTCACCGACCTTGATGTCGAGCGCCCTGGCGATCTCCGACGTGACGCGTTCCGCGCCGAGCAGCGCGCAGGACAGCGTGCGGCAGACCTGCAGGACGTATTTGCCGACCGGCTTCGTGAAGTACATCACGTAGTACGACACGACGTCTTCCACGTCCGCCGCCGTGCAGCCGATCACCTCGGCCACGTGCCGCATCGAATTGCCGCTGATCCAGCCTTGCTGTTCCTGCACCAGATACAGCGCCGCGAGGATGGCGGACTTGCGCCAGTCCGGCGGATAGCGCGCCGCGATCTCCTCGAAGCGCGCGCGATGTTCGTCCGTGAAGGCGAACGGCGGGCCCGGCTCCGCGAAGGTCCGGTCGGACTTGTGCCACCCGGAGCCGTAGGGCATCTGGGGATGGAAACTCATCGATCCACATCTCCCATCACGGCGTCGGTCGATCCGATGACCGCGATGACGTCCGCAATCAGGCCGCCGACGATCAGCCTCGGCAGCGCCTGACACGCGAGGAAGGACGGCGGCCGCGATTTGACCCGCCACGGCCGGTTGCTTCCGTCCGAAACCACGTAGAACCCGTGCTCGCCGCGCGGGCCTTCGATCGGCACGTAGGCGTCGCCGGCCGGCACCGTGAAGCCCTGCGAGTAGATCAGGAAGTGCTGGATCAGCGCTTCCATCTCCGTGTAGACCTTGTCCTTCGGCGGCGGCACGATCCGCGGATCGTTGATGCCGTACTCGCCGGTCGGCGTGATGCGCTCGAGCGCCTGCCGGCAGATCTTCACGCTCTCGCGCATCTCCGCCACGCGCACGAGATAGCGCGCGTAGACGTCGCCCGCGGTCTGCGTCGGCACGTCGAAGTCGAACGTCTCGTAGCCGAGATACGGGAACACCCGGCGGACGTCGTACTTCAGCCCGGAGGCGCGCGCGATCGGCCCGACGCAGCCGTACGCCACGGCGTCTTCCTTCGTCAGCACGCCGACGTTCTGCGTGCGGCGCTTCCACACGTCGTTCTTCGTCAGCATGCCCTCGTACTCGTCCAGCTTCCCGGGGAAGCGATCGAGGAAGGCGCGCACCGCGTCGTGGAAGCCGGGCGGCAGGTCTTCGCGCAGGCCGCCGATCCGCAGGTAGCTGGGGAACAGGCGGAAGCCCGCGATCATTTCGTTGATGTTGAGCAGCAGCTCGCGCTCGCGGAAGCAGTAGAGCAGCACCGTGACGGCGCCCACTTCCATGCCGTGCGTGCCGAGCCACACGAGATGACTCGCGATGCGCTGCAGTTCCATCAGGAGGACGCGGATCCACTTGACGCGGTCCGGCACCTCGATGGCCAGCAGCTTTTCGCTCGCGATGACGAAGCCCATCGCGTTCGATTGCGCGCCCAGATAATCCATGCGCTCGACGAGCGGGATCACCTGCTGCCACTTCTTCTGCTCGGCGGTCTTTTCGATGCCGGTGTGCAGGTAGCCGATGGTCGCGGACGCGCTGACGATGGTCTCGCCCTCCAGCTCGATGACGAGCCGGAGCACGCCGTGCGTGCTGGGGTGCTGCGGCCCCATGTTCACGGTCATCGTTTCGGTGCGGAGTTCTGCCATGTCGTCCCTGTTGCCGTATGTCCCGTCAGCCGCGTGCGCGCTCGTCGTCGGCCGCGATGGCCTGCTCCACCAGATCGCAGATCGCGTGCAGCACGGTGAGCTGCACTTCCTGCACCCTGGCGGTCGTCGTGCCGGGCACGCCGATGTGGACGTCGGCCAGCGCCGCCATCTCGCCACCACGGTCGCCTGTGAGCGTGATGCGGTGCAGGCCCCGCTCGCGCGCCGTCGCAAGCGCCGCGAGCACGTTGGCCGATCGTCCGCTCGTGGAGATGCCCACCGCCACGTCGCCGGGCTGGCCGAGGGCCTCCACCTGCCGCGCAAAGATGCGATCGAACCCGTAGTCGTTCCCGATCGCCGTCATCGCGCTCGAATCCGTCGTCAGCGCCAGCGCGGCCAGCGCACGGCGCTCCCGCGCGAAGCGTCCGGAGAGCTCGGCGGCGAAGTGTTGCGCTTCGGCCGCGCTGCCTCCATTCCCGAAGGCCAGGACCTTGCGGCCGGCACGCAGCGCGTCGAGGCAGAGCCGCGCGGCCGATACGATCGGCGCCGGGTCGAGCGCCTGCATGCGCGCGTGCAGCGCGCTGGCCTCGCCGAGGATCGCCCGCACGCGGGCGGCGTCCCCGTCCTGCGCGTCCGCGCGTCCGTCTCCGTCCGCGGCCACGGGTCAGCGTCCGCCGGACCGTCGCGGCCCGGTACGCACGCGCTGGGCCTCGATGTTGGCGACGAACTCCTCCTGCGTCACCTGCAGCGGCATCCTGCTGTTCACCGGCACGTTCACCTGCACCGGGTAGTCCTTGCGCGCCGGATGCCCTTCCCACTCGTCCGGCATCAGGATGCGGCGCAGATCGGGGTGCCCCTCGAAGATGATGCCGAACAGATCGTAGACTTCGCGCTCGTACCAGTTCGCGTTCGGATAGACGCCGCTCAGCGTCGGGACGCTCGGCGCGGCGCCGTCCACCGCCACCTTGACGCGGAGGCGCTTGGGCGTCGCGCTCATGCCCGGACGCGGGAAATCGGGCACGCCGATCGAGGCGAAATGATAGACGACGTCGAAGCGGGGCTCGCGGCGCGGCCAGTAGTCGACGGCCGTCAGCTCGGCGAGGAGCGAGTAATTCAGCTCGGGCGTGTCACGCAGCGCCAGCGCCGTCGCGACGAGCGACGCGGCCGGCACGAGCAGCACCGTCTGATCGATCGCCTCGGCAGACGAGTACGTGGCGCCAGGCACAACCCGGTTCAGGATGGCGATGAGGTCGGTAGCGTGCATCGACTCGAATTGGCCTATGCGGGGCAGGCTAAAAGGCCTTCGTCCGCGCGATCTTGCGCTGGAGCTGGACGATGCCGTAGATGAGCGACTCGGGACGCGGCGGACACCCGGGCACGTACACGTCCACGGGCACCACCTGATCCACGCCCTGGACGAGCGCGTAGTTGTCGAACACGCCCCCGATGGACGCGCACGCGCCCATCGAGATGACCCATTTCGGCTCCGGCATCTGGTCGTAGACGCGGCGCAGCGCCGGCGCCATCTTGCGCGAGACGCGGCCGGCCACAATCATGAGGTCCGACTGACGCGGCGATCCGCGGAACACCTCCGCGCCGAAGCGCGCGATGTCGTAGCGCGACGCGCTCATCGCCATCATCTCGATGGCGCAGCAGGCCAGACCGAACGCCACCGGCCAGATGGCCGAGCGCCGCGCCCACTGCACGAGGTGATCGACGGTCGTCAACGCAACGGGGAGATCGCCGTCCCCGGCGTCCGTCACGCCCGGCACGTGAATACGAGGTGCTGAATCGGACATGGGTGCAGGCTACTCTTCTTCCTTGTTCCAGTCGAGGGCGCCCTTGCGCCAGACGTAGATGTATCCGCCCAGCAGCAGCGCGAAGAACACGAGGATCTGGATGTATCCGAGCCAGCGCAGGTCGCGCAGCGCCATCGCCCAAGGGTACAGGAACGCGACCTCGATGTCGAAGAGCAGGAAGATCATCGCCACGAGGTAGAACTTGACGGATTGGCGTTCGCGCGCGTCGCCGACGGCCGGCATGCCGCACTCGTAGGGCGCCATCTTCTCGGGCGTCGGATGCCGCGGGCCGAAGAGGTGCGTCGACACGAAAATACCGACCACCCCGACGCCCATTCCGGCGGCGATCATGATGACGATGGGCAGCCAGCCTTCCACCGCGATGACTCCTGGACCGCTGTGATCTCGTGCGATTGTCGCCGGTCCGGCACGTACAGCGCGCGCGACGGACCCCAAAACCTCCGTAATGCTAACGGACGTGGTGGTGAGACGTCAATTTGCAATCAGTCATCAGTCGTCAGTTGTCAGTCATCAGTCGTCGGTGGTCAGTTGAGGCGCCTGCGATGCGCCGTCAGCACCGTCAACCCCCTCAAACGCAACAAAAGTCACAGGAGAACGATGCAAGGCCGGGCCGACTTCACCATCCAGCCGGAGAAACCACTCCCGGACCGCATACTATTGGCACGGAAGCCCGACGACTGCCCGCGGACGGGTGATGACTGACAACTGACGACTGACAACTTCTTCTTGCCCATGCGTCTCGCCGTCTTTACACCGCTCGATCCCGTCCGCTCCGGCATCTCCGCGTACAGCGCCGAGCTGCTGCCGCGCCTCGCCCGCACGCACGAGGTCGATATCTTCGTGGAAGACGAGGTCTGGCGCGCCTGGACGCGCCGCGCCACGGGCCGCGATCCCATCGGCACCCGCTGGGCGCCCGTTCCCGCGCGATTCGACCCAGAGCGGCTCAACACAGGACACTTCGAACAATCGGAGCCCTCCGAACCCGGCCAGGACGGGAATGAGCGCACGGGACGGGGTGAATCCGACCCGGCCGGATCGATCCTCCGCGCGCACGATTTTCTTCCGCGCCACGCATCGCACCCGTACGATCTCGTCATCTATCAGCTCGGCAACGCGACGTGCCACGACTACATGTGGCCCTATCTCGTCCGCCACGCCGGCCTCGTCATCCTGCACGACGGCCAGTTGCACCACGCGCGCGCCCGCGCCCTGCTCCGCCAGGGCCGCGAGGCCGATTACCGCGCCGAGTTCGCGTACTGCCATCCGGACGTCGATCCCCGCGTCGCCGACGCCGTCGTCTACGGCGCGCAGGGCGGCCTCTACTACCACTGGCCTCTCATCGACGTCCCCCTCAGGACGGCACGCCTCGTCGCCGTCCACAACCCGCGCCTCGCGGACGACCTGCGCGAGCGGCATCCCGCGATCCCCATCGACACGATCCGGATGGGCGTCGGCGATCCGCTGCCGGCCGGCGCTGGCGAGACACCCGTCGCGCACGACGCTGTCACGCACGATGGGGCGACGCGTCCGGTGACGTTCGCGGCGTTCGGCCTGATCACGCACGAGAAGCGCGTGCCGCACATCCTGCGCGCGCTCAAGACGGTGCCGGGGGCGCACGTCCGCCTCGTCGGCCAGACGGCCGCGCACTACGACGTGATGGCCGATGCGAAGGCGGCAGGCGTGGCCGATCGCGTGACGATCGTGGGGTACGTGTCGGACGAAGCGCTGACGCGCGAGATGCTGGCGTGCGATGTGTGCCTGTGCCTGCGGTGGCCGACGTCCCATGAGACGTCCGCGTCCTGGCTGCGCTGCCTCGCCGCCGGCAAGCCGACGATCGTCAACGACCTGAAGCATCTCGTGGACGTGCCGACGCTGGACCCGCGCACGTGGACCGTCCTCCAGGCACGCACCGACGCCGCGGCGGCCACGCGTCCGACGCCCCCGAACGACGCGGTGGCCGTCAGCATCGACGTGCTGGACGAAGATCACTCGCTGCGACTGGCGATGCGTCGGCTCGCGAACGACGCGCCGCGCCGCGTCCAGCTTGGCCGCGCGGCGCGCGCCTGGTGGCAGGCGCACCACACGCTCGACGCGATGGCTGCGGACTACGAGCGCGTCATCGCCGATGCCGTGCGGCGTCCCGCGCCCGATCCCGCGTCACTCGGCCTGCCGCCCCACCTCACCGCGGACCACACGGACCTCGCGCGGCGGCTGCTGGACGAGATGGGCGTCGCGCCCGGCCTGTTCGCGCCGCACACGTAGACGCGGCGGCGACCGGCGTGCGCGCATTGACTTCGCCCCCCTCGCGCGGTACGCTCCCAACAGCTTGACGATCCGTTTGAACGGCGAGCCCTTTCAGCTCGCGGGCCCTGTCACCGTCACCGACCTCCTGACCCAGTTGGGCATCGATCCGCGCCGCGTCGCCGTCGAGCACAACATCACCGTCGTCAAACGCGGCGCGTATGACACGACGCTCGTCCGGGAAGGCGACGAGGTGGAAGTCGTCAACTTCGTGGGCGGCGGCGCGCGATAGCCGCGCACCGGCGCGGCGGCGGCCACGCGAGAGACGCCATTCAGCTCCGGCGCATAGATTTACGTCATGTCCTCGACCGATCCGCTCGTCATCGCCGGCCGCACGTTCCAGTCCCGCCTCATCGTGGGCACCGGCAAGTATCCGACGTTCCGCGTGATGCAGCAGGCGCACGAGGCCTCGGGCGCCGACATGGTCACCGTCGCCGTCCGCCGCGTGAACCTCACCGACCGCAGCCAGGAATCGCTGCTCGACTTCATCGACACGACGCGCCTCTTCCTGCTGCCGAACACCGCCGCCTGCTATTCGGCGGACGAGGCCGTGCGGACGGCGCGGCTCGGCCGCGAAGCGGGCCTGTCGAACTGGGTCAAGCTGGAAGTGATTGGCGACGAGCGGACGCTGTTCCCCGACAATGAGGGCCTGCTCGACGCGACGAGGATTCTCGTCAAGGAAGGCTTCGTCGTGCTGCCGTACACGAACGACGACCCGGTGACGTGCCGCAAGCTCGAAGAAGCGGGCGCCGCGGCCGTGATGCCGCTCGGCGCGCCCATCGGCTCCGGCCTCGGCATCCAGAATCCCAACAACATCAGCATCATCAAGGAATTCGCCCGCATCCCCGTCATCGTCGACGCCGGCGTCGGCACGGCGTCGGACGCGGCGTTCGCGATGGAGCTGGGCGCGGACGCGGTGCTGATGAACACCGGCATCGCCGGCGCGCAGGATCCGATTGCGATGGCGCAGGCCATGAAGCTCGCCGTCCAGGCCGGCCGGCTCGCGTTCCGCGCCGGCCGCATCGCGCGCCGCCGCTACGCCACCGCCAGCAGCCCGCTCGAGGGTGTCGTCGGCCGCTGATGTATACGCGCACCGTTTCTCCCGAGGACCTGGCGCGGCTCAAAGCCGGGCGCGAAGAGGCGGATCGCCTCTACAACGAGGCGCTGTCGTCGCTGGACGCCGCACGGCTGCGCGGCCCCCTCGATCTCCCGCATCCACCGCCGGGACCGGACGAGCACCAGGTCACGCCGCTGAACGAGTCGTGGTCGCTGACCGACGCACGGCCCGCCGAGGGCGGCTGGCGGGGCAAGATCGGACGCCTCGTCTGGAACCTGCTCGCGCCGCTCGTCAGCCGGCAGGACGCGTTCAATTCCACGCTCGTCGATCACATCAACCGCAACATCGCCGTCCAGCGCGAGATGCGCAACGCCAGCGCCAGCACGCTCGCGTTCGTCCGCGATCAGT
>Ga0187894_10004130_pt1 | contig 15778 bp, 5 predicted proteins | sample GBC1701081metaG_FD_136650 | JGI IMG/M metagenome (GOLD analysis project Ga0187894, IMG submission 136650) | White microbial mat communities from a lava cave in the Kipuka Kanohina Cave System on the Island of Hawaii, USA - GBC170108-1 metaG ... | reverse complement strand
CTCAGATCAAGTGATGGAAATCGCGTGCGGTTTGCATAATCTAAGAGTTACTTGCCGTCAACCAATGCCAACCGTTGAGTTGCTTGACTTGGTTGGTTCTGCTTATTTCAGATAATGTCTATTGAAGCAGTTTTTCGGTATGCTCAGGCGGAGCCTTGCCTGAATCTCCTTCCAAGTCAAGTGTGAAATCGCCAATCGCTGCTTGAACCGACAGCAGCAGAGGCACAGAAACCAACAAGTTGCCGGCTACCAACGCCCTCAACGGCGTCTGGGTAGGGGGGTGTTTGCCGCCGCAAGGAGGGATGATGTCAAAGAAAACAAGTCATACGCAGCCATCGCCGCCTTTCATCCGCCGTCATAAACGAGTTGTGATTCTGATTGGTCTACTGATCAGCCTGATGATTAGCGGCGGCGTCTTAGCGCAGTGGAGCGGACTGTTTTCGTCAGCCAACAAGCCGCAGAAAGCGGAGCCGCCAGCAAATGACTTGCGGGTGGAACAGCAAAGCCTCATCTCTAGTTCACCGGCGAAAGAATATATCTATGCTGGCGGCAGATTGTTGGCTACCGAAGAGCCACAGACAGCAACCACAACCTGCACCTACTCAGTGAGCCCAACGCCGCAAAACTTTACGCAAACCGGCGGCACTGGCAACATCTCCGTAACGGCACTTGGCGGCTGCAACTGGACGGCTGCGAGCAACGCCGCGTGGTTGACCATCAATTCCGGCAGTAGCGGCACCGGCAATGGCAATATCGCTTTTACGGTTGCTCCAAATTTCTCAGGAGCGCGACAGGGAACGATTACCGTATCAGGAGCGCAAGGTACGCCAGCAATCTGCACCATCAACCAAGATGCTGCCTCGATTTGTATGTACGGGATTTCTCCGACTTCGCAGAATGTTCCGGCGAGCGGCGGCACGAATTTTTCTGTAAATGTTACGGCGACTGCCGGTTGTAGCTGGGGGGTCACGGGTGTGCCGTTCTGGGTGACGCTCACCTCTGCTAGCTCAGGCACCGGCAACGACGTTGTAACCTATAATGTTTTGCAAAATTTTGGCAATTATGAGCGATATGCCGATTTAACCATTGCCGGACAAACTTACCGCATCACCCAAGCCGTAGCGACGGGCGGTTGTACCTACAGCATCTCGCCAACTGTAGTAAATAATGTTCCGGCGTGTGGTGGCTCAACACTGGTTACTATCACCGGAGCATCCGGTTGTAACTGGACGACCTCATCAAGTCTCAGTTGGATTACTTTCTCAGCAGGCGGCGGCACCGGCAACAGTTCGGTTAATGTCATCGTTGCAGCAAACCCAGAAGGGACGCGAACTGGGGTTGTCACTATTGCAGGCAAGTCATTTACGGTCACACAGAAACCCGGTCCCTGTGGCGGCGGAGGCGGCACCGGCAATGGCACCGGACTCAAAGGCGAATACTACAACTTCATCGGGCAGGCGAACTGCGGCACCTTGGTTTATACCCACAATAATCCACCGGATGCCACGGTCAATTACGACTGGGGAACTGGCGGACCGGGCGGCGGCGTCAACGATGACTACTTCATGGTGCGCTGGACTGGGCAGGTTGAGGCGCGTTCAACTGAGCAGTACATCTTCACAGTAGTTGCTGACGACGGGGTGCGCCTGTGGGTAGATAATCAATTGCTGATTGACGGCTGGCGCAATCAGGCTCCCACCACCTATAGCGGTACGTTTGGCTATGCCTTTACGGCTGGCAGCAAATACGATATTCGTTTGGAGTATTATGAATGGACGAATGGCGCGATCATCCAACTCAAGTGGCAAACCGCTACCATCCCACAGGAGATTATTCCACAAGGCTATCTCTATCCGTCAATTGGCACGACGCCGCAACTCTATGAAGGCTGGCTTGAAACCGTCAGTTGTTCGACCATCACTGGCTGGGCGCTGGATCGTAACTCTCTTGGCACTACCCTGAGCGTTGCTCTTTATAAGGATGCCGACACGACGCCGTTTGCCACTGTATCAGCAAATCAAGCGCGTCCTGACTTGAACCTGTGTATCGGCAACAACAACGCCCACGGCTTCGTCTACACTGTGCCTGCCAATTCCCCGCTCCGCGATGGCAACCCGCATACTGTGCGAGCGAAATATGCCGGTACCAGTCTGGCTCTGTCCGGTGGCTCACAATCGCTGACCTGCACCGGACAGGGGACGCCGCCGCCAACCGCGCCGAGCAATCTAACGGCGACAGCCGTAACTCCTACTTATGTCGCTTTACGTTGGGACGACAATAGTAATAACGAAAACGGCTTTACGGTGGAGCGCAAGCTGCCCGGCGGCAACTATATCAGCGTCGGCTCACTAGTCAGTAACGCCACCTCCTTTACCGATACGAATGTTTTCCCCGGCACTTATGTCTACCGCGTCAGCGCCTTCAATGATGGTGGTCCATCACCATCCAATGAACTGACGGTGATTGTGCCGGGCGGTACGGATGGTCCGCCGTTGCCACCGACTGGTTTGACGGCGACATTTTACTCCAACCCGCCGCGCATTGCCCTCACCTGGAATGATGTCGCTACTAATGAATCTTTCTACCAGATTCTCCGCAAGCAGATGGGCAGAGACAGTGACTTCAAATCCCTCAATCGCATTGCTGCCAATTCAACCAGTTATATAGATGGTTCGGCATTGGCGAAGAATACCACCTATAAATACCGGGTGGTCGCATTCAATGGTTATGGTGGCAGCGATCCGGCGGCGGCTGAAGTGACGATTACCACGCCGGCAACGCTAACTGCTCTCTGCGCCTCGGTGAGCGCCTTTTCCGGCGGTAACAGTTCGTCCATGAATGGCTATGGTTACACCGAAGGCGCGGGCACGGCGGCTCGCTGGCGCAGTCCGAGCGCCGCCGTCACCGGCGTTGATCCGGTGAGCGGGGTCAACGCCCTGTTCATCGCCGATACCGAAAATCATGCGATTCGTATGCTCTATCTGGAAGGACCGGCTGCTGGTCAATCCATCCCGCTCGCTGGTAGTGGCATCGCTGGCTTCTCCGATGGCGATGGCGACCCGATGCAGGCGCGTTTCAACTATCCGCAGGGTATCGCTGCCAAAAAGAATGCCAGTGGCATGGTCATAGAACTGCTGATTGCCGATACCGACAACCATTGCATTCGCAGACTGCTGCCACCACTTGGTCGCTCGCGCTGGCGCGTCGGCGCTTTCTCCGGCACCGGCAGGGACGGTCCTGGGTACAGAGATAACAATGCCGGAGGTTCGCTATTTAATTCGCCACACGGCATTGCCATAGACACGGAGGGATTGGTGTATGTCGCCGACACCGATAACGGCAGGATCCGTCTGCTCAATCAGGAGGGCTATTCGGCTACCTTCTATAACGGCGCGACCGCACCCAGTGGCTTGCTGCAAGCCGCCTTCACGCCTATCGGCATCACGATTTCAGAAAAGACCGGCGATCTGTTTGTCAGTGATCTGGCAAACCATTATCTCTACAAACTGACCAACGGCAATTTGCAGATTCTTACCGGCGCGGGACAGTTCGGTTTTGCCGATGGCAAGGGCACGGCGGCGATGTTCAACACGCCCTATCAGATCGTCTGGGGCTGGAATGCCGATGATGGCTACATCTTCATCGCCGATTTGAGCAATGACCGCATCCGCGCTTTCGACATCACTAGCGGTGACACCACAACCTGGGCAGGCAGCGGCAGCGCCGGCTATCAAAATGGCGGCTGTAGTACGGCGCGATTCCATCTGCCAAGTGGTCTGGCAATCGGCGCGGGCGACGAAATTTATGTCATCGAGAAGGGCAACAACACCATCAGAGTCGTGCAGTAAGGAGCGCATAATGAGCAAAAAGCGAATCTATAAAGAAGCGGAAAAAAGCAATGCCGTAACCACCACTAAGCGTTTCGGGCAGCGACGCTGGCTACAGGCAGCCGTCGTTGCAGTGCTGGCGCTGCTGGCGGTCGTCGCTTTCAGCAAACCGGGCAGAATCACTCTCAGTCAAGCCTATAACAAGTTGCTCGGGCAGGGACAACGAAATACGGCGACACCAACCCCACTTGACTTGGAGCAACAAGCCCGCGGTCGGCATGGCTGGAATGCCGGATTGACCAACTCGGTGGTCACCGGCACGGTGACTTTCTATAACCGCAACGGGCAGAGCGCCGGACAAGCGGTAGCCGTCATCTATCGCCTCTATCCCGACCGCCTGCGGGTTGAGATGACCCGCGGCGTCAGCACCGAAATCTTCGGCTTTACTGGTGAGAATGCCTGGCGCACGGGCACGAGCAATCTGAGCGCCAAAGCGGCGAGAGATATTCGCGCCTGGCTGCGGCTCTGTCCCGAACGCTTGTTTACCTCTCGTGCAACGACCAACTACCGCGAGAGCGGCAGGCGGGTGGAGCGATTCAGAGCGGCTCGTCCGTGGCAAGGACAACAGCAACTTTCCCAACCGTTGGCGCTGGAGCAGGTCGAGATACTTGATGATCTGGGACTGCCGCCGGATGGCTCACGAGTCGGCGACCGTCGCCGCATCACTTATTATCTGAACCGCAGCAATTACACCATTGAGAGCGCCCGTTGGCTGGAGCCCGATGAACCGACCAGAAGGGTGGATGACAACGACGTGGCGCTCAGTGATGTGCGGCTCGACTTCAATGATTGGCGCACTGTTGGCGGCGTCTTGCTGCCGTATGAAGTAGTGAAATGGTCAGGCGGACGGGTTGAGTTCCGTTTGCAGATTACGCAATTACTGGTCAATCAAAGCCTGCCCATTTCTTTATTTCAACAATCATAACAGCCGCATACGGGCAGCGGATTTACCGGTGAAGATAGTTTGGAGGACCTATGAAACTTCTACAGAGTAAGAAAAGTACCCTCGGCAATGGCAAGCGTCAGTCGCCAAGTATGAAACAAGCTCGGTTACTTTTCACCGCCGGGTTGGTCGCCGTCTTGATTTCTGCGGCTCTCGCTCTCGGCGTTCGCGATTATCATCGGCAGCCCAAAGAAGAGATGGCGAACCCAGTTGCCAGAACCGCGTCGCTGCCTTTTGCAGCAGCGACACCTGCACCACGGCGGATGGCTTCCAGCACCGCGCTAGCCGTGCAATTTGCGATTTATGATGTCGGCATCTATCCGCGTGCTGTGCAGGTCAAAGCCGGGCTCGTTGCCATCAGCATCGAAGATTATTCGGGCGGCACGGCAGGACTTATGGTGGTGCGTGTTGACGGACAAACCTTTACGCCAATGGGTGCGGCGGTGCGCGAAGGGTCACAATGGCGGGGCAAAACCGTCTTGGAACTCACTGCCGGAACCTACGAGGTCTATAGTGTCGAACAGCCGAATAATCGCGCCAAACTGGTCGTTAATCCGTAAGCAACTGTCCGTTGCCCATCACGGAGAGCCAGCAAAGCCGTAACCGAACAGAGTAAGCAGCAATCGCAAGAGGAGCCGAAGAGATGAAGACGACAACTACACAACACCTGACTGGTACAACCCTGATCGCCGCAATGATAATGATGCTGGTTCTCGCTTTTACCACTGCCGCGCAAAGTAATACCATCAGCCAGTATGATCGCGGCACTCCACCACCACATACCGCCGGGGTGTCGCCCTTCAATAGCTACCTGTCGGCTGACCTCGGCGTCATCAATCTGAGTAACGGGGCGCTCAACATCAGACTGCCGCTTGGGGAGATCGGCGGGCGCGGCTTCTCCGTTCCCATTAACTTGAACTACAGCAGCAAAGTGTGGTCTGGCAGTCGCGGAACGATCACCGTTCCTCCCAATCAGCAAGCGCCGGTCGCCTATGCAAAATATGACGATTTAGCCAACAGCACTGACATCTATAACAAACTGGCGGCGGGCTGGACGATTGGCGCCGCGCCGTTTTTGAAAGTCCGAGGGCAGGGCATCAACTCGGTTAATAATCCGGTAAATGGCTGCACCGATTTTACCTGGGTGGTGGTAAAGCTGACGCTGGCGCTGCCCGACAAAGGTGAGATTGAGTTCCGCGACGACGCCTTTGAAGGAGCGCCGGCAGCGGCACAGATTTTTGCGGGAACCGGATGTCGCACTCAGGATGCCAACCGGGGAAACCGCTGGCACGCCACTGACGGTTCTGGCGCGATCTTCATCAATGAGGTTGCCAATGGCGTGGTTAATGGCAATGTCGCCGGCAAGGTCATCACCGCCGACGGCATGATCTATCACTTCGTCAACACCGGCGCTGGCAATCTTGGCGGTTCCGCCAACGTCAATGCCATCGGGCGTTGCGACTGGATACAGGATCGCAATGGCAATAAAATCACCATCGCTTACCCGAACGCTAGTACGGTGGAATACACTGACCAATTGGGGCGCACGACGACCGTGCAATTCTTCCAAACTACCTCGCCGGGTCTGGCGCTGCGGGTGACCGTGCCGGGTTACAACAACACTTCGCGCATTTATGAAGCCTATACGGGCGTGATGAATCAGCACTATCGCACGGGCATCGCTCCGGCGCTGCCGGTCTATAACGGCGATTTCCCGGACAACTCCGGCTTAGGAACCGCTCTATTCTTCGGTTCTCACTTAGTCGCCTACGATCAGCTTGATAACAAGACGGTGCTGACCGAGGTGCGCCTGCCTGATGCGCGTTCCGTCTCTTTCAAGTACAATGAGTTTGGCGAAGTCGCCGAGGTGCAACTGCCGACCGGCGGCAAGATGCAGTATGACTATCAAGGCATGACGGTCAATACCGGCACCGGACAAGGCTTGCCGTCGGGCAATTCGCTCGTCGCCGAAGTCAACGCCCCTCCCGGTAGTGGCGCGGGCGGCAATGTTGCCGCTGTGGATCGCGCCATTGTCGAGCGGCGCACCTACCCGGACGGCAATACCAGCAACCCGCCGGAAGGACGCTGGATGTATACCTACCGGGCTCAGGCAAGTGGCGGCGGCACCAGCAGCGGCTCTACGGAAGTGAAATGTTTTTCAGCGACGAATGCCTTGTTGTTACATCAGAAGCATAGCTTTATGGCGGCGAGTCGCTATCTGAGCGGCTCGACCAGCACGGGGGTTGATGGCACCGGCTACTCGCTGTGGTCAACCGGGCTACAGACGCGCACCGATACTTTCGACAGCAACGGCGTGACGGTCTTGGCAGCCAGCGAGCAGGATTGGGAAAAGAAGAGTACGGTCAGTTGGACGACCGGTTACCCTTCGCAAGACATCGCCAATCACAATCGCGTCAAAGAGTCGCGTAAGATTTTAGACAACGGCAGCATCGCCAAAACCAAGACCTTTTATGCCAATGACGGCGATGTCTACACCAACAATGCCAACCGCGTCGAGGAGTTTGATTTCGGCGCAACGACGCCGAAGCGCTATAGTACGACTCTCTATGAAACCAGCAGCGCCTATTTGAATGACAACGTGCATTTGCTCAGTCTGCCGTTACAACAATCGGTCTTTGACGGCAGCAGCAATCAGGAGAAAGCCCGCACTGTTTATGAGTATGATAACTACACGAATGACGGCAATAATTTGCCGTTGCAAGGTTATGGGAATTCTTCGTCCATTCCCGGACGCACGGCTAGTTACAATGACCCCAACAATCTCAGCACACAAAAGCGCGGCAACATGACGCGAGTGACCAAGTATATTGATGTCAACGCCGGAACGACAATCACCGCCTATAGTCGCTATGACATCATCGGCAATGTGGTGTCGCTAAAAGACCCAAAAGCTAAGGTTTCGACCCTCAGCTATGTGGATGACTTCGGGCTCGGAGCCAGCCCTGGCACCGGCAGTTCGGGAACTTATGGCCCGACCTATGCCTTGCCGACCTACCTGGAAAGCCCGCCGCCGAACGCTGGTGAAGCGGCGCATACTGCCAGAAGTCAGTATGATTTCTCGACTGGCTTGCTAACCGGCTTCAAAGACCGCAATGGCATCATCGCGCAGACCCTTTATAACGATGCTTTCCACAGACCGACACAGATTAAGGCGGCGCTGGGAACTGCGCTGCAACAGCATACGCAGATGTTTTATGCGCCGACTACGATTTACGGGGTCAACCTAGCGGCTAATGATATGTTGACAGCGACCGACCAAGTGAGCCTCAATGACGCCAACCTGCGAAGTTGGACGAAGACCGATGGCTTTGGGCGGACGATAGAAGCGTGGCAGCGCGATATGCAGGGTGATGTCAAGGCGCTGACCGCTTATGATGGTATGGGCAGAACGGCGCAGGTCAGCAATCCGTTGCGTTCCGGTGACACGGCTTACTATACGACGACGAGCTATGATCTGGCGGGACGAGTCAGGCAATTGACAACGCCGGATAATGCCGTGGTGCAGACAATGTATGTCGGCAATGCCACCACCGTCACCGATCAGGCGGGCAAGCAACGGCGTTCTGTCAGTGATGGCTTGGGCAGATTGATGCGCCTGGATGAGCCGGATGCTAGTGGCAATCTCGGCTTGGTGACTTCACCAGCGCAGCCGACTTCGTACACCTATGATGCGCTGGACAATCTGGCACGGGTGCAGCAAGGCTCGCAGAATCGCTATTTCTTCTATGACAGCTTGAAACGCCTGTTGCGTTCCTACAATCCTGAGCAGAATGTCAACGCGGCGCTCACCCTCACCGACCCGTTGACCGGCAACAGTCAATGGAATAGTTCCTATAGTTATGACAACAACTCGAATCTGACGCAGAAAGTGGATGCCCGAAATCTCAGCATCAGCTACAGCTATGATGCGTTGAATCGCGCCACTTTCAGAGATTACTCCGACACCACGCCGGATGTCACCTACACCTATGATGCGGCAAATTACTCAAAAGGGCGATTGACACAGGTGAGCAGCAGTGCCTCAACTTATCAGTATACGATCTTTGACGCCTTGGGCAGGGTGCGGCAGAGTCAGCAGATCACTGCTGGCAATACCTATCAAATGAATTATGTCTACAATCTTTCAGGCGCGATGACCAAAGAGGTCTATCCGTCGGGCAGAGAGGTCAACACCAGTTATGATGTAGCAGGCAGAATAACTGGATTGACCGGCTATAAACTCAACGAAGGCAACCGCACCTATGCGTCAGGGATGAGTTACACCGCACACGGAGCGATACAGGAGATGACGCTGGGCAACAATCTGATTAAGCGCTCCTTGTATAATTCGCGCTTGCAACCGACGCAAATCAAGCTGGGTGATATCATAGGGCGAACGCATCTTAATTCCTAAGAATTTTAAGTAGGTAGGTTTCATCCCAGCCTGCTTTGAGTCGCTTTGACTTTATGCCGATCTTCAAGCTTTTTTCCTGTTTGAGCAAATTCAATGCAAGATGTCTTAACATCGCCATATTCTCGGCTCCATTGCCTTTTCTGATGCGGCTCTCGTCTTCTCGAAACGCAATGTCCAATACCCAATGCAGAGAGTTCTCAATTGACCAATGTCCGCGGATTGCTCGACCGATCTCTTTGGCATCGGCTGCCAGAGCGCTGATGTAATAGCGCCGCTCAAGGGTGGTTTCTTTGCCGATCACCGTTCTTTCGCTTTCGACCATGGCGATACTTTGCAAGCCGCGCCAGCCTTCTTTATTTCTCAACCACGCGATGTCATCACTGGCATAGTAGCGCCGCACTTCGATTCGCCCGTGCTCTCGATCCACCGTTTGATGCTTGGTAAAGCTGGTTTCCTTGAACCGGTCTTTCAATGCCCAAGAGAAGTATTGCTCGATATCTTCATACAAATAGGGCTGATTCTTTTTCACCGCCAAAACATAGTCAGCCTCTTTTTCAACAATCTGTTCGGCGATCTGTGTTTGACATCCCATCGCATCTATGGTGACAATACAGCCCGAAATCTCCAACATCGCCAGCAACTCCGGTATCGCGGTGATTTCATTGCTCTTGTCTTCGACTTTCACTTGCCCCAGCGCCAGACGATTTTCTTGCGCCCAGGCACTCACCATATGGATGGCGCTTTTCCCGGCGGGGCGGTTGTGAGAACGTCGCAGCAGTTGTTTCCCGTCAATGGCAATCACCTCTGCTTTGGTCAATTGCGCGACGCTTCCCACCCACTGTAGAAAAGAGTGTTGAAACTCACGCCTATCAAGACGCGCAAAAACGCGACGAAACGTATCAGGGGAAGGGATGCCGTTTTCGAGTTCAAGAAACGAGTTGAACCACTCCCTTTTGGCATTGCCAAAGAGTGCAAAATCTTCCCAAGAGTCGGCGCCGCAGATAGTGGCGCAAATGGCGATGACTAAAATATCAATGAGTTGATGCCGTTTGGTGCGTTCAATGCGTGGGTCAGTGACCGTCGCAAAACAGTCTAGTAACGGTTGCGGCACGTTTGTTTGCATAGTAGTCCTTCGATAATCAAGAATTTCCCGAAAGACTACATTTTACATAATTTAAGATGCGTTTGCCCTACCCTTGCTACCTACCTTGATCATAATCTTGGGGCAACAGAGGTGCGAGTCGTTGAAGCGCATCTCGCGGAGTGTTCTCTGTGTCGCCGGGTGGTCTTAGCCGTCGTTCAAAGTCAACAAGCAGTGCCGGATCCAGTTATCCCCAAGCCTAAACGCCGTCAATCCTTGTAAGCCGCGCCACTGGCATTTGCGTTTGTTGCCAGCCACTGATTCAAAAAAATCAAAAAATATTTTCTGGCTTTCTCTAATAAATCATTTCTCGCCTGTATATCTCTATGAAGGGGAAAAAAGAAATTGCTTCGTTGGCAAGCTCAGGCGGAGCTGTGCTGGTTTTTAGCAATTTTCCTTTCCTTATCAGCGACTGACGATTTCTGTGCGATGGTCGTGCAGAAGCCGCCACCAAATCGCTTTACACCTACCGCATAACGCCTGTCTGGATGGGGCAAGATGGTATTGGTGTAGCGGTGGCGAGGCAACTATTCAGGAAGCTAGAAATTACCTTTGTAGAGGAGAAGAGTCATGAAGTTGAAATTCCAACCCGGCAGAAACCTGTATGACTATTTTCGGACGCTGCTTATTGTCGTGCTGCTGTTCTTGGTAACCTTTCCTCTTACGCCAACGCAGGCGAGCGAGTTCGGTGAAGCAGCACGAATCGAAAGTCAACGGCTCTTCGATTCCTCGCTCGGTTTGCTGAAGCGATGGCTATTTCCGTCAGTGATGCCAGTCTTCTTTCAACAACAAGGCAATGAAGACCCGATGCAGCGCATTGCCTCGGTTGCCAGCCTTTCGACCTGTCCGCAACGAGTCATCCTCTACAAAACCGAATCCACCAATCTTTCTGTCTTGCCGTTGGATACAAAAGGCAAAGTGGTTCACGGCGTTCCGGTCAAATGGGAAAGTCTGCATCCCGCCATTGTCGCCGCCGCTTCTGACGGCACGGTATCGTGGCTCGATGCCGGGACGGCGCAGGTTCGCGCCACCGTTGGTAGCTATTCGACGACAATTACCATTGAGTCGCAAAGCGTCTACCGCCCGACGCTGACCAATGCCCAATGGGATGCGCTGCACGCCGCGGATTGCGGCGGCGCAGTCGGACCGATGCAAGTGCCTGACCCGGAAGAAATTTTGAATACCCCGGAAGCGGCGGCGACCTTTAACGCTACCGGACATCCGCGCTTTACGCCGGCCTATTCGTCGCCGGTGCGGGCGATGGCAGGCGACGAACAACTCGGCAGTTCTAATTTCAACTGGAGTGCGCCAATCTTTAACGCCGCCGGCAGAGGCGTCGGCGTCGGCTTGTCGCTGGTCTATAACAGCCGCATGTGGACGAAAGACGGTAGCGGTATGGTTTTTGATTATGACCAAGGCTGGCCCGCTGCCGGGTTTCGCCTCAACTACGGGCGTATGATTCGCAATTATGACAACGCCGGCAATCCGCTGTTGATTCAGGCAGATGGCACACGCATTTCTTTCTCGCTGGTTTCCAGTGGTCAATACAGAAGCACGGACGGGCAAAACATTGACTTCAATAGCAATAATACTATCCTCCTCTATCCCAACGGCACACGGATCTCGTATGAGGATATCAACAACAAGGTGCTGCCGACAAAAGTTGAGGATATTCATGGCAATTCCTTTACTATTCGATATGTGCAGAATTGCGCTACGACCCGACGAGTATCAACTCCGCCTTGTACTTGCGGTTCCGGCTCTTGTTTTCGTCCGCCGCGTCAGGCAATTGATTACATTGTTGATACCTTGGGACGGATTTACCTGTTTTATTACTATGACGATGGCAATCTGGCGCAAATCACGGCTCCCGCTTATGAGAGTAATGAACGGGAACGCATTCTTGCCAAATTCTATTACACGACGGTGAATCTCTCCTACGATTTTGGCTCGCTGATGGTCGAAAATCCGCCGCCCAACAATCAGCTTTCGGTATTGAGCCGCGTCTATTTTCCCGAAACCGGCAGGGGCTATATCTTTGAAGAGTATTCCGGTTATGGGATGTGCGGCAAAATTTCGATGTGCATGGGTATGACGGAGACGGCTAACGGCGCAACGACCGCTTACACCCGCTATCTGCATAATACGATGGGTACGCTTGATGATGCGCCAACCTTCACTGAGCGCCAAGAGTGGTGGTTGAATAAGACCGACGCCAATGGCAATGCCGACAATTCGCCATCAATCTTCACCTATGCCCGCACCAATGATGTCAGCACGACAACAAACTCGGTGACGGCGCAAAGCAATAATGTGCGAACCGAGATGATTGCCATCAGTGGCGGTTCCAATAATGGTTTGCTGTCCAGCATGAAGGTCATCAACGGCAACAATCAGACGCTTTATCAGGAAGACTATGCCTATACGACGGCGAGCAATTCCGGCGTCCAGCGCAGCCGCGTCGAAAGTGTGCCGGACGGCATCGAAGCGCAGCGCACCCGCACCGAAAATATCTATGGCAATTACGGCAGGTTGGAGGAGACCGTCGAATATGGCTTCAAGGATACGGCGACTAATTCCTATATCAAGAAAAGACGCATCGAATACAGCTACATCACCGACACTGGCTATATCAATATGGGGCTGCCGCGCTTAGCAACGGAGATTAAGGTATATGACGCCAAAGGAACCAACGGCAATGGCGATGATGGCGACCCGATTGACCGCACCAAATTGACTTACGACCGCCTAGGCGAAGCGCCCGACCCGAATTGGGAGATTGAGAAATATGGCTTTACTAATAACTGTCAGATTCCTGCTTGTACCCCGCCGCCCGGTTATAATACCGCTCGCGTCAATCGTGGCACCCGCGGCTTGGTCACCAGAGTTGAGCAATGGAGTAGTGATACCACTTCGACGACGCCGCAAATCAACTTTCGCCATCGCTATGACATCTTCGGCAATGAAATCAAAGCCGAAGCCGGCTGTTGCAAATTGAAGAACCTATATTTTACCTCCTCCATGTATTGGTCAACGCCGATCAATGTCAGCGACGGTGACAGTGGCGGCGCAATTCTCACATCGAGTTACCTTTATGACTTCAATACCGGGTTTGTGAAACAAATAACCGATCCGAATTTGCTCCAGACTGCCTATTTGCCCGATTATGCTATGCGGGTTGGCAAGGTGACAGCGCCATCGGGCGCGACGGTAGAAACCTTCTACAGTGACCCGACAGCGCCGAATGTGGATGCCTTGACCTATCGCACCAAATTGACCTATCTGCACGATACGACGACGAAAACAGAGACCAGCAGGCAATGGCTGGATGGCGCGGGGCGGACGCTGCGCTCCGGTTCGGCGGCGGGCGATGCGCCCTCAAGCTACGACGCCGTAAAGATGGTCTATGACGCGCTGGGGCGGGTGACGAAATCGAGCAATCCATATCCATCAAATAATAGCGGCGAGCCGACGGGAACGACCTATTGGAAAATCTATACCTACGACACTTCGAGCCGCGTTACACAGGTGACAATGCCGGACAACACCAATATAATCCAGACTGCCTACAGCGGCGCGGTGACGACCGTAACCGATCAGGTTGGCAGAAAACGGGTTAGCGAAATAGACGGGCTGGGGCGCGTCATCAAGGTCACGGAGATGGACGACAGCAAACTACTCAACTGGCACACCAATTACAGTTACGATATGAACGATAATTTGACGCTGGTGGATCAGGGCGGACAACAGCGAGCCTATAAGTACGACGCTCTCAGCCGCCTGACCCATGAACGAACGCCGGAGCAAGCCGCTTCGATTGTTGATAACGGAAATTGGAGCGCCAAATATACCTATACCAATTTCAATGCCATTGCGAGCCGCCTTGACGCCAGAGGCGTGTTGACCAACTATACCTATGACACGCTCAATCGTTTAACCAACGTCAACTATATGCTGCCCAACCCGAACCCCGACAATGTGCAAACCACCGCGCCCGTCACTATTCAATACGGAAATAGCGCGGCGCAGCACAACAACGGGCAGGTGACGCGCATTGATGATGCGGCGGGCTATGAGACCTATGCTTACGATGCGCTCGCCCGCTTGCAGAGCAAAACCCGGCGCATAGATACGCGGGATTATGTGACCAGTTACAGCTACAACCAAGCCGGACAACTGAAGCTGTTGACCTACCCATCAAATCGGCAGATTATCAGCGACTACGACACCAGAGGTCGGCTCAACAGCATCCCCGGCTATCTCAACAGTGTGGCTTACAATCCGGCGCAACAGGTGACGGCGATGACGCTGGCAAACGGCGTCACCGAGAGTTATGGCTATTCCGCTGATAGGCAGCAATTAACCAGTCAAACGGCAGTGAAGAATTCCCAGACTCTGATGAGTTTGACCTACGGCTACAACGCCACGGCTGCCGACGGCGGTGGCACGATTGCCGGCAACAGCGGGCAGTTGATGAGCATTACCGGCACGGTTAATGGACAGAATCGCAATCAATCCTTCAAATACGATCAGGTCGGCAGACTGGCGTACAGCAGTAATATAGATGGAGCAGGAGTGACCAAGCAGTTGCGCTACACTTACGACCGTTGGAACAACCGCAAAAAGGTTGAACAATGGGGCTGTGATAGCATCTTTCAACCAAATTGGTATCAAATTCAGGGAACGGTCATTAACACCACCAATGGTGTGCCAACCACAAACCGCATTGAAGAGGTAGACACCGGCTGCACCGACATCACCTGGAGCAATTTGCTGTACGACCGCAACGGTAATGTGAAGAATGACAATCCGCAGGGGCTTGAGGGAGACGGCTATCTCTACGATGGCGAAAACCGCTTGGTGAGTATGACCCGCAGCGGGGTACAACAAGGCAGTTATGTCTATGATGCCGCCAATCGGCGGGTAAAGAAGACGGTCAATGGTGTGACCACGCACTATGTTTATGAAGGCTCACAAGTCATCGGCGAATACAACGGCGCGACTGGCACAATGTTGGTTGAGTTCATTTATGCTGGCGAGCGAATGTTGGCGCGGGAGCAGGGCAGTGTCAGACGCTACTATCATCAAGACCGCTTGAGTGTGCGACTGATGAGTGACAACGCGGGTGCAGTGGCAGGAACGCAAGACCACTTGCCATTTGGCGAACCGATTACGCAAACGGGCGAAGTGGACAAGCGCCGTTTCACGAGCTACGAACGCGACGCGGAAAGCGGCACGGATTACGCCATCAATCGGCAATACTCCAACACCACCGGCAGGTTTATGCAAGCAGACCCGATTCAAGGCTCAACTGGTAATCCGCAGAGTTTCAATCGCTATGCCTATGTGCAAAATGATCCCATCAATTTCGTTGACCCGTTGGGCTTGCTCTG
>Ga0187894_10004129_pt1 | contig 15778 bp, 14 predicted proteins | sample GBC1701081metaG_FD_136650 | JGI IMG/M metagenome (GOLD analysis project Ga0187894, IMG submission 136650) | White microbial mat communities from a lava cave in the Kipuka Kanohina Cave System on the Island of Hawaii, USA - GBC170108-1 metaG ... | reverse complement strand
TCACCTCGTCGACATGGCCGTGCCATTGCGGCGCGAACATGCCGATGGCGGCCGAGCCGCAGCCCACGCGCATGCGCTCCTCGCGCGTGTCGTTGACCACGGGCGCCCGGCCGGCCTGCACGAGCACGATCGAACCCTGGTCGATGGTAAGCGGCACCGCTTCGCGGTTGCACAGCGCCAGCAGCGCATCGCAGGTGGCGACGCCCTCCTTCTTGCTGCCGCCGGTAAGGTGGCGCACGCCGCCCAGCGACAGCATCTGCGAGCCGTACTCGGCCGTCGAGACATGGCCGACCTGCTCGCCGTTCAGGCGCACCGCCGCCTGCTCTGGCCCGAGGAAGCGGTCGGTGTCGATCTTCACCTTCACGCCGCAGTAGCTGAAGATGCCCTCGGTGACGACGGTCACCATGTCGACGTTGTCGATGCAGCTCGACACGATGAACGGCGCCGGCTTGTAGTCGGGATAGGTCGTCGTGGCGCCGATGCCGGTCACGAACGCGCCACGGCCCAAGGCGCCGTCCCATGCCTCGTCGCCCTGCGCGAACGGCACGCGCGGCGCCTCGCTGCGCTGCAGGAGCACCAGCGGATCGACGCGCACCAGCGCACCCGCCTCGTTGGCGTAACGATCACACGCGCCCGATTTGCCGGGCCGGATGCGGCACAGCACCGGACAGGCATCGCAGCGCACGATGCCAGCGTCGCGCTCGGCCTGGGACAGCGTGATGTCGTCGCTCATCCCTGATCCTCCCGACGCCGTGGGGAGATCGCGCGCTGCAACAACGCTTCATGGTGAGCTTGTCGAACCATGAAGCGTCTCGCACCAAACATCGCGCGCGTGCCTTCATGGTTCGACAAGCTCACCATGAAGGCCTTTTCGTCGCTCATCGCCCCTCCTTCGCCCTCAGGGCGGCCCGCAGGCGGTGCGGCAGGACCGGTACGCGTGTCATGCGCACGCCGGTGGCGTGATCGATGGCGCCGAGGATCGCCGGCGCCGTCGGCACCAGGCCCGGCTCGCCGACGCCTTTGGCGCCGGAGGGTCCCAGCGGGTCGGGGTCCTCGACCAGGATGGTCTCGATGACCGGCATGTCGCCCACTGTCGGGATCAGGTAGTCGTGCAGGTTCTCGGTGCGCCCCGGCAGATATTCCTCCATCAGCGCCAGCCCGAGGCCCTGCGCGATACCACCCTCGATCTGACCTTCGACCTGCATCGGATTGATGGCGCGGCCGACATCGTGCGCCGCCACCATGCGCAGCACCTTGGTGGTGCCCAGCTCGAGGTCGACCTCGACCTCGGCGATCTGCGCGGCAAAGGCGTAGCTGGCATAGGGCACACCCTGCCCGTCCGCATCCAGCGGCGTGGTCGGCGGATCGAAGGTGCCTTCGCCGAGCATCACGTCGTCGCCCGAGATGGGAGGCAGCGCCGCCAGATCGATGCGGCGCACCGTGTCGCGGCCCGACACGGTGAGCACCGTGCCATCGAGCACCAGGGTCGCCGTGGCACCGGCGTTGGCCAGGCGCAGGATGTGCCGGCGCAGATCGGCGCCGGCCAACTCGGCCGCTTTGCCCGAGACGAAGGTCTGGCGCGAGGCCGAGGTCTTGCCGGCATCCGCCGTAAGGTCGGTGTCGCCGGCGACCAGGCGGAACTGTGCCATCGGCAGGCCCAGCGCATCGGCCGCGATCTGGGTCATGATCGTGTTGCTGCCCTGTCCAATATCGACGGCGCCGCTGTAAAGCGTCAAGGCGCCGTCGCGCGCCAGACCCACGCGCATCGTCGACGGGTTGGACATCGACGTGTTGCCGATGCCGTACCACATGCAGCCGACGCCCACGCCACGCCGGCGCGGCGTTCCAAGCGCCTGTGCGTCGGCATTGAACTGGGCTGTCGCCCGCTGCGCTTCACCCCAGCGCGGCCGCAGCGCATCGAGGCAGGCGGCAAGCCCGGCGGAGTGCGTCAGCCTCTGCCCGGTTGCCGTACTGTCGCCCACACGCAGCGCGTTGCGATGACGAAACTCCAGGCGATCGATGCCGAGCTGGTCGGCCAGCTCATCCATGGCGGCTTCATGCGCGATCGCGGCCTGCGGCACGCCGAAGCCGCGGAAGGCCCCCGCCGGCGGATTGTTGGTGAAGATCGCGGCACCCCAGGTGCGCACGTTGGGCACGCGGTACGGGCCCATCGCGTGCACCGGCACACGGTTGGCGACGGTCGGCCCCCACGAGGCATAGGCGCCGGTGTCGAAGGCAGCATCGACATCGCAGGCCGACAGGCAACCATCGGCGCCCGCGGCGAAGCGGGCGCTGATGCGGGCGGGGTGGCGCTTGGTGGTCGCGGCCATGCTTTCGGGCCGCGTATAGATGCAGGCCACCGGTCGATCGAGCAGCCATGTGGCCAGCGCCACCAACGGCTGAACGGATTGATCGAGCTTGCCGCCGAAGCCGCCGCCGCAGGCAGCCGGCACGATCCGAACCTGCCTGGGCTTCAGGCGCATGACGCTCGCGACCTCGTCGCGATCCATATAGGGCGTCTGGGTCGTGACGTGGATTTCCAGCCGGTCGCCGGTGCGCCGCGCCCAGCCGGCTTCGGGCTCGATATAGGCGTGCTCGACGAACGGCGTTACGACCGCCACCTCGGCCACAGCAGCGGCGGTGGCAAACGCGGCAGCGACATCGCCGCAGCGCACACCGCCATCGATCAGCAAGTTGCCCGGCTTGTCGGCTTGCACCAGGTCGGTACCGTTGCGCGCGATGTCGATATCGGCGATGGGCGGCAGCGGCGTCCAGGCGAGCGGCAGCGCCTCGTCGCGCACGGCCAGCACAGCCGCGCGCGTACCGACCAGCGCCAGCACCGCCTCGCCGCGATAGCGCACCAGCCCGTCGGCCAGCACCGGCTGGTCCTTGATGTCGGGATAGATGCCGAAGCCATTGAACGGCACGTCACGCGCCACCAGGATCCGCTCCAGGCCCGGATGCGCCTGCCGCACGCGATCGAGGTCGCCCACCGTGAAGCGGGCATGGGCATGCGGTGAGCGCACGACACGCAGCCACAACGCATCGACGGGAACGGCATCGGCACCATACGACGCGGTGCCGACAACGCGCGGCCGGCCGTCGACCCGCATGACGCGGGCACCAACCGCCGTGCCGGCGCGCGGCGATACCGCCGGTACCGCGCCGACCGACAGCACGGCATCGACAATCTTCTGGTAGCCGGTGCAACGGCACAGCGTGCCGCCGATGGTGTCGAGCACGTCCTCGCGCGACGGCGATGGCGAGCGGCGCAGCAGATCGACGGCCGACATCAACATGCCCGGTGTGCAGATGCCGCACTGCGCGGCGCCATGGACAAGGAACGCCCGCTGCAGCCGCGACAGCGTGCCGTCGCGCGCCGCCAGCCCCTCGACCGTTTCAACGGCGCGGCCCGTGACCTGCGCCAGCGGCGTCAGGCAGGCGCAGACCTGGCGGCCGTTGACCAGCACGGTGCAGGCACCGCAGTCGCCGGCATCGCAGCCGACCTTGGTGCCGGTCAGGCCGAGATCATCACGCAGCGCCTGCGCCAGGCGTTTCAGCGGTGGCGCGGCCACCGCGACGGCGCTGCCGTTGACGGTGAAGCACACGGCCGGATCGGCCGACACATCGGACGCGGTCGCGCGGCGGTTGTCGTGCGGCGTCATGACGGCGTTCCCGTGATTTTCGCCGCCAGCGCCGACAGCAGGCGCCGGGTCAAGGTCGTTGCGGCATCGAGCCTGTAGTCGGCGCTGCCGCGTACGTCGTCGACCGGCGCCAGTGGCGCGAGTTGCGACGGGTTCACCCGGTGTGCCAGCGTGTCATTCGCCCGTTCGCCGATCAGGGCCTGCTCCAGGCTTGGCAGCCGCCGCGCCACTGCGGAGCAGGCGCCGATCGCGATGCCTGCCGCGGTGATCCGACCGCTGTCGTCGACGGCGATCGTGCCGGCCGCCATGGCGATGGAAATCACCAGGTAGCGACGCGCACCCAGCTTCAGGAAATGACTGGCGCTATGTCCAGCGCGCCGCGGCACCCGGATCGCCGTCATGATTTCATCGCCGCGCAGCGCCGTGCGCCGGTTGCCGTGGATGAAGTCGCCCAACGGCACGGTCCTGGTCGCGGCGGCGCTTTGCAGTACGACATCGGCATCGAGCGACAGCAGTACCGGCACGCCGTCGGCGGCCGGCGAGGCGTTGCACAGGTTGCCGGCGATGGTGCCGGTGTTCTGGATCTGCGCGCCACCGATCTCGCGCGCCGCCAGCTTCAGGCCGTCGAACAACGGCGGCAGATCGGCCTCGATGATATCGCGCCAGGTGGTCGCCGCACCGATGCGCCAGTGATCGTCCGTTGCCGTGACACCGCGCAGAGAGTCGATCGCGGTCACGTCGAGCACGTCGTCATCCAGCGCGCGGCCCACGCGCACGGGATAGAAATCCGTGCCGCCGGCCAACACCGTCAATCCGCGCGTGGCCAGCGCCGCGACGGCTTCCTCAATGGTGCGGGGACGCAGATACAAACCCATGGCGAATGGCGTCCGCTGAGATCGTTCGTAAGCGAACGATCTCGAGATTGTAGAACGCTCCGGCGGCGCTGGAAAGACGGATAAATCAGGCTTGGAACGCTTCTAAAGCCGGCGCCGATCGTGGTGGCGGCGCGCCGTCCGCGCGACGCGTGCGCTCAGGCGATGCGGGCCAGCAAGGTCACAAGCTGGCGCTGTTCGTCGGGGTTGAGCGGCTTGAGCGTTTCGGTGGTGACGCGCGGGCCGGCCGTCATCAGGCGTTGCACCAGACGATCGCCCTCGCCGGTGAGCCGCAGCAACGTGCGCCGTGCGTCGCCCGGATCGGCGCGCGCTGACACGAGGTTGCGTGCCTTGAGACGCCGGATCACGCCCTGCGTCGTTGCCTTGTCCATGCCCACGAGGCGACCGAGTTGATTCTGCGATACCTCGCCATCCTCGTGTAGCTTCACGAGGCTGGAGAACTGCGTCGGCGTGACGTTGGGATCGCCGATCTGCTCCTGGAAGATCGCCGACGCACGCTGATGCGCGCGCCGCAGCAGATAGCCGATTTGTCGTTCTACACGGTAGCGCTGTTCACCCGGATCGGCAGGAGGCGGCGTCAAGCGTCGTTCGTTGCGAACTGACCGGTGCGCGGCGCTGCCGCGATCCGCCTGGGTATCCATGCCTCGTCCCCTGGCCGTTCCCCGCGCCGTACAACCGCGCTTGTGATTGGTGCAATTAGGACGCGCACTCGCGTTCCGATCAAGAGCGATCGCGAAGAAATTTTCGTACCCGGCGTTTGGACGGACTCTATCACGGCACAATGTCAAGCTGCATCCTCTGGCCAGTCGTCATGGCCGACTGGTCGCCATCCGGCCACCCCGCGCGCGAGAGGCGAGCGAACGCCCGCACGCCGTCCGTGCTACTATGGGTAGCGCCCGGGATCCAACATCGGGCCGGGCGAAATGGGGGGATATCATGGCCAGCACGACGAAAATCATCGTCAGCAATCGCGCCGCGCTGAAAGCCAAGTACACGGCTGGTCTCGCAAAGGTTGATCAGGCGATCAAGGCACTGATAGCCAGCGACAGAGCACGCGGCATCAAGACAAAACTCATCAGCATCGACGATGCTACCGCAATGAAGAAGGTGAAGGGCAAGGCCGTCACATCGACGAGCGACGAGAAAGGCGCCAAGACCGCCGTCGACGCCATCTTCAAGGCACTGGCACCGATCGAGTACCTGATGATCCTGGGCGGCCCCGATATCGTGCCGCACATCACGTTGATCAACCCTGCCAAGGACGACGACGCAAACGTTCCCAGCGATCTGCCTTATGCCTGCGATGCAGCGTACGGACGGACGGTAGATGCATTCCTGGCACCGACGCGGGTTGTCGGGCGGCTACCCGACGGGTGGGCAGCACGGCGCCGACCACTCTGGTGAAGCTGCTGTCGACTGCGACGTCCGCTCGGCCAAGGCCACGCGATGATTATTCCAGCTACTTCGGATTGACCGCTGCGGTGTGGAAAGGCTCGACCGCGCTCAGCCTCGACAACATCTTCGGCAACGCGACGGCGCTGCGCCTGTCGCCGCCATCCGGCCCAAACTGGACTGCGGGTCAGGTCGCGGCGCGCAGTCATTTCATCAACTGCCACGGCGCACCCGCCGATCCGTTCTTCTACGGCGAGCGTGGCAAAAAAGGTTCCCAGGGCACATGCCTCGGCGCGGCTGGCCGGCAAGGTGACGACGGGGACGGTGGCGGCCGCAGAGTGCTGCTATGGCGCTGAGTTGTACAACGCGACGCTGGATGGCGGCACCGGCGGCATCTGCGATGCCTATCTCGGCAACGGTGCCTATGGCTTTGTCGGCAGCACGACGATTGCCTATGGACCGGCGGACGACAACGGCCTGGCGGACCTGATCACCCAGTACTTCATTCAGGCCGTTCTCACCGGCGCCTCGCTGGGACGCGCGATGCTGGTGGCGCGCCAGAAATTCCTGAGCGCCAGCGGCCCGACCATCGACAAGCAAGAGCTCAAGACGATCGGGCAGTTCCTGCTGCTGGGCGATCCGTCCATCCAGCCCGTCATCACGCCCGGCGCCAAGGCAACGGCCAAGAAGGCACCCGCCGGCGTCGATGCGGAGACCATGGCAAGCGCGGCACGCGCGGCACGGCGCGCCGACATGATCGCCTACGGCAAGGGCCTGCAGGCGCGCATCGGCTACGCCAAGGCCAAGGCACCGGCGGCGCGCGGCAATGTGCGCAAGAACATCGATCGCCTGGCGCGCAGCCTGGGCCTGGGACGCAGCGCGACCTACAGCGCCAACTACGTCACGGGATCGCGCGACTTCGTGGCCAACATGAAAGCCGCCACGCCCGACGGCGGCAAGCGCGTGCTGCACACGTTCACCAAGCGGTCGCGGCCGGGACCCACCAAGGTCGCCCGCTTCGAAGTGCTTGTCATCCAGGAGGAAAACGGCAGACTCGTGAAATACAGGCGGTACTCATCCAAGTGACGTGATGGTCGTTGCGGTTGGCAAAGTCATTCGCAGGCGCGTCTCGGCCGGCTCCAAGAGCGACCGGGACGCCGTGCTGCTGTCGACCGCAGACGGCGACTACATCCTGCGGCGGCGCGGCGGCAATCCGTTCCGCGACGCAGCGCTCGACCGCTGGGTCGGCTCGACGGTACGCGCCACCGGCGAGATCGCCGGCACCACCCTGATCGCCGAGAAGATCGAGCCCACCGACGCGTGAACGGCGGCGGTCAATCCGGCCGGAACCGCTTTTCCATGAGCGTGCCGGTGCCGATCACCAGGCCGGCCAGCACGACAGCGCTGGCGAAGCCGGCCATGAACCCCCACGACCCTTCCGGCACGCGGGCGATGTCGTAGCGCAGCTTCAGGCCATTCACCGCCGGATCGGCCGGCAGATACATCACGGACACGCGCGCATCGGACCGCAGACCGGACGAACTGGTCGGATCGCGCAAGGCCTCGAACGCGGCGCGCGCCGAACTGTTGGGCGACACGGTCACCGAATCCCGGCCCGTGACGGCGCGGTTCTGTGCGTCGATGAAGCGATACGCAATGTCGAAGTGGTAGTCGCGCTTCTGCCAGCTCAGCGCACCGTTGAGCGTTGTCGGCACGGCATCGACGACGACCCCTTCGCTGCGCATGCGTTCCAGGGCTGCCGTGCGCACGACGAACAGATAGTGCGAGGTCACCCACACGAGCGGCCAGGCGAGCAGCGCCACCAGCAAGCCGATGCGGGTGAAGCGCCTGATGGTGCGCCGGGTGAAGGTGAGCGGACGGCGCTCCATCAGAACACGTCCGTGGTGGGAAAGCGCGGCTGGCCGGTGATGCAATCCCACAGGTAGACCGCCAGGCCAAGATCGCCGGTCCACAGCGAATAGCGGCCCTGGCCATGATCCTCGCGCGCGGCGCGGCACTGTGCGATCGCGGTCATGGCAAACGCCCGCGCACGGTCCAGCCACAGCGGATCGCCGAACCGGCGATAGAGCTTAAGGAACGCATAACCATTGCCGCCCGTGCCGTGGCACAGGTTGGTGCCCTTGGCCAGCGGACCGGCAAACCAGGTGAAGTCGCCGCCCGCCCGTAGCACGTCGTCCAGCCCGGCGGCGCTGAACGGCGCATCGGCGAACACCGTCACCATGCCCGGCGCACCATGGCAGTACTGAATCAAAACAGGTGCTTCATCCGATGGGACGATGGCTGGCCAGTTCACGCCCTGCGGCGCACGCACGGCCGTCGCCATCAGGGTCGTGGCGAAGGCGTCGGCGATCCGCTCGCGCTGCCCATCGCCGAGCCAGGACCAGCCGCGCAGCAAGGCCAGCATGTTACCGGCATAGCCGTGGACCGGACCGAGATAGCGATAGTGCTCGCCGTAGAGATCCTGGGTCCAGATCGGCCCGACGTCGGTGTCCTCGAGGTCGGCCAGCAGCCGCTCGGCCTGGGCGCGGTAGACGTCCCGCCAGCGATCCTCGCCGGTCATCGCCGCCATGAAGACGCAGGCCAGCATCGTTCCCGGCATGCCCCACATCAGTTCGAGGATCGGCCGCGCGAGATTGTTCTCGGCGCTGCGGAACAGGGCGTCGGCGATGCGATCATCGGGGGCCAGCCGCATGGCGACCAGATCGCTGCCGACCGTGCCGAACAGCAGGGAGCTGTGATCCGGGTACGCTTCCTGCGCGTAGTGGCGGGTGATATCCGACCGCAGCTTCGGCAGCGCCGCCGCCAGGTCGTGGTCGAACTCCACGACGCGCTCACGGCGCAGATAGTCCAGCGCCCACAGGACGCCTGATGCACCCCAGTAGAGACAGGTCGCGCCGTCGGCCCGATAGGATTCCTGGGGATGCGCCGGCCAGAAATGCCGCGCGTCAAAACGATCCAGCGCATCCCTCGCGATGTGCTGGATCGCCTCGCGCGCTACCGCCTCATCCCAGGGGTCGTCGCGCAGCGGAACATGGCGGCGCGGATCGTACATCGATCACGGCTGGGCGCCCACGACGCCCGCCTTGGTCAGTTCGGCGATCTCGGCCGACGAGAAGCCGTGCTCGGCCAGCACGTCGTCGGTGTTACTGCCGCGCTTGGGCGCCGGGTTTCCCACCGCTTCCCTGGTGCGGCTGAAGCGCGGCGCCGGCGCCGGTTGCATGAAACCGCCGACGTCGACATAGGCATTGCGCGCCTTGGCGGCAGGATGCTGCGGCGCCTCGCTCATGGTCAGCACCGGCGCGAAGCAGACGTCGCTGCCTTCCATGATGGCGCACCACTCGTCGCGCGTCTTGGTCTTGAAGGTTGCCTCCAGCCGCGACTTCATCTGCGACCACGCCTTGCGGTCATGCTGGGCCGGCAGGTCCTGGCCCTTCAGGCCGGTCTTCTCCAGCAGCAGGTCATAGAACTGCGGCTCGATCGAGCCGATCGAGACGTACTTGCCGTCCTTGGTCTCGTAGGTGTCGTAGAAGTGCGCGCCGCCGTCGAGCATGTTGGCTTCGCGCTCCTTGTCGTTCCACAGGCCGGCACCGTTCATGCCGAACAGCGCCCCCAGCAGCAGCGCCACGCCATCGACCATGGCGGCGTCGACCACCTGGCCCTTGCCGGATTTCTGCGCCTCGAGCAGGCCGCACACCATGCCGTAGGCCAGCAGCATGCCGCCACCGCCGAAATCGCCGACCAAGTTGAGCGGGGGCACCGGCTTCTCGCCCTTGCGGCCGATGGCATGCAGTGCGCCGGTCAGCGCGATGTAGTTCTGGTCATGGCCCGCGGCCTTGGCCAGCGGCCCATCCTGACCCCAGCCCGTCATGCGGCCGTACACCAGCTTGGCGTTGCGCTTGAGGCAGACATCGGGGCCGATGCCCAGGCGCTCGGCGACGCCGGGCCGGAACGGCTCCATCAGCCCGTCGGCCTTGGCGCACAGGCGCAGCACGACCTCGGCGCCCTCGGGTTTCTGCAGATCGACCGAGATCGAGCGGCGGCTGCGGCCATGCACGTTGAACTTGGGATCGGCGAAGCGATCCATCACGTGCGACTTGGTTCGGTCGACGCGAATGACGTTGGCCCCCATGTCGCCCAGCATCATGGCGGCCATCGGTCCCGGACCGATGCCCGCGACTTCGATCAACGTATAGCCCGTCAGCGGTCCCGACATGGTCGTCTCCTCGTTCCTGCTGGTCTCGATCAGGCGAAGATGTTAGCCGATGATGCGGGCTTGGAAAGACCACGACGGCGACGATGTCGCGGCGCTTCCACCCGGCGGAACGGCAGTCTACAGTCCGCTCCGCATTTTTCCACATCAGGTGCGCAGAGGTTGTCGCGCATGCCTTGTTTCTTCGCTGTTCTTCGCGCTCGTTTCGTGGCCGCCGCGGCCTCGGCACTGATCGCCCTGCCGGCGCTGGCACAGGACGCCAAGCCGCCCGCGGGACCGGCGCATCCCGTGCCCAAGACGCCGCCGGCATCCGCGCCGAAGGCGCCAGGACCAGCCGCCAGTGCCGGCGTCGCGCCGGCCCCGGCGCAGCCCATGCCGGTGCCGACATCGTTCGTGCAGCAGATCCTGGTGCCCGGCTCCTATTTCCACGGCGTGCACGGCCTGGCCTTCAACAAGGACGACCAGCTTTTCGTCGGCAGCGTCGTGGGCCAAACGATCTATCGCGTCGGCGTCGACAGCGGCGATGTCGACCCCGTGGTCGCCGAGCCCGACGGCATGGCCGACGACATCGCCATCGCGCCCGACGGGACCATGGCGTGGACTGCCTTCCTGACCGGCACGATCTATGTACAACGGCCGGGCCAGAAGGAGGCGCGCATCATCGCCACCGGCCTGCCGGGCATCAATTCCCTGGCGTTCAAGGTCGAGAAGGACAAGGAACCGCGGCTGTTTGCGACCCAGGTGTTCCTCGGCGACGCGCTGTGGGAGATCGATATCAAGGACCTGAAGAACATCGACAAGCCGGACTACAAGCCGATCAATTATGGCGACGGCCAGCGCAAGCCGATCATGAGCGACATGGGCGGCCTGAACGGCTTCGACTTCGGGCCCGACGGCCAGCTCTACGGACCGCTGTGGTTCCGCGGCCAGGTGGTGCGCATCGATGTCGACAAGGCGACCATGACGGTGGTGGCCGACGGGTTCAAGATTCCTGCCGCAGTCAATTTCGATCGCAAAGGTAATCTGTTCGTCGTCGACACGGCACTGGGCCAACTCGTGGAAGTCAACGCCGCCAGCGGAAACAAGACGCTAGTGGCGACGCTGAAGCCGGGACTCGACAATCTCGCCATCGATGGCCGCGGGCGGGTGTTCGTCACCAACATGGTCGACAATGGCGTGTACCTGGTCGACACCGCGACCGGCAACTATCGCACCATCGTCGAAGGCAAGCTGGCGATCCCCAGCGACGTTGCCGTCTACAGCGAGGGCGACAAGGACACCCTGCATCTCGCCGACATTTTCTCCTATCGCACCATCGACGGCGCCACCGGCGCGGTCGAGACCAAACTGCGCATGCAGGGCGACACCCTGGAATATCCGATGGGCGCGTCGGTCAACGCCAAGCACGTCATCCTGACCAGCTGGTTCACCAACAGCGTCCAGAAGATCGACCGGCTGACCGGCAAGAGCGTCGCGCTCCTGCACGACTTCAAGGCGCCGATGGACGCCATCGAAACCGCCAAGGGCGAGCTCTTCGTGCTGGAAGCCGGCGGCAACCTGGTGAAGGTGACCGGCGATCAGGGGCAGGAGCGCACCGTGCTGGCCAAGGACATGGCGGCGCCGACCGCGATGGCCGAGGGACCCGACAACGTCGTCTATGTCACCGAAAATACCACCGGCACCATCGTGCGTATCGACCTGGGCAGCGGCGCGCGCATCATCGTGGCCGACAACCTGAAGGGACCCGAAGGCATTGCGCTGGGACCCGACGGCCGGCTCTATGTCGCCGAGGTCGGCACCGAGATGGTGCTGGCCATCGACCCCAAGGACGGCTCGCGCACGGAAGTCGCACGCAACATCCGGATGGGACTAAGGCCGACATCGGGCCTGCCGCCGGCCTATGTCGTGACCGGCGTCGCGGTCGGCCGCACGGGCACCGTCTACGTGACATCCGACAAGCGCAACGCCATCTACAAGCTGATCCCGCAGCATTGACGCGACGGGACCTGTCATCCCGAGCATAGCGAGGGATCTAGGCCCGCCCTGGATGTCTCGCTACGCTCGACATGACAGTGGCGATTGGAGTACCAGCCATGGCCATTCCCTTCATCAAGGAACTTGATTTCCAGTACGGCGAACCCAAGACCGTAACACCCAACGTGCGCCGCGTGGTGGCCCACAACCCCAACGCCTTCACCTTCAAGGGCACCGGCACCTACATCATCGGCCACGGCGACGTCGCCATCGTCGATCCCGGCCCCGACATGAAGGACCATGTCGATGCCGTGCTGAATGCCGTACGCGGCGAGACGGTGAGCCATATCCTGGTGACGCACACCCACATTGACCACTCGCCGGCCACGCCGGCCCTGAAGGCGGCGACGGGCGCACCGGTGTATGCCTTCGGTCCGCACCCCAAACCGCCCGAGGGGGTCGCCACCGAACAGGGTGGCGATCAGGGCTTCAAGCCCGACATCACGCTGCGCGACGGCGAGGTGGTGACCGGCAAGGGCTGGACGGTCGAGGCCATCCATACCCCGGGGCACATTTCCAATCATCTGTGTTTCGCGCTGCGCGAGGACAGCGTGATGCTGAGCGGCGATCACGTCATGGGCTGGTCGACGGCGGTCATCTCACCACCCGACGGCAATATGCGGTCCTATTTCGACTCGCTGCGCAAGTTGCTGCCGCGCGAGGAAGCCGTCTACATCCCGACGCATGGCGCCGAGATCCGCGACCCGCGGCCGTTCGTGCAGGCCTATATCGACCATCGGCTGGACCGCGAACGGCAGATCATAGGCTGCCTGCGCGACGGGCTGGACACCGTGCCGGCGATGGTGGCGCGCATGTACAAGGACGTGCCGGCGATCCTGCATCCGGCCGCCGGCCGCTCGGTGCTGGCGCACCTGATCCAGTTCGTCACCGACGGCCGCGTGCACAGCGACGGCCCGCCGACGGTGAACAGCCGGTTCAAGGTGGCGTGACCTTGCTTCATGGTGAGCCTGTCGAACCATGAGGCAATCCGCACAGTCGACAACGCGACGCCTTCATGGTTCGACAAGCTCACCATGAAGGCTATTACCCGCCGAATGTGCGGGTGAACGCGTCCATGTAGAGGCGCTCAAACGCCGTCTGCGCGTAGCGCTCGCGAACCAGCGTGACGCCGGCCTCGGCCAGACGCCGGCGCAGGGCGACATCGCCGATCAGCGCAATCAGGCCGTCGGCAAAATCGCGTGGCGCGAACCCGCCCAGCAGGCCGGTCTCGCCATCGAGCACAAAATCCTGCGGCCCGCCACAGGGCGTCGATATCACGGCGCAGCCGCAGGCCATGGCTTCCGTGCCCACGATCGACAGCCCCTCCTGATGCGAGGCGATGGCGAAGATATCGAGTGAGCGGTACCAGTCCGGCATTTCGCCGTGCTTGACGGGCGGTCCAACGACAAGGCGGTCGGCGATATCGGCGGCACCATACCGGGCGATGAACGCCTCGCGTTCGAGTGGACCGCGGACGTGGAGCTCGATATCGGGATGCACGTCGGCGGACAGCTTCACGGCGCCCACCAGCAGCTCCATGTTCTTGCGCGGATCGTCGATCCGACCATTGAAACCGATGCGCAGCTTGCGTCCGGCACCGACGTCGCGTCCCTGCGGCGTGAAGCGCTCGGTATCGACAGGAATCGGCACCACGCCCAGCAGCCGCGCCTTGGGTGTCAGCGCCGCCAGCCCGTCCAATGTGTAGCCGCTGATCGCGATGGTGCAGGCCCGTTCCAGCGTCCGACGCTCCTGGACACGGCCGATCCAGGCGTTGAGCAGGGCATCGTAGGCGCGGCGCCAGGGCGGCCACTTGGCGATGCGGTTGACGCGGTCCGCCATGTACGGCGAGGCGATCCACTGCAGCGACGGCAAGCCCAATGACGTCGGCGCCCAGCCGGTCAGATTGCTGCCCGACACCACGATGTGCCTGGCATGGCTTTCGATGAGAGCCCGCCATGGCGTCCAAGGCTGATGATGGGCCCACTCGAGTTCGGGTAGCCAGCTGCCGACCGCCACGCACCGATAGGGCTTGCCTGATACCTCGCGGGTCGCCGGCTTGCGGCCGGACATCGCCTTCCAACTCGGAACCGAGAGCGTGGGTTCGTCCTGATAATAGGCACGCCAGGCGACGGTGACGTCGTAGCCGTGTCGATGCAGGAGATCGACCAGCAGCGGCGCCTGAGAGGTGACGCCGCCCAGAATCGGCGGCAACGTCATCAACAGGACCGAATTCGGCGCGGGCGGCATCGGCACAGTTGTAACCGGTCACCTGCGGCAAGGCGAGCCTTGGTCTGCGCCGTGTCGCTGAAACGGCGCAGAAAAAGATCCTATTCCTCCAGCAGCATGTGCTTGCGGTGGATGGTCTTGAACAGGGGGATCTTGCGCGGCACGCCCACCGGCGGCGGCTCGCGCAGCAGGCGGCCGACCTCGCCCAGGATCAGGCCGGTGATGGTGGGCAACGGCAGCTTCTGCGCTTCGTCGAGCCGCACCCATCGGATATCGCCCAGCTCGCTGCTGTCCTTGATCGTGCCCTTCAGCACCTCGGCATCGGTCATCATGAAGCGGGCATTGAACCGCCGGGGACGACCCGGCGGTGTCACGGCACGCGCAATGTAGTCGAGATGATGCAACGCTGGCGCTAGGCCCTGGTCGAGGAACCCCTGCCAGTGCTTGTCGACCGTGCCCGCCGCGCCGTCCCACTTCTCGCCGATGATGAGACCGGTTTCCTCGAACGTCTCGCGCACAGCGGCGATGGCGAGCGCGCGTGCCTTCTGGGCGCTGGCGGCACGCCGCAGCCGCTCGTCGACCTCGGCCCGCAGCGCTGTCGCCACCGGCACGCGCGCGTCGGCGGGATCGACCCGGCCGCCCGGAAACACATAGCGGTTGGGCATGAACGCATGGCCGGCGTCGCGACAGCCCAGCAGCACCTCGGGCATCCCGTTGGCGTCCTGGGGCTTGCGCACGATGATCAGGGTGGCGGCATCGCGCGGTTTCATGGCCGGCGTCTTCTGGCCTTCATAGGTCGCGTCCACCGGACGCTCCTGGCCAACTTTCAGCTCCGGCGCGTCTGGCGCCAGCACCTGGGCCGCGGTGGCGGTCTTCGCCATCAGTGTCTGTCTCCTCGGGTCTGTTGAAGATCACGATAAACCGCCGTTCACGGCGCGGGTAGGCCAGCGGCGCCGCAGGGCTATGCGCCGGGTGCGCTGCGCCGCCGCACGTGACAGTCGGGAACCGGGACCGACGTGCGACGTTGTTCGGTATCCATAGGAGGTCCCGACAATGCATCGCCTCACTACAGCTAGTATCGCGTTGCTGGTTCTGGGTGCCACCGGGCCGGTGTCTGCCCAGACACTACGCTGTGCCGATATCACCGATCCGACGGCGCGACTCGTTTGTTACGACCGCATGTCAACCGGCGGCAATACGGCGCCGCAGCCCGCACCACGTGCCGTCCAGGCGCCGTCGCCACCCGATCCCATGACGGTGGGCAAGGATCATATTCCGGTGCCACCCGAGGATCGCGCCTTCGATCCCCACCAACAGCGCGTGCCGACGGATCACATCGGTCTGGTCGTGCCATCGCT
>Ga0187894_10004128_pt1 | contig 15778 bp, 10 predicted proteins | sample GBC1701081metaG_FD_136650 | JGI IMG/M metagenome (GOLD analysis project Ga0187894, IMG submission 136650) | White microbial mat communities from a lava cave in the Kipuka Kanohina Cave System on the Island of Hawaii, USA - GBC170108-1 metaG ... | reverse complement strand
TGGGGCCGCGAGGCCCCGTCACGTCTCTCCTCACGCTGGACCGCGTGCGCGAAGGCCTGAAACGCCAAGGCCTTAGACGCGTCGTCACTGACACAGTGACGACGCTTGCCGGCGACGGTGGTGTGGCAGCGTGGTCAGTCGAGCGGTGAGCTCGGCCGGATCACGCGCGCATCACACGTCGCGGCTCTCGCGGAGCGGTGCACACATCAGGACGACGACCGCGCGGGCTCGGTGGCCCTGCATGTCGTCTCTCGTGGATGTCGGTCGAGCCGACATCCCACGTGGCGCCGTGGGAACTGCTTGGCGCGTTCAGCTTCTGCGTGATCGGGGTCCTCCAGGGACTTCCCGATCGCGGATGACAGGCCGCGTATCGTCGAGCGAAGACGCGGCCAGGACAACTTCTCGATGCTCCCGGTCTAGCCGGGGCGTTTCACTCCAATGCGCTTATCGAGCGCCGCGCCTGGGTATCTCAACCCAAGGACCCGTAAGAGGTCACGCTTCGCACGGATCCCGCTGGTGGGCTCGATTCCGTGCACTCAAGGTACGCCGTGATCCTAACGCCGTTTCATGCCGGGCTGACCCCCGGAGAGCCCCCCTCAAAGACGAGCTCTCTTGGGCTCTGCCGCCCAAGTCCGCGCGGAACCCGCGTCCGAGCTGCCCGGCCTACCCCTTGCGCCTCGGGCCCTCACCGGGCTTCTTCGCCGGTCGACGGCTTGCCGGCGTAGCCCCGCGCGCCCGGCGAGACGCCTTCAACGCATACGGCGTGGAGGTGTGAGTGTTGCTAAGCAGCAGATCGAGGAATTTCGGATGCAGGAATAGCTTCTCCCGCCCAGCCTCGACCTCGCGAAGGACGCCGATGTCGACGAGCGCTTTCAGGTACACCGACGCCGTCTGCCGCTTCGCGATCCTCGCCGAGACCAGGTTCTGGATGCGGCAGTACGGCTGCATGAACACGGCCTCGACCAGCTCGTGGCTGTAAAGCTTCGGCAGGCGCGTTCGGATGTACTCCGTCGCAGCCGCCATCAGCGCCCGGAGGGCGCCGATCTTTGCGGTGGTCCAGGTGGCAGTTTCGCTGACCCCGCGAAGGGCATAGAGGATCCAGGCCTCCCACGCCGCGTCGCCGGTCACCGCGGGTAGTAGCCGGTAGTAGTCGGCCCGGTTCCGGATGATGTAGCGCGACAAGTACAGGACCGGAATCTCGAGAAGACCGTGCTCGATCAGCATCAGCTCGTTCAGGACGCGCCCCGTGCGCCCGTTGCCGTCGAGAAAAGGATGGATCGCCTCGAACTGGTAGTGGGCGATCGCCATGCGGATTAGGGGGTCGACCGTCTCGTGCTCGTGGATGAACCGCTCCCAGTTGGCGAGCTTCTCTCGCAGAAGCACTTCGCCGACCGGGGGCGTGTACACGACCTTGCCTGTCGCCGGATTCGTGAGGACGGTACCCGGGACCTTGCGGACATCCATGTCCCGCCCCATGAGCGTGGAGCAGACTTCGACGGCAATCGCCGTACTCAGCGGCCTGCGCTTCAGCAGATCCACGCCCTGTCGGAGCGCGGTGCGGTAGCGAAGCGCCTCCTTCGCGGCGGGGTCCGCCGTCCGTTCGTCGAGCTGGGCCTGCCTGAACAGCGTGTCGGCGGTGGTAACGACGTTCTCGATCTCGGAGCTTGCTTGCGCCTCCATCAACGGCACGGTGTTGATCAGTACCGCCTGATTGGGGAGGAGGGTGCCGGCATGCTTTAGCGACGCGAGCGCCGCCCGAGCGTCGATGCACGCCTTCAGGATGGCCCGCGACTCTACGTCCGCCTTGGGCGGCAGCGGCGGGAGCGCGTTATAGGGGCGGGTGGGATCGAAGGCAGGCAACGGGGCGGCGGCGTCATGTCGAGAGCATCGACATATCACCACAACGTGTCGAAAAATCAAAGAAAAATCGACATGTCTCGGAAGGCTCCCCTGACGCTATCTGCGACCATGGCTGTGAAGGTGCTCTTGTGATGCTTCAAGCAGCGTCCACGCAGCATGGCGATCTCCTGGGCGTGTGCGCTCGACGCGTATCGCTGCGTCAAGCAGCACCGACGCTGCAGCGCCATTCGTCGAAGCCCAGATGCGCCGCGGGATCGGGTCAGTACGCCGTGGCAAAAGATCGCTCTAGGACCATGGCTTTAGGACGTTCCGCCGTTAGACCGGTGCTGGCATCGCCCGGGGAGCCGACGTTCCCCATTCTCGCTAGCCACCCAGCCCCCAACCTACCCAGGCTTGACCTCTGGTGGGGGTCCAGGCTTTCGCATAAACCTTCGGCGGCGCTGCCGTCTCTTCTGGGGTGGCGTCTCGCCTTCGACGGGCGCTACCGGTTGCGCCTGTGAGGGCGCGGGCGGCGAAGGCGGCGCAGCAGCCTGCGCGGCGTCCTGACTGTCCAGCGCCTGAGCGAAGAGTTGAGCTAACCCGCCGACAACGGGGCGGCTAAGCTCCCGCCAGAAGTCGAGCGGCGTTTGGAGGCGCGCGGCAACATGCCGTCGCAGTGCCTTCGCTATCGCCGGCCCGAATGGCGCGGGCAGCGACTCGGCTAACTTTCGGGGCGCACCTTCAAGGATTTCGTCTCGGGAGAACTTGCACGGCTTCCCGGTGTGGACTTGAAGTAACACCAGCCCGCAGTGGTAAATGTCTGTTTGCTGGCCGACTCTGCCGAATTGGTCCGGGTCCAGAAACTCTGGGGGCAACATCCACTGCGCGAGAAGCGTATTTCGCGCATCGATGTCTTCTGCAATTTTTGCGAGGCCGAGGTCACCGAGTTTGAACTGCATTGCGCCGGGCCCATCAGGGTTCAACTGATCCTTCGATATGGCCGTGAGGACGTTCCCGAGGTGGATATCCTTGTGTGCCATGCCGTGGCTGTGAATGAACTCGACCGCCTGCAGAAGGCTCTTCGCGATAGCTAGAGTCCAAAGATGCCCTCGATACCACGGCTGCTTGATGAGGTAGTCGAGGCTGACAGTACACCGCTCGGTGATGATGTAGAAGGCGTTCTGCCACATGAAGCCGTCGTACACGTGGGTGATGAATGGGTTCCTGAGCGTAAGCAGGTTTCCGAACTCCCTTTCCGCCGCGGCCTTGACCTGCTCGAACGTCCCACGTTCTGGGTTCAAGACCTTTGCGGCGAGCTCGTTTCCCCAGAGATCGGTGCATTCGTACACCACACTAAAGTAGCCGATGCCAATTTGGTGGCCGATTGTGTAGGAGCGCCCCGTCGTGGCGCTCGTTACCACGTTCCCTGGGCCGGGCCATTGCATGGTGACCGCCGCTTGCGGTTGAGGCTGCGGTTGGGGTGGCTGCTGCCGCATGAGCGCTTCGACCGCAGCCGCGATAGATCCGGGGGATGGTTTCGGCGGTTCAGTCATCGCTATTTCCTTATGAACCGAAAGTTTACCAATCGGGGTCTTCGATACCTCGCTTCCTTGACAATTGGCGCGGCGAGGAGCGTAAAAAACTCCACAGAACGTCGATCGGGAAAGTCCCAGCTCCTCTGTAACTCGTGGGTCACTCCGCTCCTCCTGGCATTCCGAACTCAACAGGCGAAGTCGTGGCGAAGGCCCTGCCTAAGCGCGCCAGCCGGTCCGTTCACCCGTGAACCGGTGCTAGCATCCAGACGGCATCGAGGGAGGCGCGCATCCGTGCACGGTGACCGGCGGCGTGGTCGCGATCGAGACGGTGCTTGGCGGTACCGGGCTGGTGAACGTTCCCGCCGTGCGCTAGGACGGTCGGTTCAAGGTCTCGCGCGCCCCTCTACTCCCTCTACAGCTGCAGTGCCGCAGTGTGCAACGCTGGTTTCGTTTCAAGGAGCTTCGGAGTGGACGCGGGTCAACTGAACTGGATCGCCAACTTCATCTGGGGGATCGCCGACGACGTCCTGCGCGATCTCTACGTGCGCGGCAAGTACCGCGACGTGATCCTGCCGATGACCGTGCTCCGGCGGCTCGACGCGGTGCTCGAGCCGACCAAGCAGGCCGTGATCGAGATGAAGGCTTCCCTCGACGCAGCCAAGATCGTGCACCAAGACCCGGCACTGCGACAGGCGGCCGGCCAGGCCTTCTACAACACCTCGAAATTCACGCTGCGGGACCTCAAGTCCCGCGCCAGCCAACAGCAACTTCGGGCCGACTTCGAGGCCTACCTCGACGGGTTCTCGCCGAACGTCCAGGACATTCTTGAGAACTTCGAGTTCCGCAATCAGATCCCTCGGCTCTCCAAGGCTGACGCGCTCGGCACCCTCATCGAGAAGTTCCTGTCGCCGGACATCAACTTGAGCCCGAATCCCGTGAGGAACGCGGACGGTTCAGTCAGACATCCAGGGCTCGACAACCACGGCATGGGGACGGTGTTCGAGGAGCTCGTGCGCCGGTTCAACGAGGAGAACAACGAGGAGGCGGGCGAGCACTGGACGCCGCGCGATGCGGTGAAGTTGATGGCGAAGCTGATCTTCCTGCCGATCGCGGAAGAAATCGAGTCCGGGACCTATCTCCTCTACGACGGCGCCTGCGGCACCGGCGGGATGCTGACTGTCGCGGAGGAGACGCTCCAGCAGCTCGCGCAAGCGCACGGAAAACAGGTCGCAACGCACCTCTATGGCCAGGAGATCAACGCCGAGACCTACGCGATCTGCAAGGCGGACCTCCTGCTCAAGGGCGAGGGCGACGCCGCCGACAACATCGTCGGCGGGCCGGAGCACTCGACCCTTTCGAATGACGCCTTCCCGTCGCGAGAGTTCGATTTCATGCTCTCCAACCCGCCCTACGGCAAGAGCTGGAAGAGCGACCTAGAGCGGATGGGCGGCAAGGACGGCATCAAGGACCCGCGCTTCGCGATAGAGCACGGGGGCGATCCGGAGTACTCGCTCGTGACTCGGTCGAGCGACGGCCAGATGCTATTCCTTGCCAACATGCTCTCGAAGATGAAGCGGGACACGAAGCTCGGCAGCCGCATTGCCGAGGTTCACAACGGGTCGTCATTGTTTACCGGTGACGCCGGTCAAGGCGAGAGCAACATCCGCCGCTGGATCATCGAGAACGACTGGCTCGAAGCCGTCGTCGCCCTGCCGCTCAACATGTTCTACAACACCGGCATCGCGACCTATGTCTGGGTGCTCGGCAACCGCAAGCCCGCGCACCGCAAGGGCCAGGTGCAGCTCATCGACGCCACGCAGTGGTGCAAGCCGCTGCGCAAGAATCTCGGCAAGAAGAACTGCGAGCTCTCCGACGAGGACATCCAGCGTATCTGCGACACCTTCCTTGCCTTTGGGGAGAACGAGCAGTCGAAGATCTTTCCCAACGCCGCGTTCGGGTACTGGAAGGTGACGGTCGAGCGGCCGCTGCGCCTGAAGGGCATCGACCCGAACCGCGCCTATAGCCCGAAGAAGATCAAGGCACTGAAGGAGGCCGCCGAGCGCGCCGACGACGCGCCGCCAGTCGTCAGGAGGATCCACAAGAAAGGCACAGCCGCTGATCCTCTGCGCGGTCTCTTCGCGGTCGAAATCGAAGGCAAGGCCGCGGTGGTCGAGTACGAGCCCGACCCGGACCTGCGCGATACCGAGCAGGTGCCGCTGCTCGAAGACGGCGGCATCGAGGTGTTTCTCCGGCGGGAGGTACTACCGCACGCTGCCAACGCTTGGTACGTGCCCGACAGCGTCAAGACCGGTTACGAGATCAGCTTCACCCGTTACTTCTACAAGCCGGAGCCGCTTCGGACGCTCGAGGCGATTCGCGCCGACATCCTGGCGCTGGAGAAGGAGACGGAGGGTCTGCTGGGCGAGATCATCGGAGCAGGCTCATGATCGCCGGCCTTCAGCCCTATCCCGAGATGAAGGACTCCGGCGTGCCCTGGTTGGGGGAGGTGCCGGAGCATTGGGACGTGGCACGGAATGGCCGGCTCTTCACGCAGCGTAACGAGACCGGCATTTCAGACCTGCCCATTCTTGAAGTGTCGCTCAAGACGGGTGTCCGCGTTCGCGATTTCGAATCCTCCTCCCGCAAGCAGGTGATGTCCGATCACGACAAGTACAAGCGAGCGCGGACTGGCGACATCACGTACAACACGATGCGAATGTGGCAGGGTGCGGTCGGCGTGGCACCGATTGATGGATTGGTGAGCCCAGCCTACGTCGTCGCTCGGCCGATAGCGGGAGTCAAAAGTGCGTACTTTGGGCTGGTCTTCCGCTTGCCCGCGTATATGAACGAGGTCAATCGCAATTCGCGTGGGATCGTCTCAGACCGCAATCGGCTGTACTGGGAAGACTTCAAGCAGATCACGTCGCCCTGCCCTCCCGCGGCCGAACAAGTTGCCATCGTTCGCCTCCTCGAGCACGCTGACCGGCGTATCCGGCGCTACATCCGCACCAAGCAGAAGCTCACAAATCTGTTGGACGAGCAGAAGCATGCCATCATTCACCGCGCCGTCACCCGCGGCCTCGACCCAAACGTCCGCCTGAAGCCCTCCGGCGTGGAGTGGCTGGGGGACGTGCCTGAGCATTGGGAGGTTTCGCGAGCTGGAACTGTCTGCAGCTTCGTCTCAGCAAAGGCGCATGAGCAGTTCGTAGAACCCGATGGAGAACACATCTGTGTGACCGCACGATTTGTGTCCACCGGCGGCCGTAGCTTTCGGCGATGCACAGAGAACTTCAGCCCTGCGCGCCGCGGTGATGTCCTCATGGTCATGAGCGACCTTCCGAGGGGGCGGGCGTTAGCTCGTGCCTACTTGGTCAATGACGACAGGAGCTACGCGGTGAATCAGCGTGTGTGCATCCTCAGACCGATTCACATCAACCCACAGTTCCTTGCGTTCGCTGCGAACCGTCATCCTGAGCTGCTCGCACACGATGACGGTTTCAATCAGACACACCTGCCAAACGCGGCGTTCAAGATCATGCGCCTGCCACTCCCCCCTCTGGTCGAGCAGGAGGCGATCGCAAAGTTCCTCGTCGGCACGACGACCGCGCTTGAAGCACTGGCCCAGCGCGCCCAGCGTGAAGTTGACCTCCTTCAGGAATATCGCACTCGCCTCATCGCCGACGTAGTTACCGGCAAGCTCGACGTACGCGAGGCGGCAGCACGGTTACCCGACGATCTTGGGGAGCCGCAGCCGCTGGACGAGGTGGACCAGCTCGACGAGGCCGACGAGGATCCCGCAAACGATCTAGACGCTGCACCCGAGGAGACCGAGGCCTGACGATGCCTCAGCCGCCGGCGCAGCCGAAGGTCTATCACATCGTGCATGTAGATCGGCTGCCATCAATCATTGCGGACGGTTGCCTCTGGTCGGACGCCGTGGTGGCAGCCGGCGCTCATCCCGGTACGACGATCGGCATGGGGTCGATCAAGGCGCGGCGTCTCAGGCTTCCGGTGGACTGCCATCCCGGCGACCACGTCGGGGAGTACGTCCCGTTCTACTTCTGCCCGCGCTCGATCATGCTGTTTGTGATCCATCGAGCGAACCACCCGGAGCTCGCCTACCGTGACGGGCAAGGCCCGATCGTGCATCTGGAAGCTGACCTAAACGAAGTCGTCGCCTGGGCGAATGCGAATGGCCGCCGGTGGGCGTTCAGTCTGTCGAATGCCGGGGCCTATTACACGCAGTTCCGGTCGCGCCTTGATCAGCTCGATGAGGTGAACTGGCCCGCGGTGGTTACTAGGGACTTCCGGGATTCCGACGTCAAGGAAGGCAAGCAAGCGGAGTTCCTCGTCCACCACTCGTTCCCCTGGGACCTCGTTCGCCAGATTGGGGTACTCGACCGGGCCATCGCGCAGCAGGTGTCGAACGCAATGCACACGGCCACACACCGACCGGTGGTCGAGATCCGCGCGGACTGGTATTTTTGAGACTGAGGGCGCCATGATCGAGTACCGCACCGGTGACATCCTTCAGGCCGACGCCGAGGCGCTGGTCAATACGGTGAATTGCGTCGGAATCATGGGACGCGGCATCGCATTGCAGTTCAAGGAGCGGTTTCCTGAGAACTTTAAGGCTTATGCGGCAGCGTGCGCGCGCAACGAGGTCCAGCCGGGCCGGATGTTCGTGTTCGAGACTGGCTTCCTCGGTAACCCCAAGTACATCATCAATTTCCCGACCAAGCGCCACTGGCGCGGCAAGAGCCGCATCGAGGACATCGATGCCGGCCTCAAGGCGCTGACCGGAGAGATCCGCAAGCGCGCCATCCGCTCGATCGCCGTGCCCCCGCTCGGCAGCGGTCTCGGGGGACTCGAGTGGCCCCCGGTCCGCGCACGGATCGAGGCGGCTCTAGGCAGCTTGCGCGATGTCCACGTCCTCGTCTTCGAGCCGTACGAGTTAGTCGAGTCGCAGCCGAAGCAACGATCCGGCAAGGTACCCACCATGACAGCCGGTCGCGCCGCACTCGTCGGGTTGATGAGCCGGTACCTGGGTGGCCTCATGGACCCGTTCGTGACGCTGCTGGAAGTCCACAAGTTGATGTACTTCATGCAGGAGTCCGGGGAGCCGTTGCGGCTGCGGTATGTCCAGGCGCTGTACGGCCCCTACGCGGAGAACCTCCGCCACGTGCTGCGCGAGATCGAGGGTTACTTCGTGTCGGGATACGCCGATGGTGGCGATGCGCCAGATAAGGAGCTGGCGCTGGTCCCGGGTGCCGTAGAGGACGCCGACCGGTTTCTCAAGAACCATCCAAGCACACGGGAGCGCTTCGACCGCGTAGCTGATCTCGTCGACGGGTTCGAGACACCATTCGGCCTCGAGCTGCTCTCGACCGTCCACTGGACCCTGACGCATGGTGGTGCGGTAGCTGATGAAGATCTCGTCGCGGCTGTCTACGCGTGGGGCGAGCGCAAGAAGCAGTTTGCGCCACAGCAGATTTCCCTCGCGCTGGATGTGCTGACGAAGAAGGGTTGGATGTCGAAGAGCCGGGTCGCAGCCGGCGTCTGAGCGACGAGAGGCGCTCGGAGCCGTGCACACCGACACGTCCGAGAAAGGCCTCGAGAGCCTCATCGTCGAGGCGATGACGGGGATTCCGGGTGGCGTCCACCCGCCCGGAGAGGGCGCGCAGAAGCCGCCGACGCCGCAAGGTGGCACCGGCTGGTTGCTTGGCGTCGCCCAGAACTACGACCGCGAATACGCGGTCGATCTTTATCAGCTCCTTTCGTTCCTTCAGACGACCCAGGCGCCGACATACGAGGCGCTCGGGCTCGGTGCGGACGGGCCGCTACGCTTGAAGTTCCTCGCTCGGCTCCAGGGCGAGATCACGAAGCGCGGCACGATCGACGTCCTGCGCCACGGGGTCAAGCACGGCGCGCATCACGTCGACCTTTTCTACGGCACGCCGTCGCCGGGAAACCCGAAAGCGGCAGAGCGTTACGCCGCGAACCGGTTCAGCGTCACCCGACAGCTCCGATACAGCCGCGACGAGACGCAGCGTGCGCTGGATATGGCGCTGTTCATCAACGGCCTGCCCCTCGCGACCTTCGAGCTGAAGAACAGCCTCACCAAGCAGACTGTCGAAGACGCGGTCCAGCAGTACAAGCGTGATCGGGACCCGCGTGAGCGGCTGTTCGAGTTCGGCCGTTGCGTCGCGCACTTCGCGGTGGACGACCACGAAGTCCGCTTCTGTACCCATCTCAAGGGGAAGGCGTCCTGGTTCCTGCCGTTCAACCTCGGCTGGAATGACGGCGCGGGCAATCCGCCGAACCCGGACGGCCTGACAACCGACTACCTCTGGAAGCGCATCCTGACGCGCGAGGGCTTGACCGACATCCTCGAAAACTACGCGCAGGTCGTCGAGATCAAGGACGAAAAGACCGGCCGGAAGAAGGCAGTGCAGATCTGGCCGCGCTTCCACCAGCTTGACGTCGTCCGCAAGCTCCTCTGGGACGCCGCCGCGCGTGGTGTCGGTCAGCGTTATCTCATCCAGCACTCGGCGGGCAGCGGCAAATCGAACTCGATCGCCTGGCTCGCGCACCAGTTGATCGGATTGGAGAAGAACGGGGCACCGGCGTTCGATTCGATCATCGTCGTCACCGACCGGCGCATCCTCGATCAGCAGATCCGAGACACCATCAAGCAGTTCGCGCAGGTGGGTGCGACCGTAGGGCATGCCGAACATTCGGGTGATCTGCGCAAGTTCATCGCCGATGGGAAGAAGATCATCATCTCCACGGTGCAGAAGTTCCCTTTCATCCTTGATGAGATCGGCGCAGAGCATCGCAGGCGGCGCTTCGCCATCATCATTGACGAAGCCCATTCGAGTCAGGGCGGCCGCACCTCTGCTGCGGTGTCCATGGCGTTGTCGACGGCTGGTGCCGAAGAAGACGACGAAACCCTCGAGGACAAGATCAACCGGCTGATGGAGGCTAAGAAACTCCTGCCCAACGCCAGCTACTTCGCCTTCACCGCCACCCCGAAGAGCAAGACCCTGGAGATTTTCGGCACATCCGTTCCGCAGCCGGAGGGGTCGGTGAAGCACCGGCCGTTTCACAGCTACACCATGAAGCAGGCGATCCAGGAGGGCTTCATCCTGGACGTGCTCAAGCACTACACGCCGGTGAACAGCTACTACAAGCTGGTCAAGACGGTCGAGAGTGATCCAGAGTTCGACACTAAGCGCGCGAAGAAGAAGCTGCGGCGCTACGTGGAGAGCCACGATCATGCGATCCGGCTCAAGGCCGAGATCATGGTGGACCATTTCCATGAGCAGGTGCTGGCGCTGAACAAGATCGGCGGACAGGCCCGCGCGATGGTGGTGACGAGCGGGATCGAGCGTGCCATCCAGTACTTCCACGCGTTCCGCGACTATCTCGCTGAGCGAAAGAGCCCGTGGAAAGCGATCGTGGCGTTCTCTGGCGAGCACGAGTACGGCGGGGCAAAGGTTACCGAGGCATCGCTCAACGGATTCCCGTCGAGCAAGATCGCCGACAAGATTCAGGAGGATCCGTATCGCTTTCTGATCTGTGCGGACAAGTTCCAGACTGGCTATGACGAGCCGCTACTGCACACGATGTACGTGGACAAGATGCTGTCGAGCATCAAGGCGGTCCAGACACTCTCGCGGCTCAATCGTGCGCATCCGCAGAAGCACGACGTGTTCGTCCTCGACTTCATGAACGAGGCAGACACCATCGAGGAGGCCTTTTCGGAGTACTACCGGACGACGATTCTTGCCGAGGAGACCGATCCGAACAAGCTCCACGACCTCCAGGCCGCCCTCGACGGGTACCAGGTTTACGCGCCGGGGCAGGTCGAGCAGCTCGTCGCGCTGTATCTCGGTGGAGCGGATCGCGACAAACTCGACCCGATCCTAGATAGTTGTGTAGCGGTCTACAAGGCGCAGCTCGACGAGGATGGGCAGGTCGATTTCAAAGGGAAGGCTAAGGCATTCGCGCGGGTCTACGGGTTCCTGGCCTCAATCCTTCCTTACACCAACGCCGCGTGGGAGAAGCTGTCGATTTTCCTGAATTTCCTGGTACCGAAGCTGCCGGCGCCTGTCGACCAGGATCTCTCGAAGGGCATCCTCGAATCGATCGACATGGACAGCTACCGGGCTGAGAAGCAGGCAGCAGTGAAGATCCAGCTTCCGGACGCAGACGCGGAGATCGAGCCGGTACCGACTACCGGCGGCGGCCAGAAGCCAGAGCCCGAACTGGACCGCTTGTCGAACATCCTGAAGAGCTTCAACGACCAGTTTGGCAATATCCCCTGGACGGACGCTGATCGCGTTCACAAGCTGATCACGGAAGATATCCCGCAGCGCGTCGCGGCCGACGCCGCCTACCAGAACGCGCGGAAGTACTCCGACAAGCAGAACGCGCGGATTGAGCACGACAAGGCGTTGGCGCGGGTGATGACAGCGGTGCTGAAGGACGACACCGAGCTGTTCAAGCAGTTTATGGACAACGAGTCATTCCGCCGGTGGTTAACGGACACCGTGTTCGGGTTGACTTACGAAACATCGCAAAGTTAACGACCCAAGCTCGGGAGACCTTGGATAGCAAGATAGCGAGTAACCTCTCGCTGGCGGTCGGCTCAAGAACGAATAGCTAGGAGAAATCCGTCGAAACTTCCGCGCGAACGCTCCAGCGCTTGGTTGACGGCCGACATCGGGACAAGCAGCCTATAGCGCCGCTGAATCCCTTGCCCTTTCCACTGAACCTCTTCGAGCACGCGACTCGAGAGCAGTGCTGGCAGTACTTCATCTAAGAATAGCGAGGCGAATCCCTTTCCAAGACGTAACCGCACGTACTCCTCATCGACGTACGTCGTCCTCAGAAAAACTCTCAGGAATCGTCCGAGCAACACCGTTCGTTCGTCGGGCGCATGCACTTGTTGCTGCGCTGGCGCCTCGTCATCACCGATACGCGCGCCCGATTGCCGTAGCCATTCTGAGATAAGCGCCGGATCGAAGGTTTGCTCATCTCTGGCCGTCGAGAGGAGCGACTCCACCCGACAACCTGTGAATGTGCACCCCACGAGCTGCTTACCGGCGTCGACCTCGAGGCGCTCGAACTCGCACGCCTTAAACTCCACTTCCGCCAACTTGCTCTTCGAGATTGATGTCGGCTGAAAATGACCTCCCTCGAAGGAAACCCGAAAGAGCGTGCGACCAGCTAGGGCTCCCGTTGAGAACAGCATTCCGCTTAGCAACAGTGTTCGATCACGGCTTGGTATGCACTCAGCAATTCGCATCGCTACCGCGCCACAATTCTCCTTGCAGAACGAGAATCCAGTCTCGGATTCATTGATCGCAGAGATAGTCCCTAGAACTGCGTTCAGATCGACTTTGTGCCTGACGAGATATTGGACAGCCTGCTCAACGGTCGCGATCGGTACAAGGTTAACCGAGAGGAAAGCCTGGAGCTCCGCGCGCGATAATTTGCTCAGCAACAGGCCAAGCGCCTCACCCAGGTAGAAGTTCTGGAAGTCCTCGTGATCAAATGAGAGTGCCTGGCCGCGCGATGTGTCTGCAGCAAGCAGGGAATGCTGCTTGAGACGCTCCTTGATCTGACGAATTGCAACGGCGCTTTTCTTCCTTCCCTCGGCAAAGAGATCTACAAGCACGTCAAGCACGTCGTATCGCAGCGACGTCGTCGATGACTGCCACATCTCCTGAGCGATCTGCGAGAGCAACTGATGATGCTCCTGAATATCCAGGAGCGGCTCCATTACGTCCCCAGCCACCTTAAACAGCCATTTCTCTGAGGCCTCTCGCTTAACAATCGCTTCCACGAACGTATAGAAATAGTCATGCGGATTGCTCCCAAGGAGCTCTGTCAGCTTTGCCCGGTCGGCGCCTACAGCTGCGACGTCGAAGAGGCGGCGCACCAAGACCGCCCGGGTCAAAAGCGGGTGTTCGGGACCCAACCGAGCCGCTACTGTCGCGTAGATCTCCTCTGGGTTGTCCGCTGCACGGCGCTCCCCGTACTCACAGAATTGATCCTTGGTCCAGCGGGACAGCTCAAGTCGAGAGAACGACGCGGACCGGTCTCCGATCGCATCTAGAAGTTTTGCTTGCGTTTTGAAGCTCAGATACTCGAAAAAGGCCTTACGGGCAGCGATGAACACGGTTCCCGTCGAGTCTAAGGACTGAACTAGATTTCCGAGTGCCGACACTGCCTCTCCCCTAGAACCTTCGACCAACATTTCTTCATAACCGTCGAAGGCTGGGACGATAGCCCCCATTCGTACTAGCTGAACGAATGCGTCAAAGTACAGATAGTTGAATCGCAGTTTGTTTACCAGCGCCGCAATGACGGCGTCGTCGAACGTCAGGAAGGCACGTCCACTCAGCGGAATGGGGACAATTAGTGATGAAGCCGTCTTCTCCTTGTAGTGCTTTGCTTGGAGTCTCGCTGCCTTGTTGATGACAGTCGTCTTGCCCTCTCCCGCGTCTGAGGTCACGTAGAGAACAGACGTTGCCCCTGGCAAGGAATTACTAGCTTTGCTCAGTAGCGCCGCTACGGCGTCGGGAACATGCTCCTCCCCGTTAAGGTCTAGTGTGACCGAAAGGTCGCGAGAAAGAGATCCGGATGGGACAACGAACGGAGATTGCGCTGCCAGGGCTGGCGGAATGGACGTACTGGCGATAATGCGATCTGCAAGCTGGGGGAGCCTTGCGACGCGGTTAATCAGCCAGACCCGTGCCGAGTAAGGCTGACCGTTCTCGATGACTTCGAGTTCGCGGGACTCGTTTAGGGAGTACCTGATCGTCACGTCAATCAGGTCGTCTCGAACTTGAGCAACGACCTTCCCTAAGCGGACATCCACATCGCTTGGTTCATCAGCAAATGCTGTCAGCGCTCGCTTGAATTCGCCGATGTCCATCGATCCCTCCTACACGCTAAGCTGCTGGTACAAGTTGCCCATGTGAACACCGAGGCTATTCAACAGAGATCGCTGCGTCTTCCAGCCCGCTCGAGGATGAACGTGAGTAACCGTGCAACCTGCCTGAAGTGCCAATAGCACGCCTGGCCAGATGTCGGCGTCCGACGATACAACGACAACGTCACTTACTTTCTGACTCAGCGCCTGATACGCGATGTCGGCCACAATAAGAGTGTCAACCATCTTCTGTTCATCACGAACGAACACATGCCCGAGTCGACTAGTGCATCCCGAGTTACTGCAGGGTGTTGAATGGGATAAGAGAGAGAACTGCTGAAGACCACAGGAACTCCGATCGGCGCACTCTGCCCATCCACCTCTCTTCGCCCGAAATTTTCGCAAACTGCGATCTCTGACCAGCGTGTCTTCCAGCTGGGCAGTTGATCCCATCGGGCGGTCTGCCAATTCAACCGCAAGTCGCAGATGCCTTGTCGATCCGGTTTGCGATGCAGCAACTACCGTTGGTGAGCCGCTCCTGATATCCGGAACAAGCCGCTGAGCGCCAGTCGTCAATGTGCCTTGGGAACGCCACCCGCCGTAAAGGCGCACCAGAACATCGCTATTGCGACCAATGACTGGACCCGGAAGCAGGGGAACAAACAGCTTCGCTAAGGTCACAGGGCCTGCGGAGGCAAGGCCGGGCTCTACGTTGTCGTAATCAACAAAAACGGTTACTTGAGGCACGCCGAGCTCCGCCGGAATCGTATGGTGCCAAGCCTAGGCGTTTTGCTCGGCACATTACAGACGCCCGAGGCTCTGAATGAAGGCGCACCGTGAAATTCTGCAACTCGAATCGTACTGAACGGCCTGTGTCATCCACTAACCCCGAGAGTCCCACTGCGACTGAGGCCGCACAACAAGTTTCCCAGCTGCGCTGGGAAGCCATCCCTCCCGTAGACGCGCGGCCGCCGGCGAACGTAGGGACAACGAAGAACTTAGGCGCTGCACTTGGGAAGCTCGTGGCCGACAAGCTGGGGCGCGTGATTACCGACGGCTTCCGGTCTGCTCGAGTTTGCTTGGCGGCGCGGAGCAGACAACACGTTCGTAGCGCGTGTCGTCCCACAGCGAATTATGGACATCGGTTTCGGCCCATTTGTACGATTCGCGGTGGATGCGCCGGCGGGATTGCATGTTGAACAACGTAGAGAAAACGTAGCGTTCTCGACGCGTTTCCGCACGTTTCGGCAAGTGAGGACGGGCCAAAATCAACTACTTACGGTTGAAGACTGCAACTTTTAATCCGTTGGTCGCAGGTTCGACCCCTGCACGCCCCACCAAAGAATCAAAGACTTGCACCACCCAAAATGCACTCGCAAAATTCCTTGCGTGAATTTTGCGTGAGTGCGCCGCGGTCATTGCACGTTCCAGCCGGTCAATCAGGCACTTGCGCGTCTCG
>Ga0187894_10004127_pt1 | contig 15779 bp, 19 predicted proteins | sample GBC1701081metaG_FD_136650 | JGI IMG/M metagenome (GOLD analysis project Ga0187894, IMG submission 136650) | White microbial mat communities from a lava cave in the Kipuka Kanohina Cave System on the Island of Hawaii, USA - GBC170108-1 metaG ... | reverse complement strand
GCGGCACGCCGCGTGCGCATCGATGCCGCCGCCGGCTGGTCGACCCGCACCATCGACGCCGCGCACGACGCCATGGTCACCGCGCCCACGGCACTGGCCGACCTGCTGCTGTCGCTGGGATGACGCCTGTCGTCCTGAGCGAAGCGAAGGACCCGTTCGACCGCAGGCACGCACGAACCACAAAAACTGGCGCACGTGCGCCATCGATGGTCCCGTGCGATTGCACCGTTCAACAGGTCCTTCGCGCCTGCCCTGAGGTCTGCCGAAGGGTCGCTCAGGACGACAGAAGCGCCGGAATCACAACGGTCGCTGCTCGCGCCGTCCGTGCGCCATCACGAAGCTGACGAGCGCGCGCCATCCCGGCGGCAGGCTGCCCTCGGCGCCGCACAGGCGGCGCTCGTCGGTGCCGATCACAACGACGACGTCGTAGCTGAAGCGATCGGCACCGGATGGCGGGCTGTTGCTACCCGGTGCCCCAGGCTCCAGCGCCTGCGCAAGCGTGTGCAGGCGGGCGGCGGTCTCGGCGTCGAGGTTGCGGTCGGCAATGGTGGCGCGCGTGCGCATGCCGGTGACGCCGCCGGTTCGCTCGACGGTGACCGTGATCGCTACTTCACGCCGACCTTGTCCCATGCCTTCTTCACGGCCTTCGTCTCGGCGCTGGTCTTGCCGTACAGCTCTGTCGCTGCGCCAATCGTCGCCACGCGCGCGTCTTGGAACGTCGACTGCGGCTTCAGCCAGTCGCACAGCGCAGTATACCAGATGCGCCCGGCCTTTTCCCACGCATAGCCGCCGATGGCCATCGCGGTCAGATAGAAGGCGTGGTTGGGAATGCCGGAGTTGATATGCACGCCGCCGTTGTCGGCGCTGCCCGTGTAGAGGTTCTTCATGTGCGCCGGCTGCGGATCCTTGCCCAGCTGCGGGTCGTCGTACGCGGTACCCGGTGCCGACATGCTGCGCAGGCCCTTACCGTTGATGCCGGGCGCCAGCAGCCCCTCGCCGATGATCCAGTCGGCCTGGTTGGCGCGCTGCTTGTGCTTCCACTGCTTCACCAGGCTGCCGAAGACATCGGACATCGACTCGTTGAGCGCGCCCGGCTGGCCCTGATAGACCAGCCCGGCCTCGAACTGCGTCACGCCGTGCGTCAGTTCGTGCCCGATGACGTCGAGCGAAATGGTGAAGCGCTGGAACAGCGTGCCATCGCCATCGCCATAGACCATCTGGCGACCGTCCCAGAACGCGTTGTCGAACGCCACGTCGTAGTGCACCGTCGAATCGAGCCGCAGGCCCAAACCGTCGATCGAGTTGCGCTCGTACACCTTCTTGAAGAAGTCATAGACGGTGCCTGACGAATCGTAGGCTTCTGTCACGGCGATATCGTCGGTCGCGGCGCCCCCTTCGCTGCGTACCAGCGTGCCGGGCAGTTTGGTGCCGTTCTTGGCATCGTAGATCGTGCGCCGCTTCTCGCCGGCCGGCAGGCCGACTTGGCCCAGCACGGCCATCACGGTGCGCGCGCCGCGGAAGTGGGCGGCGTCGGCCAGCGATTGCAGGGCCTTGGCTCGTGCCGTACCGCTCGCGGTTTCCGCGACGTGCCTTACAATGTGCGGTGGAATGATAGTGCAGATGCCATTGTCATGGTCGCAGGCGCCATGAAGGCGCTGCATCGCGTCATCCGGATGCATGGATGTTCTCCCCCAATGAAATTCAGCAGCGAAAATGGCTGCACGCGCACCAGGCAGTACGTGTGACCACGCAGTGAAAATCGAGGAACAACGCGCTGATGGAAGACCCTGGTTGTACCACCAAATCAATGTGTGAGCAATCAATCATTGCAATCCAGTGCAGCCGGACAGCTTGTGAAAGACGTTGCGCCTGGGGATGATGCCGTCATGAATCTCGCCAAACAGCACATCGATGTCGGCCTGTTCAGCAACCGCCGCGACACGCAGCTCGCCTTCTGGCAGGACACGGTCGGCCTGCCCTATGACCATCTGGGCAAGCTGGGCGGCGGCATGCAGCAGCACCGCCACCACATGAACGGCTCGATCCTGAAGATGAACCACGCGCGCGATCCGCTGCCGGCGGCGCCGCCGTCGGCCATCACCGAGCTGCTGATCGCGCGCGACGGCATCGACCGGCCGCATCACCTCATCGATCCCGACGACAACCGCGTGACCCTGGTGCATGCCGGTTGCGAGGGCGTCACCGGCATCGGCGTGGTGCTGCGGGTCAACGACCGCGAGGCGACCGACCATTTCTATCGCCACGTGATGCAATTCGAGTCGCCACGCGACGGCGTTTACCGGTGCGGCGACTCCCTGCTGATCGTGGCGGCGCAGGGCAAGGTCGAGCGCTGCGACGCGTGGCGCGCGCCGGGCTTTCGCTACATCACGGTGCAGGTATGGGATTGCCTGGCCGAGCACGACGCCATCCTGGCGCGCGGCGGCACCGAAGGCCGCGCCCCCATCGTGCTGGGCGACACCGTGCGCTATTCCTTCGTGCGCGACCCCGACGGCACCTTCATCGAGATCTCGCAACGCGCCTCGCTCACCGGCGGGAGCCTCTGACCCCTTCTCCCCGCGCAGGCGCCACGGAGAGGACACATCTCTGCAAGGCAGCGTCTGCTGTCGTCCTGAGCGCAGCGAAGGACCTGTTATGCCGTCGTTTCGCACCAACGGACCTCACTGGGGCATGTACGTCATCGCCAGTTCCGTGCATGTCGACGGCTCAACGGATCCTTCGCTGCGCTCAGGATGACAGCAACGTCCGGCCCGAAGATGTGTCCTCGCCATAGCGCCTGCGCGGGGAGAAGGGACTTTGCTCCGGACAGACCTACAGCTTCGCGCCGGCGCCCACGCGCCACGATTCGACGTGGTCGTTCGCGAATTCGACAGTCACCGGTCCGCGCGGGCCAGACCAGGCGCGATACCGCGAGTCCTTGGGCTTGCCGTCGGGCGGTGTCGTCGACATGCCGCGGCAGCCGGTGAGCTGGGCAACATCGTCGTGCGACATGCCGCGCCGCAGCTGGGCGTACGTGCTGTCTTCGAAACCGCAGGCCCCGACCCAGGCGCACCCGGATGGGGCCATGCCCGCCGCAACGAGCGCGATCATGGCGATCAATGCCCGCACCATAGCCACCATGCCGTGACCTCTCCTCCACACACCACAAGGACAGCACTCAGTTTCGCTTGATCAAGCCACGGACTGCAATCGGCGACTGTAGCGCTGGCGCTTCGATGCCGTTGCATCTCACGGCTTACCGCGCGTCGTAGTCCGATTGCTACCAAACAGCAATATCGCGCCACGCGCTGACACGTCACCCTCGAGACAGTTCATTTGCGGCGATCCGCCTCATCGGGAAGCTCAAGGAGACTGCCTGCGATGGTCGACGACAGGAGGAGCGACAGCTTTACGGCGACCCGCGATCCAGCCTGGAACCGCTTTGTCGGCAACGAACTTGCAAGGCTCGCGAAATTCGCGACATTTGAGCCAGTCCCGGACAACTTCCTGACGCGGACTTCGGCGAACCTTTCCACCAATTTGGCAACGACCCTGGCCGCGCCGGGTACCTACGCGCTGTTCACCTCGCGCGCGAGGGGTCTTTTCCTCCCGAACAACGAAGCCGTTGGCGACAAAGGACGACAGGCGCGGTTGATCGGTCTGCTGGGCACCCAGCCGAACGGTCAGCGGCCGGACGTCCGCCAGTCGAGTCCGAATCCACCCGGGCTACGCATCGAGCTGGTGTCAGAGACGCCGATGGCACCCGGGCTGTGGCTGTGGTGCATTGCCGCGGAATGGCCGCAGCGCCTGACGCAGCCGGTCGAAACCAGCATCGTCGGGGTCACGACGACGGCCGCGGCGAACCTGCCGGCGGGCAGTGTCTGCACCCTGCCACTGCGGGTGATCGTCTCGCCGGAAAGCGCGATTGGCGCCGGTCTTCCGCCGCAGGCCGGCGGCACGCGCGAGCAGACGGTCGAGGCGATCATGAGCGAATGCGAGCGCCAGCGCGTGATGCTCGACACGCAGGTCGCGTACCTGCTGGCCACGTGCGAGCATGAATGCGGCTTTCGGCCGATCCGCGAAGGCCAATGGGGCGGTCGCACCGCCGAGGCGAGCGAGACCTATCGCCGGCGGCTGCGGTACTACCCCTATTACGGCCGCGGCTATGTGCAGCTCACGCACAAAGGCAACTACCGGAACTATGCGGACCGGCTTGGCATCGACCTCGTGAATGATCCCGACCTGGCACTGGATCCGCGCGTGGCGCTATCCGTGCTGGTGCACGGCGTGACGAACGGCATGTTCGGCCCGAGCATGATCAGTTTCATCCATGAACGGCGGACGGATTTCTTCAACGCCCGCCGGTCCGTAAACGTGGTTGACCGGGCCCAGCATATCGCCGGCATGGCACAGCGCTGGCTGACATGGATTAGCGCCAATCACCCGACCCGCTTCAGGCCCGGCTTCGGCGCCCCTCGCGCACGCCCTGCCGCGCCGGCGCCGCACGGGCGGCGGCCTTGACGGGCAGCGCCTGCACGTCCTCTCGGGTTACGACCGCTTCGGGATCTCGAGCCCGCGCTGCACGGCGGGCCGCGCCAGGCCGCGCTCCAGCCACGCCGGCACCCGCCGGAGCGTGTCGTAGGCGACCAGCTCGCGCGCGCCGTAGAAGCCGATCAGGTTGCGCACCCAGCCCAGCAGGGAGATGTCGGCGATGGTGTAATCATCGCCCATGATCCACGACCGGCCGTCCAGGCGCGTCTCCAGTACGCCCAGCAGGCGCTTGGATTCGTCGCGATAGCGCTCGAGCGGACGCTTGTCCTCGATCTCGCGGCCGGCGAATTTGTGGAAGTAGCCGACCTGGCCGAACATCGGCCCGACCGCGGCCATCTGGAAGAACACCCACTGCAAGGTCTCGTAGCGCCCGGCCGCATCAGCCGGCATCAGCTTGCCGGTCTTGTCGGCGAGGTAGACCAGGATCGCGCCCGACTCGAAAAGGCCCAGCGGTCTGCCGCCCGGTCCGTCGGGATCGACGATGGCGGGAATCTTGCCGTTGGGATTGAGCGACAGGAATTCGGGTGTCCAGCTCTCGTTCCTGGTGATGTCGACCAGGTGCGGCTCGTAGGGCAGCCCGATCTCCTCCAGCATGATCGAGGCCTTCACGCCGTTGGGCGTCGGCAGGGAATAGAGCTGCAGGCGATCGGGATGCGCCGCGGGCCAGCGCTGGGTGATCGCAAAAGCGGACAGATCGGCCATGAATAACTCCCGGTGGGATCACTGTACGACAGATGGCGCGATCTATAGCCCGCTTCGGTGCCGAAACCCATCCGCCATCCCGGGCGCAGCGCGACCTATGCCTCGTCGTCAGGACCGGCGGCGCCGTCCACCGGCTCCGGGACCCGCACCACGCGCGTGGCCGGTGGCAGGATGGAATCGACGTACGCGACGACCGCCGCCATGTCGGCACAGGCCTGCTGGTGCGCCCCATCGACCGTCACCACGAAGCCGCTGTCCGTCTGCTTGATGTCAACGGAGCGGCCCGGTCTTCGGTCCATGGTGCCGCTTCGCTTGACGCTGCCGGCCCGGCGACGCGCCCGTACCATCAAGATCCCCCACATGCGACAGAACATGCCGACGCGATCGCGCCATGCCGGACGGTCGCGTGGCCGGCTTCCTGCGAAAATGGTCAAAAGGACCGCCCCTGTCGTCGGCCAGTTGACTGATGCGCCGCCGATTCATGCTGTTGGTCGACAACGCCGGCGTTGACGCGTGGAGCAGATGATCGCGCGGAACGTCAGCGTGCCCGCGCGGCTTGCCCACGCGGCAGCGGCGGGCCTGTCGATTGCGCTAGAAGTCGAACGCCTGCTGCGTCGGCGGCGGCGGCGCGACATGGACGCCCTCGAGCTCGAGCATGCGCATCTTGGTCACCGAGCCGCCCGGCGCCGAGAAGCCGCCGATCTTGCCGCCGGCCGCCAGGACCCGGTGGCAGGGAATGATCAGCGGCACGGGGTTCTTGGCCATCGCCTGGCCCACGTCGCGGGCCGCCTCCGGCCCGGCGCCGAGTTCCTTCGTGAGCGCGCCGTAGGTGGTCGTGTGCCCCCACCCCACCCGTCGCGCCGCGGCATAGACCTGTTTGAAGAACGCCTCCTGCTCGCCGAGATCGAGCGCGACGTCGGAGAAATCCGTCTCCTCGCCACCGAAGTAGCGCTTGATGGCCGCGATCGCGTCCGCCATCGCCGCCGGCGGCGTGCCCGGTTCGGCACCGGGTGCCCGTCGCCGCAGTCCGCGCTCGGCCGCCTCGGCACTCTTTGTCGGCAGCCGCAGATGCGTGATGCCCACGCCGTTCCAGGCAATGGCGCAGAAACCGCTCGCCGTCTCGAAGACCTGGAAATGGTGCGCCGTCTGGTTCATCGCACGCGCCCTTCGTTCGAACTGCCCAGAAGATCGTGCGGCCCGGCCGGGCTTTCAAGCCGCAGCACTCATCGCGGTTCGCCGATGCGCAACGTTTTTCCTCGAGATTCGTTTGTATCTCGTGCCGCGCGACCGGTGCCCTCAAAGACCACGCCAAAGGATCATTTCCGTGACGATTCAGCAGCTGATCGATACGCTTCGGGCCCGACATGTGAAAGCCCAGACGCAAGAAGCGTCGGACCGCCCGTCTGGCGCCAACGACCTTCACGGGTGGCGCACGGCGATGCTCGACGCCATCTCTGCACGAACCGTGCAAGCGCTTGGCAAGCGCATGGGCAACGCCACCTGGGAAGGGATTCCGCGCGTGCCGGGCAGGTGATCGATGTTCGACGCCCGCTTTCGGCCACGCCGCTTGCCGGGCGCACGTGGATGAACGGACTCCCATGCCGACTCAGGGTCATCACGTGAACATCGTGCGTTACGACGATCAGTATGTCGTGACGATCGATGGCCGTCGCAGACATGTCTGCGGCGACATCCGCGGCGTCGTCGAACTCGTCGATGCCGTGCTGCACGGTGCCGAGCCGCCGGGCTCGGCCGCGCCGATGAGCAACGGTCAACAGAGCAAGGACGGTCACATCAAGGACGGGCACGGCTGACCGCGCCCTCGACCCCTCGATCTCTCAGGGCTGGCCCGCGAACGCCAGCGCCTCGCCGCCGAAGCGCGGCGATCGAACGCCAGGCGCTGATGCGTCGAAAGAAGACCGCCGCACGGGGGAGAGGAGTGCGGCGGTCTTACGCTCACGAGAGACGGCGTCGCTTGGGGGATCGACGCCGTCCAACGAACGCCGGACAGTACGAATGGTTGCTCGGCACGGCCCGATTTTGCGCAATCAGGCGTGCGTACTCACATTGGCGCCGTCTCGCCGCTTGTCCGTGCCTGTACCGGCCCATTACCGTGTGTTCAGCGCCCATCGGGACGCCAACACACGAGGTCACAGTGCCCGGACGACCGACCGCCCAGCAATGGCAGTTTGCCCACGACTTCACCCGCGAGCGACTGGCGTATCTTGAGCGCGACGCCAGCTTCGAGGAAAACGGCAAGGCCGTCGTGGACGAAGCACGCGTGACGGCGCTTCCCCTGGAGATCATGCGCACAGGCGACCTTCGCGGTTGCCGCCGGCCCCTGTTCCGTCTTGTGGTCGCGCCGGCGACGTTCGACCAGTTTCACAACGGCCGCGATGGCTACCGCGGGCGATATTGGCAATCGCCCGAGATCGGCGAACGCGCCAATCGCTGGCTGGTGCGCGAGCTCCTGCCCAAGCTCATCGATTCGTGTGGCGATGCCCTGAACAAGGTATTCGCCGAGCAGGCGTTGAGCTGCGACTCCGCGACACTGTGGTTCCATGAGGAATCGAGCGTCGGCAGCGCCCGGCTGTCTGTCGAGCAATGGGAGCAGACGGCCAGCGGCAGTTCCACGCTCAGCCGCAAGGCCCGTGACGGAAGCTGGGCCCCCACCGGAACAACCATCGCGGTCGCCGGTGCCTTCATGACCGACAGCGGACAAGAGCGACTCGATCCCGACACGGCCGAGCGCGCGATGGAGCTTCACTTCGCTGGCCACACGTGAAGACGGGTCGCCGCCATCCAGCGTCTGGGGCGCTTGAGGTGCCCCAATTCTGCCCAAAACTGCCCCCGTCTTTCCTCAAAGACCTCCCTGCCCGGAACACAATCGGCCGTCAGGTTCCTGCGTAATCAAGTTGGGGAAAGCGGCCTGCAATCCGTATTCGTTCAGGGGAGGGACCCGTGACCCGGAAACTCATCGCAGCTTTGATCGTCGGCACCCTTGGGATGGGCCTCAGCGCCCAAGCCATGGCCGGCGACTGGAACAACAAGGGCGGCTGGTCTTCCAAGAGCGCCTGGTCCGATCGGGATCGCGATGGCCGGGGCGACTGGCGGCACCGCGGCTGGGAACAGGGCAATCACAACGGTTGGCGCGATCGCAACCATGACGGCCGCGTCGACTGGCGCGACAGGCCCGGCACGCGCGACTACAACCACGACGGCCGGGTCGATTGGCGTGACCGGCGCATCCTGCGCCACAACGACCGCAACCATGATGGCGTCCTCGATTGGCGCGACCGTCGTGCCTGGTGGTAGTTCCACCAGGTCGCGCGAACACGCAAGCCCGCCCGGTGCCCACCGCGGCGGGCTTTTTCACACGCCGCCCGCCGCCACCGTGATAGCGTGCCGGGAAGCGACAGGACCAAGACCACACGCTCTTGTCCGCCAGCGATAACCGCCAGGCCGAAACCGTTCTCGCCCGTTTTCCTGGGCCGGTCTCGCTTGACGTCGGTCGCCGCAAGACGCTGATCGCCCTCGGTCTGTGCCTCGCGTTCACGGCATTCATGGCGTGGCTCGCCGCGAATCCCGGCGCGCGCCTGCTGCGCTTCTCCTGGTACGACACGTCCATGGCATGGATCGCGCTGGCGATCAGCGTCGGATTGTCGATCAGGGCTGTCGTCTTGCTGAAAGCCGACGCGACCATCCGCGTGCCTGTGCATTCCCGGGCGTGAAGACACCTGAGATCTGCCGCTATTTCCGTACCGGAGATTGAAGGTGACCCGCGGGACCGAGACGCTGGTGTCGCCCGCGGGCCCTCGATCAGTCGCCGGCGGTTGCTCCGGCGCGTAATTCAGAGGGCGTCACGCCATAGCGCCGGCGAAACACACGATTGAAATAGGACAGATCCCCGAACCCGGTATCGAGTGCGATGGTGCTGATCTTCACACGGGCATGGCCCGGATCCGTCAGCAGGCGGTGCGCGCGCACGAGACGTTGCGCCAGGACATACTCCGTAAAGGTCGTGCCCTCGCATTCGAACAGTCGCTGGACCCACCGCGGCTTGACCCGATGCTGCGCGGCGATCGTCGCCACGGACAGGTCGGACTGGTCGAGCCCGTTGGCAATGTCCTGCTTGATGGCACACAACCGCGCCGCCCGCGCCCCCCGGCTCCTGGCGATCTCGGCTGCGTCCCGCGTCGCGCCGATGGCAAGCGCAATGAGGTCGTGAATGTGGGTGACGGCCTGCCGTCGCAGGCCAGGGGCCGCGAAGGTTCCGGCCGCCTCGAGGAGGCCGAAGTAGCCGGCGAGAAGCCGCAACGCCGCGTTGTCTGCCGGAATCGGCCGGCCGTACGCGGCGTCGAGGTCGGCCACAAACGGCGCCAGCTGGCGCACCGGCACGCGCAGCAGGTGGACGGCGGTCTGATCCGGTCCTCCGAAGAAAGCAGGCTCGGCCCCGGTGAGGATGACCGATTCGCCGCGTCCCATGCTGAGCGTGCGGCCGAGGTGTCCAACCTCGTAGCTAGAGGTGAACCCGAAGATCACGATGACATCGTCATGCTCGATGAACTCACGGGACCGGTGATAAATCGCTGCCGAACGGGAGGCCGTATACAAAGCCAGGCCGGGCATCTGGCGCAGCGTTATGGCCGTATGAAAGGCTTCTTTGGCGAGCGGCTCGACCTGCACCTTCTGCAGATTGCGCCCGAGGATCTCGTGCACGGCCGCAAGGCGCTCGTGCGGCGCATAGTCCTCGGTCGAGAACCGGACAACGGCACAATCACCGGTGTTGGCGACAGGCGCGATACCGCTCGAAGTGCTCATGAAGCCCACCTCGATATTGCCTTCCGCCGCGCACACCTTATCAAATTTTGTCGCTCGACGGAAACGAGCGGCTCAACGTTCCGGCGAATCTTGTTTGCACACCACACCAAGATGATTGGCAGCAGGCGCAACAGGCCTTCGGCGCGCGTGAGGGGCCGCGCGCAATCATCAGAACGCTAACGCAACCGGCGGTGCGTTATTCCGCATCCATGACGGCCCCTTCCCGCTGGCCGCTCCGGTCCTACTCAATTGTCGCGCCAGTCCAAGAGCGGCCGCACCGGGATCTCTAGGAATGGCGGTCTAGCGTGGCCGCACGACTGAGTGAAGGCGCCCGATGCCGCCCACACCAGCCGGTTCGACAACAAGGAGAGTTCGATGAGCGACCTGTTGGCCCCGAGGGCGGCGACCGTGCCCGGCCAAATCCCTTTTTCCTGCGACAGCAAAGCCGCCGCCGTTGCCATTCTCAAGGCCAGCATCACACTCGACGTCAACACCCGGATGTCGCTGACACCTTATCTGGTGGACGGCATCATTCGGGCGGAGGCAAAGCGAATCGGACGTTGGGAGTGGCTGGGCGAACAGATCCTCCCGACCGACATTCCCGCCGACATCCCCTTGCTGGGTCGCCTGGGTCCCTTGGCGCGCAAACTGTACAAACGGACCGGCGGCCAGGGCCCGGGCCAGCTCTATCTTGACGCTTACCAGCACGTGGAGCTGAAGCTGAGGCCCGAGCTCAATCAGTTTTACGTCCACATGGGCGTGAACTGCCGTGCCGGACTGCACCGGGGATGCGGCGAGGTTCCCCTGATCCGCAAGGGCTATCCCGGGGATGTCATCGACCCGATCACGGCTGATTTCTTCATCGCCGCCTATCTTGCCCTTCGGGTTCAGAAGGCGATGAAGCCCGGCCGCTCCGCGGACGATCAGCTGCAATTCGGCATCGGCCTCTACTTCGGCGCCTTCGATACGATCGCCAGAGCACAAGCGGCCATCAGCCCGCACGACCATGGCGAAAGTGTCCTGCGCTACCCGCCCGTCAGGGATTACCTGCTGCGTTCAAGCGATGAAAAGGACCGCGACGTGGCCGCTTATATCCAGGAGGTATTCGGGCGCCGCTGATTTGGCGCACGCTGGAGTCCACGTTCCACAGCCAGCACCGTCCGCTCGAAGCCTATTGCGGCGCGCTGGCGGCGGCCGGTTTCCTGATCGAGGCGCTGCGCGGGCCGGGCGTGTCCGACCACGGCCTGTCGTCGGACGCCAGCCGTCGCCGGCAACGCCCGCCGCTCTTCCTGCACGTGCGCGCGCTGCGACAATAGGACAGATCTCCGAGCCGGTATCGGGTCGCCAAGATCGCGCTTGGCGGCATCGAAACGCGTCCTTTCACATTCTTCTGGAGCCAGTCGCTGTCGAAAGTCGGGCGGGCTCGACCGCTCGCGACCAGCGCAGCTCAAGACCCGGCTGCGGATACCTGGCTCAGCCGCCCACGGCGTCGCTGACGCACTTCTTGGCAAAGCTCGTCTTCGCCGCGCCCGCAAGCTTCCGCTCGGTGGCCGAGGCATCGCATGCCTTGCTCGCATCGTCCTCGCACTTCTTCATGAAGCTGTTGAAGGCGGCACCGGCGAGTTTCTTTTCCGCCGCCTGCGCCTTGCAGGTCGCGGTGGGGGCCGGCGTCTGCGCGTTGGCGGAGACCACGAGCACGCACGCGGCGATGGCGGCAATGATCAATCTGAGCATGGATGCCTCCTCACGTCTGACCGTCACAACGCTACCACGCGTGGCCACCTGGCATCGAGCGCGAACAGCGGTCACGCCTCATAGGAATGGACTGATATGCCGCCGTGTGTGCCCTGGGAACCGAAGTTGGGGACCCCCAGCGACTTGGCATCGGAGACGAGGGCAAGCTCCTCGCGCAGCGGCATATAGAGGGCGGTGCCGAAAGGGTCGTCGCCTTGCGGGGGATAAAGGACCCTGGCGCCGACGAAGCGCTTGACCGTGCCGTCGTAGATCGACGTCTCGTACGCCGCCTGGATCTTCGGGTCGTCGCTAATGCCGTACCCGGCCGCAAACACGATCGTGTCGATCGGATGACCGACGATGGCGACCATCTTGACCACACCGGCGATGATCTTGTCGGGGTCGTTGGTGCCGGCGTAGTGGCCCAGCGCGCCGCGCCCTGGGCCGCCATGCACGACGATGATCTGGCACGGTCCGGCGCCGGATGTGGTCAGCACCGTCTCCTGCTGCGTGTTGTTCACGGCCTTGAAGCCGTACATGCCGACAGCCCCGATCCGCGTCGGGTTGGTATGGAGGGCGGTGCCATAGAGTCCCTTCGCCCGAGCGTTCTCGGGCTTGTTGCCGGGCTTGTACTGCAGGACCGTGAGCGGCATAGGGCAACTTCCTCTCACACAGCTGCGCCGCGGGCGCCCAAGCCATGACCTTCGGTCGCACCATGGATCGCTGCAAGCGCGGGCTGAGGGGACGAGGCGACTATTGCTTCCGGATGCGGGCGTATTCTTGAAAACGCGCAGTTTTATGCAAGGCCTGCGTCGGTCGGCCGGGATGGTTCCCCTGGCGGACTCAGGGGGCGGCTTTCTTCAACTTGCCGACGAGGGAGACTTCTTCGTCGCCAGAGGCGCGACGGGTGTTGCCGACGATCTTGTCGCTGGCCGCAAACCACGGACGAAACGGCGGCCGCGGGATGCCCGCTTTCCATCGCGTGAGGTTGACGATGGTGACCGTCCGGAATTCGTTCTCGCACACGATGAAAGGAACGCCATTGAGCCGGCCCCAGACATACGCACCCGATTGCTCGCCGATCGGCGCCCCGTTCCATTCCCATCGCTGATCGAGGACTTTCGTTTGGCTGCCGGTGGTCTGCACTGTCTCCATGATCTGGATCGTGCCGCGCGGACTTTTAAGATCAGGGTCCGAGGATGACCTCTCGGCCAGGAACAGGTCGATCTCGTCCACTTTCGTTTCTTGTACGGACATTGAACACCCCCAAAAGTGTGACCGTCAATCACTGGCATGACGCTTCAGCCGCATCAGGTGTTGCGTTCGCTTTCACATCAGGCGCGCGACGTTTCATGGCGCCGCAGACCGCCTCCGCTAAGCGGATGGCGGCAGGAACGAGAAGTCGGGTGTGCGTAACGACGTCCATCAAGGACGCGGTCTGATGCCTGCGTTCCGTCGGCCAACGCGAAGAGCCTTCAGACGCGCAATATGACTGCTACTAATATGAGTCGATCCTGACACGGCGTTCGATGCGCTGCATCGTACGATCGGCGGATGCTGGTCCCTCGACGAACTCGTCGAGACGCGCGACAACCCTGGACGCCGGCGTTCCGCGCCGCCCAATCGCTTCCCGGGTCCATACTTTCGTCTCGGGACTTGTGACTGATTGTCCAGATGAACGTGAGCGCGCACCCTCACGCATCGAATAGCGAGGCCGAGCGCCGACATCACAAGACGGCCTTGCTCGGATCGTTGGCGAGCGCGCGATTGCGCGGACGCGAGACCCCGTTGCCACGGGACTCAGCCTGCCCACGGGAGGCGCCAGCATGACCGCCATCAGCATATCCGCGCCCGTGGGCGCGAACGCCAAAAATCGACCGGAAGACGTGGCGAAGGTGCAGGCGCTGCTGAACCACTTCATCTGGATCGGGCAATTTTCCGGCGCCAAGGCGCTGCTGATCGACGGCAAATGCGGCCCGAAGACCAAACAGGCGCTGTCGACATTTCAGCTCCAGCACTTCCTTGTCACGGAAGAACACTTCCACGGCCAGGTCCGGCCCGAAGGCGCGACGATCGCGTACATGCGGAAGAACTGCGGGACCCTTCCGCCGCTCGCGCCGGTCGTCGAACCAAAACCGGACGATGCCGAGGTGAAGAGCCAGCAGTCCTCGACGTCACTTCTGCATATATTCGACTCGAGCAACCCCGTTGTCCGGCACCTCGCCGAGGCGCGCGCCTGCGAGAACGAGCTGCCGATCGACGATGCCGAGAATTTCGCCGATGCCTTGGACCAGCTGGTGCGGAACGGCAGCTACTTCCGGCGCCTGCTGTTCACGACACACGGCAGATCGGGCTCGATCCGCTTCGGCAAGAAAAGCATCACGGCCGAGTACTGGCGCGGCGTGACCAATCGCGGCTGGTCGCGCCTGGTGACGAACAATGCCCGCGTCTATTTCTGCGGCTGCAACGTCGCGGCAGAGGATGCCGGATGGGACTTCCTCGACGCGGCGTCGCAGGTCTTTTTGAAGCCGGGCGGCGGTGAGATCTGGGCGACCACGACCTACGCCTGGGGCAATCCCCTCAACGGCCACGCCATCCATTTCTGGGGCGGCACGCGGAAACTGTTCGTGGCCAAGGACGGCACGGTCATCGAACGCTTCGAGCAATAGCGCCCTCCCCTCTCACGACTAGACGCTCGACATGATCCTCGCTCCACTACGTGGCATGCCACACAGTCAGTCGCTCACCCGCGACATTCGCGACCAAGCTAACCGCTGCCACGTCTATCGGTGCTTCAGTTCATCCGTTGGCCGAGAGGACGCTTTCATCTCCTGACGTCGGCGGATGACGATCCAGACGATGACGGCTGCGAAGGTGTGGCCGTTCGAACTGGAAGACGCCGAAGAAGCCGGCGACATCCGCGCCGAGTTGGAACGCGCCGGAACACCGATCGGCCCGTATGACATCCTGATAGGGGCACAGGCGCGTCGCCGCTCAGCGTTGCTGGTAACGGCCAATGCCAGCGAGCTCAGCCGCGTGCCGAGGCTGAGAACGGCGGACTGGTCGGTCAGCTGACAGCGGCAGGACATCGAAGATACCGCCAAACGTCAATTGCTCTTGATTTTCGAATAAGAAGGTGCTAGCTGTTCGACATTACTCGTCGTGTGCGTTCCCGCCGCCGGGGCCAAGCGGGCGTTTCGTGGGCCTCGCGTGATGAGGCGAGCCGCCGCCGGGCTTTCGGGCGTTTCGCTGGTGCTGTCGTCAGGCACTCGGTCAGCCGCCGTTTCGGTGCCATGCACTCATCCTGTGCGCCATGTCGGGGATGCGCGATGCTGCGCTCATGCCAGAACAGGCGAAAGCGATTTTCTAGTACTTTCCAGTATTTTCTAGAAGATGAACTGCCTCATCCAAGCACTTGGAAAATAGATCAAGGGGATTTTCTGGGAATCAACAGCGCGGAAACTTCGATGCAGCAGATACCATCATCCGCGTGCCCGGCCCCCGTTGCCCGCGAACGCCCGTGACGGCGGACGCCGCCGATCGCGCCGCGACGGTCCGCAATGGCGCTGATAACGCCGACCGCGCTGGCGCTATTGCGGCGCCACCAAGCCGTTGATGCCATTGCGCAATGTGTCACTCCGCTAATCGCGCCAATAGCGCTAGGCCATTTTGCATGAAGTCGCGGATTATCCGGCGCGAAAATCCGGACACGACCGCCTGCGGCGGCGGGCGGTGGTTGCCCCTACTCGCCCGAGGCGGCGGCGAGCTTCTTGGCGCGCTTGCGGTCCTCGGGCTGCAGGAAGCGTTTGCGGATGCGGATCGACTTGGGCGTCACCTCGACCAGCTCGTCTTCCTCGATGTAGGCGATGGCCTGCTCCAGCGACATGCGCCGCGGCGGCGTCAGCCGGATCGCCTCGTCCTTGGAGGTGGTGCGGATGTTGGTGAGCTGCTTTTCCTTCAGCGGGTTCACGTCG
>Ga0187894_10004126_pt1 | contig 15784 bp, 16 predicted proteins | sample GBC1701081metaG_FD_136650 | JGI IMG/M metagenome (GOLD analysis project Ga0187894, IMG submission 136650) | White microbial mat communities from a lava cave in the Kipuka Kanohina Cave System on the Island of Hawaii, USA - GBC170108-1 metaG ... | reverse complement strand
GGTCCGGTATCCGATGGCGGAGTGGGGTCGAGATGAACGCCACCGGATGCCTCGGCAATACCAAAGCGATGCAAACCCTAGGGGATGCGGCGCAGCGGCCGTTATTAAAAGTTCTAAAAATGCGGCCCGGCCCAAAGCAGCGGACGACCGGCGGCGCGCCGAGCTCACAGGCCGCGGGTGGCATTCACCGGGTGATGGGGCGCGGGAATGCTCACGGTGGTGGTGGGCGCAGCCTCGCCGCCGGCCAGGCACCCGACCATCTCCTCCATCATCGCCAGCACGCGCTCCATGGCGTCCTGCATTTCCGCCGAAACGTGATCGGACCAGGCGGGATCGGCACCGGGAACTGTCTGGCGCTGCAAATTGTTCCGCAGGGTGTCGTTGGCCGCTTTCACCTCGCGCACGGGATCGTCGGTCTGCGCGAACATGGCGGCATAGATGTTGGCGACCAGGTATTCGGCGGCGGCCATGCGGACTTCCATCTTGAACAGCCGCTCTTCCATCGTGGTCATCGGGCGTCCTTTCGCAGGGGCGACAGAACAATGGCTTTTCACGCCGCGAGGCTGCCCGCCGGCCGGTCATAAAGGCGTGACCGCGGATTGGTCACAGGGGAACATCCGCCACCGTCGCGCGTCATCCCCATGGCGGTTCCTGAAGCCCGGCGATGAAGATCCCCACTGCCGCCGTGCTGGCGTCCCGGCTGCTGGCGCAATCAGGCGTGGCCCTGGCGCAAGGCACTACCACGACCGAGAAAGACGCCCAGTCGACGCCGGAATAGGCGTCGCTGACAGGTGTCCATGCGCCTGAACACGCCCGGCGGGCGTCCTTCAGGAGTGGCCCGTGAAGTACCTGACCCCGCTTGCCGACAGCATCGACGCCGAGTTCCAGGAAATCGAATACGACATCTGGCGGTCCATCCAGAAGGACAGTGTCGATCCCTCGGCGCTCGCCGTGCCCAGGGTCATGGGCAATATAACGGCCGGCCTGGCCGTCAAATCGGTGCGGTTCGCGGCCGACATGTTCGTCATCGACGCGCTTCGCATCGGCGACGGGTTGGAGAAGGCGCAGAACGGCGACAAATGGGGCTATGTCGAGGATTTCGGCAGGGCGCTGGTCATCGGCGGTGCCGTCCTCAAGATCGCCGCGCGCGTGGCGGGCGGCATCCGCGCGGTGCGCGGCCTGAAGATGGGAATCGACAAGTTGCAAGGGGGGTTCTGCGCCCCGGTCACGGCGGTGCGCGGCGCCAACTTCCAGGGCGTCTATATTACGCTATGGGACTACGCCGAGAAGGCCGGAATCCCGCTGTCGCAGCTCGCGAACGGCTCGCGCATCGAAAAAATCGCCGAAACGCTCCGCAAGCTTGAAGTAACGATCAACGAGATCAAGCTGCCAGTCATGGAGAGGATCGTCCTCCCTACAAGCGAAGTCGCCGAAGTGTCGTCCATCGCGCACCTCGAACGGGGATTGCAGATGGGCGCCAAGGGCGATGTCTGCCTGGTCAATCTCGTGCGCAACAAGTTCAGTGCCGCCGGTACGATCGACACGTCGCACGCCGTGCTCGTGCGCAACCTCGGCAACGGCATCGAGTACATCGATCGTACCGGCAAGCGGTATCGATCCTTGGCCGAGTTCGAGACCATCGGTGGCTATCGCGGCATGAGTCGCGCCCGTCCTCAGGCGCAGATGCTTCACTATCCGGACACGCGGATCACCGAAGCGGCGCGCATCGGCGACTCCGTGGGGACGCTGTTTATGATGATCGTCGTGCGCGTGCTGCCGACGATCATTGACGATAGCGTGTCATCGCTGGCGCCGGCCGCACGCCCGCTGCCGCCGCAATTGAAGAATGCCCGTGACGCCGGGACCTGGGTTCCCGGACGCACGTGCGTTGCACCCAAGGCCAATTCGCCGGTGAACACCACGATCTACTTTCGATACGTCGTGCAACCCGGCGACAGCCTGAGCCGCCTGGCGCTGCGCGTCTATGGCGACGCCGGCAAATGGCCGGTGATCCTTGATGCCAACCGGGATGTCTTCCCCGGCATGATCAAGGCCAACGATTCGCTGGACGCACTGGCGCTCGGCCGCAAGGAGCTGCTGTTTCCCAGCAGCATATGAGCCGCACCGCCATGGCCGGCCTCTTCGGGCCCGATCCATCAAGGGAGACAGCCATGTCCTCATCGCGTGATGGTGCCGCGGCACCCGGCCTGTACAAGCCGGCCGCGACCACGAGGGCGGGGTTCGTGCAGCTGGAGACGCTCGCCGGCCGCGGCCCGCAGGGCGACCCACGGCCTGCGCCCGACGCGCCCGCGCAGGCATCACCGCCTGCGCCGGCAGTTCACATCCTGGCCTCGCCCGTGGCCGCAGCCCCGGCGCCGCTGCCACCACCCGAGGCGATGACGGTGGTCGATTTCTGGAGCGAAGCCGGCCCCGAGCTATGGTTCGCCAAGGACGCCGACTTCGATCGCAGGTTCCGCGACTATTTCCTGGGCCTGCACGAGGCCGCTGCGCGCGGCGAGTGCGTCCACTGGGCCGTGACGCCCCACGGGGCGCTGGCACTGTTGCTGCTGCTCGACCAGTTCCCGCGCAATGCCTTCCGCGACACGCCGCGCATGTACGCCACCGATGCGCTGGCGCGCCACGTGGCCGATGCCGCGATCACGGCCGGCCACGACCGCACCGTCGAGCCGGCGTTGCAGGTCTTCTTCTACCTGCCCTTCGGTCACGCCGAGGATCTCGCCGACCAGCAGCGCGCCACCAGCCTCTGCCGCCGCCTGGGCGAGCCCAACGCCGCGCACGCCCAGCGCCACCACGACATTGTCAAGCGCTTCGGCCGCTTCCCCCATCGCAACCCGATCCTTGGGCGGACGATGACGGCGGAGGAGCAGCGGTATTTGGATGAAGGTGGGTATACAGGGTAGTGGAACGGCTTCGCGGTGCCGGGAGAGAGAGGGGCCCGCACAGCGCTGGAGGGTGAGGAGTACGATCGGATAGTCTCAGCGTTGCGGCGCATGGCCCAGCCGTTCCTACCACTCACCTCCCATGCCTTCGGCATGGGCCCCTTCCTCTCCCCGCTCTCGCGGGGCGAGGAGAAGTTCAAGTCCTGCTCGTCGTTGTGCCGAACGCGTATTGATCGAGCGACGCGGTCTCGAACGCGAGTCCTAGGTCGTGCGCGCGCTGCCAGGATTGCGCCAGTTCGGCGTGCGTCGGCGAGCGGGCGATCTCGGCGTACTGCGCGCGGTACTTGCCGCTGGTGGGATCGCAGAAATTGTCGGGGTGGAACTGCGCCATCACGTTCACCGGTGCCGCCGGCATGTGCTCGGCAATCCAGTCGAGCACCGGATACGTGCAGCACTCGACGTGGTTGGGCATCACCAGGTGGCGGATCGTGAAGTCCTCGCCCCAGTCGGCGAGCAGCGCCAGGTTGCGCGTCACCGTTTCCCAGTACCATGGTGTCTTCGCCAGACTCATCGCGCAGCGGCCGGGGCCGAACTTGAAGTCGGGCAACCAGACATCGGCCAGCAAGCGCAGGATCTTCATGCTCTCGTCCGTCATGAAGAAGTTGCTGTTCCACAGCATCGGCGCGTTGAAGCGGCCGTCGTAGACGGCGGCGCCTGATGGTTCGTCGAAGGCGTAGAAGCGGTCGGCCTTGGTGAGCCGGGCGCGCGCGAGCTCGGCCTGCGTCGGTGCGAAGTCGCGGCCCAGGAGCGCGATGGCATCGACAATGGCGTGCAGGTGGATCACGACCTCGCCGCCCACCCAGTTGATGTTGTGGCAGCCTTCGCGACGCAGGGTCCAGGCCATCGCCGCCAATGTGCGCGGATCGGTTTCCTCGCCGTTATCCTTGTCGGTGCTGATGTCGCCGTTCTGGCAGAAGGCGCAGCGCATGTTGCACGAAGTGAAGAAGATCGTGCCCGAACCCAAGGTGCCGCGATAGAACAGCTCCTCGCCGATGTGATGGAAGTGGCTCGACACGCGCGAGCCTGACGCGAGCTTGCAGGCGCCGAGCTTCGTGCCCGCGGCGCGGTCGACGCGGCAGTTCCAGGGACAGAAGTTGCAATGCGCGAGCATGCGGTACGCGAGCGTGCGGCAGAGCTCCAGCAGGCTGGGACCGCGGGCGGGCTCGGGCAGGCGCGCGCCTGAGCGGATGTCCTGCCAGCGCGCGAGGAAGAGCGGCGTCAGGCGGTCGAGCTCGGCCCACAGCGCATCCTCGCTGGCGTCATCGAGCGCCAGCGGCGTGGTGATGGTGGCGGCGATACGGAACTTCGCGGGGCGGCGGTTCTCGGCGACCGCGAGATACCACGACAGCGCACCGCGGATTGCGGGGTCGTCCCAGATCCTGAGCCGGGGCAGATCGCTCATGGGCGGACTCATTTTACGCCGGTCGGGGCGCACCACTCCAGTGGAGACCAGAGGACAGAAGACGGATGACGGAGGACAGAATGAGGGCGAGCTTGCTCATTCTGTCTTCTGTTCTCTGTCTTCCGGACGCCAGTGGCGCGCCGGCCCGAAGGGCGGCCTCATGATGCAGCGCCGCTCATGATCCGGCCCTGCGCGCTCAGACGCGGCCCAAATGCGATCTGAGGCCGCGACGCGACCGGCGGACGACCACCGGCGCGCCGCGGACTCGCATGCGCTACAGGATCGAGCAAACCTCATTGAAACCTGGCCGGGGCAGACGATCAAAGACGCCGGCCGGATCGCCGTAGCCGATAGCGCACAGGAAGTTGGATTTGACCTGCCCGCCGGGGAAGAACTCCCGATCGACCGCTTCGTTGTCGAAACCGGACATCGGGCCGCAGTCGAGCCCCAGCGCCCGCGCCGCGATGATGAAGTAGGCCCCCTGCAAGCTGCTGTTGCGGAAGGCCGTTGCTTCGGCAAACGCCGGCTTGTCGACGAACCAGGATCGGGCGTCGACGTGCGGGAACAGCCTCGGAAGCCAATCGTAGAACCTGGTGTCGTAGCCGATGATCGCCGTCGCCGGTGCCGCCATCACCTTCTGTCGGTTGCCCTCAAGAACAAGGGGAACGAGGCGGTCTTTCGCTGCCGGCGTGGTCACGAACACGATCCGCGCCGGGAAACAGTTGGCGCTCGTCGGCCCCCAACGCATGAGATCGTGCAAGGCGAGCAGCTGGTCGTTCGAAACCGGTGTGCCAAGCCATTTGTTCTGCGTGCGCGCCGTGCGGAAAAGCACGTCGAGCGTTGCGTCATCGAGTGGCGTACCCATGGCGCGTCTCCTTCCAGAGGAACAGTCGACATCGGGAATCGCGACCGAGTTGCTGCCTCAGAGTCACCCGCCAGCCTGATAGACGCCAAAGTAGGGAATCTCGCTGCGCGGCGGGGTGTACTGCGATTCCTTGGCCTTTTTCTGGGCTTCGATCCCCTCCTCAAAGGTCATGAGTGGCGTCGTCTTGACCGCCTTGACGGCCCCACCCGCCGAGATGGCCATGGACAGGGCGGTGGCGCTCACATTGTCGGGCATCTCGCAGATGACCAGCACATCGTATTCGCCGAACGTGAGCCAGCCGTTCACGATGCTCCCGCCGATCCGTTCGACGACTGGTTTCACGGCCTCGAGCCGGTTCTGCGGGTCCTTCAGGAGCGCCGCCCATCCCACGGGCGTGTAGGCGGTCTGCAAAGCATAGAAAGCCATCTGGAACCTCCCTTGTGGGTCCTCCCGTTCAAGCTTGCCCCGAGGCCAAACGGGCCTGCGCACGCGCGCATCGCCCCTCGGTAAGGCCGGGAGGAAGAAGAAAATATGCAAGCCACCGGCACGTCCAAATGATTCCGATCAGAAGGTTCCGTTCGCGTTGTCAGCGCGCGCTGCGGGTCGGCCACTTCCTGCGGCACATCCCGATGCTCAACGGTCTTTCCGTCGGCATTCATTCTGAAAAGATCGACGCCGGCGATGCCGCGATCCTGCGGATCGTCGTTGCGGCCATTCTACGCGCGCCAGGAACGGCGAGCCAGATGGCAGCAAGCGGCCGCCCCGTCACCCGGGACAGGGACAAATCCTTGCAGGCCAGATTGCGCCGCTCCGCCGCCCGGCCGACATGACGCCCGGCCAGCACTACCTCGAACAGGAGCCTTCCCGAAGCTGCACCATATCTTTGCCGACCGCGTCTACCGCGGCCAGCAGTTGCTCGCCGCCCTGGCTGATTGTGGCAAATGGACCATTGAGATCGTCCAGCGCCCACAAGGCGTCAAAGGCTTCGTCCGCCTGCCGCGACGCTGGGTGGTCGAACGTACCCTCGCTTGGTTCGGCCGCTGTCGACGCCTCGCCAAGGACTTCGAGGCCACCATCGCCAGTGCCACCGCCTGGGTGCGCCTCGCCAGCGTCCGCTTGCTCTCCCGCAGGCTCGCAAGGCCTTGATGCGCCTGCTTTCATTTTGAGTCAGACTCTCAGGATGAGGTCGGGCGTGGCCATATGCGATTGCCCTGCCACTAAGTGGGGGAGGTGGCCGGAGGCCGGAGGGGGAGCGGACGTGGTGTCTCTCGTTGCAACCACCACGTCGGCTCCCCTCCGCCCACCGACGCTTCGACACGAAGCGTCGAAGCGTCGTATCGGGGCACCTCGCCACGCCAAAGGCGTGGGGAGGATTCTCTAATTCACGGCACGCGGTACTTGGCGGCGTAGTGCTTGCCGAGAATCTTGCGGGTCTGCTGGGTGAGGCGCGGGTTGGCCGTGGCCGGTGGCTTGTCGCGGGGCGCTGGTGGCTTGGGGCGTTTCGGCGGTTTGGCCATCGCCGTTCAGCTGGGACGACCGTTGCCGCCGTTCAAGCGACGATCTCGACCGGCATACCGATCCACAGGCCGAGGTCGCGGTCGGCGCGGCCCTGGTTGACGGCGATCTCGGCCAGCCCGTTGGAATTCTCGTACCAGAAGGCCGCCGCCGGCGGCAGGTCGCTGAAGGTCCTGGCGCGCGCCAGCGTCCGCCCAGCGACGGCCAGCATGGCGTCGGACGGCAGCGCGGCCGCCCGCAAGCCGGTCATGGCGTTGCCGAAATGGTCGACATAGACGATCTCGTCCAGTTCGTCGGGCCAGTCCGGCCGGCGATCCGCATCGTCGGTGCGCGGGCGGCCGGGCGGCGGATCGCCGCGCGCCAGCCGGGCGGCGATCGGCGCGAAGAGATCGCGGCCGTGGAAGCTGGCCGACAGGTGTTCGGGCCGCCAGTCGATGTCCCAGCGCGACGCCTGGGCGGCGCGGCGCTGGACCACCTCGAACAGGCCGTTGCCGGGACCGACATACCAGCGCCTGTCGGCCTCGACGATGAGGGGCGGCCGCGCGCCGCCGACGCCGGGATCGACGACGCACAGGAACACGGTGCCCGCCGGGAACCACACGGCATAGGCCGCCAGCAGGTAGGCCGACACCCGGGGATTGCCGATCGGCGCATCGGCGAAGAGATCGACGACGGGGACGTCCGGCACCATGGGGTGCAGCACGGCCTTCATCTGGCCCGTGTAGGGCCCGTGCAGGCCGAAATCGGTGAACAGCACGATCATGGGGGACCCCTATCGTGGCTGATAGCCCTCGATGCGGGTCAGGAGCTCCTCTTCCAGCAAGGCCTGCCGCCCCCGGAGTTGCGTGGCCTCCGCTTCGAGGCTCTGGAGGCGCTCGACGAGCATGCGGTACTCGTCGCACAGCGCATCGAAGCGCGCGTCCGTCGCCACCAGCCGGCGCACAGTCTCCTCGTTCTCCGAGAACCGCGACAGCAATGATCGGATGCGTTCGACCACGGGGGGACCCCTCGCACTGGCGCGGCCACCACCGCGCACTTGAACCCTCGCCCTGGCGCGCCTACCGGCGCGCACTTTCACTCCCGCCTTCGGCGGGAGTTGATGACCGGCGGATCTCTTCGACGATCTCGGGGTTGGCCAAGGTCGAGATGTCGCCGGCGTCCTCGTTGTTCGAGATCGCCCCCAGCACGCGGCGCATGATCTTGCCGGAACGGGTCTTGGGCATGTCGGGCACGATCACGACGCGGCGCGGCCGGGCGATCGGCCCGATCTCGCGGATCACGGAGTCTTCCACGCGCTTGCGGATGTCCTCGCTGGGTGCAAACCCGGGCTTCAGCGAGACGTAGAGGTCGGGCACCCTGCCCTTGATCTCGTCCCGGGCGGGGACCACGGCCGCTTCGGCGATCTCGTCGACCAGCAGACTGGCGGACTCGATCTCCTTGGTCCCGAGCCGGTGGCCAGCGACGTTGATGACGTCGTCGATGCGACCGAGAATGCGGTAGTAGCCGTCGGCCGCCTGCAAGGCGCCGTCGCCCGCCAGGTACGGCCAGTCGCGCCAGTCGCGGCTGCTGCGGTCCTTGCAATAGCGCGCGTAGTACTGCTGCACGAAGCGATCGGGGTCGCGCCAGATCGTCTGGAAGCTGCCCGGCCACGGGTTCTGGATGCAGATGTTGCCGGCGCGGCCGGAGCGCGGCGGAATCTCGTTGCCGACATCGTCATAGATGATGGGATGAATGCCGGGCACGCCGGGCCCGGCGCTGCCCGGCTTCATCGCGTGCAGCGCCGGGACCGTGCTGCACAGGAAGCCGCCGTTCTCGGTCTGCCACCAGGTGTCGACGATGACCGCCGCGCCTTTGCCGACGACGTCGTGGTACCAGCGCCACACCGCCGGCTCGATGGGCTCGCCCACGGTGGTCATGTGCTTGAAGTGGTGATGGTATTTGCGCGGCTCGTCGGGCCCGGCGCGGCGCAGCGCGCGGATCGCCGTCGGCGAGGTGTGGAAGATGTTGACGTCGAGCTCCTCGGCGATGCGCCAGGGCCGCCCGGCGTCGGGATGCGTGGGCAGCCCCTCGTAGACCACGGAGGAAGCGGCCAGCGCCAGGGGCCCGTAGACGATATAGGAGTGGCCCGTGATCCAGCCGATGTCGGCCATGCACCAGTAGACGTCCTCGGGATGGATGTCCTGGATGTATTTCGACGTGCCGGCGACGTAGGACAGGTAGCCGCCGGTGCTGTGCTGACAACCCTTCGGCCGCCCGGTGGTGCCGCTGGTATACATCAGGAACAGGGGATCCTCGGCCGGCATCGGCACCGGGTCGATGCGGCGGCGCCGGTAATGCGCCAGCGCCTCATTCATGACCACGTCGCGGCCGGCCACCAGGGGCGTTGTGCTCGAATACCGGCCGGGGTAGCGCTGCCAGACGAGCACCTTCTCGAGCTTGACGCTCTCCTTTTCCGCCTGGCTGGCGGCGACATCCGCCTTCTGCTTGTGGTCGAGCAGCTGGCCGCCGCGCCAATAGGCGTCCATCGTCACCAGCACATGGCTCTGGGCGTCGACGATGCGGTCCGCCGTGGCCTTGCCGCTGAAGCCGCTGAAGACCTGCGAGTGAATGACGCCGAGCCGGGCGCAGGCGAGCATCGTGATCGGCAGCTCAGCCACCATCGGCATGTGCAAGGTCACGCGGTCGCCCGTCTTCAGGCCGCAGAAGTCGCGCAGCAGGGCGGCGACCTCGTTCACCCGCACGTAGAGCTCCTGGTAGGTGATGTGCTGGATGGCTTCGTGCTCCGGCTCGGGGACGAAGTGGATCGCGGTCTTGTTCTTGTACCGGCCAAGATGCCGATCGACACAGTTGTGGCTGGCGTTGATCCGGCCGCCGACGAACCAGCGCCAGAACGGCGGGTGGCTGGCGTCGAGCGTGACGTCCCAGGGCTTGTACCAGTCGAGAAGATCAGCGTACTCCCTGAAGCAGTCCGGGAAGTTGTCGAGACTGAACCGGTCGAAGACCGCGTTGTCCCTCAGGTTGGCCTGAGCCGCGAATCTCGGCGGCGGGTTGACGTAGTCCTCTTCCTGCCAGTGGACCGCGATCTCGGCTTCGGACGCTTCTGCGGTTCGATCCTGCGACATGCGCTGCCTCCATGGGCTCCATCGCGCCGCGGAAACGTGTCCGGGCACAAAGGATGATCAGATCAACCGACAACGTCTGTGGCACGCGCTTCGCGCGGCCCGATCGGATCGTCCGTGTCGACGATCTCTTCTCACCGGGCGCTTGCGACCTTCGGGTCGTTCGGAGGCACCCCGGATGTTGCGAAAGACTAACGGATTTGAAGGGAACTGTGAACACGATCTCACCCTCTCCTTCGCAGGCGCTGGTCGAGCGCGTTGCCGACTGGCTGAGAGAGCAGGCACTGGCCGACACCGACCCTGAGGCCGTCGTGCAGGGAAGCTGCGAGCGGTTGCGCGGCGCGTGCCTGCCGATCGCGCTCAGCGCTTGCCGTACTCGTCGTGGCGGCGCCACCAGACGCCGGTTTCGTTGCGCCCGAGCGTTGCGCGGTCGAGCCACTGCGCCCCACAGGCCGTCCAGGCCGCGGGCGTAGGTCGAGTAGGTGTGGTAGACGACGCCGTCGTCGAGCACGAACGCGCTCATGCCGGGGCGGTCGCGACGGTACGTGGCGGCGTTGGTGCCGCACATGGTCGCGAGCTGGGTCTCCGCCCCTGCACCGCCGCCCTCCTCGCCGGCGCGCCACGCCTCGAACGCCGCCTCGCGCCGGTAGTTGTAGTCGACGCGCCGGCGCGCTCCTGCGCCTCGGAGAACAGGACGTTGAAGTCGGCGTTGAAATCGCCGCCGACCGCGGACGCCCAGGGGAAGGTCCAGCCCATACGCCGCTTGTACGGCTGCAGCTTGGCCAGCGGCGCCCGCGAGATCGCCCACAGCATCACGTCGTGGTTGGCGAGGTGAACCGCGAAGCCGTTGAAGCCGTCGGCGATCATCGGTCGTGTGTCTCGTCATCGTCCTCTCTCCATCGCCGATGTTGGCGGTCGCGAGACAGCTTGGTGCCCGGGCATCGAACGGCGGGAGTGACAAGTGTGGCGCGCTTCCGACGCGGCGCGCCGGCGCCGTCTCAAAGAACGGCTTATGGCGATGATCACGAAATCCGTCTTGCGGCAGCCGGCGTGGGCGATCATATAGCAGTCCGAAATATGAGTGTGTGCACACTTACTAAACTGTTATCCGGGATGCTTATGTGCATGACTGCGAGTCCCCCTCCGCCGGCGCTGATCGCGCGTGTCGCCGACTGGCTGCGCGAGCAGGCGCTGAACGACAACGACCTCGAGGCCGTGGTGCAGGGCAGCTGCGATCGCCTGCATGCCGCCGGCCTGCCGCTCGCGCGCGTGAACCTGGTGTTCTCGGTGCTGCATCCGCTGTACCGCGCCATCGGCTTCACGTGGCTGCGCGGCCAGCGCCTGCAGGCGCAGGCCTATCCGCACGTGACCGACGGGGTGCAGCCCGATTACTTCCGCGGGACGCCCTACTACCACCTGCTGAAGCACGACATCGATCACCTGCGGCGGCGGCTCGAGAGCGACGCGCCATCAGACTTCCCGTGCCTCGACACCTTGCGGCACGACGGCTTCACCGACTATCTCGCTTTCGCGCACAGCTTCGCCAAGGCCAAGGGCGAGGGCATGCTGGGCTCATGGTCGACGGCGCAGGCGGGCGGCTTCAGCGACGGCGAGATCGCAGCCCTGCTGGCGATCCAGCATCCGCTGGCGGTGGCCTGCCGCATGGCGATGCTGGGTGGCGTCGCCAAGAGCGCGCTGGCGACCTATCTCGGCGCCAATGCCGGCGCGCGCGTGCTGGCCGGCCAGATAAGGCGCGGCGACGGTGAGACCACGCGTGCCGCCATCGTGTGGGGCGACCTGCGCAACTCCACACGCATGGCCGACCGGCTGGGCCGGCAGGCCTACATCGACAACCTCAACGACTTCTTCGACGCCACCGCTGGCGCGGTGACGGCGGCCGGCGGCGATATCCTGGCCTTCATCGGCGACGGCTTCCTCGGCATCTTCCCCTGCGCGCGCGGCCGCAAGGAGTCGCGCGACGCCTGCCAGCGCGCGCTCGGCGCGGCGACGGCCGCCATGCACGCGATGGGCGAGACCAACCGCCAGCGCCAGGCGAAGGGCAAGCCGGCACTTGGCTATGGCTTGAGCCTGCATGTCGGCAGCGTGCTGTTCGGCAATGTCGGGCTGCCCGAGCGGCTGTCGTTCTCGGTGTTCGGCGCTGCTGTCAACGAGGCGGCGCGGCTGGAGACGCTGACCAAGAAGTTCGCGACGCCGATCATCGCCAGCCGCGCCTTCACCGCCGATTGCGGCGGCGCCTGGGAGGCGCTGGGCCGCGAAAGCCTGCGCGGGCTGGACGCGCCGATCGCGGTGTTCCGGCCCGCGCGCATCCCGCCGGCGCAGATCGCGACGGCACGGCGTCAGGCGGCGGCGCTGCGGGCATAGCGCCGAGACCCTCATCAGCATCCTGACGGCGTGCTGCGGCTGCTCGGCACGCCGTCTGCAGACGGCGTCTGGTTCCGATCGCGATGACCATGGCGTGCGGCGTGCGGTCGCGGCGAGCCGGCCCCGATTGAAGTCTGGCTCACACGTCACCAACTAAGTGGTCGTTCGCTCACCATTAATGCAACAGCGTAGGCATCCTCATGGCCTGGCCCCGCGCCACCCACGTTGCCGGCGTCTACTTCATCATGTGGGCCATCGTGTTCTTGAGCCTCATGGCCGTGCGCAGCGTGGATCGACTGGCGTTTTTGCGCGAGGCCAGCCGGGCCGACGGCGCCATCGTCGCCTGGCTGCCGCGATCTGGCCCCCAGGTCGCGTTCGTGACCGCGTCGGGCCAGGCGGTCTCCTTCTTCGAGAGAGACGATCTGCCCTGGCTCTGGTGGCGCGAGGAGCGCCTGCCCGCGCCGGTGCACGTGCTTTACCTCGCCGCCAACCCGGCCGGCACCGCTGTCATCGATACCTTCCAGACCGTGTGGGGCCGCGAGGTGCGCGACGTTTTGATCGGCGTCGGTTTTGTCGTTCTGGGCGTGTTGGGTGTGACCGGGCGCATCGAACGATGGCGCAGGTGATGCCGGTTATCCCGTGGACAAGCAGGACACCAACGGAGGGTCGAGATGAAATTGGTTGATGTGGCGTGCGTGGGCAATTCCAGCGGGCGTACCCAGGGCTTTGGCGCCGACTTCGCGTCGTTCCTGATGGGCGCGATCCGCATCGGGGAAACGTACGTCGACAATGTGCTTGACGTCGTGCGGGCTGTCGAAGCCCTGCCCGCGGGCACGCTGGTCGACGGCTTGTTCATCATCGACCATGGCAGCGATACGTCCTGCATGGTGGGCGCCGACGACATCGGCGGCAACACGCTCAACGCTTCTCCGTTCTACGCGCCACTGCTGCGGCGCTTGCGGTCCCGCATGGGCGGCGAGTCCATCATCCACATGACGCAATGCGAAGCCGGCAAGCACGAGGCCATGCTGAAGGCACTCGCCGCGTTCACCGGCGCGCATGTCTACGGCGGGACCGGCAACCACAGCACGGTCTACAACTGCAATTACGGCGTCTACGTGTGTGCCACGCCATCCGGCGGCATCCGCCACGACGTCAAGCGTCCGCGCGCCTGGGGCTTCGGCGGTTAGACGTGACGCTGGGCGGGCGCCACGCCTGTGGCGCCCGTGCGCGGCGACAGCGGCCCTTGGCGCGATCATCCCGATCGCGCGGTCAGAATTCGTCGCCACTGACGCCCAGCTGACCGTCAGGTCCGATGTGAAGGAATTTTAATAACGCTTAATTCGACAACGGGAACCCGGACCAAGACAGTGCGGCCTCGATGGACAGCGTCCAGCGAGGAGGCACGTCATGGCGGAGTGGAAGAAATCCCCGACGGGGAAATGGATACCCGTTCAGGCACCCCCGATCCCGCCGCGGCCAGGCACGGTCACGCCGCGCGCGCCGGTGCCGCAGGCACCGCTGGGCGAGATGGACGCGAAGTTCGTGGCCAACCCGCTGAAATTCATGCGCACGCACGCGGTCAGCCCACCGGATAACGCCGGCGCCATCCCGGGGCGCGAGTTCAACCGGGCGCGGGCGCTGCCGGGCGAAATCGTGTCGGGCGACCTGCGCAGCGGCATCATCACGCGCAACGCCGCCGGCGGCGTGCGCTACACCAAGCTGGTGCCGCATCCCAGCCCGAACTTCCCGGGCGCCGTCGGTCTCAACGTGGCGCCGGGCAAGGGCCAGCCCGACACGAGCTGGATCCCGATCCACTGGCTGCCCTGGTACTCGCTGCAGATCATCCAGCACACGATCCCGCCGGTGCCGTCCAACCTGGTCGAACCACCGGAGGAGGATTTCCCGCGCTTCTTCTTCACTGCCGGGATCAACGGCTGCTCGGTCTTCGTGACCGGCGAGTCGACGAGCCCGACCGTCTATCACGCCGGCATCACCGGCAAGCTCGGCCGCGCCGCCGGCCAGTTCTGGCGCGACCAGATGGCGGCGACCGGCGCCAGCCTGGGCCTGTTCAAGATCAAGGGCGAGGTGAATGTCGGCGACTACATGTTCGACGATCCCAAGGACAGCGCGCTCGCCACCCGATTCCTGAAATGGCAGCGCGACAGCGCCGAGCCGAAATTCGAGCTCAGCATCCAAAGCTCGTTCGGCTGCGTGTTCGGCATCATGTACGGCCGGCACTGGAGCTTCTACCTGCAGCAGTCGGTGCTGATGAACACCGTGCACTTCGTGAAGCACGATGGCGTCAAGGAAGTCCAGAACCACAACCGCACCGACATCTACGAAAAAGGCTCCAACCTGCCGGCCACCCTGCACAAGACGGAAACCGTGCGCCGCCATCTCGGCAAGATGCCGCTGCCGATGACCAAGCAGGTGCTGACCTACAAGGTGGTCAAGCACAGCGCGCTGCCGATGCGGGTGTCGGAGATCTATCCGACCCGCAGCTGGAGCGGTGAACTGCGCGACGTCTATACGTCGATGAGCGCCTAGGGCCGCCCTGCGACGCCGGGCGGCGCGGTCTCGCTCGCCGAACGCCGTGCGCGCGGCAGCAGGTGAGCGGCGGTCTCAGGCCTGCATGAGGCCGCTGAGACGAAAAAATGTCAACTCGCGCGCCCTCCCTGCCCTGTGTCCAGGGTCGGGATTGACCGTGCCGGCGAGGAAGTTCGGCAACCATTCATCGCAGTAGAAGTCCAGCAGCTTGTTGCCGCTGCCGAACTGCCAGCTTCCGTAGTTCGGATCGAAGAAGCGGCCCCCGGGCTTCCGTGTCCCTATTCCGCCATTGCTATAGAAGAACCCGACACAGTGGGCGCTGGTGTGGTGATTGTGCGGGTACTCATAGTGGAGGGACAGGGCGAAGGCTTGCTGCCCGGATGTCTTGTCGAACATTTTGCGCAACTTGTTGCGCGCCAATTGCTCTGCATCGTTGATGCTCGCGAAGTCCTGGTGATGAACGATCTCGTAACCGGCGTAGGAATACGCATCACTGACCTTCGTGGTCCCGCTGATGCGCATCGGGGATACGTACGACTTGGTCTTGGTCTTGTGCTTGTGATCCGCTCGGGACGAGTCCAGTGGGCTACCGGTCGTGCCGAAGTTGAGGCCGGCCATGATGTTCGTTTCCGTGAAGCCTGTGCCGAGCAGACATCCACCCCACGAGTAGACGTACGTGCGGCACAGGGCTTCCGGTTGCTTGAAGGCCAAGCGTGGTGAAGGGACTGGCATTGGGAATCCTCCCGATAATGGCGATGACACGAGGGTTCCAGGCGCCACAGGCGCCCGGTCCAGCCGGGTGCGGACATCGTTCTCGCCGCTGCTTTGCCGGCCATCGATCTGCCACAGGGCCCGCTCGAAAATGGAGCGGCTGGATCGGTGCCGTCGCTGATGCACGCGGGAGCTTTAATGGCCGTACCGGATGCTCTCTGCTGGACGCACCGAGTTAGCGCCGGGCACCGTCAAACGGAAAGGCCACCGCGTGGAAGCC